>TARA_R110001592_G_scaffold220842_1_pt1 | contig 11120 bp, 9 predicted proteins | sample TARA_R110001592 | Tara Oceans TARA_R110001592 (sample SAMEA4398387) | marine metagenome | biome: Polar Biome; feature: [SRF] surface water layer (ENVO:00010504); material: water (ENVO:00002006), including particulate matter (ENVO:01000060) such as... | depth 5 m | reverse complement strand
ATCGGCGCGGGCGTCGCCTGGCAGGACATGACGCTGGCCTTCGGCGCGGCCACCATGGCGGCGGGGCTGGTGATCTTCGCCACGCTGGGCCGCGCCGGTGCGGGCATGGGCCCGAAACCTGCCGAAGGAAGCGGCGGCCAGGGCCTGCTGGGCGGCTGGGGCATCCGCGACAAGGGCGCCTTCGCGGCGCTGTGCGCCATCGTGCTGCTGGATACCGTGGTGCAGGGCGGGTTCCTGACGTTCGTCGCCTTCCTGATGATCGAGAAGGAGGTGCCGACGGCGCTCGGCGCCTTCGCCGTGGTGCTGACCCTTGCCGGCGGCGCCTTCGGCAAGTTCGGCTGCGGGTTCCTGGCGGAAAAGCTGGGCGCCGTCCGCTCCCTGGTGCTGGTCGAGATTTTGACCGCCCTGGGCATCGTCGCCGTCCTGCTGCTGCCGACCCTGCCCGCCTATTTCCTGCTGCCGGTGCTGGGCATGGTGCTGCAGGGCAGCTCGTCCGTCACCTACGGCGCCGTGGGCGACTTGATCGAGCCCGCGCGCCAGGCGCGCGGGTTCGCCGTGATCTATTCCATCGCCACGGCCTCGATGATCCTGGGCCCCATGGCCTTCGGCGTCGTCGGCGACACCTATGGGCTGACCTCGGCCATGCTGGCGATGGCGGCGACCATCCTGCTGCCCCTGCCGCTCTGCCTGATCATGCGCCGCGCCATCGCCGCCCATTACGCCTGATCTCCCGCCCCGCCGATGGACCTGGCGCCGGAAAAACAATAGCGTTGGCCGTATGATGTCCGGGCAACGGCGGCTAATCATCGTGTTTGAACGGTAGAGGCAGGGGTCACCACCATGAGGGTCATCGTCCTGGGTGCCGGCGTCATCGGCGTCACCACGGCCTATTACCTGGCCAAGCAAGGCGCCGAGGTTCTGGTCCTCGACCGCCAGCCCGGCCCCGGCATGGAAACCAGCTTCGCCAACGCGGGCGAACTGTCCTACGGCATGACCTCGCCCTGGGCGGCGCCGGGGGTGCCGCTGAAGGCCATCAAGTGGATCCTGATGAAGTACCGGCCCCTGATCCTGCATCCGCTGATCAGCCCGACCATGTGGGGCTGGTGCACGCGTCTGGTGATGAACTGCAACGCGCGCGATTACCGGATCAACAAAAGCCGCATGGTGCGCGTCTCCAACTACAGCCGCGACGCCCTAACCGATCTGATGGCCGAGCTGCCGGATCTGCGGTTCGATCAGCGCGAAATGGGCACCCTGCAACTGTTCCGCACGGACAAGCAGGTCAAGGCCTCCGCCGCCGACCAGGAAGTCCTGGCCGAATTCGGCTCGCCCTTCAAAATTCTCGACCGCGACGGCTGCATTGCCGCCGAACCGGGCCTTGCCCATGTCGCGGACAAATTCGTCGGCGGCCTGCGCATGACCGCCGACCGCACCGGCGATTGCCGCATGTTCACCCTGGCCCTTGCCGAGGAAGCCGCCAAACTGGGCGTGACCTTTCGCTACGGAGTGAGCATCCAAGGCCTTGCCCCGGACCGCATGCGGATCGCCGGCGTCGACACCACCGACGGGCGCGAGGTCGCCGACCGCTACGTTTGCGCACTCGGCCCCTATGCGCCGATTGTCCTGAAGTCCGTCGGCATCAAGGTGCCGATCTATCCGATCAAGGGCTATTCCATCACTTTGCCCGTCACCGATCCGGACGCCGCGCCCCGCTCAACCATCATGGACGAGACCCATAAGGTCGCGATCACCCGCCTGGGCGACCGCATCCGCGTCGCCGGACAGGCGGAGATCATCGGCTACGACAAGCACCTGGGATCGCATGCGACCGATACCGTGCGTCATGTCGTGACCGACCTGTTCCCCAAGGGCGGCGACGTGTCGCGGGCCGAGGGCTGGACCGGCCTGCGGCCCATGACGCCGGACGGCACGCCGATCATCGGCCCGACGGTCTATGACAACCTGTTCATCAACTCGGGCCACGGGACCCTGGGGTGGACCATGTCCTGCGGGTCGGGGCGCCTAGCCGCCGACCTGGTGCTGAACCGGCCGCCGGAAATTTCCATCGACGGCCTGACGGCGGCCCGGTACGGCCAATAACCGGCGCTTTCCGGAAACCACCTGTCCATTGGTCTATCTTTCGACCAAACAGCAAAAACTCTATAGTAATTAAATGATTGAGAACTCCCTCGGTTGGACTTCCGAAGAGGCCACCTTTCCCGTCGCACGGCAGGAAGGCGACATCGCCTTGTGCCGCTCTCCTGTATGCCTGGAACTGATCCGTTATTGGCAGGGTCTCGCCGCGCGGAGCGGCGGACGCCCTGAATGGGGTCAGGTTCGGCTGATCGATCTGTACAAGATCGCCACCTTCCTGGCTGTCAAGGATGTCGTCGACAACGGCACCGATTTCCGCAACCGATTCTGGGGGACAGGCCTGAGTGACGCCTTGGGATTCGAAGCGACCAACAAATGCGTCAGCACCTATGAGCCCGCCAGCATGCGCGATGCGGTCCATCGGCGTTATTCCCGCATCGTCCGCACGGGCAACCCGGAAATGGTCCGCGGCTACATCACCAGCATGCCCGAACACGACCATCTGCCCTTTGAGCTTGTCCACCTGCCCCTGTGGGGTGAGGACCCGGGCGTGCGGCACATCATCTCGGCCTATCAGTTCGATTTCATCGCGGCGGGTGACGACTGACGCCGCCGCCTGCGCGCGTCACACCGCCACGTTGTCGATCAGCCGCGCCTTGCCCAGCCAGGCGGCGGCCAGCACGCGGGCGGGCTTTGAAGCGTCGTCCACCTCATCCAGTGTCACGGCATCACGCACGGTGACGTAATCGACCTGCCAGAAACCGGCGCGTTCCAGTTGGCCCCGGGCCCATTCCGCCTGAGCACGCGGATCTTCCCCGCGCCCGACCTGTTCGGCGACCTGGGCGAGGGTGCCGTGCAGCACCGGCGCGGTGGCGCGTTCGGCCGGGGTCAGATAGGCGTTGCGCGACGACAGGGCCAGGCCATCGGCCTCGCGCACGGTCGCCACACCCGTCGCCGTGACGGGAATGTCCAGGTCCCGGATCAGCTTCTTGATGACCTGAAGCTGCTGATAATCCTTTTCCCCGAAAAACGCCTCGTCGGGCAGGGCTTGCAGCAACAGCTTGGTCACCACCGTGGCGACGCCGGTGAAAAAGCCGGGGCGGTGTTCGCCTTCCAGCACGTCGCCCAGCCCGCCGACATGGACCTTGGTCGAATGGCCGCCGGGATAGACCTCGTCCACGACCGGCGCGAACAGAAGGTCCGCCCCCTCGGCGGCGACCAGGGCCGCGTCGCGCGCCTCGTCCCGGGGATAGACGGAGAAATCTTCCTTGGGCCCGAATTGGGTCGGATTGACGAACAGAGTCACCACCGTTTTGTCGCATGACGCGACGGAATTCTTGACCAGCGAGACATGGCCCGCGTGCAGCGCGCCCATGGTCGGCACCAGGCCGATGCGCTGGCCAGCCCCCCGCCACCCGTTCACGCGGGCGCGCAGATCAGCGATGGTGCGGACGGTGTCGAGCGGAGATGCCACGCCCATGGCCTACTTCTTTTCGACCCCGAAGCAGTGTTCCAGGCCCGGGAAGGCGCCCGTGCGCACATCCTGGGCGTATTCCTTGACCGCCTGTTCGATGGCGTCGCCCAGTTTGGCGTATTTCCGCACGAACTTGGGCGTGAAGTCGGCGAACAGGCCCAGCATGTCCTCGCTCACCAAAATCTGTCCGTCGCAGGCGGGCGAGGCGCCGATGCCGATGGTCGGCACGGAGACTTGTTCCGTGATTTCGCGGGCCACGGGCTCGACCGTGCCTTCAATCACCATGGCGAAGGCACCGGCGTCGGCGATCGCGTGGGCATCGGCCATGACCTGCTTGGCGCCCTCGTCACCCTTGCCTTGAATCTTGAAGGCCCCCCGATGTTCCGCCTTTTGCGGCAACAGACCGATATGGCCCAGCACGGGCACCCCCGCCGATACAATGGCCGCGACGGTCGCGGCCATTTCGACGCCGCCTTCCAACTTCACCGCCTGGGCATCGGTTTCTTCGATGACGCGCCGGGCCGAGGCAACCGCCTGCGCCGTGGAATCCTCGTAGGTGCCTTGGGGCAAATCGACGACCACCAGAGCCTGTTTCGCCCCCCGGGTCACGGCGCGGCCATGGGCGCACATGATCTCGATGGTCACCCCACGCGTGGTTTCCAGGCCGTAGACGACCATGGCGAGGGAATCCCCCACCAGCAGGAAATCGCAGTGCGGGTCCAGGAACTTGGCCATGGGTTGGGTATAGGCGGTCAGCGACACGATGGGGGTCGCGCCCTTGGCCACTTTACGGGACTTGATATCTTCGACGGTGATGCGCGCCATGCCAGCCTCGGCAAGGTTGTTTTGGAAGGAGCGCGGGACTGTACCAGACCGGGGCAGCCGGTCAAATAGCGGCGATGGACCGCCCGGCGTCCTTGGGCTACATGTAGGACGTCATGCACCGATTTCCCCGTTTTTCCGCACTTTTCCTGTTTTTTCTACTGCCCGGTTGCGTCGCCGGCCCGCCGTCGGCGCCCCCCGACCCCACCCGCCCGTGGATCGGCCAGACCTACCGCAACCATGCCGTTTCGGTCAGCCATCCGCTGGCCGCCCGGGCCGCTTTGGACATGCTGAATGAAGGCGGCGGCGCCATCGACGCCGCCATCGCCGCGCAGATGGTCATGACCCTGGTTGAACCGCAATCGTCAGGCATCGGCGGCGGCGGCTTCCTGGTCCGCTTCGACGGTAAGACGAACAGCATTGAAACATATGACGGGCGGGAAACGGCCCCCGCATCGGCGCGGGAAGACATGTTCCTCGACGCCCGTGGCGCGCCCCTTCCCTATCGCGACGCGATCCTGGGTGGGCGCGCCGTGGGCGTGCCCGGCGTCGTCCGCATGTTGGAAATCGCGCATCGGGACCACGGCCGACTGCCCTGGGCGCGCCTGTTCAAACCGGCGATCCGGCTGGCGCGGGACGGGTTCCCCATCTCCGAGCGTCTGGCCCGCCAGATCGCGGGCGACCGGCATTTGCGCAAGGTGCCGGCAACCAAGGCCTATTTCTTCGACGACGACACGCCCAAAGCCGCCGGCACGGTCCTGAAAAACCCGGACTTGGCCGATACCCTGAGCATCATTGCGGAAAAGGGCGCCGACGCCTTCTATTCCGGCGACCTTGCCCGCGCCATCGCCGACGCCGTGACCCAGGCCCCCGTTCATCCCGCCGTGATGACGGTGGCCGACATATCGGCCTACCAAGCAAAAAAACGCCCCGCCGTCTGCGCCCCCTACCGCGATTACACCGTCTGCGGCATGGGGCCGCCGTCTTCCGGCGGGCTGGCCGTGGCCCAGGCGCTGGGCATCCTCAATCATCTGCCCCTGGCCGCAGCAGGCCCCAATTCACCCGAAGCCTTGCACCTGACCGCCGAGGCCGAACGCTTGGCTTTCGCCGACCGCGCCGCCTATGTCGGCGACAGCGACGTCGTGCCGGTGCCGATCAAGGGCATGATCGATCCGGGTTATCTCGCTGAACGGGCGCGGCTGATCGATCCCGCGAAGGCTATGGACGGGCTGGTTGACCCTGGCAATCCGCCGGGGGCCGAGGCCGCCTACCTGGGGCCGGGCGATCCCCTGAAGGGCCTGTCGACGGCGCATATGAGCATCGTCGACCGCTTCGGAAACGCGGTGTCCTTCACCACCACAGTGGAAAGCGCCTTCGGCGCGCGCCTGATGGTGAAGGGCTTTCTGTTGAACAACGAACTCACGGATTTTTCCTTCCGCCCGGAATGGCGGGACAGGCCTGCCCCCAACCGGGTCGCCCCCGGCAAGCGGCCGCGGTCCTCGATGTCGCCGACCATCGTGCTCGACCGGGACGGCCGGTTCCTCATGGCCGTGGGCTCACCCGGCGGATCGCGCATCATCGGCTATACGGCGCGGGCCGTGCTCGGTGTGCTGGCCTGGGACCTGGACATGCAGGAGGCGGTCGACCTGCCCCATGTCATGAACCGGGGCGGGGCGACGGAGGTCGAGGAAGAACTGATCCCGGCCATCGCCGACTTGAAGGCCATGGGCCATCAGGTCGAGGTTGGACGCATGATCAGCGGCTTGCAGGGGATTTTGCGCACCCGGGACGGCCTGACCGGCGGGGCCGACCGGCGGCGCGAGGGCATGGTCCTGGGCGACGCGGGGGACGACGGCCAAGTGCCCTTCCCGGCCCCCCAGCCCTATGCCTGCGCCGACGGATCGCGCCCCGGGCTTGCCTGGGCGGGCGATTTCCTGCGCTGGACGGAACCCGGCGGGGATACGCGCATCCTCGCCCGCGTGATGTCGGGATCGGGGGCGCGCTATTCGGACGGCGGGGCGGAGGCCTGGGAACACCAGGGCGCGGTCCGCCTGACCCTGCCCGGCGGCGCGGCCCGAAGTTGCCGCAAAGCCGCGCCCTGATCTTTATTTGGTGGCGACGATGAACAGCCGGCGGAAGTGGAACAGGGTCTTACCGTCGGCGCGCTTGGGATAGGCCGCCCGCATCTCCTTCGAATAAACCTCGAAAAATTCCGCGTTTTCGTCCGGATCCGTCAGCGCGTCCAACAGCGGCTTGAGGGCCGAGCCTTTGGTCCATTCGGCGACCGGGTTGTCGCCTTCCATGACCTGGGCATAGACCGTTTCCCAGATGTCCAGGCTGCCCGCGTGGGGGGCGAGATAGTCGTAATAGACGTCGGGGTCATGGACCGGGAATTCACGCAGCACCGGCTCCAGCTTGGCCCGCCAGGGGCCGTCCTCGACGACCTTTCGCATGCCCATGTGCGACGGCGCCGCGTGGTTGTGGGGCATTTGCACGGCCAGCACCCCGCCCGGCGCCAGCAGACCCATCAGGCGCGGAAACAGGGCCGCGTGATTGTCGATCCATTGCAGGGCCGCGTTGGAAAAGATCAGGTCCGCCGGGGCGTCGGGCGCCCAGGCCGCCGCATCGGCGCGCAGCCAATCGCCGTCCGGATGTTCGGCGCGCGCCTTGGCCAGCATTTCCTCCGATGAATCGACGCCGACATGACGCGCGTTCGGCCAGCGGCCCTTGAGGAACGGCGTGACGTTGCCGGGCCCGCAACCCAGATCGTGGACCACCGCGGGATCGTCGAGGGCGATGCGGTTGATCAGGTCGAGGGCCGGGCGCATGCGGTGGCCCGCGAATTTCAGGTACTGACCAGGATTCCAGGTGGGTTGTTTGTTGGGTGCGGACATGTCGGCAAATCCTTGAATGCGAATAACCAGATTGCGATGTCAGCCCCCGGCCGCGACTTTAGACAGGCGCCGCGACGCGCGCAACGGCGATCACGCCGGTTTCAGGTGCAGGCGGAATACCGTGCCCTCGGCCCCTGTGCGGGCCAGTTGGATTTCGCCGCCGTGGGCATGGATGACTTCCCGCGCGATGACCAGGCCCAGGCCCGTGCCGCCATCGCGGACCGACCCGGCGAAGGGCTGGAACAGATGCTCCGTCGCCTGTTCGGGCATGCCGGGGCCGTCGTCGGCAACCTCGACGATCAGAGCGTCCCCCTCCTCGGAGGCGGCGACACGCACGTTGGACGCCCCGGCCTCGCGGGCGTTGCGCCCCAGGTTTTCGAACACGCGGAGCATCTGCGCCGCGTCGGCCATGAGGCATATATAATCCGGCACCTCGTTGCGCCATTGGAAGGGCGGCCCGCCGCCGTCGGGATGTTCCTGGGTCAGGGTTTCGCCCGCCATGTGCACGATCTCGGCCAGGCGGTTCCGTTTCGCGTTCAGGGTCGGCATGGTCGCCGAGGCATAATCCAGGGTCTGGCCGCACAGATTCACGGCCCGGTCCATGGCGCGGAACATGCGCGGCACCAGGCGTTGCACGTCCGGATCGTCGCTGGCCGCCAGGCGGTCGCCGATCAGCATGGCCGTGGCCAGCGAATTGCGCAGGTCGTGGTTCACTTTCGTCACCGCCGCCCCCAGCATGGCCAGACGGTCCTTCTGGCGCAGCGCCATGCGCAGTTCCTGCTGCATCACCGCCAGTTCGCGCTGGGCGATGCCGATCTCGTCGGGCCGGTCTGACGGCTTGAAGATCCGGGTTTCGTCCTCGGGTGCCCGACGGAAACTTTCCATGCCCGCCGTGATGCGCCGCATGGGGCGCACGAACATCAGCATCAGGCTGATGTAAAGCAGCCCCGCCGTGAACAGCGAAATCGCCAGCGACAGTTGAAAGATGCGGTGCGAGAAGGCCAGCATCTCGTCGCGCATGGGCGCTTCGTCGATATAAATTTCGACCTGCACGCCGGGCCGTTTGGGCGTTTCGCCGATGATGCGGAGAATGCGGTTTTCCGTCTGCGCCAGGGTCACGAAGGCGTCCTCGATCCAGCCGGGGAAACCACTCATGCGCAAGTCGTAGACGGCGTCGACGCGGGGCGGCATCTCACCCCCGGCGATCAGGATGCGCTGGTCATGTTGGCGCAGGGCGATGGCGTAGGTGTCCGTGGTCTTCAAAAGCGTGCGGCCCAGTTTGTCGTCGGCGGCCTGTTCCGGCATGTTTTCGATGGCGAGCGTCGCCAGATGGGCCCGCACGATGCGTTCCTCAAGATAGTTTTTGCGAAAGCGCGCGACGGACGGCGTATAGATGAACAGCTCGGCCAGCATGACGAATACCACCGTCAGCACGAGAAGACGCGCGGACAGGCTCTGGTGGGCGCGGGGCAGATGCGGGGTCAGGTCGGACATACGTGAGGTTAAGCGGCCAATCAGCCTAGCTTCAAGAGGAACCGGACAATGGCCCGGGTGCGGTCGGTGAACAGCTTGGGCGTGAAAAAGCTGCCAGCGGCGCGTTTCGAGACCTCACCCAGGGTCGGATAGGGGGCGATAAGGGTCGCCAGGTCGCCCACCTTCATGCCCTTGGCGAGGGCCAGGACCCACAAATGAATGTGCTCGCCGGCATGCGGCCCGGCAATGCCACAGCCGAGGATTTTGCCCTTGGGCGTGACGATGGCCTTGACCAGGCCCTCGGTCTCGCGCTCCGCCTGGGCCCGGTCGTTCTCGTGAAAGGGCCAGCGCAGGACGTTGAATTCGATCCCCGCGTCCCGCGCCTTTTTTTCCGTAAGCCCGACCTGGGCCAACTCCGGCGACGTATAGGTCACCCAGGGCACGGTCGAATGGTCGGCCTTGGCGGGAATGCGGAACAGGGCGTTCTTGATGACCACGCCCGCGTGATAGCCCGCGACATGGGTGAACTGCAGACCACCCGCGACGTCGCCGATGGCGAAGACCTTCTTGTTACTGCTGCGCAGGCGGGCATCGACGGGAATGCCTTTGGGCGTGTAGTCGATCCCGGCCTTTTCCAAATCCAGGCCCGCGACATTGGCCCGCCGCCCGGCGGCGACCAGAAGGTGGCTGCCTTCGATTCGCCCGACCTCATCGCCGTCCTCGATGGTCACGGCGACGCCCGCGGCGGTCTTTTCCACGCCCGCGATCTTGATGCCTTCGCGGATGTCGATATCGCCGGCAATGAGCGCCCGGCGCACCACGTCGACCAGTTCCCCGTCGTCGTTGGTCATGATGGAAAACATCTCAAGCAGCGTGACCTTGCAGCCGAGTTGGGCATGGGCCTGGGCCATTTCGACGCCGATCGGCCCGCCGCCGATGACGATCAGATGGTCCGGCAGGGCATCGCGGTCGAACACGCTTTCGTTGGTCAGGAAATCGACCCCGTCCAGGCCTGGAATGGGCGGCACGGCGGCGGAGGATCCGGTAGCGACGACGAAGCGTTTGGCGCGGATTTCCGTTGCCCCCGCCTGCACCCGGCCGGGGCCGGTGAAGCGCCCGTGTTCGCGGATCACGGTCACGCCCAAGCCTTCGAAGCGTTCCTGGGAGTCCATGGGCCGGATCGCGTCGATCACGCCCTCGACATGGCCGTAGACGGCCTTGCCGTCGAAACCATCGAGGGTCGCCTTGACGCCGAACCGTCCGGCGCCACGTACGGCCTGAGCGGCATGGCCGGCGGCCAGCAGGGCCTTGGACGGCACGCAGCCGTAATTCAGGCAGTCGCCGCCCATTTCGCCCTTTTCGATCAGCACGACCCGGGCCCCCATCTGCGACGCCCCAGCGGCGACGGACAGGCCGCCGGACCCGCCGCCGATCACGCAGATGTCGGTGTCGATGCGGGCGGGTGGCGTGCCGGTCACGACGGTTCCCCGCGACGTTCCTTGATCCGGCGCAGGAACACCGGGATCAGGGCGAGCACGGCAAGGCCCAGCAGCGGGCCCATGATATGCGGTTCGAACACGATGGTGAGGTCCGGCGTGCCGCCCCGGTCAAGCACCGCGCCGAGCCCGTTGCCGACGCTGGCGAACACGAACGTCGCCGGCGCGATGCCCAGGATGGTGGCGACCACGAAGGCACCGGCCCCGACGTTGAGGAAGGCCGGCACCAGATTGACCAGCCAGAACGGGAACACCGGCACCAGGCGCAGGAACATCAGGTAGGAAAAGGCGTTCTTGCGAAAGCCGTCCTCCATGCGCCGCACGAAGGGCCCCGCCTTCTTATAGAGAAGGTCGCCGATGGCGTAACGCGCGGCCAGGAACACGATCAACGACCCCAGGGTCGCCGCGACGACGACGATCGCAGCCCCCAGGACCGTGCCGAACACGAACCCGGCCAGCAGGGTCATCCAGATGGCACCCGGGATCGACAGCGCGACCACCACCGTATAGGCGGCGCCGAACAGCAACGCCGTCAGCGCCTGATGGGCCGCGTAATAGTCAAGCACGGCCGTGCGATGGGTCTTGAGCGCGTCGAGCGACACATAGGTGTGCAGGTCGAACGCGAAGAACAACACGGTCGCCACGGTCAGGACCAGGACGGGGACCAGCCGTTTTACGGAAAACCGCCCGGATTTAGGGCCGTCGGCCGCATCAGCGGCGGGCTGTCCGTCGTGATCGAGCGCCTTGCGCATATCCGTAACCTTGTTCTTGAATGGGGGCCGCGAACGGCGGCGGCACCCTGGTTTCTATCCCCTGGGTGCCAAAAGGCACAAGCGAATGCGCCTCACGCCAGGGTCAATTGACCGT
>TARA_R110001592_G_scaffold14028_4_pt1 | contig 11122 bp, 20 predicted proteins | sample TARA_R110001592 | Tara Oceans TARA_R110001592 (sample SAMEA4398387) | marine metagenome | biome: Polar Biome; feature: [SRF] surface water layer (ENVO:00010504); material: water (ENVO:00002006), including particulate matter (ENVO:01000060) such as... | depth 5 m | reverse complement strand
ATAGCACCACCTTTTTTCATCATCTTTCTTGGTCGCATTTTACTCTTCATCATGTCTTTCTCCTTCTTGCTGCTTGAACTCTCCTGGGCTTCCCTGCGGGTTGACCAAGACTTTTTTTCTGAGATACTCGTTTACGCTTCTCCGAGGACGACATCTCAGAAGCCGTTTTCGGAGTTTTACTACTAACTCTCTTTGATGGTCTACAATATGGAGTTCCTCTCTTTTCGCCCTTCTTACGCCCACAGGCTTTCCCAGTGCTAACATCCTTCCAATCTTCTTTAAACCATCTCTTTAGAGCAAGTCCTTTCTTTGTTTTGCGAACAGCCATTAATAAATCCTAGTCTGTTTTCTCTTTCTGCCCTCTACGGCACCACAACCTCTGGCGATAAACACACTCTTACCGTTCTTAAATCCTCTAGGCAGTGCCCTCTTACGAGGCTGATCCGATTCAATCACCCCACCATCGGCTTTCTTTTTAGTGGACTTACCGTAATTAGCGGCTCCCACTTTCCTACATTTCGCTATAGCCCCTGAAGCATATGCGCTTGGAAAAACCCTATATCGAGATTTTACCTTATGGTAACACGCGTCCTTGCTACTTCCAGATTTCGAGACTTGCTTTGCCATTTGTGACCTCCCCATTGCCATTTTTAGCACTCCTTCTTATGAAATCCTCCCAAAGAGGCTTCAACATCATATTATTGTGATCAATCTTTACGGACATAACTTCTGTTCTTTTGTCAACTGTGACTAAAGTAAGTGTAATCCACGACAACACACCAAAGACTCCCAGAGTACTAACACCTATAAATATTTCTCGCATCAGCACCTCCACCGTCTTCTAGCTTGTCTTAGCCTACTATTAGGATCTTTAGCTGCTTTAGGAAACTTCTTCATCTGACCCGCACTTCTAGCACAATAAGATTTACGTCTTGACTTGTCCTTCGTGGACAGATTCTTCTTCTTAGTGACAGCCGTCTTTAACTTACTACCAGGGTTCTCCCTACGATAACGGGCGACACCTGCCGTGGTCATTCCCGCTCCTTTTTTAGTGGAGCGGAAATACTTTTTTGTTTTTGGTGGCTGTTTGTCTTTCTTACGATCAGCCATAATTCTTACGCATAGCCAAAATAATCGTATAAGTATCTGCACTAGAGTGACCTACAGTCGTAAACTGAACGTCCCCCGTAACTCCAGAACCCGCGTTATTCGGTATGCCACCAAAATCCCTATAATCGTGATGTCCACTTTGATTCTCACCAAGCTGAATAGCTAAAACATCAGAGGTAGCGTCGAAGAATATACTAACCTTCATTCCGAGACACTGCCACCAAATCTGTTCTAACGTCACACCCGTGCAAGTAGCACCGTCAGTGTTCGTAGAGAGAGCACTAACATCTACTTTCGTGACTGCACTCTCACCAGAGCCGTCACTCACGTTTGTAAATTTCATAACAACTTGTTTAGGACCATCGAGTATCGTTTGTGAAGCTACTGCATCAGCCATATTGACCTCCTAAATTAAGCTTCGTAGCCCATTAATTCAATGAACAACTTACCTGCGGTGTAATCAGCATCGGTTGCCGCACCTGTTGTTAGATACAAAAACTCATTAGCAGCAGGAACAGCCGAGAAGTATACTTTACTTCCAAGTGTTGCGTCCCCTGAGTTAACAAGCAAGGTTTCGTCTAAGCCAGAGATAGCACCATCTTCAACACCAGTGCTTTCTGTTGCGGAGTGAATATTAATATCTGGATCACCTCCTGCGGGAGCTTCAAAACATTCCATACTACCTGTAAGAATAGTTCCATTTCTAGCCGCAGTAATTTGACCAATGTGACATACCAAAGCCGTTCCGTTAACACCAATGATGTCACCCGATCCAGTTGACCGTAGACCCGTTAAATCAATTAAAATTCTTGTTGTAATTATTCCACCATGTCTAATCACAGCACTTCTGTAAACAGTACCAGAACCTGTAGTAATACCTGTTCCCGCTTCTGTTGCTAGAGTGTTTGCGTCAAGAGACGTAAAACCCGCAGTAGATATAGACATTTGTGTTGTTTCTGCACCTGTTGACGCAGTGGTAGCTATGGATGAATAACCACCCTCAGAACGTAATGTTCCTTTAAATGTAGTATTTGCCATTTGTTCCTCCAATCTGGCTAAGTCTGTTACACCATGTAACAGTTTGGATAAAACAAATATACAGTAATTTTAGGAAAAGGAAAGGGCGATTTTACTCGCCCTTTAAGTCGGGAGGAAATTTATGGAATTAAGCTCCTGGTGACCCAAATACACAACGAGGATCACTAAAACCGAAAGAGTATCTCTCACGAGCTTTATACCTCATGTTACCTGTGTCGAAGTCAGATTCCATGTTCGTAGAAAGAGGTGTTCTCTCGAAATGTAAGAAACCTCTTGGAGTGTCTGTCATGATGAAGAAAGCGTCCGTATCTGTTAAGAAGTCATTCACAGTATAACCCTGTGGAAGCATTCCCATAGACTTGATCGCATTCACATCATTGTCAGCAGTACCTGATCTCAAAGCAGAAGCCATCAATCTCTCAGCCACAAACTGTAGCTGTCGAGGTATGATTAACTTTGTGCCACGAAGTGCCACTTTCAAACCACGCTCATCCACAAAACCTGAGATACTAATCAAAGCATCTTCAAGAGATGTTTCGTTTAGATCAGCGGCAACTGAGGGTTCATTAGCTAATGAGCCTCCGTTTAGTAGTGGGTGATCAGTTGCACACAACTCCTTACCGTCTCCACCTTTTACAGTGGAATCGAAAGCGTTGTTAAGAACTGACGCAGCTTTAACCTGCTTTGTATGAGCCATTGATCTTGCCAATGCCTTTGTATATCGAGCAGATAGTCGGTCATAAAGGTTGTCCTCTACAGCCTCTTCTGTGATAGCAAAAGCCAAAGCAATAGTTTCATGGTTATATCGAGCAGTGAAAGACTCGTTTGCATCATCAAATGATACTCCTGAACCTTCTTGCTTGACTGGGGCAGCCCCAAAACCAGAAAGCATTACTTCCTCTTCAAACGCACGATCTGAAGACTCAGTTGTGAAAATTTCGGAATGTTGGTTTTCGTATCGACCATATTCCATACCAAAGAGGGCGTTTAAACCTGGTTCTAACTCTTTGGCTAATTGTGCTCTAGATATCGCCATTATTAGTCCCCCTTAAGAAATAGCTGCATCAGCATCGCCACTAGACGAAGCATATACATGGTTGTTAAGTTTAACGACATAAGAGATTCCTGCCGCAGCGTGATCCGCATTCGTCACATCCTCATGAAGACCAATGATCATCAAGGGGTTTGACGGATCTGACGCTTCTGCTGTAGAAATATCAATCATAGCATCAGAAAGACCAGTTGTGGAATTTCCTGCAGTTGCCGTAGCAAGTTGTGCTGTCTTGAATATATCAGCTTTAGCAGTTGCTCTGTTTGAGTTTGTGCCGTCAGACGCAATAATAAACTTCGTCATCGGGTTGTCATAAACAAAACATTTTATGTCGTGGTCAGTACTAGCAGTGCCTGAACCGCCCCACTGATTTTTGAAGGTAAGTTTACCTGTTGTTGCATCAACGTATTCACAACCTGCAAAAACTCCGAGAAGTTGCTTCCCGTCGCCATCTGCACTAGTTATGATTGCCGCTGTACCGCCTGTTAGTTCGACTTCAACAGGGGAACCTTGGAAAATCGCTGAAGCATCACTTTTGATAAAATACTGACTGGTAACATTAGGTCCTCCCCCAATAACACCAATCGGCTTTAATCCAAACTTTACGTTTGTGTTTGCCATTATCTAGCTCCTATAAAAGATTAATTTTTATGGGAATCATCACGACCCCCGAATGAAACTCTACTTTGACGATCATTTGTGATAGGCATCGAAGGATGACTTTCTCTCATTAGATCACTGTCAACGGCAGTCATTTGTTCACGAGTTCTTCCTCGGTAAAAATCATTTCTCTCTTTGACTGTTTCGAGAGGCATTCTTGCAAGCATTAATCCACCTGTACCTATTACTCCTGCGTACTTTCCATCTTCTATGGTCGGTAAGTCTTTATTGGGATATTCATCTGCCCTTACTGGCTCCCACCCTTCGTCGATTCGCGTATGGACGTTAACCTTATCATCCTCTCCACGAGTGGAGGTACGAATCCATCGATGCTTGTACCCTTCTGGGGGTTCAGGTGCACTCAACCTGTTTGGTGGTGTCCAGGGCTTTCTGCGTGAGGTCGTTTCACGGGTCGTTTCTTTTCTCGGTGCTCTATCTGTCATGTCTTAGTCCTTCACATATTTTGCGTACTCTTCAAGAGGTACTCCAAGTTTTTTAGCTATCGCTATCTGCGAAGGCGATAGTTTTACCGATCTGCGCTTCTGTTGGGTATTCTTCGAGGCTGTGGAATTAGCAGAAGCGACCTGAACTCCGTTGCCCGTCTTTTGTCTCTCAAACTTATGAGGAAACTCCGTCCTCATTCGTTTATCAATTTCACTATAGTAGTCATCGCTCTCCGGGTCAAACCCTTCTTCTTGTATTAATTTATTATGTAGAACGAAAGCTGCTTGCGTCATGATCTCATTATCCCCAAACCAATCATTTCTTTCTGCCCATGTTTTTGCTTTAGGCGAGACTTCTGTCTTGGGTTGTGGTTGTGGAGGAGGCTGTTGCTGTTGCTCTGCTTGAGGCTGTTGCTCTGCCATATCCGATTGGTTTTTTGCTAGTCTATATCGCTCTTGCTCTATCGCTATCTTTGACAAAGCCTTCTGAGCTTCAAACATTTTCTCAGAGTCCCCGGCTTGATGCGCTTCGGAATAGGCTCTTTTCGCCTGGTCTTCCTGCGACTCTAGTCGAGTGCCGTACTCAGACAGGTATCCCTTGTCTAGATTACCCACTCTTGCTTTCAGATTCTTATTCTCCTCAAGGAGATGTTGAGAAAGGCGAACAGCTTCTTCTCTGTCTCTCTCTTCTTTTCGATATTTTTCCGTAAGCTTCTTTATTCGAGTCTGAACATTCTTGCTATAACTCTCTAGCTCATCCTCTTTCTGTTCTGGCTTTGTTTCAGTTTGTTCTTTTTCTTGAACAACCTCTACTTCTTGGCTCTTTTGCTCATCTATGGAAGGGTCAGCAACCTCTACTTCTACGGTTTCTGCTTCCTCTATTTTTTGTTCTTGTTCCATATTATCTCCTACACACTATAAATATCGTCTGGATGTTGTATGGTAGCAATCACTTCGTCGTCATTAATGATTCTTACCTCTCCACCATCAATCTTAAACCGTGCCCCGGCATAACGACCAATGCAGACCCAGTCTCCTTCTTTACACCAAGGGTCGGATCCTCCGAATTTATCTTCATCTTTATAAGCTATAGGTCCAACCTTCAATACATATGAGACTACCGTGGCTAATGCCTCCCTTTCGACTACGTCATCGGGCATGAACACACCACCTTCAGTCTTGCCTTTACCTTTATACGGCATAACAAGGATTCTCCATCCAGTGGGTTGTGGTAATCTTTCTTTTAATGGGAGGTCAGGTTCTTTGTCTGGGACTTTGTAAAAGTCAGGAAGTAATAATTTGCTCGGCATCTTCTATTCTATTCTCCAGCAGGGATTTGATTTCTTGTTTAGCAATTGAGAGTCCCCGTGCCTCACCTACTAAATGTTGATACTGATTCCAATCTTTTATGTTTCCTAATACTAGATCTTGTGCAATATCTTTTTCTCTCTCCTCAAGTTTATTATACAAATATTTTGCAAAGTCAACAACATCCATACATATAGTCCTTAATTTATTTAAATTTCAGTTCAAAATGGGGTCCGTCTATAAACGGACGACGACCCTGAGAGCGTCTTAGGTCTACATATTCCATCATAGCCTCTTCGGCTGTGCCCTCAAAACTACGAAGATCGTCTATATGCCAACAAGCTCCCCAACGTATTGGAAGGTCATATCTTACGGCGGCTTCTTTCATGGCATCAGCTATTTCATCGTACAAGTTCAGTTCCCAACTTGCTTCTCCAGAGTCATAAGCCATTAAATCCACAGCATGACTTTTGCCATCCTCTTGAACAAGATGCTTACTTTTCATTGTCTGTGATCGTCCGGCTTTATAAAGGCGAGTCTGTTCATCCAAACTGCGAACACCATAAATCACACCAAAATCCACCGTCGTTAGTCCTATGGCAGCTTTAACTACTTCTTGCAGTCCCTCGTGAACTCCTGCTAGTTTTTGAAAACTTCTTTGAGATAGTTTAAACGTCATCATCTGGCTCCTTTTTTACTATGTGAGAATTATTGTGAATGTAGTCTATCCAATCTTGTGACATATCGTAAGGAAAAAATACTTCGCAATACAGACACCTTATACATCCATTCATCTTCATCATGTCATGACCACAAACATCACATCGAATGGGTGATGTTATTTCTTTTTCCTCATGTTAAACAGTTTAGAAGCAGAGCGTGTCGCAAAGCTTGCACTCACGATAGCCCCTAACGCTATTTGATACCACTGTGGCATACCCGCTAGAGCCTCAAACCCATCTGCTACTACACCTCTGCCCCAAGAGCCGCAGAATGAAAGCACAAGCGGAATACTGAAAAGCAGGGTCAGCCATTCGTCTTTCCAGGAAGACTGTGAGGCGCGTATTGCGGCAAGATCCCAATCGATCTCTCCAGTAGCCTCTTTCATACGAATAGTGGCTTCTGCTTTCTGGATAGCCGTTTTGCCCTCTAAGTAAGAAGACGCTAGACTACCTACAGATCCTATTAATGCTTGTATCATTTCTTCTTGGGTCTTCCCCGTTTTGCAGGCTTCTTGTCTTCACAATCGTCCTCACAACGCTTGTTTAACAGAGCACACCATATTCTTTTTAGGTATCTCATCATGACTTTTTACCCTTCTTATTCTTTAAACCTTTGAAATCGGCTCCAGTGATTTTATTCCTTGGGGGAGACACTCTCGCGATTTTCATTTGTTTAGGCGTTAGCTTTTTCTTTTTCATGCCGCTTCCTTAAATTTTACCCATTACTTTCGCTCTTTGTTCTATAACTGTCAAGATCTGAATTTTTCGAGCATACGACTTACTAGTCTTTTTAACCTTCGCAACAACTCCCCTGGCATATTCCACAGAGGCAAATCGAGGAGAGATTTAATGAGGTCTTTTCTCTTCGCCATTTCTTTTCGCAAGTTGATTAAACCCTATAAAACTGGCTAATACACCCATGTTACTAAGCACCCAAATCTCAGCAATTCCAGAAAGATGATCTATCCTCTCTATAGGAACAAGAGGTGTCATGAGCACAATAATAAAAACTGTTACCGTCAGAGCCGAAAACCACACTAGGTATCTTTGTTGATCCTCTTTTTTGTCTCTGTTTTCCAGAAGAACCATACGCTCTCGCATAGCCATTTCTTGATCGGTTACCATACCATCACCATTTGTGTCTGCCTTCTCCCAGATGGAGCCTTTCTCTAATGTTTTTTGTGTCATTACTCACCTATTTAAAATTTTTATTTAATGAATCGACCACACTATCAATGTTTGGTTCTTTACCATTGGGGTCGTACTTGCATCTAAACTCTGAAGGACATTCTCCTTCTACTACTAAACTGTATGTATTGTTAGCCCCCTTGTAGAGACAGACTTGATCGCCATTCTTTGCTTGCACTCTTTTATATCTCCTACAAGTAACGTGTTTAGGGTCTTCTCGGATCCCTTTCCTCTTTTCTTGTTCCCAAGTCCAGTCCGAAAACTTCTTTAAGAAACAAGTGTAACATTGTTTTATGTTCTCTGATTGCGCTAGGTATATCATCCCATCCCCTGCACAGAGCCATTCGAATGTATGCTGACCGCCATCTTTCCTTACACATCTAGTTGAACCATCCCCTGTCGACACCCATGAGTGTGTAGACGAAGCCAACAAGAAGAGTGATGCCAATAGCCAGAACAGCCGTAATGGCAACAACGCCAATGACTTTTTCTCTAAACTTTTGTTTGTCATATATTTCTTTCTGTCTTCTTTTTCTTATCTCACCTTCCATCCGAAGTAATTCATCCCATGACTTACTTCCATGCGTAAACATCAAATACTGTTTTAATTCATACCTCTGCTCTTCGAGTTTCTTCTTTGCAGCAAAGGCTTCTATAGCTTCACCCTCTACGCTACCTCCAAATACTTTACGAAATACGGAAGGATTCTTTGCCGACTTCTCGGCATTGTCCACATCACTAACCGCACCCATCCAACGGGATAGGTCTTGCGACATTGATTCAAGATCTCTACCTGCTTGGAACGCACGTTTAATCCCCGCAAAAGCAGTGGATGCCGTGGTTACAGCAGCCGAGATCGTAATAGGGTCAAACATTCTAGCCTCGTTGTTGCTTTGACTGCCTTTGTACGTCTATTCGTTCTCTATTTACTTGGGTTCTTTGATCAGCGACTTCTTCCTGCAATTCTAATCTTGCAGAGTCGGTTGCAGCTCGTTGTTGCATTTTCATTTGCTCAAGCTGTAATTTGGCTTGCTCAACACTAGCGTCGTTCTGTGCTTGCTGTTGTTTTATAGCCAGTTCTTGCATTCGTATCTTCACGAGTGGATCTTCTTGCACCTGTTGTGGTGGGGCAACGGCAGCCATGACCTCTTTCATTAGCTGTACTTCGATCTGAGCGACCCTATCTTCTACAGAGGTGGGATCGTTAGCTCCTTGTTCTAATTCGTTCATATACGTCTGCCCCGTTATCGGGTCAATCTGTCCTTGCTGTACGCCTTGCTGTAGACCTTGAGCAGCTTCACTCACTTCTTTCTCTACCATAGCTCTTGCTTTATATGCAATGTGCTCTTGGAGGTGCGAATAAAATGTACCCATGACTGATGGAGAGGTAGCTACCAGAGGTGTCTGCATAAAGGTAGTATGTACCAGTATGTGAGCATCGTGACTTTGTTCTGGAAATACTTGTAATAGCTCCCCTGCCAAGGCTCTCGCGTTCTCAATAGCGGGATCTGTAGGTTGTGGTTGCGCGGGCGGTGGAAGTATCTCTTCAATGTTCTGTACCTCTAAAGCTTGATACATCCGTCTATACGCTGCATGGACGTTATGTACTTGTGGGTTTGATTGAGCCAGTTGTAGTTGTGTCTGAGCGAGAGTTACCCTTTGCGCCATAGAAAAGATGTTGGGGTCACTCACGGGTACAACATCGACCCTTGCGTCAAAGTCTGTTGACTTTACTTGTTGCTCGGCTCCTGCCACTTCATAAGGGTACAAGGGAGGTAAGTTCTCTGCGAAGATCCTCGCTAACAGCCTAAACTCCGTTTTCTGGGCGTAGTGGAGCCGTTTGTGAATTGCTGACATAACCTTCATGCCACGCTCTAACAAGGCTACAGTAGTCCCTACAGGAGCGTTCTGTTGTCCTCCTTCGCCTATCTTGGCATCAGCAACGGATACAAAGCGTCTACCGCTCTCTATCAGCGTTCCTAGAAGCTGTGCAAGTGTGCCAGAAGGCTCTTTATACGGTAGAGGAATAATAGCATCACGAATGTTCCCACCAGGAGCATCAATGTCCCTAAACTCACCAGGCTGAAGAGGCTCGTCGTCGTTTCGTACTCTCACGCCCCGTGCCTTGAATCCTGCGGGTAAATTAGCTAGTGTACCCGCATCAATTAATTGTCTTAAAATACTTGTGGTTGCTCTCCCTAATCCACCAAGCATATGTATAAGTCCAAAGCCGTAAAAGCCCAGACCAGGCATAAACTTGTAATGAACAAAATACTGTCGTTTCTTCTTTAGCTGATCCCCCTCATCGTAGTTCCTACGAATAGACAAGATCTCTCCACTGTCTTTGTGTATCGTCACGATGTATGGTAGCTTTAATCCTGTCGGCTCACCATCTACGCCCATATCCTCGAAGCCCTCGATATCCAGATCAGCGTGGCATTCAAGAATAGTGTGCGTATCCTCAGAATATCCCTTAGACATTCCTTCTATCTCATTGACTTTATCCTCAACCTCAGAAGGATCCTCGTCACTTGACGATATATCTAAGTCAAGGTAAATCCCTCCTAGCTGTAGCTTACGCAGTTCATTACCGTCCATCCTCAAAACATGAGTCACTCGACTGGATGTCTGTACATCACTTGCCGAATACGGAATAACTAAGTCTTGGGCGGGTATGAACTTCGATACGGCTCTTTGTCTTGTAGGATCAAAGTACACCTTCTTAAACGTGGAACCCGATAAAGGTAGATAGAACAGCATTTGATCTGTGTCTGGATCGAACTCCTCCATAACCTCTGTTATCTGGTAATTCATAAATTCTTTTATTCTTTGCGCCTGCGCTTCACGCTCTGGAGTCTTCTCTCCTAAAACTTGGGTTTTTATAGGCCCACCCGCAGGCAATAGTTCCTTGTACGACTGTGATTGAAACTGTGTTACCGATTCCGATATCAATGGGTGTGTTACCCCACTCGCGCCCTCAAAAGGCTCCGTTCTATCATCGTACTGTACGCCAAGCAGATCTAACCCTTTCGTATAGGTTGTTTCCCACTCGGCTCGTGATTCTTGGTCTTCTTCAAAATATCCTCTGATCTCAGACGATAGTTCTCCTAATGTGCCCTCATCCAACGCTTCGGCTAGATTAGCATTGTGATCGTAAGGTTCTGCCATAACTTCCATAGGACCTTGTGCCATGAGAGCTTGAACAATCGCACCCCCTTGCCCATCATCAAGAACCTCGGCTCCTCCCTCAAATTCTTGAGGAGTATTGACTTCAATCTCCACGGACGCAGCGTCCATGTCCACGTCTGGACTAATACCAGAGTCAACTAACGCTGCAAGAGGTGTTCTTTCTTCTGCCACTAGAATATACCTTTAAAGTTAATCATGCCACCATTGGCAAAGGGCCTCCCTTTAAGATTTTCTGACTCTTTTCTTTCGGAGCGACTTCGTTTTCGAGCTTCTCGACCTTGTTTTAGTGCGTACTTCCGTAGGCTCTCCTGTAATTCGTCCTCCTTCTTCGTAGCTTCTTCCATAGTTTCTTCTAAAGTTTTCCTAAGTCCCCTTTTAAGTCCTTCTTTTAACCTATCGTCCATTAGAAAACC
>TARA_R110001592_G_scaffold358929_1_pt1 | contig 11127 bp, 8 predicted proteins | sample TARA_R110001592 | Tara Oceans TARA_R110001592 (sample SAMEA4398387) | marine metagenome | biome: Polar Biome; feature: [SRF] surface water layer (ENVO:00010504); material: water (ENVO:00002006), including particulate matter (ENVO:01000060) such as... | depth 5 m | reverse complement strand
GTTGCCAGGCCGTAAAAAGTAGCTGTGGAATGAATGAATATGACGGTCGGGTGCGACCTGCTGCGCTGCGGCTGACAGCGCCTGGGCGATTACTTGGCCACCGTAAACCCGGCCCCAGTCGGTAGCTTCGGATTGGCCGCGATAAATATTCTCGTCAATTTTTTCAAGTGTGAGCAGGTCAATTAGGCTCTTGAGTCCGTCTGACATAGTTACTCCAATGGGCTTGTGGCACTCAGATTTAGTTTCTTGCGATTAGCTATTCGCAGATGAGCGCGGCTAATACCGATCTCACTTTATCTGGAATTCTGACCGGCTTATTGGTGTTGCGATCAACGTATACGTGAGCAAAGTTGCCTACCGCCGATGCGCTGTCTTCGTCATTGCGAAAGATGGCGGTTTGATAGCGAACGCTGCTATTGCCAAGGTGTTCCACTTTTATGCCAACCACGATTAAGTCGGGAAAGCTGACCGCAGAAAAATACCGGCATTGGGTTTCAATCACTAAGCCGATGGCTGGGCTGTTGGCGATGTCGAGTGCGCCGCTATTAATCAAATGCTGATTTACGGCGGTGTCGAAAAAGGAATAATACACCACATTATTAACGTGCTGATAAACGTCGTTGTCATGCCAGCGGGTTTGTATTTCTGAAAAATGCGGGAAATCTGCGCGGCAGGGAATCGTTGCTTTATAGCTCACAGGGCCTCCTTATAGAGTGCGACGGCATCCGCTAAATGGATCTCGCGGGGGTTGTTGATTAGTAGGCGACTTTGCTTCATGGCGTCTTCTGCAAGCAGGGCGATGTCGTCTTCGCTGATACCAACGTCGCGCAGCGATGTAGGAATGCCGAGTTCACTGGCCAAGTCACTCAGGTAATTAAGTAGTGACAGCGCGCGGGTATGCGGCGTGCCTGCGGCGGCGGGAAATACCACGTCGGCAAGCTCTGCATACAGATGTTCGGCATCGCGTAAATTAAAGCGCAGCACGGCATTGAGCATTAATGAGTTAGACAGGCCATGGGGCACATGAAAGCGCGCGCCCACGGGATAGGCTAGGGCATGTACCCCGCCCACCGGGGCATTCGCAAAGGCCATGCCGGCTAAGCAAGAGCCGAGTAGCATGTTTTCACGTGCTTGAATATTATCGCCGTGCTGGCAGGCGGTATGAATATTGGCAGACAGTAAGCGCAGCGCATCTTTGGCGAGGCTATCTGAAATAGGGTTCTTAAGGCGTTTACTGGTGAAGGCCTCTATGGCGTGTACCATCGCATCTATGCCGGTGGCAGCGGTCACATGACTGGGTAGGCCTAGTGTTAGCTCGGCATCGAGCAGGGCAATATCGGGTAGCAATAGTGGCGACACCACACCCTTTTTCTCGTTTTCACCGGTTGTCACAATGGCGATGGCGGTGACTTCGGATCCGGTGCCGGCGGTTGTGGGTATTAACACCAGCGGCAGTCGCTGGCCTTTGGCGGCATTCACGCCGTAGACCTCGGCTAGCTTTTGTTCGTTGTTGGCTAGTAGGGCTATCAGCTTGGCAACATCCATAGAACTGCCGCCGCCAAAACCGATAATGCAGTCGGCACTCTGCTGTTGGGCGGCCTCGATGCCGCTTAGAATGACCGCTTCAGGAGGGTCTGCGACCACATCGGCAAACACCGAAACGCGAATGTTTAAGTCTTTGAAATTGGCCAGCGTGGCGTCTAGCAGTCCTGCCTTTACAACACCGGGATCACTGACAATCATAACTGATTGGCAGGCCATGTCGCGGATGCGATCGGCTAGCTGTGCGGCGGCGCCGCGTTCAACAATAATGGATTTGGTGGTGTGAAACTCAAAGGCCTTCATATCCTCGTGTCCCTTTCTCGTTGTTATCTTGTAAAACACATATGCAAATTTAAGGCGCGCTTAGTGCGTGCAATGTTAGCATGCCAAACAGGATAGCGGAGCATCACGCTTACTCGATACCCACTGAGGCGACCGGCCCCGGCTTTTACCCCGCTTGTTACTCAAGTTCGCGGTATAATCTGGCTAAACTCGATTCTTGTGCTCAGAAGCTCATATTCTGATCGCCAAATAGAACTCTTACACGCAGGTATTGAAGGCTATTTAGAATACAAATGTCGCTTACCCATGATGCATCAAACAAGTTAAGTTCTGTGCCGCGCTTAAGCGCGGAGCTGAAGCGGTCTTGGACGGTGAATAGTTCTGCCTTGAACACGTTGTTTCAAGCCGCAAAGACCTTGGGTGCAGACATTGATCAGCTTATTAACGAAGTGGGTGTTCAGCCTGCGGAGGTAGATAGCGATCAACGAGTTCCGGTAGCAGACCTGTTTAACTTATACGACTGCGTGGCCCGAGCCACCAATAAGCCTGACATTGGTCTGTATGTTGGCCGTATCGATTACATCAACCTTCTAAATCTGCAGCTCTATGCCTGTTCTGGTTGTCGCACCTTTAAAGAATATTTGAATGTGATGCCTAGTGTGCTGCGTATTTTTGGTGATATCGGTGAGGTGAAAGTACGGCGCGAGGATCAGTTTATCCGCTTAGACTGGCAGCCCTTAGAAGAAGAAACCAACTCTCAGCGTTATTTGTCAGACTCCTCGCTGGGGGTCGCCGCCGCCATTGTCAATTCAGTGTGTGTTCAGCCCATTCCGGTACGCGCGGCGCATTTTACTTATGCGCGGCCACAGGACCTGACTTTGTTACGGCAGCAGTTTGGCGATAATTTAAAATTTGATCAGCCGGTAAGCAGTTTGTATCTGGATCTCGCTTGTTTAGGTTATCCCCTTATCGGTTTAAATGCCGGCTGGGGGCAGGTTTTAGCACAGCCAATCCGGCACTTATTTGAAGAAGATAGTGCGAGCAGCGACTTTATTATCGCCTTGCGCAAAACCTTATTACGACTATTGCCGAGTGGCGATATGGGCGTGGATAAGGTCGCGGCAGCCCTCAATATTTCCAGGCGCACCTTGCAGCGGCGTCTAGCTGAGCAGGGCACCCAGTTTTTACAAATACTGCAGGAGTTGCGCGCGGACCTTGCTCAGCAGTATTTGGCCGATGAGCGCTTGAGTATTACTGATATTGCCTTTTTGCTGGGGTATATGGATCAAAGCTCTTTTTCGGCGGCTTTTCGCGGCTGGTATGGCGTCTCTCCCAGAGACTTCCGCAAGAAATAAACCCCTGCTAGTGGCACCAATTCCCGATTTCGCTGGCACCAATTCCCAAGCCATTATCGTCCATATGTATAGACTAAGCTGATCGCTCTAATCTAATAAGGAAGATCAATGTCTCTCAGTTTTGATAGTGCAAGGATGTTCAATCCGTATTTGCGACCCGAGCACGAAGAGTGGCGCACACAGCTTCGCAAGTGGCTGGAAAAAGAAGTGGTGCCATTTTTAGATGATTGGGAAGAGGCCGGCAAAATACCTGACGATCTGTGGCGCAAAGCTGCCGAAATTGGTGTTATGCAAATGGGCTACCCTGAGGTTTACGGCGGTATCTCTGAAGGCATTGACCAGTGGCATATTAATATCTGCAATGAAGAGTTTACCCGGGCTGGCTCTGCCGGGGGCTTAATCAGTAATCTGCTTATTCACGGCATTGGTCTGCCGCCGGTGATCAATTACGGCAGCGACGCGATTAAAGAGATGATTGCGCCCAAGGTATTGGCTGGTGAAAAGCGTATTTCACTTGGCATTACCGAGCCCTCTGGTGGTTCCGACGTGGCCAATCTCACTACAACCGCCGTGCGCGATGGTGATCATTATATTGTTAACGGTAGTAAGACCTTTATTTCTGGTGTGATGAACGCCGACTGGGTGTCTACCGCAGTGCGAACCGGTGGTGAGGGTGGCCGTGGTGTGTCCATGCTATTGATTCCCACTGACTTGCCGGGTGTGGCGAGAACGCCGCTGGACCGCAAGCAGGGTTGGTGGTGTGCAGATACCGGCACGATTTATTTCGATAATGTGCGGGTGCCAGTCGAGAATTTGCTGGGTGAAGAGGGCAAGGGCTTTTGGGTCATTATGACCAACTTTAACCCCGAGCGGCTCAGTTTGGCGGTGACTATGGAAGCGGCGGCGCGGGCTTGCCTAGAAGACGCAGTCGTATGGGCGCAGCAGCGTAAAACCTTTGGCAAGCGGCTGGCAGATCACCAAGTGATTCGCCACAAAATTGCCACTATGAAGCAAAAACTCAATGCTACTCAAACCTATCTTCAGTATCTAACTCAAGCTTATATTGATGGGCGCTGTGACCCCGGTGACTTGGCGATGGCCAAGGTACAGGCCAGTGAAACCATGGAATACTGCGCACGCGAGGCCAGTCAAATATTGGGTGGTGCTAGTTATTTGCGCGGCAACCGAGTGGAACGTTTTTATCGCGAAGTGCGCGTTAATGCGATTGGCGGCGGTTCAGAAGAAATCATGCGCGACCTAGCGGCGCGTCAATACCAGTTATAACAGGACTCAATATGACTTCGAATAATCTACCTAAGCTTTGGCATTGTTATACCGCTCGCTCATTGCGGGCCTTGTGGGCTCTGGAAGAAATGGGCATAGAGTATGACCTTGAGGTTTTAGCGTTTCCGCCACGGATGTTTCAGCGCGAATTTCTAGAAGTGAACTCGCTGGGAACAGTGCCGTATTTTGTCGATGGCGAGACTCATATGACCGAGTCTTCAGCTATTGGTTTGTATTTGGTTGAACGTTATCAGCGCTATGACTTTGGTTTGAAGGCGGATCATCCGGAGTACGGTGATTACCTGAACTGGTTATTCCACAGCGATGCGACCCTAACATTCCCGCAAACGCTGGTGCTGCGGTATTCGCAATTAGAACCTATGGATCGCCGCCAACCGCAGGTAGTAAAAGACTACTATAAGTGGTTTTTAGCCCGTCTTAAGCGTCTCAATACCCATATTGCTGATCGCGAATTTCTATGTGACGACCGTTTTACCGTCGCTGACATTGCCATTGCCTATGCGCTGTATCTTGGCTATGGACTGGGGCTGTCGCAGTTTTATGAGCCGCAGGTACTCGATTACATGCAGCGCATGATGGCGCGGCCGGCCTTTCAAAAAGTCGAACCATTGGGTAAAGATAAGTCGCTATTTTCGCCGGCTCCTTACCCGTTTGAGAACATCCCAGATTTGTTTGCTTAAGAGATATATCTCTCATAAATATTATTGTGGAGTAGAAAATGATATTCACAGAAGAGCACGAGGCGATTCGCCAAACCATAGCAAAGTTTATTGATACCGAGATTAATCCCCATGCCGACCAGTGGGAAGCGGACGGAATATTTCCGGCCCATGAGCTGTTTAAAAAGATGGGTGATCTCGGTCTTTTGGGTATCTGTAAGCCCCTAGAATATGGCGGTATGGGCTTAGACTATAGCTACCAGATTGTTTTTTCTGAAGAGTTGGGCCGTATCGCAACCGGTGGTGTGTCGATGGCGATTGGTGTGCAGACCGACATGGCAACACCGGCACTGGCACGTTTTGGTAGTGATGCTTTGCGCAAGGAGTTTTTAGCACCGGCGATTGCTGGTGACGCGGTATTTTCTATTGCTGTGAGTGAACCGCACGCGGGCTCAGATGTGGCGGCCATTAAAACTACCGCCAAAAAAGACGGCGATGATTACATTATTAATGGTTCTAAAATGTGGATTACCAACTCCACTCAGGCAGATTATTTGTGTCTGCTGGCCAATACCAGTGATGACAAGCCTCATTTGAATAAGTCACTTATCGTGGTGCCCACCAATACACCGGGTATTTCATTCTCTGAAAAATTAAATAAATTGGGGATGCGCTCATCCGATACTGCGCAGGTATTCTTTGACGATGTGCGCGTGCCGCAGCGAAATCTGATTGGCGAAGAAGGTCATGGCTTTATCTACCAAATGCTGCAGTTTCAAGAAGAGCGTTTGTTTGCTGCCGCTGGCAGTTTAAAAGCGATGGAAGATTGTATTAGTAAAACCATTGACTACACCCGCGAGCGTCAAATATTTGGGCAGTCGGTCTTAGATAATCAAGTAGTGCATTTTCGCTTGGCCGAACTACAAACCGAAGTCGAAGCGCTGCGCGCACTGACGTTTAATGCCGTAGAAGAATATCTCAATGGCACAGATGTTACCCGTAAAGCGTCTATGGCAAAGCTAAAGGCGGGTCGTCTGCTGCGTGAAGTCACCGATAGCTGCATGCAATATTGGGGCGGTATGGGCTATATGTGGGATAACCCAATAGCGCGCGCCTTTCGCGATACCCGCTTAACCTCGATTGGCGGTGGTGCCGATGAGGTGATGCTGAGCATTATTTGTAAAACCATGGGAACCTTGCCGAAGCGTAAGAAATAGGCTGCCTGTTGAGCTCCACATTAATTAGACCTTGCATTTTAATGTGGAGCTTATTCAGTTGACGCAGTGCTTTCGAATTAAAATTAAGCACTTGTTGAGAAAGTTCTGGGCCAACCTGTTTTGCAAATATTTAGCTAAACTGAATCATAATTAAAACTGATTCAATGGTCTGCCCTCCGGACCTTGCGGCGGGTTCGGTACTGACTTCTGATGAGCATTGTCAAAGTAATGTTAAGGCTAGTGCCTTTGGTTTATAGTCGTGAGGTCGCATACTCTGATTCCAGAAAAGAGAAATCAGAGCAGCGTCTAGCTTAATGAAGTGCTATGCGTACTTAGTGCAGAGAGATGATTTCCTCAAAGAATTGCTGCTTCCCAGACTCCTTTACTTCTTTTATCTGAGTGATGTGGTTGCTGCCAGTAACGTGAAGGCGCCGGATAATGAATGGTCTGTCATCTGAGTCCACACCCGTTACAACTTTGTTGAGATTAGCAAAAGTACAGCTAGTGTTATCATCGCAGTCAAACGGGAAACTATGGCTATCGCCGATGTCACTAAGGTTTATGGTTCCAGTTTCAGACGGGCTCAAGGTGCAGTTATTATACCCACCAAATGAGTTAAAGCCGTCAGTACCGGTGAAGTCAACGGTAGTACTTTTAACCTGATAGTTGTAACCACCTTGTGTGATTTCAGGGTTGCAATAGGATGATGTGATGACGCTTTTAGCCGTCAAACCATTAAAACCCGTAACTCGCTCATCAGAAAAGGCGATTAGCTCTCTGATTTCGTCGCCCGTGGCTACAAACTGCTTTACGACGAGAATGCCATTTGATCCCTTTCTATGTGAAATGGTGACTTCAACGTCGCGATTATCTGCGTCTAGACCGCTATACGTGCGGTTTAACTCATCATAAGTGCAGATCGGCGCATTCTCGCAGTTATACCAAGCGTCTGCCCGGTTGTCGTATGCTTCAGAAAACGGTTCGGGTGTGGCGGACAGTCCACAAGATTCGTTCCATGAGTCGGCAATTTCCCCGGAGACAGTTGTCGCGCCAAATTCATAGGAGAGACCGCCGACCGAGTGTCGGCATTCACTGTTTCTCATTAAGCTGAAAGCATTTAGTCCATTGAAATTTACTTTGTAGTTGCCGGCATTATTGTTGATCGATAATGCCAAATGCGCTCGTGCATCGGCAACACCAACCAGAGACGTGTTAGCGTTGGCTTGCACGAAGCTGGCGACGGATGGGTCATTTTCAAAGTCTTCGGTTTGCTGATCGAAATCGATGATTGAATCCGAAGCACTAGGAAGTTGAAGTGTTGTGGTATCTCCGTCTGCATCAAGTGTCAAAAGAAGGCGTGCGATGTTAAGGAAATAATCCTGACTATGGGTTTCGTTCTGCAGATCCATTGGGGTGATGATGTCCCCCGCGGCGACAGTACCAATCACATTGCCATAGAGAGTGAAGCTTATATACTCACCAGTCTTGTAGGTGAATTCCCCGTCGGCATTGGTTACACCTCCGCCAGTGTTCGTCTCATAGGTTAAGCCCTGGACTGGCGAGTCAACAAAGACTCCTTTCAATGTGCTGGGCGTCGCGCCGTCATTCCCATCTGTTTCTGGACTTGAAGCGTTATTGCCGCCACTACTTCCTCCACCACATGCAGAAAGGGCTAAGGTCATGATTGCAACATAAGTAAGACGGCGTTTCGTACTGATAGTTATTTTGTTCATAGAAGCTCCATTTCATATTTATCCATAAAATATTTCCATTTTCCCAGCCCAATAATCACGCTTTCACTACTCATGCAGGTGTCAGGCTGGAAATATACCAAGTGAAAAGACTGGCTAAGTTTAGCAAGCAGAAAACTTGATAATCTTCAGTTTAATCGAATAATTGGAACTTAGACAATCTAAGAATACTTAAAAAGATGATCAGACTGCGTCAGACAATACCCCTGTTCCAATCCGCCTCAACGGAGACGGGAAGGCGGCTAATATCAATCAGGCTCGGCTAGAGTGGCTCATCTGTATAAACCATGACGCAGCGAATATCTGCACGAATCGCTATAAGACGGGCTGTCACCTATCGTATGGAGATGCGCCAAAAGGTTGGTAATAAGCACTTATTGCGGAAGTTTGGCTTCAATCTGTGTTGCGAATATTTTGCTAAACGGGATCATAATTAACAGCCCGTCGACAATCAAAGATAAGGATATTCTGCAGTGGAATGTTATTTATACTATGGATCTTATGAAGGACTGAATTAGATTGCCCTACTTTTTTAATCCGTTGTTTATGGTAGCACTTAAATGGGGCTCAGCAATGTGCGGCTGAGATATTACTCATCATAGCGTTAAATCCTATATGTTATTAAGCTGCGCTAGGAAGGTGGAGTATCAATTTGGCGCCGTCTTTATAATCGCTATCTAGGGATAAGTAGCCTTTTTGCTTACGTGCAAAATTGCCGCATAAGCTTAAACCCAAGCCAGAACCCATTTCTCCCTCGCTGCCATGCTGGCTAGTGACGCTGTCACCAAATAGCAGATCTTTGATCTCTGCGGGTACTCCTGGTCCGCTATCTCTTATGACCAGCTGGACCTCGCCATCAACGGTGTTGGTTTCAATGTATATACTGCCATTCTCCGGTGTGTATTTAACGGCGTTTGCCAATAAGTTGCGAATGATAGTTTTCGTCAAATTAACGTCAGCCATAGCGGCAGTATTATCATTTTTATCATAGGCGATATTGAGTTTTTTTAAGACAAAGCTTCCTTTCATCAAATCCATACTTTCTATGATTAGTGGAGCCAATGGCGTAGATTTTAAGTCAACGTGAACAGCGCCCAATTGATTGCGAGACCACTGTAGAATCTCGTCTAGTAATTGATAGAATTTTAATGATGACGCTAAAATACCATCTGCCATTTGTGCAAGGCGCTCTGGTTGTAGGGTCTCTGCTTTTTCACGTAGAAGGTTTGATAAACCCAGAATGGCGGTGAAAGGAGAGCGTAAGTCATGAGCCATAACGGCAAAAATTTCTTGCTGATCTTTTTGCATGCGCTGTAGACGACGGTTGTACAGTCTCAGCTCTAATTGACTAACCACCTGTTTGGCTAAGATGTTTAAGGCGAGCTTCTGATTTTCATCCAACATTTTAGGCTCGGTATCAATGACGCATAGGGTGCCAATCGGCAGGCCATTTTTACTCACCAGTGGCGCTCCAGCGTAGAAGCGAATGTCCGGCCCAGCGGTTACCAGTGGATTGTCCACAAAGCGCTCATCTTTTAATGCATTTGCTACTTCAAATACTTGGTCTTGCAAGATGGCGTGAGAACAAAAAGCGATGTCTCTATGTGTCTCCTGCGCGTCAAGGCCTAAGCGGGACTTAAACCATTGACGATCTTTGTCGATAAGCGAGATAAGTGAGATCGATGTGCCGCAAATGGAGCTGGCCAACTCAGTCAGTTCATCTAGGGCTTGTTCGTCTTCAGTATCCAATACTTCGTAACGCAGCAGTTCTTCGATACGTTGTGTTTCATCTGGGTGCAAGGCGGCGCTTATCATAATGCACAAATTCCTAGATTTAGGTAGCTCGGCAGCACCAAGTACATGGAAAAATTAGCTAGTATCGGGATGGTTTCGACTAGGGTCTATTGACGGTAGTTTGGCTGCATCGGTTTTCAGCTGCGGGTTCTGTGAGTATAGACGGAATATGCGCTCCATTCTTATGTAATGGCGGCATAGTTAGCGCGGCTATATCAAATCCTTCACGTCTTTGTATATTCAAGATAGCAGTGTTTTCTGTATTTGGAACCTGCTCCGTGGCGAGCGCAGTCAATTGCATATGTAGAAATACTGACTGCGGCGACAAGTTTGCTAGCAGGCCGTAACTTGCCGGATTTACAGTTTTTCTCGCCCATGAGTGATAGAAAAGTCTTGGTTTGGTCCTAAGGGGATGATCCCGGTGGGGTTGATCATCAGGTGGCTGGCGTAATAGTGGGTTTTAATGTGTTCAAAGCTGACCGTTTGCGCTATACCGGGGACTTGATACAGCTCGCGTACATAGCCGCTAATGGCGGGGTAGTCGGCCAGTAATTGGCGGTTAGTTTTGAAGTGGCCAAAGTACACCGCGTCGAAGCGAATCAAGGTGGTGAATAAGCGCCAGTCCGCTTCGGTTATTTGGCCGCCTGTCAGGTAGCGCTGCTGGGATAGCAGGTCTTCAAGCCAATCTAGCGATTCAAATAACTGATGAAATGCGGCTTCATAGGCTTCTTGGGTGCTTGCAAAGCCCGCTCGGTAGACGCCGTTATTAACGGTGTTGTAAATGCGGTCGTTCAGAGTATCGATGCTTGCCTGTAAAGGTTCTGGGTAATAGTCGCTGGTGTTGCCGCTTAAATGATTAAACGCGCTATTAAACATGCGAATAATCTCTGAGGATTCATTGCTCACAATGGTCTCGGTTTGCTTGTCCCACAGTACTGGAACGGTAACTCTACCCTCATAATCGCCATCGGCTTTCAAATACAATTGGTAGAGAAAGTCCAAGCCGTAAAGCGGGTCTTTCATTTCCCAGCCGTTTTCCAGCATGACTGGCTCGACTACGGTGACATCTATATAGTCTTGCAATTGCTTTAGCTCGCGAAAAATCAGTGTGCGGTGTGCCCAGGGGCAGGCCAGTGATACATAGAGATGGTAGCGACCTTTCTCTGCCTTAAAACCCTGTTGACCCTCGGGGCCAGCTTCTCCGTTTGGCGTTAACCAGTGC
>TARA_R110001592_G_scaffold68867_1_pt1 | contig 11135 bp, 9 predicted proteins | sample TARA_R110001592 | Tara Oceans TARA_R110001592 (sample SAMEA4398387) | marine metagenome | biome: Polar Biome; feature: [SRF] surface water layer (ENVO:00010504); material: water (ENVO:00002006), including particulate matter (ENVO:01000060) such as... | depth 5 m | reverse complement strand
GTGTATACCACGCGTCCTGATACTATTATGGGCGTGACCTATGTTGCCGTGGCAGCTCAGCATCCTCTGGCCTTAGAAGCAGCGCAACATAATTCAGAAGTAAAGGCATTCATTAACGAATGTAAAAATAACAAAGTTGCTGAAGCCGATATGGCAACGATGGAAAAGAAAGGTGTTGCCACCGGCTTTACAGCCATTCACCCGCTTACCGGAGAAGAAGTCCCGGTTTGGACGGCAAACTTTGTTTTGATGGATTATGGTTCTGGTGCCGTCATGTCTGTTCCAGCTCATGATGAACGCGATCATGGTTTTGCTAAAGCATATGAATTACCTATTAAGCAAGTTATCGCGCCCAATGATGGACAAGAGATCGACATCCAGGAAGCCGCCTATACCGAAAAAGGGGTTCTCGTTACTTCTGGTGAATTCACCGGTTTAAGCTCTGAAGAAGCTTTTGATGCGATCGCCGCCAAATTCGAAAAGTTGGGTACTGGACACAAGCGTATTAACTACCGTTTACGTGATTGGGGTGTTTCTCGTCAACGTTATTGGGGTGCACCTATCCCTATGAAAACGCTGGAAGATGGCACCGAGGTAACGGTACCTCTTGATGAACTACCCGTTATCTTGCCTGAAGATGTCACGCTAAATGGCATTATATCGCCTATTAAAAGTGACCCAGAGTGGGCAAAAACAACTCATAACGGACAAGCGGCTTTACGAGAAACAGATACCTTCGATACGTTTATGGAGTCGTCTTGGTATTACGCTCGTTATTGTTCACCACAATCTGACGATCAAATGCTGGATCCTGCTGCAGCTAATTACTGGCTTCCTGTTGATCAATATATTGGCGGCATTGAACACGCTATTCTTCACCTACTATATGCACGCTTCTTCCATAAACTATTAAGAGACGTTGGTCTTGTAAAGTGTGATGAACCGTTTAAGCGTCTTTTATGTCAAGGCATGGTATTAGCTGAAAGCTTTTATCAGGAAGATGCCAATGGTGGCAAAGTCTGGATAGCACCTGCTAATGTCAATATCGAAGCAGACGATAAAGGCAAGGTTACTCGCATCGTATCAAAACTAAATGGTGAAGAAGCCTTTAGTTCCGGCATTAGTAAAATGTCTAAATCGAAAAATAATGGTGTCGACCCCCAAACCACAATTGATCAATACGGCGCCGATACGGTTCGTTTATTTATTATGTTTGCTGCGCCTCCTGAGCAATCATTAGAATGGTCGGATAGTGCTGTCGAAGGCGCTCATCGTTTCTTAAAGCGAGTTTGGAAAGGGGTTCATTCTCACCTTGACAACATGCATCTTGAAAACGCTCACCTTGAAAATGGTTCGGCACCAAAGCTTGATATTGCTTCTCTAAACAAAGAGCAAAAAGATTTAAGGCGTAAAACCCATGAGACAATTCGTAAAGTTAGTGATGACTTCAGCAGACGCTTGACGTTTAATACGGCTATTGCAGCGGTTATGGAGCTAATGAATTCTGTCGGAAAATACAGCAAGACTGAAGTTCAAGATTTAGCCGTCATGCAAGAAGCGCTTGAAACGGCGGTACTGTTACTTTCACCAATTACGCCGCATATCAGCCATACTTTATGGACTGCACTAGGTCATGATGGCGCGGTAATCCATGCTGAATGGCCTGTATTAGATGAATCTGCATTAACCAAAAGCACGCAAGAAATTGTGCTTCAAGTAAACGGCAAAGTTCGTTCAAAAATTGAAATGCCTGCAGATGTCGACAAAGCAAGTATGGAAGCAGCGGCTTTAGCGGATGAGAATGTTCTGAAGTTTATCGCAGATAATACAATCCGTAAGGTGATTGTGGTTCCTGGGAAATTGGTGAACATTGTTGCTAATTAATCAACGCTTAGCCCACTTCTGCTCTGTCATTTCACTTTTAGTGAGTGTGATACTGCTTTCATCTTGTGGGTTTCATTTACGCTCTTATGGTGAGAATACTTCTAATATCAAAGCTATCTCTTTAGATTGCCCGAATACGAGCTCTTGGGAACTTTGTCACCATTTAAAGCAAGCCTTGCTGTTGAATAATATCCAAATTACAGAAAGTGCAGCCCTGATTCTGTCAATTAGCCCGATGATTCAAACATCTCGCGTACTATCACTTCAAGCTAACGCGTCTGCAGCTGAACTTGGCCTTAGTTCAGAAGTCACTTACAGCTTAATATCTGCGCTAGAAGATGAGATCAAACACAGGCAAAGTGTTAATGTCAACAATAGTTACCGTCATGAATCAACCGCACTACTGGCAAAAGATCGTGAACGTGATGAACTCCAAATGCAGCTAAGCCAACAACTTGCTGAAGAGATTGTTAGACAAATTACTGTATTAAACCCAGATAACTGGTTTGAACCTGAAACATCTGAAATCGACATCTCTAACAACAATGCTAACCAGCAATTAATGGATCAATAAGCTATGCGTCTTAGAGCTAATCAATTAGACGCCGAACTTAAAAGAAATTTACTGCCCATCTATTTTGTCACGGGTGATGAGCCATTATTAGTTCAAGAAGCACTCGATAGCATTAGACTAGCCTGTAAACAACAAGGTTATGATGAGCGTAAAATATTGGATGTCGATAGAAAATTCGACTGGCAAACACTTATTGAAGAATCCAACACCCTGTCATTATTTTCCGAGAAAATTCTAACTGAGCTTCGTTTAGGTGGCTCTAAGCCAGGCGTACCAGGTGGGAAAGTTATTCAAGCTTACTCCAAAAACTTGCCAGAAGACCGCGTTCTTCTAATAAGCGCAAACAAGGTAGACGCAGCCACTCTTAAAACAAAATGGTGCTCAGAAATTGATCGTGTAGGCGCCATCATTCAAATTTGGCCCATATCCTTAAATGAAATGCCTCAGTGGTTAGGTCAGCGCTCTCGAAAATTTGGGCTCAAAATTGAGATGGAAGCTATTCAATTATTAGCTGATCGCTTAGAAGGCAACTTACTTGCGGCACAACAAGAGCTGCAAAAGTTAAGACTCCTTTATCCCGACTCATCTGAAGAAATTAATACTGAAAAAGTTCTTCAGAGTGTTTCTGATGCATCTAAATATGACATATTTAATTTAACCGATGCCTGTCTAAATGGTGATGCAAGACTCTGCGCAAAAATATTGAACAGCCTTAAGCTGGAAGGCTTGGAAGTGACGATTGCATTGTGGGCGCTAAGTAAAGAAATTAGACTACTATCCTCTCTAGTTAGAGCTAATTTAAAAGGCATTAGCCTGCAAACCATTTTCAAGGAACAGCGTGTATTTCAAAAGCGTCAACCACAATTAAGCCAAGCTGCAAAAAGACTTAGCTTAACCAAACTTCAACAATTACTTGATCAATGTAAGCTTGTCGATGATCTAATAAAAGGTGCACAAAAAGGTATTGATCCTTGGGATATCCTTAATAATATCGCATTCGGCATTGCCGGTATTAACCTTCCTAACATTGAGTATTGAGCCACACTAATCTACCCCCTTTTTTTCAAAATGAAACTATTAGTAAATTTACATAGTTATTTGTAGTTTTTATTTCCCAACAACCGCTTAATTATTGAACAACACCAAAACTATGCTAGGGTCAATTTACAGCGTAACTTTTTTGACTAACACCTTGCCGCTGACGTTTCAGACAGAGGTAACAACATGCAACACTACACCCAAGCTTTCTTATCTAAGCTAGTTTTTATTTTAGATAAGAGTCATTTTTTAAAAATATTAATCAGTTTTTTTTGCTTATCCACCATAATTTGTCATGCCGATTATAAAAAAATAATTGACGAAGATTTCTGGAAGAAAGTTTATCCAGCAGGTGGGAAAACCTTTTATTGCGACACTTCTTTCGATAAACCAAGCCCTCTTTTAACTGTCAGCCATATCTATCCAACTGGAATAATAACTAAAGAGTTCGGCTGCAGAAGTGAACGTGCTTGCCTTCGCTCAAACCCTATTTATGAAAAAATTATTTCTGATCTTCATAACATGGTGCCTGTTAATTCTTATTATCACTTTAAATTAAAAGACTCGGTTTTTGGTAATTTAGATGAATCCGACGAAGGCAATGAGTGTGGCATCAAAAAACGCTATAACATTATCGAACCACCAGATCGGATCAAGGGTGACATTGCTCGCATACACTTTTACATGCACAGACAATATGATTTACCTTTGAATAGTAACTTTTTATTTTTGAAGTCTTGGGCTGAAAAGGACCCACCAAGCAAGGAAGAAATAGCAAAAAACAATCGTATTAAAGAAATGCAGGGAAATGAGAATACGTTTATAAGCAACCCTAGCTTAGTTGATGAACTAGAGTTTTGATGTTGGCAGACTCAGGGAGCTTTATTATTCCCGCTCATTGAGAAGCCTGCACTGAGCCCGTCGAAGTGTCGAAATGTATTAGATAAAACTCAGAGTTTAATTTGCAAGACCCTTCGACAAGCTCAGGGAGCGAATTAATTAATCGTAAACGTTAAACCCGCATGCTTCTCTAAGCGCGTTAATAAAGCATCCCCCATAGAAACAGACGGTGTTAACACGCCACTTACCTTGGGTGTTTTATCTTTATCTAAGGCTAAACAAGCCGCGCTCTCACCCAACATTTTTGAGGTTGAGCCATAACCCGGATCTCTATCTCCTGTCACTTCAGCCGTCATAATTTCACCATCACGGAACACGCCGACAACAACAAATTTATAGAAGCCTGCTTCTCGCTCTGCTTTAGACGGCCCTTCACCTGGCTTTGGAAAGAAACGGTTTAGCGTTTTCTTATAAAGTGAATCTGGCTTACCTGCCATAATTGCTGCTAATGCAAGCAAGCCGACATAACCTTTTAATCGACCTGCAAGACCTTTTCCAGTCACCATCGCTTCTTCATACTGGAAATCTTTTCCATATGGATACCCTTCCAAAGCATGAGATCGACGTACAACACGTGTATTAATAGCCGCCATCACAAAAGGCATTATCCAAGAGCTAATATCTGCTTCGAATTTCACAGATTGTAGATCACCTTTATCTGCACCAAAACATTCACCTTGTGGATTCAATCCGTATGGATTAAATAGGTTTTTAGCTACTTCAGCATCTTTACTCGCTTCTAACATAACGTTTTGCATGCTGGCATAGGTGCCGCCACTAAAGCCGCCACTTGCAGATTTCAATAACATTTTTACTTTTACACAATACTCACCAAAAGTTTTTTTGGCCTCTTTCTGAAGAAAATAAGTACCCAAGTCTGAAGGGATAGAATCGAAACCACAGCAATGGACAATTCTACTCCCTGTTTTTTGCGCTTTTTCATGATGCAAATCGATCATTCGGCGAATCCACTGAGTCTCGCCGGCTAAATCACAATAATCAACGCCATTCTCAACACAAGCGGCGACTAGCTCATTGCCGTATTTTGCGTAAGGTCCAACCGTTGTACAAAGAACCTTAGTGCGCTTAACCATGGCATCTAAACTAGCTTTATCATGACTATCAGCAACAATTAGAGGTATGGATTCATTACCAACACTTGATCGAACTTCCTCTAGCTTTTGCTGATTACGACCTGCCATAGCCCATTTAAAATCATTGGTTAAACCATAATGACGTAAGTAATATTCAGCTACTAGACGACCAGTAAAACCTGTCGCACCCCAAATAATCACATCAAACTCTTTACTTGTACTCATGTTTTTCCTCGATGCTAAAGCGAACTTATTTGAATGTTTCTTTTGTACTTATTGTCGTGAGCATAACACCTAGTTGGTGAAAATCGCCACCACCCAAATAATTAATTCACATCGCAGACATGCCGCCATCAACCGGTATTGCAATGCCATTCATATAGGAATTAGCAGGAGATAACATCATCACCATGACACTCACAATTTCTTCAACCCGAGCAATCCGCTTCATAGGACAGCCGCGTGCAAGATTTTTATTCACATCTTCAATATCGCCTTTCGGATTCATAATTGGATTGTCTACCATGGGCGTTGCAGTGAAGAACGGACAAATCGCGTTAACTCGCACATTCATGCCACCACATTCTACTGCTGCCGTTTTGGTTAAACCAATAACAGCATGCTTGGCAGCTCCATAACTACTGCCCATAGGTGTACCACCTAGACCAGCCATAGAGCTAACATTTAATATTGCTCCATCTCTTTGAGCTGACATCACTCGAAGTTGATGCTTCAAACCGAAAGCCACACCTTTTGCATTAACATCTAATTGCCTGCTAAGCGTTTTTCCATCTAATTGGGTTAAAGGCGCTAATTGAGGTGCCAAACCTGCATTATTCACCGCAATATCAAGTTTACCAAAAGTCTTTACCGCTAAAGCAACAAGCTCTTCTGAATGAGATTCTTCAGCAATATCGCCGACTAAAGAAACAACCTTTACCCCTTTTGCTTCTAGCTCAGAAACAGTATCTAACAAGCCTTTTTCATTGAAATCGGCTAATACTAAATTGGCGCCACGTTGCGCAAGTTCTGAAGCTAAACTCTTTCCAAAACCACTTGCTGCACCCGTTATAAGAGCAGTTTTTCCTGAAAAATCTAATAAAGTATCCAATATATTTAACTCCTAAAAATGCTTAAATCGTCAAACCGCCATCAACAACAATACATTCGCCTGTTGTATAAGAGCTTGCTTTAGACGCTAGATATAAAACCGTACCTGCCATTTCATCTGGCTCGGCATGGCGATGCATTGGAATCATTTGCATAGCCGCTTTGTGCATCTGCTCATTATTGAATAATGCGCCTGCGAATTTTGTTTTAGTTAAACCAGGAAGTAAGGCATTACAACGAATACCTAAAGGGGCACATTCTTTTGCGAATGCTTTGGTCATATTAATCACGGCAGCTTTTGTAATCGAATAGATTCCCTGCATCATGCCCGGCTGAAGGCCATTTACCGATGCAGTGTTGATGATTCGACCGCCACCATTTTTCTTCATCAACTTGCCAGCAGCGACAGACATGAAGAAATAGCCACGAATATTCACATCAACTGTTTTATCGTAAGCGGCTAAATCGGTATCCAGAATATGTCCAAAGTAAGGATTTGCAGCGGCGTTGTTTACCAGAATATCCAAACGCCCATGCTTCGCTTCAATAGCGTCGAAAGTATGCTTGATCTGATCCATATCACCAACATGACAGGCTAATGCTTCAGCTGAACCACCCGCTGCAATGATGGCATCTGCAACCACTTGGCAATCTTCCACTTTTCTGCTAGAAACAATAACGTGTGCGCCCTGCTCTGCTAATAATTTTGCAATCGCTTCGCCGATACCACGGCTTGCACCGGTTACTAATGCGATATCACCTGTTAGATCAAATAAATTTGTAGACATAATATGTTCCTTTAATCTCTATCTAGAGGCGATGAGTTGGTGAAATAAAAACGTTCAGTTTTCGTGTTTTCTGAACATTTTTATTTCACCAACTCATCGCTTACATGTAATTAATAATTAAATTAAGCTATCAGGCACAACAACTACTTTGCCCATTACTTTTCTATTTAAAACTTTTGCTAAAGCATCTTGAGTTTTGGATAGAGGAAATACCTCATCAATCACCAAACTCACTTGTTTATCTTTATACCAAGCAAACAACTCTTGCATGTTTTGAAGAAAGACCATCGGCTCATTCATGACAAAACTGCCCCAAAAAACGCCAATCACACTGTATTCTTTCACCAGGATAAGATTCACAGGCAAACTTGGAATACGACCCGATGCAAAACCCACAACAAGTAAGCGCCCATTACGTGCCATTGCTCTAGAGCAGGCATCAAAAGCATCACCACCAACCGGGTCATAAACTACATCGGCACCTTTGCCGCCAGTTGCTGCCTTAATGGCTGCTTTCAAATCACCCGAGCTGTAATTGATTAACTCATCCGCACCGTTCGCTTTCGCAATTGCTAATTTTTCATCTGAAGAACACACAGCAATCACTTTCGCACCCAAGGCTTTACCAATCTGTACAGCCGCTAAACCTGTACCGCCAGCCGCTCCAAGAACCACCAGAGTTTCACCTTTCTTCAGTTGAGCTCTCTGCTTCAATGCATGATGGGCGGTGCCATGCGCGCACATTAAATTGGCAGCATCAACATCGCTCATGATATCGCTGACAGAGTCTGGGATCGGCATCACCATGCGAGAATTCACAATGGCTTGCTCAGCAAAGCCACCATAGCTTTGGCTGGTACAAATAAGCCTTTGGCCTACTTTTAGATGCTTAACGCCTTCGCCTAAAGCGTCTACTTCTCCACAAAATTCCATGCCAGGAATAAACGGTGTTTCCGGCTTAACTTGATATAAGCCTTGTACCAATAAGCCATCGGGAAAATTCACACCCGTGGCTTTTACATTAACTCTCACCTCACCTTTTCCCGGCTCTGGCAAGTCGATATCTTTATAAGCTAATGTGTCAATTGGACCAAATTTTTCACATACAATTGCTTTCATTTTTGTTGTCCTGTCATTTGTTATTTTCAGAGCGTCAATTTAAGCCTCTGTTTTAGTTTTCGGTTTTAGCTTTCACTTTTAGCTTTCACTTTTAGCTTTCACTTTTAGCTTTCACTTTTAATAACGCCTAAAGCAGCCATAGCCAAAGGGGCAACATAAGCCCCCACTTTCATTGCTTCTTTATTGGACGCATTGCCATCATGCGCACGCTTTGCAACACCCTGTGCGATCGCTGCTAATCTGAAAAAGCTAAACGCTAAATAAAAGGCCCAGTGATCAATTTTTGCTATGCCCATGCGTTCGCAATACTTTGCGACATAAGCTTTTTCTGAAGGAATACCCAAGGCATCTCGATTCACTCCCGCCAAGCCACTCATGGTGCCCGATTTACGTTTGCTACCGGCAGGGCTACCCGGCATACGCATCTGCATACACTGATAAGCAAGGTCTGCAAAGGGGTGACCCAAGGTAGATAATTCCCAATCCAATACAGCAATAATTTTTGGTTCGTTTGGTGCGAAAATCATATTATCTAAACGAAAATCACCATGCACCAATGACACACGACCATCGTCTTCTGGCATATTTTTTTCTAACCATTCGATCAACTGATCCATCGCAGGAATCACGTCAATTTCAGAAGCTTTATATTGGCTTGACCAACGCGATAATTGACGCTCGAAGTAGTTACCTGGCTTACCGTAATCAGCTAAGCCAACCGCCTCTAAGTCAACACTATGAATAGCAGCTAGAACCGTGCCCATTTGCTCATAAGCTTGGGTTCGTTCTTCGCTAGAGGCTAATTCTGATAAAGCGGCATCCCAAAAGATTTGACCTTCACATAATTCCATCACATAGAACATCGAGCCGATTATTTCGCGATCTTCACATAAGTGATACACCTTGGGCACCGGCACATCGGTATTGGCTAAAGCTTGATAAACTTTGAACTCTCTATCAACAGCGTGAGCAGATTTTAAAAGCTTGCCCGGTGGTTGACGTCTTAATACATATTGTTGATTCGGCGTTTCTAATTTAAAGGTAGGGTTGGATTGCCCACCTTCAAATTTTGTCGCCTTTAAACCTTGGCTCGCATCAAAGCCTTCTACGTGTTCTGCTAAGTAACTTGCGAGTTTAACAACATCTAATTCTTCAACAGTTTGAGTCATAATTTCTTCCTTATTCCATAACTAATCTTGTTGATCTCAGCGACGCATTTTCATCAATGCTTTGGCTGAATAACCCGCTGCCACACCTCGTCCTAATTGCATCATGTGCACTTGATCTGGACCATCTGCCAAACGAATAGAACGTGCCATTTGATACGCTTGTGCTAAGAAATAATCTTGGCTCAAACCAGCAGCACCATGAATTTGAATAGCGCGATCTATTACCGTGCACGCCATTTGAGGTGCAATAATTTTAATCATCGAGATCAAGTCTTTAGCGCCTTTATTACCTTGTCTATCCATGCGGTCAGCCGCTTTTAAGGTTAATAATCTTGCCTGTTCAATTTCACAATAGGACTTAGCAATATCTTCTCGAACAGAACCCTGTTTGCTTAAAGGTTTGCCGAATGCAATACGTTGCTCTGCTCTAACCGCCATCATTTCTAAGGCTCGTTGCGCGGCGCCGACCAATCTCATACAGTGATGAATACGACCTGGCCCTAATCGACCTTGTGCAATTTCAAAACCACGACCTTCTCCAAGTAAAAGATTCGATGCAGGTACTCGTGCATTTTTAAATAAAATTTCTGCATGACCTTCTGGGGCATCATCATTACCAAAAACCTTCATTGGACGAACTATCGTGACGCCATCGGTATCAATGGGCACTAGTATCATTGATTGCTGTTGATGACGATTTTCGTTATCCGGATCAGTTTTACCCATCACGATTAGAATTTTACAACGAGGATCACAAGCGCCCGAGATATACCATTTGCGGCCATTAATGACGTAATCATCACCATCACGCCTGATCACCGTTTCAATATTCGTTGCATCTGAAGACGCCACATCTGGCTCTGTCATCGCAAAAGCAGATCGAATTTCTCCAGCCAATAAAGGCTTTAGCCATTTCTCTTTATGCTCGTCTGTACCATAGCGCACGAGCACTTCCATATTGCCGGTATCTGGCGCACTACAATTAAATATTTCGGAAGCAAACCGGCTTTTACCCATCAATTCCGCTAAAGGTGCATATTCAAGGTTGGTTAAGCCGAAACCTTCTTTGCTGTCTGGCAAAAACAAATTCCATAATCCTTCAGATTTAGCTAAGGCTTTTAGGTCTTCTATTTGCTGCGGAATTTCCCAACGATTATTAGCATTTTCAATTTGTTCATTCAGTTCTATTTCTATGGGAAACAAGTGGGTTTCTAAGAAATCTTCTACTCGTTTAATTAGGCCTTGTACTTTTTCAGAATATTCAAAATTCATGGTAATTCTCCTGAGTTATAAATTGGTCTTTCCCGAATTAATTACCGTTCCCTGAGCCCGTCGAAGGGTACTCTAAACAAACTCTGAGTTTCATCTGACACATTTCGACAAGCTCAATGAGCGGTATAAATAAGATTCGGTCGAGCTCATAAACACATTATAGGCACGCACAAAATCATCATTGAAG
>TARA_R110001592_G_scaffold97872_2_pt1 | contig 11136 bp, 8 predicted proteins | sample TARA_R110001592 | Tara Oceans TARA_R110001592 (sample SAMEA4398387) | marine metagenome | biome: Polar Biome; feature: [SRF] surface water layer (ENVO:00010504); material: water (ENVO:00002006), including particulate matter (ENVO:01000060) such as... | depth 5 m | reverse complement strand
CTTAAGAGGCTCATCATGGCAACACCTACGACTGTCAACCAGACCATTTATCTCTGGCAAGGCACCGACAAGAACGGCAAGAAGACTAAGGGCGAGATGCCCGGCGCAAGTCAGGCGCTCGTCAAAGCGCAGCTGCGCAAACAGGGTGTGAATGCCACTAGGGTGAAGCGTAAGCCCAAAGACCTATTCGGCCCGAAGAAACAGAAAATCACGCCCAATGACATCGCAATCTTTAGTCGCCAGCTCGCCACCATGATGAAAGCAGGCATTCCCTTAGTGCAGTCATTCGAAATAGTTGGCGATAGTCTCGAAAATCCGTCGATGGCCGCACTAGTGCGCAATGTGCGCGACGACGTGGCTGCCGGCAACAACTTCGCAGACTCCATTCGCAAGCATCCACGTTACTTCGACGAACTATTCTGCAACCTCGTAGAGTCCGGCGAACAATCTGGTGCTCTGGAAACGATGCTGGACCGCGTTGCCACCTATAAAGAGAAAACAGAGGCCCTGAAATCGAAGATCAAAAAAGCCATGAACTACCCCATCGCGGTGGTCGTGGTTGCCCTTATCGTAACGGGCATCCTTTTGGTAAAAGTGGTGCCCCAGTTTGCGGAGACCTTCTCGAGTTTCGGCGCTGACCTTCCCGCTTTCACCTTATTCGTGCTCGGCCTTTCCGACATTGCGATTGCGCATTGGTGGAAAGTTTTAATAGGCCTAGGCATCGCCGGCTATTGTTTTAAGGAGGCGCGCATTCGTTCTAAGGCTTTCGCAGACTTCATCGACAGGCTCGCTCTGAAGCTTCCCATCATCGGTCCTATTGTTGAGAAATCCTGTTACGCCCGTTTCACTCGCACCCTTTCGACAACCTTCGCTGCTGGGGTACCATTGGTCGACGCTCTCGAATCCGTAGCCGGCGCCACTGGCAACATCGTCTATTCCTCTGCTACTCGCAAAATCAGAGACGACGTTAGTTCAGGTCAGCAATTGAATTTCGCCATTCGAACTACAAACCTGTTCCCTGTCATGATTAATCAGATGGTTGGCATTGGCGAAGAGTCCGGTGCGCTCGATTCAATGCTAGATAAATGCGCTACCTATTACGAGGCCGAAGTCGACAACGCAGTGGACGGTCTGACCTCACTTATGGAACCTATCATCATGTCGGTGCTAGGCACCTTGATTGGCGGTTTGATGATTGCGATGTATCTGCCAATTTTCCAGCTCGGACAAGTAGTATAGGCCCACAATGACATTGATAGATTTATTGCAAACTAATGCAACGGTACTCGTTATTCTCTCCATCGCACTTGGCCTTCTAGTGGGCAGCTTCCTCAATGTAGTGATCTATAGAATCCCTGTGATGCTACAGCGCGAATGGCGACAGCAGTGCTGTGAATTCCTCGAGATCGATGAAAAAGCCACTAGCGATGCCGGCACAGCGCCGCAACACAAGGTCTTCAACCTCGTTAAGCCAGACTCCCATTGCCCCCAGTGTAACGCTCCCGTGCGGGCGTGGCAGAACATTCCGATTGTCAGTTATGTGCTGTTGCGCGGAAAATGTGCCAAGTGCAAAGCAAGCATCTCACTTCGATACCCTATCATCGAGGCTGTAACAGGTATTTTGTCTGGGCTAGTTGCTTGGCAGTTTGGGGCCACGTGGCTTACATTGGCTTTGCTCGTTCTTACTTGGTCGCTTATCGCGCTGACGATGATAGACTTCGATCATCAATTGCTCCCCGATAATATAACGCTACCCCTACTCTGGTTGGGCCTTGCAGTTAACACCCTACTCCCCGAATCCGCCGTCGGCCCGCGCGACGCGGTACTTGGTGCCATACTCGGTTATCTCTCCCTCTGGTCGATCTACTGGATATTCAAATTACTCACCGGCAAGGAAGGTATGGGCTATGGCGACTTCAAATTGCTCGCCGCATTAGGCGCATGGATGGGCTATCAGTCGCTACTTTTGATAGTCATTCTCTCTAGCCTAGTTGGCGCAGTAGTGGGCATAGCCTTACTCTTATTCCTTGGTCGCGATCGCAATATCCCTATACCATTTGGCCCTTATCTAGCCGGCGCAGGCTTCATTGCATTGCTCTGGGGCGAGCAATTCATGACACTCTATATCAACACGATGGTGCCATGAGGTGTCTGTTACGAAGAGCAACGCTCTAAGAATTGGCGTCACTGGTGGAATCGGCAGCGGGAAGAGCGCCGTAACGAAGATGCTCGAGGCACGAGGCGTGGCAGTGATAGACGCAGATCTGATCGCGCGATTGGTAGTAGAACCAGGCACTCAGGCCCTGATCCGAATAGCAGAGCATTTCGGACAAGCAATGCTACAAGCCGACGGGACGCTTGACCGCGCAGCGTTACGCGCTAAAGTCTTTCAAGATGACAGCGAGCGCAAGTGGTTAGAAGGCCTTCTGCACCCACTGATCCGCACGGAAATCGTCCGCCAACTAGAACTGAGTCAGTCACCCTACAGCGTGTTATCCTCTCCACTACTCTTGGAGACTGGACAGAATATGCTGGTTGACAAGGTATTATTGATCGATGCTAGCGAAGCACAACAGATTGAGCGTACCCAATTGCGTGATAATACCGATGCGGCTGCAGTCGGTGCCATTATCGCCAGTCAGTGGCCGCGCGCTAAGCGCCAGGCAAAGGCTGATTTTATTATCGACAATGACGGTACTTTGCGTGAACTAGAAGAGGCAGTGGAGAAAATGCACCAGCAGTTTTTGACACTTGCCGGTTTCAAAAAAGCACAGAGAAGTAATGATAATCCATGACGCAACGCATATTGAAAGTAAACTGCCCTACCTGCAAAGAGATAGTCGTTTGGAGCGAGCAAAGCCCCTATCGTCCATTTTGCTCTGAACGCTGCAAACTTATCGACTTTGGTGACTGGGCCAGTGAGCGCAATGCCATTGCGGGAGAGCCCGTTATCCTCCCAGAAGAAGACGATGAAAACTCTTATTGAGGGCTCACTACAAGGGCGAATACTTTGGTAGAGGTAGCCAGTAGATTTTGCCAGCGCTGGCATTAAGCTCCGCATTCATCAAGAGCATGACGAATTCGCCATCCATCGACAGACGCACCTTTTTGACAGTCTCACCTTCACCCACACCAAGCGGGTAACTGTCCAAGAGCAGATGGCTCTCGACATCGAAGAAATACAGTTTCTCATTGTCCGTCGCAATCAGTGTCTTGCCGGAAGGGTCGAAAATGGCACTAATTGGAGTACCCTCTAGAAACCACTCTCCGTCGGTGTTGTAGTAGTCGCGGGGGTCAATGTCCACAATGCTGGTGTGTGGCGTCAACTCATTGCCATTTGGGCAGGAATAGGCAAGGCGCTCGCCATCGGGGGAAATGCTAAAATCTGTACAGCCACTACCCACAGGGATATCCGTACCCGGCACGAACGTGATGCTCTGGTCACTAGGGTTGAAGTCGAAGGTTACTAGGTTCGATTCGGTGGTCAGGAACACATGCTTCTTAGTCGCGTCATACTCGATGCGGACGGGCCCAAGTAAGGGTATGGCCGCCCTTGTAGGGTCGCCATCCTTATTGAATATCCCCATCCATAGACCTTCTTCTGCTGGACCATCCTCTTCGAGCTCATAGATTGGGTCGAAGAGTAATGCGAATACATTGCCGTCTTCGCCAATGGCAAAATCTCGAGGAATAAAACTACGCCCCCCCTCACTCAAGCGATGATAAGTGAAGGCACCACTAGGAATATCCAACTGATACATACGCTGCGATTCGGGATGCGAAGATAGGAATACCGTGCCGGAGTTGCTATCCAGCTCCATCTGATCGGGGATTGTGTTGAATTTATAGACGGCGCCAGTCTCACCCGAGATTACATTGCGCTCGACAAGACTATTATTCTTAGTGTCGCCAATCAAAACCCAGCCGTGACAAAGCGGGATAAAATCCTGCGTGGGCTGCGTGATGAGGCTACCACCAAACTGAGTGATACTCTCCACGGAATTAGTGCTGCCGGGAACCACGTCAGTGGCAGAGCGCAAACGAAATCGCATTGGGTTGGTCGCCGCAAGCAGTTGCATCTGCACGCGATATTCTTTGCCTCCATAGAGCATCGCAGGGATATCGAGAATGCCGGTGGTAGTATTGAACGAGGGTGCGCCAGGGGCCAAAGTCTTCGAGCCGGGCGGCGCGGTGAACGCGCTGCAATTGAGCAGCTGCATGCCACTAAGACCCGAGCCACTGATACTTCCGGGAGGCGTAATATCGGTGGCCGCAGCAAGCTCGAATTCCAAACTATTAGGATCAACTAAAGCCAAGTCCACGTTGTATGCCCCCACTCCGGGAGCACTAAGCCCTGGAACAGAGAGTGTGTAGCCGTCGAAACGCGGCCGATCGGCAGGCAGGGCTGGTGGCGTGCCGGTGGAGTAATCCATGCTATACAAAGGCCGAAACTTCACCCCTGTCCATACGGGAAATCCAGTGCTCACATCCGCAGGTATCGCAGCGCTATGCACACGAATACCCACGAAACGACTGTTAGATAGAATGGCGTTAACCGCACCCGTGACATCGAGTGAGAGTATTGCAGAAGAGTTTCCTGCTGACGCCTGCACGGCATCGAATTCAGCCGTAGGGAGCGAACCGCCGGCTTTATAGTCGGACAATTCTATACTGCCATTATCGGCGAAAGCATAGACCTGCATTGGTGCTTGTCCACCACGGGGGTACAGCGCCTCAAGTGGTAGGCTAAGTACAGCCTGACTCACGCTCTTAGCCGTGCCGAAATCGAACACCATGACCGCCGAGTCGACATAGTTTGGACTTGTTACGGCCCAACCCTCACCTGTCATATAACTAGCACTAGTCGCAGGCGTGTCGGGATTAGGATTAGACTCGACCAGTACGGCCTCTTGCACCAACACGGCCTGGTCCGCGAAGACAATTCCACCGCCCATCCATGTGAGAAGCGCGAGAACTGCGCTGGCCTTCTGAACGCCTAATGACATGTCGGTGGTCCTTACTGAAAGCTGTTTTTATAATGCGATTCGGTTTCTTGAAATTATGCGCTTAACTCCAATAAAATCAAGCTATTACCTAGAAAAGCGGTGATTCAAGTCACACTCTACAAGCTAAGTTCCTCTTGATAGTAGCACTTTCGCTAAAATTTACTCGTCGCTTGGGCTATCCCAAAATGCAGAGATGGCCGCAATGCCAACTGCCCCATGTGCGAATGCCTTGGGGATATCGTCCGCTGTCATTCCCCCTAAAGCATATATCGGCAGGTCAACCGCACTAGTGAACTGCGCCAAACGTTCCCACCCCATTGGTCTTTGTTCGGGGTGGCTCGAGGTCGAGGCAACTGGAGAGAGCAGAACATAGTCTGCCTGTAACGCAGCGGCCATATGCAATTCCTCGACGCAATGACAGGACGCACTAAAGAGCATCTGCGCAGGGACTGGCCGATGCTTGAGCTGCCTTAATACCGAGCTATTTACGTGCAGGGCATTGCCACCAAGCGCTTCGAAGCGAGCAGGGTCAGTATTGATCGTCAAAGGGATCCCGTGCGCTCGACAGAGAGCTAGGGCGCTTTGAACGCGCACTTGAAAGTCCTCATCGCTAAGATCGCGTTGTCGGAATTGAATTAGCGGTGGGTGTTTAGAAATTAGTTTTTTCAATTGCTCGGCGAAGGCAGCGTTACTTACAGCGCTGCCAGTGATGGCGATACAATCGGCTAATTGGATGCGACGAATTATGGGGAGATTCGCCGCTGGAAACTGTACAGGGTCGAGACTATTTAGCGCAGACCAGCGTACTGCCTGCCCCTCTCTGCCCCGCGCCTCGCCAGCAAAGCTTAACACCCGTCGTACTTCGAGTAAGACTCTCTTGTCGCCGTAATCGTGCACTATTTTGCATAGTGGCGCATCGCTTAGTACTTGGATGCCGAGCTCTTCGTCCAACTCCCTTCGCAACGCTTCTTCTATGGTTTCTCCCGGCTCGCACTTACCGCCGGGAAACTCCCACAGCCCACCTTGATGTGCTTGGGCGGCACGTAGGGAAACCAGCACGTGGCGCGCCTCATCGATCACAACGCCGACGGCTACATGCACTGTCTTCATAGCGTCTCGCCTAGCTTCGATAGCTGGCGTTGATGCGGACATATTCCTCGGAAAGATCGGAAGTCCACACTGTCTCGCGAGCTTGACCGCGCGCTAGATCGACCGTAACTTCGATCTCGGGCTTGCTCATCTCCGCCTGGCCCTGCGCTTCGGTATAGCTAGAGGCAAGAGTGCCATTGCTTACTATGCAGACTTTGCCAAGATGAATACTAATCTTGCTAACGTCGAGTTCGGGCACTCCCGCTCGGCCAATCGCAGCGAGGATGCGCCCCCAGTTCGGGTCAGAGGCAGAAAGTGCTGTTTTCACTAACGGAGATTCGGAAATGGCATAGGCCACCTTGAGGCATTCATCTGTGTTACCACCGCCTTGAATATCCACCGTCACGAATTTCTTCGCGCCTTCCGCATCGCGAATGATGTCTTTCGCTAACTCTTTTACAAGGCCTTGCAAGGCCTCTTCGAATGCGGCGAAACCCGCAGCATCAGAGACTTGAATAGCCACGCCACTATGCCCAGTGGCGCTGAGCACACAGCAATCGTTCGTCGAGGTATCGCCATCAACCGTAATACGATTAAAAGACTGATCGACGACGCGGCTAAGCAGTCCATGCAAAGTTTTCTGCTCGATCTTGGCGTCGGTGAACACATAGCTGAGCATCGTCGCCATGTTCGGCTTGATCATTCCCGCACCCTTAGTAATGCCAGTAATCACTACAGGCTTGCCGCCGATTTCGATCTTTACCGAACGCGCTTTTGGTACTGTGTCAGTGGTCATGATGCCTTTAGCGGTATTTAGCCAATCCTCACCGAGTGCGGCAAAGGCATTCGGCACACCTGCGGCAATCTTTGCGATCGGGAGATTCTCACCAATCACCCCTGTAGAGAAAGGGAGTACCGCATCCACAGGCACATCTGCATGTTTCGCCACGTATTCGCAGGAAGCGAGCGCATCATCGAGCCCGCGCTGTCCAGTACCAGCATTCGCATTGCCCGTGTTCACTAACAGGTAGCGAATAGCACCGCCACTAGTGAGCAGGTGCTTGCGGGCGATATGCACCGGAGCGGCACAGAAGGCGTTGAGCGTAAAAACCCCCGCAACAGTGCTGCCCTGTGCTAGCTCGATCAACACTAGATCGAGTCTGTTCGCATAACGAATATGACTCGCAACCGCAGCTACTCGCACACCCGGGACAGACAGCAGGTCCTGCGCACTTATCTCTTGTTTACTCATAGTTCTTAACTCAGCTTGCCGTGACATTGTTTGAATTTTTTACCCGAACCACAATAGCAGGGATCGTTACGGCCGACTTTGTGACCATCCCGTACAAATGGTGTTTTTTCAACGCCAGCGGGGCCTGCGCCTTGCCCTCCAGCTTCCCCTGCAGAGGCCGATGCCTCTTGCGCAAGCGACGCACTCTCCGCGTGCTGGAACAGCATTTTCTCACGCGCGCGCTCGGCCTCGCGTTGCTTCTCTATCTCGTCGATCTCCTCGTTAGTACGAATCTTCACATGACTCAAGAAACGTATTACCTCGTGCTGAAGATTAGACAGGAGTTGCTGAAACAGCTCGAAGGCCTCGCGCTTATACTCCTGCTTCGGGTTTTTGCCCGCATAGCCGCGCAGGAAAATGCCCTGACGCAATTGATCCATCGACGCTAAATGCTCTTTCCAGAGATTGTCGAGGATTTGCAAAACGATCTGCTTCTCTAGCAGGCGCATCTTCTCACCCACCAAGGCAGATTTATTCTCATAATCCTCATTCAGTACAGCAACAATTCGCTCCCGCAGAGTTTCCTCGAACAGTTTCTCGTCCTCATCCAGCCATTGTTGAATAGGAAGCTTGCGGCCAAACTGTGCCTCTATACCCTGCTCTAGTCCCTCGATATCCCACTGCTCAGGAATGCTTTGTGGTGGAATATGCGAGCTAACAATCTCATTGCCAACTTCATTGCGCATATTGCCGATCAGCTCCGAAATGTCTTCACTAGCCATCAACTCATTACGTTGACGATAGACGATTGTGCGCTGATCATTCGCCACATTGTCGTATTCCAGAAGTTGTTTACGAATATCGAAGTTGCGCCCTTCCACTTTGCGCTGCGCCTTCTCGATAGACTTGGATACCATGCCGTGCTCGATAGCCTCGCCACGCTCCATCCCCAAAGCCTGCATGAAATTCTTTACGCGCTCGGAGGCAAAGATACGCATCAGATTGTCCTCTAGGGACAAATAGAAGCGCGAATAACCTGGATCGCCTTGCCTGCCCGAACGACCGCGCAACTGATTGTCGATGCGGCGTGATTCATGGCGCTCTGTACCAATGATGTGTAAACCGCCCGCATCCAGTACTTGCTGGTGACGCTCGCGCCACGCTTGTTTGGCTTGATCGATTTGCTCGGGGGTTGGATTGTCTAGTCCCGCAACCTCGTGCTCCCAATTACCCCCCAAAACGATATCCGTACCACGGCCTGCCATATTGGTGGCAATAGTGACGACGCCTGGGCGTCCAGCTTGCGCGATAATCTGCGCCTCTCTCTCGTGGAATTTCGCATTCAAAACTTCGTGAACGATTTTCTCCTTTTTGAGGAAGTTCGACAAAATCTCGGAGGTATCGATTGACGCAGTACCTACTAGTACTGGCGCGCCTTTCGCACTGATCTCCGTAATATCCTTCACGATGGCCTCGAACTTCTCCTCGATAGACAGATAGATCAGGTCATTCTTGTCTTGGCGAACGAGCGGTTTATTCGAAGGGATTACGACAACGTCTAGGTTGTAAATCTGCTTAAATTCGAAGGCCTCAGTATCCGCGGTGCCAGTCATACCACTTAAGCTCTTATAGAGGCGGAAATAGTTCTGGAACGTCGTTGAGGCTAGTGTCTGACTCTCGCTTTGGATAGCGAGACCTTCTTTCGCCTCGATTGCTTGGTGTAGGCCTTCGGACAGGCGACGACCCTCCATCGTACGACCCGTATGTTCGTCGATCAGTACAATCTTGTTGTTCTGGACGATGTACTCGACATCCTTATTGAACAGGTAGTGGGCCTTCAAGGCAGAGTGTATGTGATGCAATAAGCCAAGATTCTTCGCGGCATAGAGGCTCTCGCCTTCTTCTAGTAGTTTCTGCTCACTCAACATACCTTCTACATATTCGTGACCAGACTCTGTGAGTTCTACCTGGCGCGTCTTCTCATCGATTACGAAATGGCCTGTCTCTACGAACTCGGTATCGCGATCGATCGAGAAACCGGCTTTCTCAGGCTTGCCTGCCCCTCGTTCGAGACGCGGTATGAGTGAGTTTATCGCCATATACAGCTGCGAACTATCTTCGGCAGCGCCAGAGATAATAAGCGGAGTACGCGCCTCATCGATCAAGATAGAGTCCACTTCGTCGACGATCGCGAAATTTAGCTTCTTCTGTAGCTTATCCTCCATACGGAAAGCCATGTTGTCACGCAGATAATCAAAGCCAAATTCGTTGTTAGTACCGTAACTAATTGAGGAGTTGTAGGCCGCCTGCTTGACCTCGTGGCTCTGCCCAGAAATGACAATCCCCACACTCAACCCAAGGAATTCGTACAAGGGGCGCATCCAGTTCGCATCGCGTTCGGCGAGGTAGTCGTTCACCGTTACGATATGGACGCCTTCTCCCGTCAGGCCGTTCAGATAAGCTGGCAGCGTTGCGACCAGCGTCTTACCTTCCCCGGTCTTCATCTCCGCAATATTGCCCTCGTGAAGTACGATGCCACCAATCATCTGCACGTCGAAATGCCGCATGCCCATGACCCGTTTGCTACCCTCACGCACGATTGCAAAGGCCTCTGGAAGAATCGAATTCAGAGTCTCGCCCTTGTCGTAGCGCTCTTTAAACTCGACCGTCTTAGCCCGGATCTCATCATCGGAAAGGCTCGCATAGCCCTCTTCTAATGCGTTGATCTTATTTACTATTTTCCCAATTCGTTTCAGCTGTCTGGAATTACTGCTACCGAATATGGCTCTTAGGAGTTTTACGCTCATGATGAATTTCACTTATCTATTGAACTGGAATTTGGAGTTGTGAGGCTCGAATACTTAGCCTGACGACACAGTTAAACAGAGCAACACCTTGGTGATTGCTCCGCAAACTTGCTGGATTAGGGGAGTTTAGCGTTCGGTGCGCTGAATATAGGACGCGGGGTCAACGACACGACCATGCTTATAGACTTCGAAGTGAACGTGCGGACCAGTCGAGCGACCGGTACTGCCCACAAGCGCGATAGTCTGCCCTTTCTGAATTATTTCGCCAACGTCGACGAGGAGTTTCTCGGCGTGGCCGTAGCGTGTGACATAGCCATTGCCGTGATTGATATCGACAGTCAGGCCGTAGCCTTGGCGTTCGCCTGCAGCGGTTACCACGCCGGCGGCGACGGCGATTACATCTTCGCCTGCCTCGCCCGTCGCAAAATCGATGCCGCCATGCCAAGCTAACTGGCCGTTGAAGGGATCTGTACGGCGACCAAATGGGGAAGACAGCCAGCCCTGCTTAACCGGACGGCCTGTAATGAAAACATCGGCCTCAAACTGACGCTCGGTCATCAGGCCTTCGAGAATCTCTAATTGTTGAGCGCGATCTGCGATCTGTTGCTCTAGCTCCGCGATCGCCTCTATAAAGGCCGGCGGCGAATAGGGCACGGTGTCTGATAAGAGAGGTCCACCGACCGCTGGCTCGCTAGAGAAGTTAAATTCCCCAGTATCTAGTTTGGCAACGGTAGTAATGCGCTCACCGAGGGCCTCCATCCGCAATAGACGGGCCTGCAACATGGCAAGTCGTAAGGTGAGGGCTTCGAGCTGCTCCTCGGACTCACGCTTGAGACGGTCAAGCGCGTCAGCCTGCTTCGAAAGGTCTTCGTTCCAAGCGAGCGTAGTTTCGTGGGAATATTCTAGAGGATCTTGCGAGACGGCGAATTGATAGCCGAGATACCCGAAGGCGACAGGCGCGCCAAGAATACAAATCGAGAGGAGGCCTTTGAGCCACCCCTTT
>TARA_R110001592_G_scaffold1874_12_pt1 | contig 11139 bp, 9 predicted proteins | sample TARA_R110001592 | Tara Oceans TARA_R110001592 (sample SAMEA4398387) | marine metagenome | biome: Polar Biome; feature: [SRF] surface water layer (ENVO:00010504); material: water (ENVO:00002006), including particulate matter (ENVO:01000060) such as... | depth 5 m | reverse complement strand
CGCTCCACTGGTAGTCGTATGGATCGAGAAGCGGCGCGGGGCAAGCAGAGCGGCCGCACCCAAGAAATTCAGCGTCTTATTGGTCGCTCACTGCGTGCCGCGGTTGATTTGACTATGTTGGGCGAGAACACCATTTATCTGGATTGCGATGTCATTCAGGCTGACGGCGGCACGCGAACCGCGTCCATCACCGGTGCGTATATTGCGCTAGCTGATGCGATTGCTAAATTGCGCGCAGATGGCTTGATTAGCGGTAATCCGCTGTTGCAGCAGGTCGCGGCAATTTCAGTTGGTGTGTATCAAGGTGTGCCAGTATTAGACTTAGATTACGCCGAAGATTCGACAGCCGAAACCGATATGAATGTGGTGATGGATGATAAGGGCGGTGTTATCGAGGTGCAGGGTACTGCTGAAGGTGCAACTTTTAGTCGCACTGAAATGAACGCGATGATGGATCTGGCCGAAAAAGGTATTGCCGAGCTAGTGACGGCTCAGCGAGAGTCCTTGGCTTAAATGCCTAACTAGGAGAGCCCTAGAATGGGCTCTCTGGTAGTTCAAAGTCATAATCCATAATGACGGGCGCGTGCTTGCCAAAGGCCTGCACTTTATAGATGGCGCCATATTCTACTCTTGGCGTCATGTGCTCTGATGTTATCTGCATATCTACCCGCCAACCGTTGGTGCCGGGCTCGCCGTCTGGCCACCAACTAAATTCGTCGGAGTCATTATTTACTAAGCGGAATGCGTCTGAGTATTGCTGTTCACGGAATAAGCGATCTAGCCATTGCTGCTCTTCTGCCAGGCTGCCGGGCTTACCGTGATTGCCGCGGACATCTTGAATGTCTATGGCGCGGTGAGCGATATTCCAGTTGCCACAAATGATAAAGTCGCGGCGTTTATTGCGCACTTTAGTCAGGTGGTTCAAATATTGTTCAAAGAACTGATTTTTGCGTATTAAACCGGCGCTATCACCTTCTTCTGCGGTGGGTGCCAATAAGCTACCAATACTAATATTGTCAAAGTCAGCCTGAATATAGAGGCCGTCCATGTCAAAGTCTAAAAAGCCGAGACCAGTCATGATGGCCTTAGGTAATTGGCGGCAATAAATAGCGACGCCATTGTGCTTGCCATCGGCAGCATCGAAGAAGTAGGGGTTATAGTCTCGAGGAAAATATACGTCGTCGCGGAGTTTGTATTCTGCAATACCAAGGTTTTGAATGCATATAATGTCTGCGTCTTGTTTTACGACCCAGTCAAAAAAGCCTTTTTTGGCTGCATCGACAATGCTGTCAGCGCAAAAACTGATGATTCTCATGTGTTTCCTATCGCGTCGACCAGTGCCAATATATTTGGCTTAAGGATGAGCAGTCTCAGCGGCAGTGTGAGCCAAGCTAAGACGCTTGAAGTCTATTATATTGGGTTATTCTGGGTTTTAGAGATTAACAATAGCTTAGACTACAATGAAACCCTAATGACAACAATCGCAGCGCTTAATATCTCGCAAAAAACTCCAAATTTGTCATCATGGCCGGCGTAGATCATGACATTTGGGTGCATTTATCGCTAATTCTGCGGTTTTTAGTAGTAGCATTCTAAAACTGGCGCGTAAAATGTCGCCGAAACATTCACCGAGTTTTAAATGAGGGTGCAAATGAGCATTCAGAAGTATCAGCAGCAATTTATACAGCAGGCTATTGTCAGTGAAGCACTTTGTTTTGGTGAATATACGCTTAAATCAGGTCGCGTCAGCCCCTACTTTTTTAATGCGGGTCGCTTTAGTACCGGCAGTGCGCTGGCCGCTCTTGGTCGTTGCTATGCCGATGCGATTGTCGCCTCTGGGCTAGAGTTTGACCTTTTGTTTGGGCCTGCCTATAAAGGTATTCCCTTAGCAGCGGCGACTGCGTGTGCGCTAGCGGACTATCATCAGCGCGATGTGCCTTTTGCCTATAACCGCAAAGAGAAAAAGGATCATGGCGAGGGCGGTAGCTTGGTTGGTGCCGCCTTGAGCGGTAGAATTTTAATTATTGATGACGTTATTACAGCAGGCACAGCGATTCGTGAAGCCATTGCCATGATTGAACAAGCTGGGGCTGAGGTTGCGGGTGTGGCAATTGGCTTAGATCGTCAGGAGCGCGGCCAGGGTGAGCGCTCGGCCATTCAGGAGTTGGAGCAAGACGCCTCTCTGGCGGTAATTAGTATTGTGGGTTTGAATGATATAGTCGATTACTTGTCTACAGCTAAGACTGACGACGCACTTGTGGCGCGTATTAATGCGTATCGTGATCGCTATGGTGTTGAGGTATAAGTCGGTAGAAAATATAGTTGTATCAGAAGGTATGTTAAGGAGTGTGTGAGTATTGTGGCTGTAAGTCGCTGGGCCTTATGGGTGGCAATGATTGTAATAGGAGCGCCCGAGTTGTGGGCGGGGACCCTCTATTATCGCTACCCTAGCACTAATGGCACCGTAGTTATCGACAGTAGTGTGCCGCCTGAGGCCGTGCCCCGGGGCTACGACGTTATCCGCGTGGATGGCTCGGTTGTTCGAACGGTGGCGCCTCAGCTTAGCGGCGCTGAACGCAAGGCGCGGGCTTTGGAGTTAGAAGTTGCTGCGGCTAGGGCGGAAGCGGATGCGAAAAATCGCAAGTGGGATGAGTCGCTATTGCTGCGCTACAGCAGTGTGCTAGATATAGACGTTGCCAAAGAGCGTGCCATTAATAATATTAAGGTCCGTATTTCAATTCTGAAAAGTAATTTATCGGTTATTAAGCAGCAGATATTGAGTAATCAGAGTGAGGCGGCGGAATTGGAGCGGCGCGGGGAAGAGGTTCCCAGCGCACTGATGAATACCTTGGCGTCGTTACGCCGAGAGGTCACAACAACAGAGCAACATATCAGCGGTCGACTACAAGACCTTGATGAGGTTGCTAGGGACTATGAGCGCGATAAAGACCGCTTTGCGCTTTTACAGTCTCAGGCTGAAAAACGGCTGCAGTATTACTCCTCTGACGACTAGTCGTATGTCCAACCGCAAATCGCCGCGCTTCTTTCTTTATATCGCGGTGCGCTATTTCTCACCGCGCTGGTAGCGATCCAGTTCTTCAGGATCAAAGCCCTGATCATTGTCTATAATCGGGTCGCGCATGAAATCCTCGTCGGGGTCGCGACGCATTGCCCGGTCAACGAGCCACAGGCAAAGCCGATCCAGCATCGACTGGTTTCTGGACGCTCGGGCAGCCAGCCAAATCAGCAGTTTTGCGGACAGCTCCCGCCTTTTATCATCGCTGTAAAACGGACTCATACTTTGGCCTCTGTCTTGGTAGCGTTTTCGTTTGGGCTTTTAATAATACGGCAAGGTACGCCCTTGAGGTGCGGAATCCCCTGTTCGCGGTCTAGATAGTCTTCATCGTCGCGGCAAAGTTGGGCATCGCTGTATTTGAGCGCGCCAGACAAGTGGCCTGCACCTTGCTGCATCTCCGGTTTCCACCAGCCATGCGGTACTCTTACTAAGCCGTCAGGCATAGCCTCTTTGATGGCAACTTGAGCAGAGATTTTGCCGATTTGGTTTTCGATGGTGACCCATTCATTTTCGCCGAGGTGATACTCGCTGGCGGTACCTGGGCTCACAAATATTTGTGGCTCCGGCGCGCGTTTACGCATTTCAGGTACTTGCCGCTGGGCGGTTTGAAAGTAGCCATCTTCACGTACGCCAGTAAACATTTGCAGTGGGTAGTCGGGATCCGCCGGCGGGTCTTCGCGGAAGTAGGGGAGTGGGTCGAAGCCCAAGTCTTCAAGAATGGATGACTTCAGCTCGACCTTGCCGCTAGGTGTCGCAAAGCCGGTTTTGAGGTATTTGCGAAATACCGGTTTGTCGAAATAGATCTCGGTGGTTTCGGAAAGCTCCTTAAAGCTCATGCCGGTGCCTTTCAATCGGTCGTCATAGAAATCATTTAGGGTTTCCCATGGCACCAGCTCTGGCCGGTCTAGGGCATTGGCAATATGCTTCCAAAACGCCCAAGTGCTCTTCGCCTCGCCAGGCGGTTCCATTGATTGCTCAGACGGGCGATAAGCTGACATCCAGCCAAAAGCATCGGTCAACCAAGGTCGCTCCAGCCAGCTATCGCCGGGCAATACATAGTCGGCTAATTGCGCCGTGGGCGTCATATGATGCTCGTGGGCAACGATAAGATCCTGATTCATCATGCCTTTGAGAATCAATGGCATATTGGCGTAGCTCATAACGGTGTTATTACCCAGGGCAAAAAATGCTTTCACGGGATAGCTGCCCTCGCCGGCCATTGCACGGAAGGTGGCGGACGGATTTGCCATGTAACAGCCAGTTACTTGATTGACATATTCGTGGCCCCATACGCGTTTGAGCGGCTCTCGCAAGGCTGCTTGGCCGCGATAGGTAAAGGCCGGGTGGGTGTCGGAACCAAGCTGTTTAGCCTTTTGCTCTTCGGATAGCACCTCGTGCATCTCAATGGTAGATTCTGGGACGATGTCAGGGTTGAAGCCCTGCAGGGTTTCCCCGCCGGCAACGTCTACGTAACCGCAGACGGAGCGCAGAATACTTTGTAGGCGAATCGCCGATGTACTGTTGCGCTGCATATCGGTGATTGGCGTCCAGGGAATAATTGAGGGCCCTGAGGTGGCATACATGCGCGCGGCTTTGGCGATCATGTCGGGGTCGCAGCCGGTGAGTTTGGCAACGCGATCTAGGGGGAACTCGTCGACGCGCTTGCGTAATTCCTCAAATCCGACCGTCCAATTGGCCACAAAATCTTTGTCGTAAAGTCCTTCGTCGAAGATAACCTTGAGCCAGCCAAACATCATGGCGCCATCGCTACCGGCTTTTAGCGGTAGCCAGATGTCCGCCCGCTCGGCACTCGAGCTCTTGCGTGGGTCGCAGACGATTAACTTCGCGCCCCGTTCTTGGGCGGAGCGAATGTAGTTGTAGATTGGTGTCCAGCTATGGCGGCGTGGATTGTGACCCATCAGTACAATACAGTTGGTATTGTTAAAGTCCCCCATCGGAAACCAGCCATAAGTAAGCCGGTTTATGGCGGCGGTGTTACCCGCGCAGAGCGCGACGCCGCTGATCCAGTTGGGCGTGCCAACGTGGTTCATAATACGCCGCCCAAGACCGTGATCGGTGGCGGTGTTCCATTGGCTAGTGGAAACGGCCCAGGCCTCTGGCCCATGTTCAGCAATGACTTTTTTGAGACGCTGACCGATATCACTCATGGCATCTTCCCAGCTGACTTGCTCCCACTGGCCCGAGCCGCGTTCACCTACGCGTTTTAATGGATGCAGAATACGATCTGGGTGCGCGAATGCCTTGGGCGCAATAATTCCCTTCATGCAGATATTGTCGCGGAAAATGGGATTGTCTGAGGAGCGCACCTTCACCACTCGACCTTGCTTACTTTCTGTTACCACGCTGCAGGCGATATCGCAGGTAGAGCAGATAGTGCGCTTAATGGTGACGCCATCTTTAGCTGGGCGCACAATTAGTTTGGCAGAGGCAATAGCGTCAGGATCAAAGGGAACGGGGGCGGGCATGACTTACTCCTAATTAGACATGTGATTTATATGATTGTTAGTTCATAAAATGGACTCAAGTGTAAAAGTTAGTCCAAAATGTGGACTTTGTATATACTAAGTGACGAAAAACACTCTTACATGCGCGGTTAATGAAGGTAAGTAAAATGCAATGGGACGAGTTGAGTACGCAGCAATGTTCGGTGGCACGTTCATCCATCGTGTTGGGCGATCGCTGGACGCTAGTTATTTTGAGTGACTGCTTTCTGGGGGTGCGACGCTTTGACGACCTGCAAGCGCGACTGCAGATATCGCGTACTACCTTAACCCAGCGCTTGAAAAAGCTGGAAGCTCATGGGGTGCTCGAGCGCCGCGCCTACCAAAGCAAGCCCGCGCGTTATGAATATCGCTTAACTGACAAGGGGCGGGATCTCTACCCCGTTATTTCGACGCTCCTGAACTGGGGCGATAAATACTATTCGGATGCGGCAGGTCCACCGATTCTTCGTCAGCACACCTCTTGTGGTCACGATATACAACCGATTTTGACCTGTCCGGATTGCGCTGAGCCGATTGATACGCGCAGCGTTAGGGCGCGCAAGCGCCCAGCTAACGTAGATTACCCCAAGGTTAACCGGGGCCCTTTTCGTTAGGGACTAATTTACTTTGTGGAGGGGTATTTAGCGGAAGATAGTTTTACTAAGTAGCTGCCATTGCTCATCCCAGTGTTCGGTGGGGAGGCGCTTAAAATCACTGCGAACAAATTGGCCGATGCGACCTTCGGCGGCGGATAACAGAAGGTTGGCAGTGCTATTGGCGGTAATGACGGTGCGCAATCCTTCCCGCAATTCTGCTTCGCGTAAAATCGTTTTTAATTGGGTTTCTAGGCGGTCATAGAACTGGACGACGCGGTTGCGCAGACGTTCATTCTCACCGGCGAGGGCGTCGCCATTAAAAATACGGGTGATGCCCGGGTTGCGTTCGGTGAATCCTAGTAATAGCTGCAGGATATTGCCAAGTTGCGCGATGCTCTGGGTCTCTTCTTTAATGATGAGGGTGACGCGGCTAAAGATGGCCTCTTCCACAAATTCGATAAGCCCCTCAAACATCTTGGCCTTGCTGGGAAAGTGCCGATACAAGGCGGCCTCCGACACGCCGACTTCGGCAGCCAGCTTTGCGGTGGTAATGCGGGCGCCCGGCTGGCTTTCCAGCATGGTAGCCAGGGCGTTTAAAATTTCATCGCGTCGTGAGGGACGTTTGTTCATAGGGTATAGCTGACCTTAGCGGGCTCGGGGCCGGTGTTTAGTGATGTACTTAGTATTATGCTTAATCGAGTAGTGCATTGGAGTTGGTAATGAGCGTGCCTACGCCAGTGTTGGTGAAGATTTCTAATAATACGGCATGGGGTACGCGGCCATCTATAATATGAGCGCTGGTCACGCCGGCGTTAACGGCAGACAGTGCGCAGCCTATTTTCGGCAGCATGCCGCCATAAATTGTGCCGTCGGCGATTAGAGCGTCGACTTGCTCGGTGCTTAATCCTGTTAATACCTTGCCAGATTTATCCATCAGGCCTTCGATATTGGTCAATAGCATCAATTTTTCTGCTTTTAGCACTTCGGCAACTTTACCGGCTACTAAATCGGCATTGATATTGTAAGACGCACCGTCCGAGCCGACCCCAATAGGGGCGATCACTGGGATAAAGTCACTGTTAATGAGCATATCCAAGACTTCGGTATTAATTTCTTCGACTTCGCCCACGTGGCCAATATCGATGATTTCAGTTTTAGCCAGATCTGGCGTGCGCTGGGTAACCTTGAGTTTTCTGGCGCGGATGAGCTGGCCATCTTTGCCGGTCAGGCCAATGGCTTTGCCGCCATTGCGGTTAAGTAGCGACACAATCTCTTTGTTCACTGAGCCGCCAAGTACCATTTCTACCACGTCCATAGTCGCGGTATCGGTGACACGCATGCCGTCCACAAAGTGCGACTCTATCGCTAAACGCTTTAGCAGGGCGCCAATTTGGGGGCCGCCACCGTGCACAACAATCGGATTCATGCCGACTAGCTTCATCAGGACGATATCGCGGGCGAACTGTTCTTTTAGCTTGTCGTCGATCATGGCGTTGCCGCCAAACTTAACCACAATGGTCTTGTTGGTGAAGCGTTGAATATAGGGCAAAGCTTCGGTGAGAATGCGGGCAACATCACCGGCGGCGGCGCGACTCATAGACATGACGGGTTCTCGTAAAGTCGGTGGTTAAAAAGGACGCCTATTAAAGACTATCTACTAGTGTGGGATCAATCCTTAGCAGCAAATCCTTAAAGTCATTTTGTATGCGGGTAAGTGAGGCTTCACTATCTGCCTCAAATCGCATGGAGATGGCTGGGCCGGTATTCGACGCCCGAATCAAGCCCCAGCCGTGTCGGAACTCTATCCGCAGGCCATCAATATTGATGAGCGCGGCGTCGGTAAATTTTTGATTTTCTGCAAAAGTTTCGACAAGGGCGAATTTACGTTCATCGGCAACCGGTATCAATATTTCGGGGCTGCTGACGAGCTTGCGCTGACTGTTGATGGCTTCGTCCATAGTGGTCCCGGATAGCGTCAGTATTTCTAGGAGGCGGGCAGCGGTATACATGCCGTCATCGAAGCCATACCAGCGTTCTTTATAAAATATATGTCCAGAGAATTCGCCGCCCAGTAAGGCGCCGGTATCAGCCATTTTTTGTTTCATGTAAGAGTGGCCACATTTCCACATAGTTGGGCGGCCGCCAGCCTCGACTATAAGCTCCGAGAGCAGGCGTGAGCACTTCACATCAAAAAGAATTTCGGCGCCGGGATTGCGCGCTACCATATCGCTGGCAAGTACCATGAGTAATTGGTCTGCCGGTGGGCAGCGGCCCTCTGCGGTGACAATGGCAAGCCGGTCGCCGTCGCCATCAAATGCGATACCAATATCTGCTTGATGGTCGGCGACCGCTGCTTTAAGTGCGCTTAAATTACTCTCAATGGTGGGGTCTGGCGCATGATTGGGGAAGTTGCCATCGAGCTCGCAGAATAAGGGGATAACCTCGCAACCCAGCTCTTCAAAGAGGGTTGGCGCAATATTCGATGTCGCGCCATTACCGGCATCAATCACAACTTTCAGGGTTTGGGCGATGACCACGTCACCGGTGACGCGGTCAATATAGCGTTGTTCAATGCTGTCAGTATCAAGGTTTCCCTGGCCGCTCTCAAACTCTTGTGTCTCGATGCGGTATTTAAGTGCTTGGATGTCTTTGGCGCTAAGGGTTGCAAATTCTAGGCTGATTTTCATGCCGTTGTAATGACTAGGATTATGGCTGCCAGTAATCATAATGGCGTTGCCAACGTTCAGGTTATGGCAGGCGAAGTGCAGCATTGGAGTGGCGATAATGCCGATGTCGGTGACATCGATACCGGTACTGAGCAAGCCTTTGAGAAGGGCTTGATGGATTCTGGGGCTACTTAGACGACTATCGCGACCCAACAACAGTTTAGATTGGCCGCGATCGAGTGCTTCACTGCCAATGGCACGGCCAATGGCAAAGCAGGTGTTGTCGTTTAGCTCAGTGTCTGCAATGCCGCGGATATCATAGGCGCGGAAGCAGTTTGCGGCAATGCGGGTGGCATTGGCTTTTTTCTTGTGGGTCGCTTCTCCGGTACTCAATTCTGCTAGTGGCGGTGCGCTGTCCGGCGCTGGGAAGTTGTCGCGTTTTGACAGGCTACTTTGTCGATTTGCCGCAAGTTTTTTGGCCAGTGCCTGCTCTAGGCTCGGCGTTGCCTCAGTTTGGAGTGCTGCTGTGCCTTTGGAGTTTGTTGTTGCGCGTTTGGGAGGAGGGGGAATTTGATAGCTGCGGACGAAGAAGATGGCGTGACTACCCGCAATAAGGGCAACGCAAAGTACACAGATTAGCCATAGCAAGGTGCTGTCAGAACTAAGGCTTTGCACCGTAATCTCCTGCGGGTAAACCTGCAAGGTCCACCCTGGCACCGATAAGGCCCGACTTTGCATGGCATCAGGGTAGTTGATAATAGACGGCTTGATGACAACGTCGCGGCGGCTTTTATAGGTTTGAATCAGCTCAATGCTAACGGTGTTTCCGGCTAGGCTATTAAGCATTTTTTCAAAGTACTGGGCATTAAACGTGACGTAGACTGCGCCGTGCTTGCCGGCTGTTTTAACAAAGGAGATGAGCCACTGCCGATCGTGTTGGTAGGCTTCTATGACGAGAGCGTTATTTTCAATACTTTTACGCAGCATATCAATTTCGATATTGTTGCGCAGCCGCAATGTATCGCTGCGCTCATCGGCAATACCTTGCCGGCCAATGTAGATAATCTTGGTGTCCAGTGCTTCTGGAAATGCGCGTTTAAGGCTTTGGGTGAAAAGATTGTCGGCGCTGATATTACCTTGGCTGAGGGCGTTAGTGAGTTCGGCGTTGGTGGTTTGCTCGGTTACGCGCTCGCCAAGCTGAGTGATCACGTCGCGAACGATACCGCGCTGATGGTCGGCAATATTGGCGGTGACGGTGTCGATGCGCTGTTTTAAGGCTCTGGGTTCTTCAAAATGCTGGATCCAATAGAACGCGCCGAAAACCATGCCGATGCACGCTAAGGCGGAGAGGACGATATCGCGTTGATTCGAGGAAAATCGCGGACCGCCTTTTACTTTATTGCTTGCGGACTTAGTGGGCGTTGTTTCTGTCATGGTGGCGGTAATCTGGTCCTTGACTGCAGTGGAGGGTGTTTAGGTGTTACTGACGTCTATATGACCATAATGGTAGTGCTTACTTACGCTGTCTAGTTTTTCGCAGTAAAGAATTGCTTGGCGATCAAGGCCACTAACTGCGCCGCTAGTTGATTTTTGCCCATTTGAGCAATCGCGAGCTGGCCCTCCTTCCAAATTGCGGTCACGGCGTTGTCGTTGGCGTTAAAGCCTATCGCAGTATTCGAGACGTCATTGGCGACGATTAAGTCGAGCTTCTTATTTTCCAATTTGCCTCTGGCATAGCGTATGAGGTCTTGGGTCTCGGCGGCAAAACCGACGGTGATCGGTCGAGCGCTGTGATGAGCCACCGTACTTACAATGTCTGGATTGCGAACCAGGTCAATGCGCATGGTGTCGCCGTCTTTTTTGATCTTCTGTTCGGCTGTGTTGGCGGGGCGGTAGTCGGCCACGGCGGCGCAGCCGATAAAGAGCTGGCATTTACCGAGGGTCGCCTCGGTGGCTTCGAGCATATTTTGGGCGCTAATCACGTCTACCCGTGTTACCCGCTCGGGGCAGGGCAAATTAGTGGGGCCGCTTATTAGCGTGACGATAGCGCCAGCGTCGGCGGCAGCGGCGGCTAGGGCATAGCCCATTTTTCCTGAGCTATGGTTGCTAATGTAACGCACTGGGTCAATGGCTTCGCGGGTTGGTCCCGCGGTAATGGTCATGTGTATGCCGTCCAGCAGGCGGCTATTAAAGACCTTGGCGGCACATGCGGTCAGTTCTTCGGCCTCTAGCATACGGCCTGGGCCAACATCACCACAGGCTTGTTCTCCAGCTGCGGGGCCAAACAGGGCGATATT
>TARA_R110001592_G_scaffold65186_3_pt1 | contig 11141 bp, 8 predicted proteins | sample TARA_R110001592 | Tara Oceans TARA_R110001592 (sample SAMEA4398387) | marine metagenome | biome: Polar Biome; feature: [SRF] surface water layer (ENVO:00010504); material: water (ENVO:00002006), including particulate matter (ENVO:01000060) such as... | depth 5 m | reverse complement strand
AAGTCATTTAAAATTTTAATTGTTTTGATAGTTGGTACACTTTCTTTGAAGACATCACTAGGGTCTAACTGCTGTATATCCGTATCTGTAAATCCGCCTCTGTTATACATGTCTACTAGTGTTTTTGCTAGTTGTAAAGGAGCAGTACTAATTTTGTATCCTTTGTTGCCAACAATTCCTATGATGTGTGCATTGGCTCCCGACTCTGTTTCTTTATAATCAAACTTGTCATATGGTTCACCATCTCTAGTGGGAATCTCTATATCTGTTTTCTTATATTTGCCTTTACCTTTTTGTGCCTGCTTCATTGCAAACTTATTTTTAATAACATCGCCTTCTAAAACTTTGGACTTATTCAATATGTCTAATTGTTCTTGTAAAGGTAATGCATCAAATTTATCAAACACACTTTCGTTGTTTCCTTGCCATCCACCGTGGTTTACTAATCCTAAGTTTAATGCTGAGTCATAATCTAACGGTTCGCTACCGGCTTCTTTGTTTCTTGTTATAGCCTGCAATACTGCATCTTTTAGAGTCATTGCATTACCGCTATTATTTAAAAAGCCAACTAGATTATTTACTTGGTCTCGTTGTACATAGTAGTTAATTCCTTGAACCATCATATTATTAAATAATGTATGATTTTGTCTTGCTGTTTCGTAACTATCAGGTGTAACTCCGGCTCCCATGTCATCACCTAATGTACTACTATAAACACCACTTACATCATCACCATCTCTGAAATAGTTTCCACCACTTACTTTATAATTTTGTGTAATATACTTGTGGGCATCTTTAATTATTGTTATGTATCGTTGACGTCCTATCATAGGATTTTCGTTATTCTCATCACTATACCTACCTACTTCATCATCAAAGTTTTGATAAACTTTCAAAAGCAAACGAGAACCTTGACTATCTACGCCATCTTCAATACCTAAGAAATTTGCTAGTCCTACCCAATTTGTCTGTTGTTCTAACCGATAAGAACTTACATCGTCGTTGCCATCCACTCCTGCCGCCTGGAGCAAGCCTTGTGAATCAGCACTACTCATACTTACTTCTGCTTTTTCATTATCGCGTTGTACTACGTTAGTCATTGCAGATGTAAAAGTTTCGTCTTGGTCTTGCATTTGTTTTAGAACATCTGCTTTAAACTGTTCAGTACGTTGTGACCAATCATATGCATTAAATCGTTTTTTCTCTGCATCAGGTGTATTCATAGACCACATGCTAGTGTGTGATATAGGTTCTCCGCTTTTAGGATTCTGCATTTCTTCTTTGGGAATAAGTGTATCGAATGTTCCCATTCCTTCTCTGCCGTCACCGTCTTTAGTAAATTCTATCTTAAATAATCTAGATATTTTTCTTCTATTATCGCCGTCAAGTTCTGTATACTGTTCCCTATTTTCTAGTTCTTCCCAAGATTTTCCATACAGTTTATAGAATGCTTTGAGTGTTGCTTTGTATTTAGGTAGTCTCCATGCTTGACTGTCATTGCCTTGTTTCATTTGAATATCAACAATCTTTGAACCATTTATAGCATCTTCTACTGCACTATAATGTACTGCTGGTATAACAAACATCGCGCCGTTGCCAGTGCCAACTTGTTGGGCACCTTCTATTATGTCTTTAACAGTATATCTGTTTATTTGGTCAATATCTTTTTCGTCCTTTATTTCATTCCATATGTTCCTGTCCATATAGACATTACTATAAAAAGGAACATTCACAGATGCTACTGGTTTGGTTGCTCTAAGATTTTTAAAATCGTCTCTACTTTGTATTACACGTTTCTTTAAGTCAATAGTTGCTTGTTGAGATGGATAGTTTAATGTTTTAGTAAAAATTTTATCCCAAGATTCCATTAATAACTTTAATTGTAAGAAATCTTTCTTGCTGAGTTCGTCAGTACTATCTGCATCATTATCTCTATCATCTGATATTGCCCTGTAATGATTCATTAAAATATTTCTCATATAGTCTGTTACAATATGAGTTGTTGCGTTTCCAAAACTTCTTCCGTCAATATCTTCACCGCCATTTTTAACACCGTCTAAAATCTTGTTGGTGCCTTCAATGAATTTCTTTGTAGCATAATCAGTAGTGGTACTAGGCTCATCTGGATCTACTACGCCATCTTGAATATATTTTAGATATGCTTGTAATGGTTTTGCTAACCCTTTTGCTGTTTGTAAATATAAATCTAAATTTTCGTCTTTGAGACTGTCCAATGCTTCTAATCGCTGTCTTAGTTTCATCATATACTTGCTTAAGAAGTTATCTTCATAACTATCATCGCTATACATGTTTTGATTGTAATTTACGCCGACTGGCTCATCGTAAGTAGGATACTTACTAACAAGTTTTAATGCTTTTTTATATCCCTTTTCATTGTACTGAATTCCTGTTTCAAATGGAGCACCATTACTATGATAACTTCCTCTCATCAATTGAGTATAAAAATCATTAAATTCTCTGGCTCCTTTTGCACTATTAACAGAATGGTCAATATCTAGTCGGTTTTTGTCTGGTCGCATTTCTGATATAGCACTTACTAGTTTTTCTATTTCTGTTTTCAGTTTGTTGGCTGATATGTCTGAATTAACCATATTCCACATTGCATTAACTAATACTTCTACATCGTTGTTCTTTAAAAACGGTGGAAGTGTAATTATATCTTTTTTAAGTAACTGTTCTAGCCCTGCTTTGATTCTCGATATTCTTATTTGTGCAGTAATAGTTCTATCTTTTTCATGCATCTGGATTGCACCAGAATGTTCTACTACTTTTTGTGCTATGTCTTCGTATGAAATATCATATCGTTTAAAGAAGTTTCTAAATGCTCCTATTGTTTTAGCACTACCTTTACTTCTAGCAGTACCAACTTGAATGTCATTACTAAGTTGACCTAAAACAACTGCAAGTCTGTCCATACTTGATTCTTTTTCTTTAACAGATTGAATTGAAGGTGGAGTTTCTGATGGTTGAATATACGCCTTAACCGAAGGACCACCGGTAGTCCTCTGTGGTGCTTCCGATAGTATTCTATTTAAGTCATCGCTTACATTTAAGTCGCTGATATGTTTACCAGTATCTTTTAAATATTTTTTCCACTTGTTTTTCCATTCTTTATCTGCATTATCTTTGCTTAAATTTTTGTATTCCTGCAATGATTCGGAAATATTCGCCATTCTTACAACTGTATCTACATAATGCTCAGAACTAATAATAGTTTTAACTGCATCTAACACCATTAGATCTTCTTGGGCAACAATTTCATCTTCTCTTTCTTTTACTCTGTCAACATCTCGAGAGCTGATGTCATCTAATTTATTAATTAGTTTGAATGCCGCTTTAATGTAATCTTCTCTAAATTTATTATCATCGTACCCTGCATTCATACTAGTAGCATATCGTATAACAGCCTTAGTAACTCTATCAAAATCTAAATGGTAATCTTCACCACCGCCTATTCTAAACTCTATGAGGTTAGTTCCGGATTTACCGTCTCTTTGGCTTTTAAAATGTATTGCTTGAAATTTATCTGGACTAATTGCGCCATCAAGTGTTTGTTCTAGTTGTTCAAACCCAGCCTTATCTTTCATATTGCCTTTTAATTTTTCTGTGGCTTTCTTTAAATTATCATATTGACTTCTAGCATAACTGTTGCCATCTCTATTAAATGTTTGTAGTAGATATTTGTCTCCTAACAGTAATGCTATTTTGGCTTTGTTGGGCTCAGCCCTATTCATACCATCATAACCACCTTGTTCGCCATTCCAACTCATAGTAACATGTAGTCCAGTACTTCTGTTTGTTTCTCCACCCTTTTCGTCTATCATCTCAAAGAACTTTTTCATTTCATTAAGCATGTTTCTAGGTTTAGTAAACACAGGAGAGATAATTTCTGCACCAGTACCATGTCCATCAATACTACTGTCTGTTTCAACAGCATATTCTGTTATGTCGCCGCTAGTTTCTGCGTATCCACCAGTATCTGGTCTATGGTTATGAAATGCACTATCTTCTTCAATCCATGTTTCCATAATATTTGCAACTTCTTGCAAGTCTGAGCCGCCGGAAACTTCTATACCGTAGTCTTCACAGAAACTGGTCATACTGTACCATTGGTCATTTATCCAATCGTCATAATCATAATTTTCACTTGCTTCTTCATATGCCGCTTGTCTTACATCTTCGTCATCTCCGGCAAGTTCTTCTAAGAAACTTCTAAAATCACTACGTCTGTATTCATCTACATATTCCCTTGCCCAGTTCTCATCTTCGTATCCGTACAATTCTGAAAGTTCTTCTGCGCCTTCTTCTTCAAATCGTTCATCGCCATATTCTCGTCTAAGTGCATCTTCTCTAACATGGTCCCAATCTGATTCTTCAATGCCTTCATTTTCTATAAAATTATTTAAAAAGTCTTCATCATCTTCACGTTCGCTAACAAATTCAGATATAGCATCATCCATATACTCTTCTTGTTTATTCTCATATATCCAATCTGTAAAACCTTCTCCCATGCTGTCCCAATCAACTCCGCCAAATTCATCATCAATCTGACTAATGGAGTAATTATCAACATCATCACTTGCGCCTTCTATATCAGGCCAAATAGTTTCTGCTTCAAACCCACATCTAATAGGTGAATCCAGTGCATCGTTAATAGTTGATTTTTGATTAAAGTTTATTTCAAATAATTTTTCTTCTGCTTCTTTTAGATTAAGTCTTGCTAGACGTTTTACTTTACGTTGTGTTGATTTAACCCTAGGTGTAATTTTATTTAATGCTTTTGCATGAACTTTCTTTGCTCTGGCACCCTCATCTAACTCAATATGTACTTCTTCATCAGGTTCTACAATATTGTATTCTCCTTTAGGGTCCATAACTACAACTTTATCTGGATTTGGTCCTCTGCCTACTTTACTAATTACTGTGCCTTGTAATTCACCCTTTTCATCTTTGTATTCTGTGCCATCATCTAAGTCTAATGCTTTAATTTTTTTGAATGTAGGTGTTTGTTCTTTTGGATCAGGCTCTTTGACATCTATACCTGTTATAGTAGGACTACCTAAGTCTGGCTTAGGTGCTGTTGGTTTAATAGTTGGGCTTCCAGTTGTTTTTGGTTCTGCTGTTGCTTTTGCAACTGCACCAGTTTGTTGTTGAGACGTAGGTGTACTAGCACCTGACTTCATGCCATACTCTGCTAATATGCTTTCCAATGTTATAACGTCTTTAAATTTCATTTATCTTCGCTTACTTGTACTTTTGTTTAAGGATCTTAAACGTCTACTCTGCGGATTAAGTCTTTTAGTTCTATTTGCTTTTCTACTAAGTCTTTTGCCCATCTTTGCTTTTGTACGTTTTAACGTCATTCTCTTTTTCATGTTAATAGGTGCAGAACATTGTGCAGGGCTACTCACAACTCTACCTTTTCGTCTGCCTGATGTACATCTAACAGCACGTTTAATCTTTTTACCCATTTTACGCCATACCATACGGGCTTCAAAGATTTCTTCGTTTGCTATTTCTTCTAAACGCATACTACCATTTCCTACATGACCAATAACGTGCTTTTGTTTTAGGTCCTGGATTCTCACAATTATGTCTTGCTCTAAAACTCTTTCTGGCTTTAGGGTTACTCTTTCTAATTCTCATTGTGCCGCCTTTGGCATCTCCACCTTGTCCAAAGTTTACCTTTTTAACATTGCCTGTCTTTGGATCTTTAACATAAACCTTAAACTTTTTAGAGTCGCCTTGCATAGGCTTGTTTAGTTTAACTTTACGTCCTTGATATTCTGCTTCAAACACATTTTCATCGCATTCGCTGTATCCTATTACACCAAATTCTTCGTGAAAGTCTGTTGTATCTTCTAGTGTAATTTCATCACCTGTGCCATATGACTCTTCTATAGTAGATTCACCTACTAATCTTCCTTGATATGGATGTGGACTTTGATGACCTTTACTAGGCTTTTGTTTTTTAGGTTTCTTTTCTTTAGCCTTTACCTGATTTGCTTCTGTTATTTCGTGTAGTTTCATTTTATTGTCCAAAAAAGTTTACTAGTAAACCGACCATTACTGCTAATAACGTGGAGAACGATGCTCCTACTATTGCAACTAGCCAATTTTCTATTTTATTCAATCTTTGTTTTGTATCTTCCTTAAATTCTCTAAGTTCTGTAGTGATACTTTCTATACGGAGCATGTCCGCTATGATGTGTGCTTCTAGGTTGTTAGATTCAGCATAGACTTGTCTATTTTGCTGTTCTAACTTTTGTTCTGGTTTTGATTCTTTCATTATAATAGATCCTGTTTAGTAAATTCCATGTTAATAGTACTTTTTGTATCTATAACACCACCGTTAAGCACAATTCCGTGTAATTCGTCTTCCAATGAACTAACTGAATGAGCTCCAGGTATTTCTGTAGCAAATTTAAAAATATATCCTGCACCTGTTAAACTTGGTGCACCATAACTTTCTATTTGCTGAGAACCTGAACCACTTAATGCTACTGGATTATTCATCACAGTAGGCATTGCTCTCAATCCTATACATTGAACTACACTTTCGAAGTCTTTTTGACTATCGTCGCTATAATTACCCGTTACTGTTATATTCAAAGTAGTAAACAAAGTAAAAAATTCTATGTTACCAGTTAGTACTTCGACGGAGCCCATTGCTCCACTTCTTATCAAACTCATGTGTGTCTCCTGTATAACTTGTATTTATCACTTTACCTGGAACAAGGCCCAAAAAAAATCCCCAACTAGTGCTGAGGATTTTTAATAAGTTGTTAAACTTTAATAAAGTTAGACTACTCTGTATTCACCTGCTGTTACAGTTGCGTTTGAACCGCCGCCTGTAAGTACTGCTTTAACAGATGCTAATATTGCCGCTGTAGAAGGTGTTCCTTCAACTCCGACATGCATAACTGTTGCTGAAATACTGTTAATTAAAACAGGTGTACAATGTAAAGATACTGCTTGTATAACTGCTTCACCCTTTTTGGCGTCGCCTGATGCGTCAAAACCAAATTGGCTAATGTTATCTGTACCGTCTACTTCGTCGATAATGAAGTGGCTTAAAGAACCTACTAAAAGTTGTCCTTCTGCTACTGCACCATTCACTCTTACTTGTGCCATCTTAATACTCCTAATTTAGATTTGGATAATTTAATATCCTGGTTAAGTATATTTATCCAGAAGAGTGAGTTTTTTAAGTAATACGTTTTAGTAAATTGGAGTTAGTTATTAAAAGTGTCTTTTGGTGATTGGGAACGTTTTTTAGCCATCTTAGTATATCTATCACTTACTGATTTTGACATTGCTTTGCCTGAATCCATTGTGTCTGATACAGCATTTATATAGCCATCTTTTCCAAAGTCTTTAATTGAATTATATGCTTGTTTAATACCTTTTATTATACCAGGGCCACCTTTAAAAGCATTTTGATTGCCAACTTGGGCACCACGTGTTTTCTTTTGTGCATCCGGGTCTGCTTTCTTATTAGCCTTTGCAGTATTCATTTTTGCAGTAGCAAATTCTCTATCAGCTTTAGGTCTTGAATTACGAGCATCTCGTCTTTGTTGTTGTTGCATCGTTGCAGATGCTTTATCTACTGCTTGATCCCAACTAGTAATTTTAGGTAAAAGTTTTGCTGTTTGTATAGCCTGCATCATCTTAGGATCATCACCATACATAATTTGTACATCAGCTAATGTTAGCGTTTCAGCGTCTTCTATAATAATATCTTTAATTTGCATAACTGTATTTATACCTTTTTACGACCACTTGCCCAGTAACCTGCAATGGCTCCAATACCTGCACCAGTTTTACTTCTTACTTTACCTTTAGTAATCTTAGGAAGTATTTTACTACCAGCATAAGCACCACCAATTGTGGCGGCGGCTCTTTTTAATTTGCTTGTGGGCTTGTCTTTTGGAACATTATCATATGCTCTACTTGTTTTCATACCCATTAAATTATTGAATATCTCTGAACCTTTTCCTTTTAATCTAATACGTTGTATCATCTTTGCAACAACAAATTGTTTTTGACTATATTTTAAATCGCCCCAGTCTAAAATTAAACGTCTCCATTGTTTGAACATAGGATCTTTAATTTTTAGTTGGGATTCTAATCTTATAAGATATGAACTTGCTTCACTTCTGCTTGGTGTATATCTAGCAATCTTATTCATAAACATATAATGCTGTCTATTGTTAAAATTAAGAGTTTTTAAATGGTCTCTGTCTTTGTTTTTTAACTTTAAACCCTGATATTCTGGTTGATTAATAGCAAAGCCTAGCATGTATATATCCGTTGCACTAGTCCTAAATACTGAATAAGGACCATATTGTGTAGTTTTTCTTGCGTATGCTGTACCGTAATCTTGTTGTTGCCCGTCTAATGCAAACATATACAATGCAAGTGTTTCTAAATACATTAAATCTGCAATATCTTTTCCTTGAAGACGTGAAAAACTAGCAGTAAATCTAAACAGTCTACTTTCGCTAAGTTCAGTATCAATTAATTGATACATTTCTTGTTTTACATCTTCCATACTATCCCGCTGGTTTACCTGAGCCAAAGTTTAGCCTACTAAACTCTAGCCTATCTACTAATTTTAATGCATTTCCCATTCTGTCTACAGCAACAAATCCTTCTTCGCCTGTTACTGCATAACCATTATCCGTTGGTACAAATGTATTCATAACACGGATCTGTTCTAATTTTTTAACAATCTTAATTTTTGCTTCTATGGTTTTTAAATACAAGTCATACACACTAATAATACTTGGAATATGTTCTTTAATAAATTTAACACCGTTTACCATCATTTCTGTTTTAGCATCTATAGTTTTTTGTGTTTTAACTTTGTCTATTTCTTTTGTCATAAAGTCAATATACTTTTGTACAAAGCCTTGTGCAAATTTTGTAGGGTCGTCAAATGAACCTTGCTTTACTTGATTGTTAGCATGTGCTTTTAATTGCTGTAAAAAGTTTTTACCAATTAAATCTGTACCTTTACCTAACCATGCAAATGTTTCACCGTCTACACTTTTTAAATACTGGTCTGCAATACTAATTGCCTGCATAATGTCTGCACTTTCGCCTGCTGTAAATGTTACTGTACCACTTAGGTCTTTTATAATTGCATCTCTATGCCAAACACCTGGTGCTTCGCCTAATACACTACTATCAAATCCAAACTTTGCAGTAGTATCTGCTAGTGTAGGTCCGCCTACATACTCTGTGTGCCACACAATACCTATTTCACTTTTAACAATATCACTGGCAAGTTTACTTTGGCTTGGTACTGCATAAGTTAAAGTATTAGGTGCAAAAGTTAAATAATTTTCACCATCTATTTCTTGTTCGCTTAATGTGTCTTTTGCAAATAGGAAATCTCCTTGTGCTATAGTAGTCCACTTTAAACGTTTTAATGTGTTTAATGCAAGTATTAATTTATCTTGTAATCCTTCTGCAGGATGGTTTGCTTTTATGTCAGCAACTGTAAAGTTAATTTTAGGATTTCTAGTGAATACACTTTTTGTACCAACAAAAAATTTACCTGTTGATGGATCTTTGCCTGCAACAATGGCTGGAGCGCCATCCCATTTAGTTGTCATTGATACTGGAGAGTTTGTACTGCCGTCTAACATTTCATGCAAACTGTACAGATAATTAATTGCTTCTTTGGCGCCATCATATCCTTTGTTGAATATGTTATCTTCCAAATGTTCTAAGTGGGTGTTTTTACCTTCTGCTTCTGCAACAACACTTTCAGTTAAGATGCTTGTTATAAGAGGTTGTGTAAACTCTTTAAGTCGCATTTTATAAACCTGCTAATGTTTTAAGTTTTGAAAGTTGAATGTCTTGTATAGGTATAAGAACTACACTATCAGTAATAGATTCTGAAATTATAACCTTATAACCAATGTCTTCCCATGTTAAGCCTACTGCTTCAAGTATTTTATTCATGTGCTGATATGCTTCAGTTCGTAAAGCTCTTGCCTGGGTAACCATTGCTTTGTATTCTGCTGGGTTAGATTTGTTTAATCCGCTTTGTTTTAGTATAGGGCCTACAGTATTTAAGTAGTTATTAACATCTGTATTGGCGGCATGCATTTTTACAAGTTTTGCTACCATGTCTTGTGCAAGTTTTAATTTTTGCTCTGGTTGTTGTGCTGGGTCCATTATTCTTTTTTGGAATACTGTTAAATCCTGTTTAGCCATAGGCACTATTGCTTTTTTATCTGCTGGGTCGCCTTTTCTAAAAGCCTTTGTCATTGCTCTTCCAATACCAGCACCAAATTTAGCACCTAATTTTTGTCCTGTTGTAGCGTCTGGATCGTTTGCAGTTTTACTAGCAAGTTCGCCACCAATTGCTGTATTAATTTTATCGCTGGCGTAATCTTTTGCTTTCTGCAAAATACCTCGTTGATCCTTGCCTTGTGCTCTACTAGTAAGATTTTTACTTAGAGCATCGTCTGGTGCTAATGGGAATTTACCTGGAGCCGCTTTTGGTACTGAACCTTTAGTTGGCATGCCATTTTTATCTGCTGTTACACCTATAACTTCTAGCCAACCTTTATCAGTGTATTGATAAAACAATCCGTTTGCGTCTGATTGTATTTTACCAACTTTAACTCTTTGTTTTGCAAAGTCGCTAACATCACCGCCTACTTGCGATTTGGCGTCTCTAGCCTTTGCGGCTTTGTCTTTTTTGTATTGTTGAACTCTATTACTTTTGCCATCTGTAGTTCCAGGCTTATCACCAAAGTTCTGAGCAATCTGTTGGTCTACTCTTTTATCGTTTCTATCTCTAGATTGTTTACCTTGTTGATTGTATTTGGATCTATCATCTCTAGGATCTACTCTTTTACTTGTAGCAGTTTTGTTATCTTGCTTTCTTTTTGCTTTGTCGTCAGCATTTTTTAATTTATCATATGCTGGACTGTTAGTATCTAAAGATTGCCCTGTACCTGTATTATCATATTTTCCAGTATTTGGATTATATTTGTAATTACCTTTGTCTGGGCCTTTATTAATAGTCTGCTGTTGAATAGTTCCAGGTTTTTCTGATATAATATCCTTACTTCTCATTTGATTCACTCTCGTTGACG
>TARA_R110001592_G_scaffold182604_2_pt1 | contig 11142 bp, 12 predicted proteins | sample TARA_R110001592 | Tara Oceans TARA_R110001592 (sample SAMEA4398387) | marine metagenome | biome: Polar Biome; feature: [SRF] surface water layer (ENVO:00010504); material: water (ENVO:00002006), including particulate matter (ENVO:01000060) such as... | depth 5 m | reverse complement strand
TGGGAGGTGCAGGGAGTGATATTCCAGCACATTTTTTGGATCGTGCTGCTCAACTTGGTGAAGAAATTGCTGCAGAAGGCTGTATTATGATTACGGGAGCGTGTCCTGGTTTGCCTCTCGCTGCTGCACAGGGAGCTTTTAAGAAAGGGGGGGGACCGTTATCGGTATTTCTCCCGCCCTTAGTCTTGATGAGCATGCTTATAAATATGGTTCTCCAACACTCGCCAACCACGTGCTGATCTTTACTGGCAGTGGGCTGATGGGACGTGAGGTCGTTAATATTCACAGTAGCGATATAGTCGTGATCGTTGGAGGCAGAAGCGGAACACTGGGTGAATTAGCGATTGCCTATGACGAAGGGAAGTTAATAGGAGTGCTGACCGGAACGGGGGGCATCAGTGATATGGTTTTTCAGCATTCTGGAGACGTGCAACAAAGACACCGGCGCTCGGGTTCTCTATAACAACGATCCACAACGATTGGTCAATGAATTGCTAGAAGTATATCGAACCGAGCATTTCCGCCGTCCCTCCGTATTCTGCCGTGGTGTCCAAGCTGATTCACCAGTCACAAAAACGACATGCAAGAAAGACATTGTTTGTGGCATGGTGTTAGATCCGGGCTCAGCAGCAGCGAGACGCAAGCGGAACGGCATCGAATATGTGTTCTGCTCACTTCATTGCGCTGAGAGATTCGACGCACAGCCGACACACTATCTTGAATCGGAAAAGTCTGATGCCTGATGACCGAGTTCTTAAGCTACCCGACCGCAGGAGAAGGACCCCATCACCATGATTCCCGACCTTGTAAAACATACGAACATCCTGGCGATTGTTGGTGACATTCTAAAAGTCCGTGCTTCTGGTGTGGGCTTTGGAGACTTGGCAGTTGTCGAAAACTGGGACGGTCGGAACTCTTTGGGACAAGTCATCGAACTAGACCACGACGTAGTTTCACTGCAAGTATTTTCGGGTGGCAAAGGGTTATCAACTCGGGCGAAAGTTCAGTTTCTCGGACACCCGATGCAGGTGACGTATGCTCCAAGCATTCTGGGACGTATATTTCGTGGTTCTGGAGAACCAATGGACGACGGACCCGATTTGTCAAATGAACCGGCGATTCCCATCGGTGGTCCCTCAGTGAATCCAAAAATGCGGATCGTTCCGCAGAACATGATTCATACGGGTGTTCCAATGATCGATTTATTCAACTGTCTAGTCGAAAGCCAGAAGATTCCCATCTTTTCGGTTGCTGGCGAGCCCTACAACCAATTACTCGCTCGTATCGGGATTCAGGCGGACGCTGACATCATTATCTTCGGCGGGTTGGGTCTCATTTTCGATGACTACTATTTCTTTCGCTCTATATTTGAGAGCGAAGGCATCCTTAGTCGCACTGTCATGTTCGTCAATCAAGCATCTGATCCCATTGTCGAACGTTTGCTCGTACCCGACATGGCTCTCAAGGTTGCAGAACGGTTTGCTGTCGAAGAAGGAAAAAGAGTCCTTGTTCTGCTGACCGACATGACCGCTTACGCCGATGCCCTCAAAGAGATCGGTATTGCGATGGAACGTGTTCCGTCAAATCGCGGCTACATGGGTGATTTGTATACCCAGCTTGCCCAGAGGTATGAACGGGCTTGCGACTTCAAAGGTGCAGGCTCAGTAACCATTCTTGCCGTGACAACAATGCCGGGAGACGATGTCACTCACCCCGTTCCTGATAACACCGGTTACATCACTGAGGGCCAACTCTACCTGCACCATGGAGTCATCGACCCTTTCGGTTCATTGTCACGGCTTAAGCAACAAGTGATTGGCAAGGTCACGAGAGAAGATCATTCTCAGGTCATGAACACGATGATCCGTTTTTATGCTGGTGCCAATGAAGCGGAAAAGAAACTGGCGATGGCGTTCGATCTTTCGCCTTTTGACGAAAAACTACTGCGTTTCGGCAAGTTGTTCGTCAAACGATTCATGGATATTGAGATTTCCATGCCATTGAATGATGCACTCGATCTAAGTTGGCAGACTCTTCACGAGTGTTTTGAGGCAGACGAATTGCTGATGAAACAGGCGTTAGTAAATAAGTATTTTGGAAACGACAAAACCTCGGCCACTAAATAGTGAAGGCTAGTCACTCCTATGGCACTGGCACTCAACAAGACGGCACTCAAACAGCAACGCGATCAACTCGCAATGTACCAGCGGTTTCTACCATCGCTCGACCTGAAACGACAACAGCTGATCGCTGATTACCAGCGGTCCAAAAGTATCCTGGCTGCTACGGAACGAGAGATCGATGAGTTGTATGCAGCACAAAATGGGCTTTTCTCGCTTTTGGGGTCCAGTGAGCAGGACTTGGCGGGCTTGGTAAGTGTTGAGGCCGTGATCGTCAATGAGGAAAATGTGCTCGGTGTACGACTACCCGTGTTAGGCCAGATTAGTTTTTCTATGACGGAGTATTCGATGGTGGCAAAGCCGTTTTGGGTCGACTTACCGCCGGAGGGGAAGATGCCATGTCGTTTTATACGACACCGGCATATCGCACATGGGACCCTTCATCCGTTGTTTTTTGGTCGTTCAGTGTTTTCTTTGCGATGATCATGTCGGATGCCGGATATGCGGTCTTGCTTGTCATTCTCTCGCTTCTCTTTTGGGGTCGGCTGGGAGAATCGTCGAGTGGAGTAAGATTACGAAAGCTATTCGTGGCGATTGCGATCACGTCTGTTGCATATGGGATCGCGGTCGGTAGCTACTTTGGTTTCCCCCCTCCCAAAGGATCGGTGCTGGATCGATTGCATGTCGTCGATGCAGCGAATATGACTCTAATGATGCAGATTTCCATTTCTATCGGTGTTGCACATCTGACACTGGCCAATCTAGCATTGTCCTGGAGTCGTCGCTGGTCACCGATGATGCTATCGTCGATCGGTTGGGCTTCCATATTGGCTGGTGGCTTGGCTTTTGGGCTTGGCAAGAGTGGCATCGGACAGACAGACACCTTGATTTATTATGGTACATGGACCATCGGAGCCGGTATTGTTGGTATATTTTTCTTCAGCAGTGACCGGCCGATCTTCACACTGAGTTTGAAAGATCACGGCAAGCGATTCGTTGATGGCATTCTCTCATTGACGAGTATTTCTCGTATTTTTGGTGATGTACTGAGTTACTTGCGTCTATTCGCTCTCGGACTGGCGAGTGCGCAGTTAGCAGCCACCTTTAACGAACTGACTTATAAGGCAAGTTGTTGTTTCGGCGTTGGCAGCTTATTGGCAGTGGTTGCTGTCGTTTTTGGGCATGGTCTAAACTTTGCGTTGGTAATCATGAGCGGAGTTGTGCATGGTCTACGATTGAATTGCATCGAGTTTTTCGGCTGGAGCCTACCGGACGAAGGCTATCCGTTTCAACCATTTTGTAAAAAGGCTAAATGAATATGGAAACCTTTACTATCTTGGCATTGGGTTGGGCGGGAATTTTTCTGCCAACCGCTCTAGGAGCTATTGGAAGCATCGTTGGATGTGCCCGCGCCGGCCAAGCCGCAAGCGGCGCATTACTCGATGTTGAGAGTGGGTATGGGCGATTGGTGGGGGCTTCAGCTCTACCATCCTCTCAAACGATTTACGGCATCGTAGTTACCATGCAGTTGAATCGCATCGTCACGCCCGAGGCGGCACCGGGTCTGTTCGCGATAGGGTTGCTAACCGGTCTGGCTCTGATATTCAGTGCGATTCTGCAAGGAGCATGTTGTGCATCAGCTATCAATACGACGAAAACCAAGCCGGAAGTATTTGGTTTAGCAATCGCGCCAGCAGCAATCGTCGAGGGATTTGCGGTATTCGCATTTATTTTCGCGATGATTGTCGGCGGAGGAATTCCTGGTAGCCCGGTAGGATAAGGAGAAATTAACACATGGCTAGTTCGAACGAATCTTCCGGCGTCGAAAAACTGATTCAGCGCTTGCGTGAACAAGGCGTTGAGGAAGGCAAGGTCCAAGCCGATGAGCTACTGGAGCAGACTCGCCAGCGCGCTGAAGAGCGACTGAACGAAGCACGACGTGAAGCCGATGCGATCATTAGGCGGGCACGGGAAGAAGCAAGTCAGACGAAGCAAGCGAGTGAAGAATCTCTTCAATTAGCCATACGTGACGCAATGCTCAGGCTCAAGTCGGAATTGGTGGAGCGGTTTGCCGATCGGGTTCGACGTCTTGTCACACGAGAACTAAATGACGATGAATTTCTGAATCAATTGATTCTGGAGGTTGGAGGTCGTGTCGCACCTTCTGCCGAGCAGCGAGCAAAAGTGCTTCTTCCCAACAATGTCGTTGGCTTAGAACAGTTACGCCGCGATCCTGAGGAAGTGAAGGAGGGTAACCTCAGTCACTTCGTTGCCACTGTAACGAAAGACATGCTGCGTGAAGGAATCGAAATCGGCACGCGAGAAGACTCATCGGCTGGAATCCGCATTCAGTTGCAAGAAGAAGACCTGGAGATTGACCTGACTGATCGAGCTGTCGCAAATTTGTTGTTACGTCACTTAAACCCACGGTTCCGCGCCATCATGGAAGGGATCATCCAATGACGCCATCTTCCACTGATTATTATATGCTGGTCGCAAGTCTACCCTATATGCCGCGGACGTTTGAAGTCGAACAGGTGCCGATCTCGCGGATTCGCTTGCAACAGCGACTGACGATGCTGGGCGAACATGATAAGAATGTCGTCGAACAGGTACAACGATTTTTGCTTTGGGATCGGCAGGAGCCAGAACGTAGTGACTTAGATGTTCAACAGGAATATGACCGGTTAATGAACACGATCACGAACAGCCTGGTCCGAGGCATCATCAACCACCGCATAGATGTCCGAACTATCACGTGTGCTCTGAGGCGGAAGCGACTAGGGCTCGCTCCACCACCAGCCGTCGGTCAGTACGTCGAACATATCCGCAAACATTGGCAGCACCCGGATTTTCGTTTGGTACTCGAACATCCGTGGATTCCGTCGGTGCGTGAATATTTGGAGTCAAATGAACCACTGGAGGTGGAACGGCAACTCCTGTGGGCCACTTGGAATCGCTGGGTAAAGTTAGCCGACCAGTATTACTTTTCGTTCGAAACCATCTTGCTGTATCTCGCACGGTGGGAAATCGTTGATCGCTGGACGCGACTAAACCAATCTGCTGGCCAGCAGCGGTTTGACACACTTTTGATGGAGACGCTCGGCGAACATGCATGCATCGACAATTGAAGCTCAAGTCAAGGCAGTCAACGGCAATATGGTATCGATTGAAGTACCTGACGGCAACATTATGAAAAACGAAGTGGCTTACGTTTGTGTCGGCGAAGACCGATTGAAGTCGGAGGTACTGCGTGTATATGGGCGCGAAGCCGATCTGCAGGTTTTTGAGGACACTCAGGGGGTGCGAGTCGGAGATCGCGTGGAATTAACGCACCGCATGCTCTCCGCATCACTAGGTCCCGGCTTGCTGGGTTCGGTGTACGATGGACTACAGAATCCATTGGAAACGCTTGCCAATCGCGATGGTTTTTTTCTTCGTCGCGGACACTACGCGAACGCACTTGACCGACAACAAAAATGGTCCTTCGTTCCCTTGCGCCGAACCGGAGATCGCCTGCGTGCGGGTGATGTCGTGGGCACCGTGCAAGAACATGGAATTGAACACAAGATCATGGTGCCTTTTGACTTCGACGGACCGGTCGAGTTGACATGGATACAGGGAGGCAGCTTCACAATTGACGAACCGGTCGCCCGTATTCGTGATGGAAGTGGTGATCGTCCGCTGACGATGAGGCAAGAGTGGCCCGTTCGCTTTCCTCTACCGGCGGATCTGCACCGGCGGCAACTTGTTGAGAGGCAGTATCCAGCTGATTTGTTGATTACAACAATTCGGACCATCGACACGTTTTTTCCCATCGCATGCGGAGGTACAGCGTGTATCCCAGGTCCGTTCGGCGCTGGAAAAACCGTTTTGCAAACATTGATTGCTCGCCATTCAGCTGTTGATGTTGTGATCGTGATTGCTTGTGGCGAGCGCGCTGGCGAAGTTGTCGATACCATCAACGAATTTTCCAAAGCACAGGATCCACATGGGGGCGGTTCACTGATGGATCGTACTATCATCATCTGCAACACTTCTTCGATGCCGGTTGCTGCCCGCGAGGCTTCCATCTACACAGGTATCACGTTGGGAGAATATTACCGCCAAATGGGCCATGACGTGCTGCTCCTAGCCGATTCCACTTCGCGTTGGGCGCAAGCCATGCGCGAAACATCTGGTCGTCTAGAAGAGATTCCTGGTGAAGAAGCATTCCCGGCTTACCTCGACTCAGCGATCAAGGGCGTATATGAACGAGCTGGAGTGCTCAAGACATGTGATGGTTCTATAGGTAGTTTGACAATGATCGGAACGGTTTCACCTGCTGGAGGTAACTTTGAAGAACCCGTGACGCAGTCGACGCTCGGAACAGTAAAAACCTTTCTGGGTCTTTCATATGATCGTGCCTATAAACGATTCTATCCGGCAATTGACCCACTTTTGTCATGGTCGCGCTACAGGGAACAGTTACGGCCTTTTCTTGATCGGGAGATTGATCCAGGCTGGACAGATTGTGTCGAGTCGTTGCTTGTGCTACTTCGTCGAGCAGATTCGATCTACCAGATGATGCAGGTGACAGGCGAGGAGGGAATTTCACTCGACGACTTCGTGATTCATCAGAAAGCACAGTTTCTAGATACAGTCTACTTGCAGCAAGACGCATTCGATCCAGTAGATGTCACAACGCCGATCGAACGTCAGCAAACAATGCTCATGCTGGTTAGAGATGTGACTGAGCGTGAATTCTTGTTTGACCATAAAGAGGAAGCCCACGACTTTTTCGTTCGGTTGACAAGTGCATTTCGCAATCTCAACTACTCCTCGACAGACTCGACAGACTACACGAAGTTCCTGTCGAGCATTCAATCAATGTTGACTGACCGCGAACCGGACTGCTAACTAAAGTTGGATATTGTTGATTGGCGGAGTGTGTTCCTCCAATATGTCATTTCTTCTAAAAAAAGAACGTTTTCGCGAAGGAATGAGGTCGGTATGGCATCAAAAAGGTATCAAGCGCGGCTAAGCAGTAATGGTTGCTTAAACCACGAACTTCCATTTAATATCACTTGTCAAATAAGGAGAAAGTCATGTTGCTCAAATCACTTTCTGCTAGCGTACTCACCCTTGGTCTGCTGGCTACCGCTTCGTCTGGATTATCTGATTCGTTGGCCCAGCCAGCGCCGAATGCAGCGCAAGTTGAAGTCCAAACCAAAGAAACGGCCAGCCCAATCTGCTGTTTAAAGCGTGCCTACTGCTGCAGCATTCGCAGAAGCTGCTGCCGCGGGAAAACGGCTGTATCAAGTGACAGGTAGTCAATGACCGTATTCGAGGGATTGTGTTTTCAAGAGAGGAAACTCAGTGAATATTTCGGCATCGCCAATACGACGACGAGCCACTTGTGGTCGGTATCGACAAGAATCGACACAGGGTTGCTCAAGTTTGCTTAAAGAGAAAACCGAAACGAACCATGACTCTAATCAGTTCGATCCGACGCATTCGCTGGGCAAGCGATCCAACCTGTTAAATTGCTGCCTCGCCACCATTGCGAGGCAGCGACTGCATTCAAGTGGGTATGCCTTGCTCAAATTGGTTCAGTGCGAGCAAAAAAACGGCGTGATCGTGATTCGAGGGACTGTTTCGAGCTATTTTCTGAAGCAAATTGCTCAGGAACAGCTTCGTTCGATACAGGGCATGACTCGTATCGTTAACGAGCTTGAAGTGCAGAATGAGCTGTAGCAACAGTTTACATTCATGATAATAGGGTAATACAGTTTTTCTACCGAGTGAATTGATAGATGAATGAGATAGATCGACCAGCCGTTGCTTACTTTTCGATGGAGATTGCACTTCATCCAGACATGCCTACATACAGTGGTGGACTTGGAATTCTGGCAGGCGATATGCTCCGGGCTGCCGCTGATCTCGGCGTTTCGATGATTGCCGTCACGTTGCTACAACGTCAGGGGTACTTCGTGCAAAGCCTGGATACGTCCGGATGGCAGTATGAATCTCCGATGCCATGGAATATTGAGCAATATTGCCGCGAACTACCAGTACGAGCTGAAGTTACCATCGAAGGTCGTCGTGTGCAGTTGTGTGCGTGGAAATATGAGGTAACTGGATGCGGCGGATATGTGATTCCAGTTTTTTTGCTGGATACCGATCTGGAAGAGAATTCGGACTGGGATCGCACCTTGACCAACAATCTGTACGGTGGCGACAGTCATTACCGACTTTGCCAAGAAGTCGTGCTGGGAATAGGTGGCGTGCGTGTGTTACGTGCGCTCGGATACAACGATGTAGCACGTTTTCACATGAACGAAGGGCACGCAGCCCTGCTGGGTCTTGAATTGCTCGATGAAAGCGCGAAATCGGCTGGTCGTAGCACCTTTAACACCGAAGATGTGCAAACGGTCCGTCGTAACTGCATTTTCACGACTCATACTCCGGTTCCTGCGGGACATGACAGGTTTCCAATAGATCAAGTCCAGCGTACGCTTGGTCGATCCGATCTCTTTGATAATCACGAAGTGTTTTGCTGTGCCGGCGAATTGAACATGACCTATCTTGCACTCAATCTCAGCCATTATGTCAACGGCGTCGCGAAGAAGCACGGCGAGGTTTCAAGAAAAATGCTTGTGCCACGAGACATTGACCATCACTACACGATTGACCACATCACCAATGGGGTCCATTTAGAGACGTGGGCCGCACCTTCATTCGCAAACCTTTTTGATCACTTTATACCCGGCTGGCGCGAAGACAACGCCAGCCTTCGTGGTGCGTTGTCGATTCCGGCTGCTGAAGTTTGGAAGGCGCATCAAGCAGCCAAGCAGAAGCTCATCGATGAGATCAATGTGCGTACGCAAGCCTCTTTCGATACCAAAACCTTCACACTCGGTTTTGCGCGTCGTGCTACGGCCTACAAAAGAGCGAATCTGTTGCTGCGCGATATGATTCGACTGAGGAGTTTGGCGGAGCAGGCAGGGAATTTGCAGATTGTATTTGCTGGGAAAGCCCACCCACACGACGAGCAAGGCAAGCAGTTGATTCAGGAGATCATGCGGCTGAAGGACACCATACTTCCCGAGGTGAAGATTGTTTACCTCGAAAATTACGATTGGGACTTGGCAAGATTCATAACCTCTGGTGTCGACGTCTGGCTCAACACACCACAGCCACCATTGGAAGCTTCAGGTACCAGTGGTATGAAAGCAGCCCTGAATGGTGTCCCAAGCCTAAGTATACTTGACGGATGGTGGATTGAGGGTTGTATAGAAGACGTAACGGGTTGGGCAATCGGCGATGTCAAATCCTCAGATATGGGAGAGGCAGATTGCTCCGCTCGAGATGCGGATTTACTCTACGAAAAGCTGCGAAATGTTGTAATACCGCGGTATTATGAACAAAGAGATTCTTGGTTGAGAATTATGTCTCATGCGATTGCATTGAACGCATCCTACTTCAACACACAGCGAATGATACAGCAATACGTGTTGAAGGCATACTATGAGTAGAAATTATCTGGGCTTCCCATGGTTGGTGGCTAGCCTAACCGATGTTCTATCAATTTTCGTTGTTTGAGTTATGTGGTTATGGATGAGATCGGTCAAAAAATCAAAGTAGAGTGAAGAATCGGTGTCAAAGAAGCATCAAATCTGGAAACAGGCATTGTTACTACCACGAAACTGAAAGGAAATAGCCATGACCAAAATGAATACATTGGTCCAAACGCTTCTGGATATTAGCAAGTCTCGTCGAAGTATCCTAGTCCCCATTTTGTTGTTAGCTTTCATGCTCGCGATAACGCCAGTTCCATTTGTCATGTCACTGGATGCAGCAGCTGGACCTGAGGGTGTCGATGTTCGTTTCTTCCGAAAGAAGTTGGAACTTGCCAAGCATGATTTGCAGACGGCGGTGAAAGCCAATCAACGAGTTCCTAACCTGACCTCAAAGCTGATGATGATTCGGTTGCAGAATCAGGTCGACTACACGGAAACGCTACTCAAACATGCAACGGCAAAAGCAGACCATGACTTGCATGTTATCCATCTTCAAAACGTGAAGAATGATGTGACAATTGCTGAACAACAATTGGCGTGGGCCAAAGACGTCAACCAACAACACGCAGGACTCGTAAGTGATGACGAAGTGAAACGTCTGAAACTTTCGGTAGACCTTGCTCGGTTGGCTTTAGAGAAAGCAAAGCAACCCAAAATCAAGGCGGACCCACTGCATCACCTGCAGTGGCAAATTGATCGTTTGCGATCAGAGCTGCTTAACCTGCAGGTTGAATTCGAGCGAATTCGGTAGGGACACTAAATAAGGATTGTCAATGTTACACAGCACTATTCAGACAATCTGTCGGCATTGCGGAACTTCGGTCGTGAACGATGTTGACTCAAGCGTCTCTATCAGGGGACCGGAGTGGGAAGCGTCCGAAGGAACACCCTCTCCCCTTGGCGTTACATGGTTAGAGTCAGAGCAGGCATATAACTTTGCCATTGATACCGTCAACGCCGCAAAAGTTACACTGCTGTTGTACCTCGAAAATGAATTGCGTGTTCCTTGGCACTCACTACAGCTTGATCCACTCAAAAACAAGTCTGGACCAGTTTGGCATTGTCGTGTGCCTATTTCGGAGGCAGGCGATGCGGTGTACTATGCATACCAAATCGATGGTCCGGTGGCCAAAGTGACCGACACGTGGCATGCGTTTGATCCCGAGAAGGTATTGCTTGATCCCTACGCACGCAGCATTTTCTTCCCGGCCAAATTCAAGCGTGACGCGGCGAGACTTTCCGGACCCAATGGAGATTCTGCACCGCTGGGCCGTCTTGACGTTTGCCGATGCCCGTTTGATTGGGGAGTCGAACCACGCCTACGTCATGGGGCTGACTTAGTGATCTATGAACTGCATGTTCGTGGCTTCACACAACATCCAAATTCTGGAATAACCGATGACGCTCGCGGTACGTTTGCGGGCGTCATTGAGAAAATCCCCTACCTTAAAAAGCTTGGA
>TARA_R110001592_G_scaffold26098_3_pt1 | contig 11143 bp, 15 predicted proteins | sample TARA_R110001592 | Tara Oceans TARA_R110001592 (sample SAMEA4398387) | marine metagenome | biome: Polar Biome; feature: [SRF] surface water layer (ENVO:00010504); material: water (ENVO:00002006), including particulate matter (ENVO:01000060) such as... | depth 5 m | reverse complement strand
GCTTCTAAAGCTGATGCACAAGAAGTTTCTTCAAATATAGATGGGTACACAAACATATCATAATTAGGTATCATTTCTTTTATGTATTCATGAGGCTTATAACCAATATAGTTTACGTTAGGTAATTTTTTAGCCTGTTCATATAACCCTTCAAAATCTTTTTCAGTATTATCGGAGAACTCAGATCCATATACTTTACAGGAACTATAAACATCTAAAATTATATTAGGGTTTTCAACTTCTTGCATAGCCCTAAGTAAAACATTTAAACCTCTCCAAGGGGTGCAATGATGAATTAATTTAATTGGAGTTCCTCTTTTATATATTTTTCTAATTGGAAAATTATCAATACCGTTTTTAATGACTACGCATTTTTCTGTAGGTATGTCAAAAGCATATCTAAATTTTTCGTAGTTCCAATGACTGTTGAATACGTACCAATCATATTCATCATGTCTTTCTTTATTATTAAAAAATTCTTGTAAGTTGGGTTGGTCCCAAGAATTCTTTTGCCAAAGAATATTTAATTTTTTTGAATCTATTGGAACTTTACCAGGAATAGATGTACAGATTTGAACTTGGTCTAACAACTCTTTTGAAACATGCTTTTCAAGCATTTCCATCTGTAGCTCAGTGGCTCCCCGAGGTTGCATTATTTTTTAGTTTGCGCTCCCATAGAAACTCTAGTAACTTTGATTTCAAGGTCTTGTCTAAAATCATCCACAGTAGTATCAGTATTGGGGTCAGCAACATCAGCATTAAAATCATCTTTACTAGCATATACTTTGCCTGTTCTTTTGTGTTTAATAATTTCTGTTGCCGTTGCTGGTATTTCAGGTAAATCAGACATTCTTTTTTATACCTCTGTTAACAATTTTTGTCTAGCCTTTTCCTTGACCCTTATAACGCTTTAATCTTTTTTGACGTTTTTCATTTTTATTCAAAGATTTCTTATGTTTTCGAGGTCCTCTCTTTTTAGGTTTATCTCTAGTTACAAAGTCTTTAAATTTTCTAGCCATTTTCCTGTGATCGATCTATTAGAGCATAACTTACAACACCTGTAATTTCATTAGCTGTTCCTGCTTGCATTGATAAAACATCACTTGCTTCCATCGATAAAGTTTCTTCTATCATATTAGCTTGAGTTTTATTAAGTTCTTTGTAAGCTATCTTAACAGCGGAACCACCTGACTTTGTTAACAAGGCATGAGTATCTACATTGCTTGCTGTATCATGAACTGCTTGTAGGTTTTTTATAAGCACGGTAGCATCTGATGGGCACGTTAAAATTGTAGTAACGTTTGTGGTAGTTAAAGTGAATGTGTCGCTTTTGTATCTAATCGTCATGATAAAAACCAGGTAAATGTATCTTGTTCATTTTTTAATTCTTGTTGATAAGAAGTGTTTAGCTTATCCTGCATCGTTCGTAAAGACTGAGTTACCTGTCTTTGGTTTTCCTCAGTATATTTAGGCGTAGGTTCTGGAATTACTATATCTACTCTAGCCATTTAATATCCTGAATGTAAGCCACCCGACCCGGATGTTTGTCTAGATTGTCTAGCAGCAGGTGCAGATGGTGTTGTTGAATTATATTGACCTCCTCTATTGCTGTCCTGAGGTGATACAGGTTGTGAGTCTAATCTATTTTGTATTGCCTGTATCTGTGATTTATTTAATTCATTTTGCATTCTTTTTTGATTCATTTCATAAGATTTTTCAGCTCTTTTTTGAGCTAAGATATTTGAGATATTAAAAGAGTTCCCCGTGAGCGCAGAACCTAAAGTTGCTATCCCTTGCACGTAGGGATTAGCCCCTAAGACTGAACTTAAAATATTTTTTTGAATACCCTCAAGACCTGTTTTTTTAATCACATAATTTTTTAATGTATTTGTAGCAATATTTTTTCCTATTTCTTTAAAGTCTGGTATTTGTCCGGTTTCCGGTGCTAGGCCAAAGGGAGTTATTGATTGGTTTTCAAAAGAAGGTGTATAGTTTTCAAAACCCGGTTGAGCTTGAACTGCTGCAATACCATATGGATCTTGAGCCTGTGCTACATTGTTAGCATAATCTTGTAAAAATATTTCTTCCATTATCCTCTCATACCATCGGGTTGTACGTCCGCCCTAAAGGTTCCAAACCTCCAGTTTTCATCCGTACTTGTATTTGCAATCTTTAAACTAGCAAATCTTCCTCTAGCTCTTGTATCTATTTTATTAGTAGTAGAGGTTATTGTAAAGGGTCCTAAAGGGGAGGAAGCTTCTGTATCGCTTGGGTAATCTCTTAAATTAATTGTTACTTGAGCATTTCCTTGAAGTAATTTAAAATCTGGTACAAATCTTCTCATGCTCATAAATAGTTGTCCGTTTCCTTCAATGTTTATAGAAAAATCTCCAGATTCAATAAAAGCAGGTATTACTGTTTTATTTCCTGCGGTATCGACTTCGTTTGTTCCAACTTCGTGAGCATAGTAAAGAGTTCCGCCATTTATATTTGTTGCTCCTTGAACTAAGGGAAATGTTGGTGTGGCTGTCGAATTAAATTCAGTAGCGTATGGTACGTCATACAAATTAGCATCTACCCATGTAGTTCTAGATAGAGATCCTGTTGTCCAAGTTCCGCTTTGGTAATTGTAGGTTACACATCTATCATTAAAAGATGAACCTGATTTAGGGTAGAACCAAGTTAGTTCCTCATATAGGTGATTTAAACCTACATACACTGATTCACCATTAGAGTAGTTAATACCTAAGTTGTCGCCTTTATTCGTAAATACAAAATCTTCAACTTGGCACGGTAATGATTTAACTGTACCATCATATACAAAGAATCCACCAGACTCACCCATCCAATATACAGCTCCATTAACATATTTTATAGAATGTTGTCCAATTGCTCCACAGTTTGAACCAACTTGTCTAATAGAAAAAGTAAAAGGTGGTCCTACAAATTGAATTACATAAGCTGAGTTATCTGTTAAAACTAATGTGTAGTCTTTTCCTTTTATTGCCCCAACAATTTTAGTTCCAGCATCTATTCTAAAAGTACCTGCGGTATTTACTGAAGTTGGCGCATAGTCATTAATATCTTCTTGATCAGAAAATCTTATAAACATCTTATCTTGTGTACTGCCAGCTCCAATCGTAGTTTCAGTTCCCAACATTAATAAATGTCGGTCTCTATCGGATACAAGTGACATAACAGAAGCTGTTGGTGCACCACTTACAACGGTTGCTCTTGTTGTCAAAGCGTTAGGGTTAGAATTAATTGGATTCCACTCAAATGTTTTACCATTCTTAATAGTTGCGATTAATTTTTCTCCAAAATTGTCTAAAGACCATGAGGCAGGATCTATTGTTAAAGTTGAAGATAATGAAGCTTGTCCCCAAGCTGTAAAAAATTCAATACCTGATCCAGATGCGTGAGCCGACCTTGTTCCAGCAACTGCTCTAGTAATTCCTGTTAAATCGTTTGTAGATACTCCTGTGTATGAAATAAATTCAGCTCCAACTTTAAATGTTCCTGATGTTGGAAATCCTGTAGTGGAAGCAAGTGTAATAGAAGTTCCAGATCCTCCAGTACCTGCGGCATCATCTAATAAAGCTCCGTTTAAAGTTCCAAATACTTGTTGGCCGCCACCCCATAGTCCTGTGCCCCAACCAAAGCCATAAGTAAAACCTAAAGAACCTGCACTTATGTAGGGATTAACAGTAGCAGATCCGCTTCCGTTGACCGTTGTCCCCGCTGCGCTAGCCATTGTTACTGTAAATGAATCACTGTCAGGAACAGTTACTACTTGAAAAGTATTTGTGGTAAAATCTGATGCACTATAACCTGCTCCCGATGGAGGTGTTACTGAAGTAAATGTAAATAGATCTCCGGGCTGTAGTGTGTGTGCAGGTTTGTTTACAGTTACTGTCGCTGAAGTATTAATAGTATTAAATGTACAACCAGTTAAAGCTGTACCTAGAGGAGTAATATCGTAAAAAGCACCTTCATAGTAAATAATTAAAACTTTGTTTGTGCCTATAGCCGCATATCTTCTTCCATCTAAATCAGCCCACACGAACTGTTCTCTTGCAGCGCCCACTAAAGATGCATTAACAAGTTGCTCCCAACCACCTATTTTTTCGGGTAATCCGTATCTAAATCTTACAAAGTCCCCATCAGTCCATTTACCTTCAGCTCCTGTTGCGGTAACCTGCTTGTTAAATCCTGGAGCTATTTGTACTTTTGTTAGAGGCATAATAACATTATAGCAAAATTTTATTAACTAATAAAGAAGCCTCAGGAAGGTATAAATAATCCGTATCTGTATATATTATAAAGTTTAAAGCATCCTCTAAACTTTCAACAAGTGGTTGTCCCGCTATATTAAGTGAAGTATTGAGGACTATTGGAATACCCGATATTTTTTGAAACTCTTTAATTAATGCATGAAAATTTTCATTATCTGTTTTTTTTAAAGTTTGAACCCTGCAGGTGTCGTCTATATGCCTTACTCCAGGTATAATATTTTTTTTATCATCTTTTATTTTGACAGCATAAGACATATATTTTGTTTCATCCTTACCAAAAAAATTAAACCATTCATCTTTATTTTCATAAAGAACAGTTCCGGCATATGGTCTAAACCATTCTCTATTTTTAATTAAATTTATTTTTTCTTTTGCAAAGATATCGGAGGGGTTATAAAGTAAAGATCTATTACCGAGTGCTCTTGGTCCAAATTCTGATCTACCTTGAAAAAATGCAATTGTTTTATTATCATTAATTAAAGAAGCTACTTCAGAAACTTCTACTTGTTTTTCTTGAAATTTTTTACCGGAGGACACCGTATTTTGTATTTGTAATTTTGTAATTTTATTAGGCACCGCTCCTAAATACATATTGTCATATTTAAAAACTTTCTTTTTTGATTTTATTTTATATATATGTTGCGCTAGACCAATACATGTTCCGCCATCGTGTGAAACTGGATCTACAAAAACATCAAAACCTTCTTTAATTATTTCATAATTTGTCATACAGTTTTGAAAAAACCCACCCGATAAACAAATAGAATAATCTGGAAATCTTTTTTTTATAAATTTTAAATACTTTATAACCACTTCTGTTGATTGTTTTTGAATAGCATAACAAAAATCCTCTTCATCGTTTGAATTAGCATAAATTAAATCATTTAAAAATTTTAAGTTTAAAAAAATTTTATTATCTTCAAAATTAAAAATTTTAGGTATTTTTAAATTTTCCTTACCATAACTTGCCCTACCCATTACAGCTCCAGGTTCTTTGTAATTAAAAATATTTTGAGCAAGTTGAAATAAACCAGCTGTGCTTACTGCTGGATAACTTGCTACATTATTTTCTTCAAAGTAATAATTTTTATTATTAGAATATATTTTTAAAATATCTTTATAATTGTCTTCCTCCATTTTATAAATAGATATGACTTCTTGTCCTAATTCTTTATTTTTATATGTAGGACTCAATCCTCCATTATCAATAACTAAACAAATTGCTTTTTTAAATCCAGAATTATAATAAGCAGAAAAAGAATGAGTTAAATGATGATAAGGGAACTCTATTAATTCTTTATATTTTATATTGTTAATAGACAGAGCCTCTTGTATAATTTTTTTATAAAATTCTTGTTTTGAAGAATGATTAATATTAAACGCTGTGTAAGAAATATAATCAAAATAATTATTTTTTAAATAATTTAAACAATGTAAAACATTTTTTTCCTCTGCTTTAATTTTAGATAAACGATCATTTTCTAATGCAAAAGTTATTTTTCCATTATCGACTACACAAACAGAAGCGTGATGACTTAGGTTTACACCTAATACTTTCATTTACTTTCCTTCTATTTTATCTTTATCAGTTGTGGATTTATTTTTTAATTCTGTGTTAAATCTTACATTCCAATCACTTACGATTTTAACCAAAACATTTCCAAAATGTCTTAGTCCTTCTGGGGTAAAAGTAAGTTTTCTTTTTCTAAGTATAATAAAAATTTCTTTCCAAGAAAAAATCATATCACACGAGCCATCTTTTTTTTGATTAAATTTCATATTTAATTTTTTTTTGATTCTGGGGGTGCTCCTATAAAAGGTCTAGAGTCCAAAGCATACTCTTTGTTTTTTCCATTTTTATCTACATAATGTAAAAAAAATTGACTTTGATAGTCTCCCATAAATTCTTCTCTCCAATGCTCAACCTCACAACCTAAATACATTGCAGCATCTCCAGGTTTTAAAATAATTGGTTTACCATTCATATAAATTGGCCAATCCTCTCCACATGAATCAACACAAACAGTAACACTAACTTCGCAAGAAGGTCTATCAATGTGTTTTTTTAAATCTGCAAATTTTGTGTATACTCTTGAAAAAGAGTATGTCGGTAATAATTCTAAACCAGATTCATTTTCAAGAATGTGTTTTTTTGTTAGTAGAAGCGATTCAGTTAAAGGGTCTGCGTAAAAATGTGTTTCTAAATTTGTTTGATGACTGTCAAAATTATTGATGTTACATTTATGTCTTATAATAAAATAAGTTTTTAAAAGATTTATTTCATCTTTACTTAAAAAATTATTTATTTTTAAATATTTAAAATCTGTTCCTATCTTCATTAACAAGCCCATCCCACTACTGAATATCTTATTCCTTTACTTACAGGTTTTACTGTATGTGGATACATAAAATTGCTTGGCCAAATTATAATACGATTTGTTTTTTTTTCAATTACTATTTCTTCTTTTTTATCGGTGTCTCTAAAGCAAAGCTCCCCGCCTTCATATTCATTATTCAAAAGAAATATTAAGCTTACTGTTCTTGGAAATTTAAGATGATGGTCAGTGTGCCATTTATAATGACCCCCTTCTTTATATTTTAATAAGGCAATATCCGTTAATTTTGTACATTCATTATTTAAATTTAAAGATAAAAAATAGTTATCAATTATTTGACAAAATAAATTTTCTAAAAGAGAAGCCCAATGGACAACTGACATACTTTTATCGTCTCTTGTAAGTGCTCGGACGTTTGCATTTCTAATAGAAGTATTAACGTTGTCTTTTTTTTTATCTATTACACCAGCAGGATAAAAATCTAAAGTATTGGCAAACCTTATTAAATTACAAGTTGTTTCAATAGGCAAAACATTATCGTAAGTTTTTATATAATTTTTTACTTCCATGATTTTTTCTTCCAAAACATTGTTTTATATTTATGTAATAAAGTTAAACTATATCTAAGTCTATCTTTAATAATTTTTCCAGTAGATATAGGTTTTATTGACATTTTCCAATTGTCTCTTTTAAAAGGAATTATTTGCACATAGGGAGTACCTTTTTTAAAAACAGTATCTAGTGTTTTATATTTATCACCGTTTATAATAATAGGAAAATTAATAGTTAAATTATAAACATCAGTATCAACTACACCTGGAATTATAGAAAAACGATCATCAGTATTATTTAAAGGAGGTACAAATAAACAAGAATATCCTGGTGGAGTTTTTATAAACCAAGGATTGACTATCTTATGATATGGAAGATTTTTATTTTTTTCATGAAAGGGGCACTCCGGACCTAACTGTTCAGTACCATGCATTTCTGCTTTTCTTGAAATATTTAAATTTAAAAATCTTTGTGAGGAAACTTCTTCATCACCCACAGCAGGAGCTTGAGCACCATCTCTTATATTTAATTCTTCATTATAAAAATTATGTTTTATGTGTATGTCTTGGGGCATTTTTAAAATATAACCCATGGTCAGAGTTTCTAAAAAAGGAATACATCCTTTGATAGTTCTTTTTTCATTTGAATGCTCTAACTTTTTATACCATTTAGGTATGTTTATTTTAGTTGGAATAGGATAATCTTCTTTTAATGAAAAATATTCTTTTGTAGTTGAAAATTCAATAATATTATCAAACATATATTTACCAACTCAGGTAATATAATAATTTATGGAATTTGTAAAGGGTTCAATGAAGTAAGAGAACTATCCTCTAAATGTTGTTCAAGACTTTTTGTTAAAGGGAAAGTAATTGTGCTTAAGTCAAGTGAGTTTAATTGATTTTTATAATTATTCCATTTATCGTATTGAGGATGTGTATTGTTTGAAATTAAAAAACAATCTATTTGTTTTACAACCGAATTTATGCAAGAGGATAAATCTGATAATGTAGTAAACTCAGTTTCAGGATGTTCATAAAAAGTTAGTGAGTTATCGCTTGCGTACGTTTTAAATATTTTTACACCTAATCTTAATTCATTAAATAAAGTTGTATCTATATTAATAATTTTATGTTGATCTAAATCTAAATTAAGTTGATTCTTATCCGTTTCATTTTCACAAATCGTTAAGAGAGTGCACTCTTCGTTTTCTTTATTTTTTTGACAAATAATATAAGACATAATTAACTTCCTGAATTTTCATATACAACAGCTACCCCTGGTGAACCAGCAGTATTAGCGGGACCGCCCCCACCAAAACTTCCACCAACAAAAGCATCTCTTTGATTATAAGTAAGGGCTGCCCCTGGAGCGCTACCTGCATTTCCACCAGGTTGTGTATTGTCCATAGTTGGGGGTGCGCCATTACCACCATTAGTAGTAAAGTTGCCAAAAGTTGTAGCTCCTCCTGCACTTCCACCAGGTTTAAAAGGACTATTTGATGGATTACCACCTGATCCTCCTCCACCTACGCCAAAAGAAAAAGTAGCTCCCCCTGATATTGGTGCTGAATAGTAACCAAAACCACCTGCTCCACCGCTTCCTCCATTATTAGCACCTTGGTTAGCTCGAGATCCTGCTCCTCCGCCACCCGCTGCGTAAAGGAATGCACCTAGAAAACTAGAATTATTACTAGCAGTGTGTGTTCCAGAAGTAGGGCCTGTTGAATATCGTGTTGGTTCAGACATTCCACCACCCGCAGAACCTGAAGAGGCAGATGTTAATCTTCCTTGAGCATCAACTGTGATTGAAGCAGTTGTATAAGATCCTGCAGTCACCGCAGTGTTTGCAAGTTTGTCTGCAGTTACAGCATCGTTATTTATTCCAGCAGTTATAACTGCGTTGTCAGCGATCGCTGCGGCTACAACAGCATCGTCAGCAATTTTAGCTGCAGTTATTGCATCATCAGCAATTTGAGATGTAGCAATAGTACCTGTAATATTTGCAGCAGCAATAGTGCCACCTAAAGTATCTAATGAAATTTCATTTAAGTTTGTACCATCAGAATAGGCAGCATAAATTTTGGCAGCATCTAAAGTGAATCCACTTCCTGATGCAGTTTTAATTGTAAGGTTTGTAGGATTTGTTAAACCTGTTGCATCAAATATATAAAATTTTTCTATTGAATTTGGAATAGTACAAATTGTACTAGCAGCAATACTTGCTGTAGCAAATTTAATAACCATGTTTCTTGCGTTAGATAATGCACCGTCTGACATTACAAGTGCTAACGTTCCACCACTTGATAGTGTTACTTGTTCAAAACCAGCAATGGCTTGTTGAATTACATTTAAGTTTGTATTTGTTTTATCTCCCCAAGTACCAGCGTTTTCGCCAGTCACCATTAGTTCGAGTTTTAAATCTGTAGAGTAACTAGATGTCATAAATTTTTATCTCCTAAATAATTATAATTTTACCTCATTTAAGCAGCTCGATCAACTACCGTCCAAGTATTATTTACTCCTGGGTTGACCTCAGCCCATGCTGTTATATTAGGGCTTCCAACTGAAATTGTCAATTGTATGCCCGTGACATCAATATTTGCAGTACCATCAGCTGTTACTGAACCAATAGAACTTGTTAATTGAAGTCCTCCCACACCTACTATCTGATCAGGTATTTCTGAAGCAGTACCTAAAGATATTGCTAATTGTTGTCCGGTGACAGGTTCATTAGTTGATTGAATTAAGGTTATAGAACCTAGTGTCATTGTAGCCTGAATACCTGTAACATCTACTGGAGTTTTAAGACCTCCCACAGCATTTCCTACAGACATCGTAGCTTGAGAACCAGTAACACTTACACTAGCATCTCCGGATACTGTTGATGCAGTCGTTAATGCATCGAGTTGATCTTCAGAAGCAAGTATAAATATATCTTGATCAATTTGAATCGAGAAAGAGGGACTTGCAAAAGTGCTTGTTAATTGTTGTCCTGTAACTGAAACAGTAACATCTGTAAATGCTGTCTCTTCACCAATAGAAGATGTAAGTTGTACTCCTGTAACTTGAACTGAAAAATTATCACCCCAAGCAAACTCACCCCATTCTCCTCTACCCCAACCTTCTCCGGTTAGTGTTGTTTCATCAATAGTTGCTGTTCCTAAAGTTGAAGTTAATTGTGAACCAGACACACTAAATTGTTGTCCGATAGGTGTTGAAACACTTCCAACAGCCATAGACTCTAGGCTACCAGTGACTGAGACTACAGCAGAAGTTCCGCCAACAGCAGTTCCTTGAGTTGATGTTAACTGTAATCCGGTAAGAGTTACTTGGTGATCAATTACGTGGGTTTCGTTCCCGATAGTTGATGTTAATGATAGGCCACTTAGGTTAACGGATGTATCGCTTAGATCTCCCCAAGCTTCTGCACCCCATGTTTTCTTACCCCATCCAGTGGCCATATCATCTTATTCCTTTTTACGCTAATCTTAAAATAGCAGCAGAAGTAGTAAACGCAGGGAACTGAATTGTAAATGTTCCTGATGTTGCAGTTTTATCACTTCCAAAATTTAAAACACAAACTGCATCAGTGGTATTTGATCCACCATTAGTAGTTGTGTTGTAAATTAAAGCACCTCTTGCAGTAAGAGTTACGTTTTGAAAAGAAAGATCAGCAAAGTCAGTAATTGCTATTGAAGATGAAACTTTTACACCTTGATTAACAAGTGCTCCGCCACCAGCTGTGTAATTAGATGAAGTAACTTCTGTGTTAGATCCACCACCTGGGTTTGTTGAGTAGTTTGTTGTTGATTTTCCTAAAGTCGCTGAACTCGTATACATCGCTAATTTATATGTGTCTGTTGATGCATCAAAATCGTGACTTCCTTGTAGTAATTCTTTTTTAAAGGAATTACAAATTGCATTTGTTGTTATTGCCATAATTATTCTCCTATTAATT
>TARA_R110001592_G_scaffold26926_1_pt1 | contig 11148 bp, 10 predicted proteins | sample TARA_R110001592 | Tara Oceans TARA_R110001592 (sample SAMEA4398387) | marine metagenome | biome: Polar Biome; feature: [SRF] surface water layer (ENVO:00010504); material: water (ENVO:00002006), including particulate matter (ENVO:01000060) such as... | depth 5 m | reverse complement strand
GTGTAAGCAAAACCAAAGTTCAAGTCCATTCCTTGACCAGTGATTGCACCTATGTCAGCAGCTTGAATTACAAGTCCTGATGCTACAGCCTCACGCTTGATAGCTTCATTAACCATTCTCATTCCACCCATACCAGTTTGGACAATCAATTGTCTTTTTGGATCTGGACCTTGGAATTCAACTTTACCATTAAAGAAATTATAAATCTCAGAACGGAATAAGTCAAGGTTGAAGTTATTCTTATTGTATACTCTTTTGAAGGAGTTGTCTAGTTGAGCCCAAAGACCTACAGATAATCTCAAATCATCTGGTCCATCTTGTCTAACTCTACCACCTTGTCCCCACATTAGGTAAGACTCAATATCAGAAGCTATCTTACTTAAGTGAGCAGCTTCCATTTGAGTAAGGAAAGTTCTAGAAAGATCACCATTATCAAAAGCTCTCTTTACTTTATCTTTACCCATTGTCTTTACCATATCATCTAATGATGTTACAGAAGGATCTACATTTTTGTCAAAGTTTCTCCAGATTTCAGTTACAGGAACTGTACCATCTGCATTCATTCCACCTTTGATCATAAGATCAGCTCTAGATGAAACTGAATAGTGAACGTGTGCTTCTGCTCCACCTACATAGTTGTAGAATTCACGGAAACCAGTAGTAGTAGAAATGTCAGAGAATCTTTCGCCATATTCACCTCTAGCAGAACCTTTTCTAAAGAATTTAGTTCCATTAGCTAAAAATGCTCTATCAAAAGAAGCAGCTGTATTATTATTAACAAGCTGAACTGTATAGATAAAACCGTCACCCATTGGAAGAATATCATCCTCTGTAATGTAAAGTTCAGTACCATTGTACTTGTCATAAGTAATGATATCACCATGACCAAATTCTCTACGGCTTATTTTAATACGGAAGTTTGAACCATCTACACCAAGAATTGATGCTGGATCTTCAATATCCTCAATAATGTAAGGAAGGTCATTAGATACTGGCGTTTGCCACTTATACTCACCACGAGCATTATCTACCATAATTACATTCTTTCCACCAAAGCTAGACATTTGATAAAGGGGCATTTCTACCTTCTGGGACATAGCCCATAGGTCCACAGGACCTAAGTCCATTGGTTCTGCATCCTTCAACATGTTAACCAAGTGATAAGAATCTACGTGTGAACTTGCGTTGTACGCTGTATCCCGTAGAAAGATACCATTGTTTAATACTGGAGTTGCCATTATTTATTTATTTATTATTTGTTTACTAATTAAAAACCTCTCTTAAACATATTATTGCTTTTGCGAGGAACTGTTTGTTTTTTTGTTGTTCTTCTTGAACTTGTTGAATCATCTCTTCTTATTGCTGAAGAAGTTACCTTTTTAGATTGTTCAGCAGTTTTAAGAGCTCTAGCTGTTTGTTTAACAGCTTCATTAGCTCCTGCAGATCTAACTTTAGTCTTATAACCTTTAGGGTCTGCTAATAACCAAAGTGCTTCTGCAATAAGATCATGTCTTGGCTCTACAAACTGATACTTTTCTAATAAGTGTCCTAGTAGGTTTGTAGGCTTACCAGATATAGATGGGTAGTTTGGTTGAACTAATCCTGAAAACAATAAGCTTTGTGTTTTCTTATCTAATCTTAAATCATCTAATTGACCTTGGGCAAGTGTATTATATACATTATCTTGATAAGCTTTTGCTTGTTGTGTTTGTTGAGATTTCTTTTCTTCTTGCTCTGCAAGTTGACGAGTTACAATTTGTTCTTGCATCTTATCTAACTTTGGCTTAAACTGTTTAGCTTTTTTCTCAAGTCTTTCAAGATCTGACCAATCTTGTATCTCAGCCTCAATTTCTTCAGCAGTACCAAATTGTGTAGCATGAAGATATTGTCTTGCAATTTCTGCTTGATGGGACTCATTTTCTGGACTTAAATCCATAGTATCTTCAACTTGAGCTAAAGTTCTAAATAAACTTTTTAGATCTTGTCCACCATCTGCTACATATTTTGCAGCAACTTGAAGTTCTTCAGGTAGAGATTGAAAAAACTCTTTTGGTGTATCTTGTCTAATTTTTTCTTCTCTTTGTTGAAAGTTTACTTCAAAAAGCTCTCTAAAATCTTTAGCTGAATAATCTTCAAGATCTTTATCATCATCAAATGGTAATAAAGCACCTTCTTCAATCATTTTTGCAGCAAGATCAACCAAACCATCTTTATCAAGTTTTGGTCTACCACCTTGAGATCCTTCCTCTGCTTCTGAAATCATAGTGTCTAATGACTCTATAGTTTCTTCAGTAGATTCTGTAGAGCCTTCTACAGGTAAATCTTCTTTTTGTGATTCAACAGGTTTGTCAATGAACGTTGTATCTACTTCTTTTTCTTTAGAAAAAATAGTAGCTTTTTCTTCTGATTCTTCTTCAGGCAGCATTACGCTTTCAGCGCCAGGTTGCCCAAACATTTCATCAATATTTATTTCCACTTGATCTACCGTTGTAGATTCTAGTACTTCCTCAGAAGCTTTTGTTTCTTCACTCATGTTTTGTTGGTTTTGTTATATAATAATATACTAAAATAAATCTTAAAGATTTAAAACTATTTTAAATTTTTATTTCTTTTTTTGCATTATATAGCTAAGTGTCATCTCTTCTGACATTATTATCATATTTATTTTTATTTTCTCTAGCTATTTGTAGTTGTTTATCTGCAATTTCTTTCTGAGCCTGTATCTTTTCTCTTTCAATTTGATTTCTAGAAGATTCATTATTCATTCTATTAACTTCTTTTTCTCTTTGTAGATCTGTTTGCTCTTGATATTGATCAGTTTTTCTAATATCCTCCATAGCATCTTGGTAATCAGATTGCTCATTTTTATTAATATCTGCCATACCACCAAATCCAGCAGATCTAATTTCTGCAATAAGAATGTCTTTTCTTCTATCCTTTTCAGCTTCTTGAGCCTCAGCATCAATCTTCATTTGTTCTTGTTGTTGTTGAGCTTGCATTTGCTGTTCTTGCATTTGCTGTTGTTGTTGCATTTCTTGTTGCTTCTGTTGTTGTTGTTTTTGTTCTGAAGTCTTAAGAACTGTATTTAAACCAGCAATTGAATCTGATTGTATAATTTTACCAAGATCATATATAGAAGCTCCTGCAGTATTGTTACTCATTGCTAACTGCTTTAATTGATCTAGAACTGCTCTATGATTAGCAGTTGTTGAGCAAAATATATTTAAATCTCTTAACAACAAATCTGTACCATTTATTTGAAAGTTTACCTTTTCATCTTGTGATGTTATATATGTCAATCTTGCAGAAGGTTTAGTACTGTGATAATATTGTGCAAGATCAGTTCTCATTTCATGTACTCTAGGCATTAAGTAATCAGAGTGTTGTACAAAATACATTTCAGTTTGAGCATAAGAAGCGCTAGCTGCTTGCTCAACACCTGTAGCAGTCATTTGTGATAATTGTTGCCCCATTCTTTGTGGATTAACTCCAATAACATCATATGCCTGTTGTTTAAAATGATTTGCTAATTGAACTCTAGACATTAATCTACTAGTTTGATCTAAATCAAGCTTCTGAAAATGCTGAAAGTTTAATGCATTCTCTGTATTTGTAATAGAAGTATCTAAAGGTAATATTGAGAAATCTTTCATAGCTGTATAAGCTTTAGCTAAATTACCTTTACCCCAATCTTCTCCAAGAGAATGTTTAGGTAATGCATTTTGATCTAATAATATTACTGTACCTAATTCATCAACTAAAATATCAGCTATTTGATTATTTACAATATTATAACCTATTTGATAAGGTTTCATTAAATCAATCAATGCTGTTGATTTGGTATTTCTATCTGAAAAAACAGCTCCTTCTACAGGTAGTTTGCAATTATATAAAGAATCGTTACCTTTAAATTGAAACTTAAGAGGATTCATTTTATTTTGATTTATGCCTAAATAAATTGGAGTAAAACCACTTGGATTATTCATACCCCAATAACTTGGCATATTTGGTCCAATTTTAACACCACCCCAAACTTCATTAATCCATATCCAATCTATGTGCTCACCAAATAATAATGTTTCTTTATTTTTATTTTTAAATAATCTATCATCATAAATAGGCTTATCAGTAATTTTATATTCTTCTGTTACTATTTCATTTATTACATCACCATCCTCAGTAACCTTTACTAAATGTCCTAGTTTTCTTTGTGACTTCCAATATGCTTGACTAACCCTTAATAAATTAGCATCTGGAGAATCATACATACTTTCACTTTCACCAATAATATCTGAGACTACATCACCACCATCACGCATCCCAGAATCTCCCATAAATGATGTATACTGCCTCATAGCAAGAGATGGCATGTTAGTGTTCCATTCATGTGATTTAGTAGCATCATAAAAAGAACCGTCATTTTGTAAACCACTTATACTATATCCTGCAGATCTAATTGGGTAAATAGCTTCTAAAGCTTCTAACTGTTCTTCTGTCATCAAAAAACCAAACTTATCAATAACATCAGCTGCAGTTAACATATCAGTTTTACCTACATATTGACCTTCTGCTATATATCTAGTATCAGGTGATTTATGATAAAATGTTAATGCAGGATTCCAGAGTTCAACATTATAATCATCCTCCATCATATGAAAATGCCAAAACTCTCTATCTGTAATTAGCATATCTCTAAAGCCACGCTCTTCTAACTCATCCATACGGAATCTTTCAATGTCAACTTTATGTTGATGTTCAGCCCATTGCTCAACCATAGATCTATAGTCTTTTTGAAAAAAAGATTCTATTTCTGGTAAAGATTTAATATTTTCAGGAGTCATTTGTTTTTGAGCATCTTCTGAACTAGGATCTAATCCTTGAGCAATCATTGCCGACATTATTTTAACCTGTGCGTCAGCCATTAATGTTTTCTCAACAGCTGCTCTTTTTTGTTCAAGCATTTCATTATAAGAAAAATCATCAACCGCTCTATATGTTAATTTAGTAGATCTTTTAGCAAACTCAGCTACAAGTACATTTACAACATTTGGTATGATAGGATAAAATCTTAACTCAAGAGCATTTGTAGTATCATCTAATAAATTCTCTACAATATCTTTCATTTCATTGTCAGGCTCAACAATATAATCTGTTCTATCAATAAGACCTTTGGCTAACTTGTAATTTTTCATCAACCTTCTAGAATTCCTTCTTAGTTGTTTAACACCATTCCATTCAAGCCAGTCTAAGTTCCAAGCAGCCCATTCTTGGGTCTTATCTTTTTTAGGTATGAATTGAAGAGGTTGGGTTAATGTACCCATTTTGTCCTGTTTTGCCTTAGCTCCTTTTTTTAACTGAAGTGCATTAAATACTTGCATATTTTTTATTTAATATTTTTAAACGGAGAACGTTTAAAAGAATTTGATTTAAATTTATTATATTTATTACCAATATGTTTAAACGGACTACTCTTTAATTTATACAAATTTTCTGACTTTTGCAACTTTTTAGCTGTGTCATCCATGATAGTTCTTTTTCTATAACCCCTATTAGATTCTTGTATTCTCATAAAGGCAACTAATGCTGCAAATGATACTAATCTATCTACGTTAACTCCATCTGCATATTCTCTCATTTCTTTTATTAACATAGGGTCTGGAATTCTTTCTATACCGTATGTCTTTCTAACTATAGTACCATCCTCTTTAGTTTCAACATCTATTTCTTCTTTTGTATATTCAATTGTATAAGAAAGTAAATGAGCCTTAAATAAAGTACCTGTATTTTTCCAACCATATTCTTGAAACACATTCTTATTGGCACCAAGATCTTTAAGAAACATTATCTGATTTTTAGGTACAAGATACTTTTGCTTCTTTCTATGAATCATATAATTTATAAAAAGAGAAATGTTGTTCTCTATTACTGTCCATGCATTATACCACTCTATTATATGTTCTAATCTTTGATGAGTTTTATTTATATCATCAAATCTTCCACACCATGTAGCCACTATTTTACTAGGTTCTATATATGTTTCTGCTTCTATTCCTGTAACTTTTGTAACCTCTACAGAATTTTTCATTACATAAATTGAACATAATGATTCTGAAGTAGTTGTTTTACCTTCTGATACAGGGTCAATAGACGCATAGTATGCACCAAATCCTGGATCATCAATAGGTCTTTCCCAAACAACTAAAACACCTTCTTTATTTTCAGTTTTCTTTTTTATTGGAAAATCTTTTATTGGTTGTTTATTTGATTTTTTAGCTTGAAGCACTCCTTTTTCATCTTCATATAAGTCTATAAATTCATAACCATATATTTTATCATCTATTCTTTGTTGTTGTGCTGCAAGTAAATGTGTAGGAAATACAGATACAGATCTATGATCAAATGCTTCTTTAATATTTCTTGGATGCTGAGATATTCTTAATTGATAATCTTCAGGTGCTAATTCTTTCTTCCAATCTTCAAATTGTTTTTCTAAAGCTTTAACAGCTTCTTTTACATTAGAATTACCATATTTGTCTATGTGCGGGGGCATTGACCATTGTTCAGGTATAAATAATCCTGACATGCCTGTAGTACCTTTATCATCTATTAAATCTGTCTCTACAGCATAAATATCTTTAGATGATGGATTTTGAATCATATCCTTAAGTGGGTTGCACTGTGACAAATCACCTACAGATCCAGCAGCTATAAACAACCCTGTAGTAGTTAAGCCCGATCTCATAGCAGGTCTCATATACTCATATGTTTTATCCATCTTAGGTGCAATACCAGCTTCTTCATGAAAGAAGTATTTTACTGGCCCACCTACTCCATTTGTAGGATCTTTCTCAAATGACATACCTTGTATAGTTCCTTTTAAACCCTTTTCAGTTTTTCTATTACCCTTTCTGACTTCAATCTTTTGCTGCCACATCATTATCTTATTAGGATTCATAGGCCTATACCATGCAGTATACTCATTTAAAAATGCAGCATATTCATCTAAAAACTTCCAGGATCCTTTTTCATTAATATAATCTTTAAGGCTAGCTCCTACTTTGAGTGTTACTCCAGACTCAAACCATTGCTGATTAATAAGCTTTGCCATATGATAATAAGAAGATGCTATCTGACGTTTCTTTAATATAGCAACATGTTTATAATTAAGTTCTGCTAACATCTCATATAATGCCATGTGATATTGAGCATCTCTAATATCAGCAAAACCAAATTGTTGTATCTCTTTATTAAAGATTGGTAAGAAGTTTAACCACATGTAGTAATCACGAGCTATGTACCAACTTCCTTTTTTGGATTTATATATTACACCTTTTCTACATTTTGCCTTTTCACCATCCCAATATTTAATAAAGTCTTTTGATTTAAAAGCCGATATACAATATACACCTGTATTTTTAAATTTAATAGCTTCTTTATTAAACTCTAAACTGGTTTTATCAAATTTATATTGACCTGGCTCTTTAAAAAGATCTCTTACAAATGCAGTAAAATCTTCTCTACTGTCAAAGGTTGTAGTAGTCCATACACCATTATCCCAGGTAGGTATCTCTTGGTATATTTCTGTATTACTGATCATATCCTAATCCATAACCACCTCTAACAGATGATTGCTGTTCTTCTTGTAAGTCTTTATATGCTCCTTTAAATGAAGATCTAATTTGTTCAAATTTAGCAGCAGCATTAACCATAGAATTTATATTACCATCTCTACCATGTTCTATAGGTGTAATTTCCATATACCTACCTAATCTATCTAACATAGCTGAAATACCTTTATATGCTCTGGATGTTGGTGTTTCATACATTTTCTGACAAAACTTAAGTGCTGCCCATACATCGTCATCTTCTGTAGAAAACTCACCTTCTATTTCTTGCATTATTAAAGGTTCCTTATCTATTTCTGGTGTATGAAAAAATGGGTTAAGGTCAGGGCTAGGGCAAGTCATATAAAATAAGTATTGATATATTTTTAGATATTGATCTGGAAACTTTTCCATTATATCTTTTAATGCTTTTAATGTATAACAATGCTCTGTAGGAATAACAGTATCATTTTCTATATCAAACAATCTAATTAACATATTATAAATTTTTTAAATAATGTAATATAGCATGTACCTCATCAACTAAATATTTTATAGGAAGAATATTTACTTTTTTTACAACTGGATCTCCAGAATCTGTCTTTTTAGTTATAGGGTATCCATATTTATCTTCACCTTCTTTTTCAAATTCAACATGATAAATTAATATATTTCCTGGGCGTAATTTAGGATTATGCTTTAATACAATATACATATAAATACTGAGCTGTAAGCTATAATGATTAAAGTTACAATCATCCAAGTTACTAATTGGTGGTGCCATTTTATCACTGATACCTTCCCAATTTTTATAAGATTCTTTTTTAATTTCTTTATTTGTCTTATAATCTATAATCTGTACTTTACCATTAACTACTTCAACTAAATCAGCCTGTCCACATATGCTTGCTGACTTTAAATAAACCATATGCTCAGGATAAATTCCTGGATCTAGCTTTTGAGTAGATGATAATTTTTTACCATTCTTAAGAGGTTGGGGTGCTACTACAGGTATAATCAAACCTTCTTTTTCCATTGATGATAAAGAACATATATCTGACTCTCTTTGATTATGATAAAATGTACCTAAATCAGTAGCACGTTTAGATTCTTTATTCCAAATTTCAATAATTTCAGTTGGTTTTAAATTATACCATTTAGATTTTTTATTCTTACTTACTTTATTAGCAACCTTTTTTGCATCAAAAGGTTTTTTAAGTTTTGAAATTACTGATGTTACACTAGTCCATTTTATACCAATATCATCAATACTATGGTATGTATGATCTTCTTCATTAAATAATAGCTTCATAATTAATCTTTTAATTCATCTATAATGTCTTCTTCTTTTTCAGTCATTAAAGCTTTCCATTCACCTAAAGGACATTCTGATGATAAAGATCTGGTTTTAAAAGCTAAAGAACAGCCACACTCATTACAACAAGGGGCTGTTCCTGGAACCTCACAATCATCTCCTTTACTAGGACATTGATTGCATAGAAGCATTCTTTTTTCAGAAACATCTTCTACAAATACATCTCTAATTAATGAGTTCTTAATACCTTCATAAATACCTTTTCTATTTTTCCAAATGTTTTTTAGATTCATTTTTTTCTTTTTTAAATTCATCTTTGCGTTTCATCTCTATATTATTTAATTCTGCAAGATTAGTTAATAACTTAAGTTTTTCTTCTAAATTTTTTTTATTATAATATGCTTTAAATGTAGATGTATCGTGATTATTTAAATCTTTATTGATTTTATCAATTGATTTTTTAACTAAATTATTTCTAGATTTAAAATGACCTAAACCATCTATATTTAATCTATCATATTTTAAGTTACTTAAAGCATTTCTACATTCTTTATAATAAAAATCTATAAGGCATTCTAATAATTCAACATCTTCATTTAGATCTTTACTAATTATATTTATATAAGATTTAGCTTTCTTTGGATTCATCTGCAAAAAATTTATAATCTAATAATATTTTACCATTTGTTTGAACTTGTAAAGAAGGATTTAATGATATTAGTTTTTTATTTTTTACATCTTTAATTATAAGTTTATTTTTTTCAGATTTATTAAGTGAATTTCTAACTGATTGTGGAGATTTAAATATACTATCTTCTTCAGAAGAAGCATCTAAGCAAAAATTACTTAGTTCAACTGGTTGGTTAAATGATAATAATGTTAAACAATCAAGATCGGAATTACTTATAATAATATTATTAAGATAACAATGAGTAAGTATTTGATACTTTACAATTTGCCATTTATTAATTTTAACTTTTTTCTGAACTTGATTTACAATAGCCATTTTAAGATTTTTTTAATTTTCTTTTATCTGACTTTTCATCTTTTGTAGGAGGTGTGTTTTTCTTATCTATATCACTATCTGAACCACTATCACCTTCTTCTGGAGCTTGTGTATTTGCCATTATCATTTGCCATTGATATGCTAAATTTGCTCTTTTAAATCTAGCTTCTTCAACTTCAGTAAGTAATGTTTCGTATTTTAATTGTGATTGTAAATAAGGAACAGACTCATCATAAAAAGTCTTCATTTCTTCTTTTCTTTCATTTAGCTCTTCAGCTGATAAATTTTCTGGATTTTCCATTGGTTATAATTTGATTTAAACAAATATACAAATAAAGTTTAAACCACAGAAGTTTAAATAAAAAAACCTAAGCTTATTAAACTTAGGTTGTTTTAATTTATGTTTAAAATTACACTTTATTTTCTGCTTCTACTTGTTGAATCATTTCAAAATGTATTTTAGCAATTCTATCTCTTCCATCTCCTGATAACAAATACTTATGACAGTTGTCAGAGTTAGTCATAAAGAAGTTTTCTGATAATATTGCTGGCATTGAAGTGTTTCTAAGAACATAGAAATTAGATTCTTTTGTTCCCCTCATATATTCTCTAGGAAATTCAGCAGTTGCTTTATCAAGTAATATCTTAGCTATTCCATCAGACTTAGTTACTCCTTCTGATGTATATACTGACCAACCATTTGCTGATTCAGTAGTAAATCCATTAGCATGTATGCTTACATATATACAAGGTTTATCAGAAGCTTTAGCTAATTGATTTGCCTTATAAGTTCTTTGTGATAAAGGAACGTCTTCTTGAGTATCAACAAGATTAACAGCATCTATATTATTTGCTTTACATGCTTTTATTAATCTATCTACTATACCTCTATTAAATTCTCCTTCATAAAGAATTTCACCATCAGGCCATACTGGAGATCTTTTTCCTGCTGTTTGATAAACACCGTCTATAATACCTCCATGACCATTATCAAATATCCATAAATAGTTTGAACCTGGTTGATCATGTGCATGAGGTTTAATTGTCATATCAAATTTAGTATGACAATGAGGACATGTTATAATTTTTTCCATAAGTATCTTATTATTGCGGGAGCAGCATATATTAAAAAGAAAGTCAAATATACTAAAATTGCATTTACCCCATCTTATTTCTTATTTCTAGCTTTAGTAAATTTGTCAATTGAAGTTAACCCTAATGAG
>TARA_R110001592_G_scaffold182169_1_pt1 | contig 11152 bp, 5 predicted proteins | sample TARA_R110001592 | Tara Oceans TARA_R110001592 (sample SAMEA4398387) | marine metagenome | biome: Polar Biome; feature: [SRF] surface water layer (ENVO:00010504); material: water (ENVO:00002006), including particulate matter (ENVO:01000060) such as... | depth 5 m | reverse complement strand
AAGGCTAGATCAAATGCAATAAAGCATGGTTATCGGTCAGGTTTTGAACATACAGTTTCAGAAAAATTAACAGAAAGTAAGGTTGTATTTGGTTATGAAGTTACACAGATAGATTATATTAAACCTGAAACTAAGCATAAATATACTGTTGATTTTACTTTACCAAATGGAATACTCATTGAAACAAAGGGTAGATGGGTCCTAGAAGACCGCAAAAAACATTTGCTAATAAAGAATCAACATCCAACCTTAGATATTAGATTAGTATTCCAAAACCCAAACGGCAAAATAAGAAAAGGTTCCAAGACGACATATTCAGATTTTTGCGACAAGCATGGAATACTTTGGGCAAACAAAGAAATACCAAAAGAATGGCTAAAATAATCACCTAGAATTTTACCGACACAAATAATTTTATTATATTAATACTAATGAAAAGTGTTAGATTAATACAACTATTAGAATCGGTGTTATTAAAGGGTAATCACAACCATAAAAAGAGCGAAATATCTTTTAAGTGCCCTTTTTGCACCCACCATAAGAAAAAACTAAATGTAAACCTTCTTAATCAAAAGTGGCATTGTTGGGTTTGTGGAACAGGCGGCCACACGATAATGGGACTGTTTAGAAAACTTAAAGTCGAAAAGAAATATTATGATACACTTTTTACAATAACCGGCGGAAAAAGATATTTTGCTGAAAAACAATATGAGCATTTAAGTTTGCCACTGGAATTTATTTCTATGTGTGATGCAGATATGAAAAACACAGAGGCAAAAAATGCCCTTCACTACTTAAATACTAGAAAAATAACTACCCAAGACATTTTAAAACATAATATAGGATATTGCCCTAATGGAAAATACGGAGGCATGATAATAATTCCAAGTTATGATGAAGAAGGAAAATTAAATTTTTTTACAGGAAGAAGTTATTATAACGTAAAATTTAAACACCTTAACCCAGTAGTCACGAAGGATATAATAGGCTTTGAGCTATTTATAAATTGGAACGAACCAATAACCATTGTTGAAGGTGCATTTGATGCCATAGCAATAAAGAGAAATTCTATTCCACTATTTGGAAAGATGATACTTGATAAACTAAAAATAAAAATTCTAGAAAAACAAGTTAAGCGAATAAATATAGCTTTAGATAAAGATGCAATGTCAAACGCAATTGAAATGTGTGAGTATTTTATATCAAATGGAATATCTGTTTACTTTGTTTCTCTTCCTGAAAAAGACCCATCTGAACTAGGATTTTCAAACATAACAAACATAATAAATAGGGTTGAAGAACTAACCCCACTAAAACTACTAGAGTATAAAATAAATGCATATTAATTTAGGATTTGAAAACGTTGAAAAAATATTACACGTCGCGGATGTACATATTAGAAACTATAAGCGACACAAGGAATACAGGCAAGTATTCAGAAAACTATATAAGGCAGCTAAAGCGTTACCTGAAAACAGCATAATATATCTTGCTGGAGATATTGTACATACAAAAACAGATATTAGTCCAGAGCTAGTGCGGATGGTCAGTGAATTTTTAAACAAGCTGTCAAGTATACGTCCAACAATTGTTATTGCTGGAAACCATGACGCAAACCTAAATAACCCGTCAAGACTGGATGCACTAACACCAATAATTGAAAATTTAGATAATGATAATCTATATTATTTGCGAGATAGTGGTATATATACTTTTGCAGACGTAGACTTTATAGTCTATTCTATATTAGAACAACCAGAAAATTGGCCAAACCCTATGGATTCAATATCCAAAAACAAAATAGGCCTATTCCATGGAGCAGTAAACAATTCAAAAACAGACGCAGGATATACCGTTAGAGACGAAAATTTACCATTAAAAACTTTTGATGGATGCGATATGGTAATGCTAGGAGACATACATAAATTCCAATACCTAGAAGATTCTGAAAAAACAGCCTACGCAGGATCCCTTATACAACAAAACTTTGGTGAAACTTTTGAAAACCATGGATATGTCATTTGGGATATCAAAAGTCGTAAATCTGAATTTTTTAATATTCACAATGATTATGGATACTATACCATAAAAATGAACGGTGGTTTATTGCCAAACATTGATGATATACCTAAATATCCAAGGCTTAGATTTATAACTGAAAATACAACCCAGGCCCAAGTAAAAGAGGCATTAATAGAAATACGAAAAACTTGCAACTTCCAAGACTTTGTTGTAATCCGAGCAGATAAAATATCAAGCTTATCAAATAATTCTAGGTCGGCTATAGAAATAACTAGAGATATTAGAGACTCAGAATATCAAAATAAATTAATTATAGAGCACCTAGAAAGAAATTTCTCAGACATAGATGAAGAAAAAATATCTAGAATACGCAACATAAATAGAGAGCTAAACAAGATTTTGCCTGATATAGAAATAGGCAGAAACATACAGTGGAAGCCAAAGAAGTTTGAATTTTCTAATATGTTTAGTTACGGTGAAAACAATACTATTGATTTTGCAAACATAAAGGGAGCTCTTGGAATATTTGCACCTAACCATGCCGGTAAATCTGCAATACTTGATGCTTTGTCGTTTTGTATTTTTGACAAATGCTCTAGAACAAAGATGGCGGCAGGGGTTATAAATAATAAAAAAAATAATTTTACCTGTACATTAAATTTTGAAATTGATGGAGTTGATTATTTTATTGAAAGAAAGGGTAAGCGTAAAAAAGATGGTGGAGCCAGAGTAGACGTAAATTTTTGGATGATTGGAGAAGACGGAAATCCAATATCTTTAAACGGCGAACAACGAGTATACACAAACAGAAATATTAGAGGAATGTTAGGAACTTACGAAGATTTTGCATTGACATCTCTTTCTGTCCAAAATAACAATACTGGATTTATAGATAAGACCCAAACCGAGAAAAAAGATTTACTTGTACAATTTTTAGACATTACCGTTTTTGAAGAGCTGTACCAACTGGCCAATGAAGAAATAAAAGACGTTCAGGTGTTACTAAAAGACTTTAAGAACACAGACTTTTCAGAAAAACTTTTAGACGAAAATAATACATTGGCAGAATTAACTGTTGAATATGACAAATTAAAGGCTGAAACATTAAAAATCCAAAAAAGTGAAAGATCTGCAAATAAAAAGATTGTTGAATATACGTCAAAACTAATTAGACTAGATCCTGGCGTTCCTGATAGTGTAGAAACACTAGAATCCAAGCTTAATTTAGTTATTGGCGACATATCATCTGAAACGGAAAAGCTGCATAAATATGAACAATACACTAAAGAAAATAGAGAAGAGTTCATTGATATATCAAATGACATAAAAAAATACAATAAAGCTAAAATAGAAAAAGCATTTGATAGAAATACAGATATAGATCAAAAACTACAGCAAATTACCCATCAAATAGAAATGATGAAAGTAAAGGTAAAAAATAAACTTGAGGCAGCAAACCAACTTCACACCCACGAATATGACCCAGACTGTGAATACTGCAACGATAATTCTTTTGTTAAGGTGGCAAAAGCAGCAAAGCAAGAACTACCAAAACTAAAACTAGATGTTGAACGGCTGTTTCTTAGTAAAAAAGAATTAATAGACGAGCAAGAAATATTGCAAGATTTAGTTTTAAAAAAATCCAAATTAGATTCTTTAATAACCAAAATGAATTTAATAAAACAATACCAATCTGAGATAAAGGTAAAAACAGTAACTAGAAAATCAAATATATCTATGAAAGAGTCGCAGTTGAAAACAACTCAAAATTCAATAGATAAGTATTATGAAAATAAAAGGTCTATAGTTTCAAACGGTAAAATAAATGAAAATATAAGATTAAAGGAAATAGACCTTGAGCTAATAACCAAAAACTTATATAAAACATCCTCAACCCAGCAACATGCATATAGTAATATTAAAGTCAGTGAAAAAATAATTCAATCGATTCATGAGTCAATTGAAAAGGCCCACGATTTAGAAGAACGGCTTAAGGCATATGAATACTATTTAAGCGCTATTCAAAGAGATGGAGTACCATACGAACTAATATCTGAAATTCTACCGTATGTAGAAGAAGAGGTAAACGTTATTCTTTCTCAAATATCTGAATTCTCAATACAGTTTGAAACCGACGGTAGAAATATAAACACGTACATAGTCTATAGTGACCTAGAGAAATGGCCGTTAGAGATGACAAGTGGAATGGAAAAATTTGTTAGCTCATTGGCGATAAGAACAGCCCTAATACAGGTATCTAATTTGCCTTGCCCAAACTTCTTAGCAATTGACGAAGGGTTTGGAAATCTAGACTCAAATAACTTAAATGCTATATTTAGGCTTTTTGATTATTTAAAGTTAAATTTTGACTTTATAACTGTAATATCACATATTGATTTAATGAAAGATGCCACTGATAATATTTTAGAAATATCAATTAAAAAAGGTTATAGTCACGTAGAGCACTAAATACCCTGAAAACTGATATTTATATATTAGATAGTTAGGAGTAATATATGGCAAAAATAACAAAGTTTAAAGAGCCTCTAAAGTTCCAACCTTTGGAATATAGAGGTTTAGATACAATACCTGTTTTTATAGAAGACGGATCCCCAGACTCATATGATTATTTTGGTATAACAAGGGTACCAAGGGAACTAACAGCTGGTAGAAATCTAATATCCTTTACAGGTACACAAAATCTTGTTCCAGGATCAGAAATAGCTATTGAGGTTTTGGATTCAAATGGAAATACTGTACCTACAAGAACATACGATTATATTGGCGAAGGAAGTGAACGAATATTTGCAATAGAAATTGGAAAAGAAATACCTGAAGGTGATGCCAAAATAACAGTATTAGGCGTTGCCAAAGGAAAGGTAGGATTTGATACGGATAGACAACAAGATATTTCAGAACTGCCACCACCAAGATACAGAGGAACATTTAATTTAAGGTGGACAAAACGGCTTAATTGCTATCCAAGGCGAAGAAACACTGATGAAATATTATACTTTGAAAATCCTGATATAACAATAGAAGAAATCAAACGACCATACTTTCAATTGCATTATAATACAGAATTAACTGGATCAAACTCCAGATCCTTGTTTTCGCTGTGTTCTACGGGATCAGAAGGATTTGCTAACACAACAGCAACTGTACGATATGAATCAGCAGGAAATAAATATTTCTTGGTTTCAAGTGAAGCCCCAGATTTTGGAGGCTTTACTAATGACATGGCTGGTGGAACAATATTTATTCCAACCCCATCAAATCCTTTTCCAAGCGCGTTTAATAGTCCAGTTGGTACTCCAATATATAATGAACTAGAAACCGGCGATGGAACAGGCATAATAGATGAAAATACTCAGCTGTACACAAATCAAGGAGCATTTAATACCATAGTATCCGAAGTAGTATCTCCTCTTAGATTAAGGGTAAACAGTCCTCATACGACATTTCAAGGCATAGGAAGAGCAAACCAAAAAGAAGTATTCCATAGTCGATTCGACGCCAGTGACTTTAGATTGGATTTTGCCCAATCTCCTGTGTCAAGAAGTAACCCACTAGCCAGTGGGAGTAATGCTTTTGCAACATCATATGCTAAAGTTTCATTTAATGGTTTAACGCCATTAGTTGGAGACGTTACAAGGGTTAAAACTTTTATACGAAACGACCAAACGGCCACGGATTACTTTTTGGTTGGAGATAATCCTGTTTTTTCTCAAAACCTGTTGGTTCAATCTGAATCCTTGGTAACCAGACATTCAGCCGGAGATTTTTCGCAGTTTGGCGTTAGCGAATCTGTCGATACATATTGGTCTGCATCAAGTACAGACGGACTAGGGTTTACAAACAATGAACTACAAGTATTTAGGCAATTGGTTGGAAATATTAATAATCCAATTCCAGATTCAATACAAATAGGAGATTCAGTACAAACACACCAAGTTGGTCTTTTAGACGGCACAAACCATATACTATTAGATTCTACCATAGACATTGAACATAGGAAAGATAAATACTATCAAGTAGAGTTTAAGTGCTTTGGCAAGAAAGTAAATGAAAATACACCGTATCTAAAAATATACATGTTGGGCCCAGCAATAAATGCAGGAGGCGATGACTTAGGCCAATTAATTGGCGAAATAACAGATATTGAAAATCAAGAATTAGTTGTTGATCAAGATCCTTTAAATGAATATGAAACAACTTCTTTAAGGTTTACATATAAGGCAGATGCAACCGAATTTGCAAAACTAAGATTTAAGATTGAACAAGGCCTGTGGTATATATTTGATATCGAAGTTAAACCATACTACGAGCATGGATACACGCCTCACTTTTTTGACGCAATAATACCAACAACAAAAGCAAATGTTGGCCAAGTAGACGCACTAGACTTTAGATTCGAATTCTATAATGATGAGCACAATAAGGCTGTATTTACTGCAGATATACCAAATATAGAGTTTGATAACGAATTTACTTTCACAGCAACAAACGCTTATTTTACTAGCGCTAGTATTGGTACTTTTATTGGCGCAACGCCAATGGGAGATGACGACTGGGTTAAACCATTTTTAACGATTGGAGCCCAAGCACAATACCAACCTTCAAACACTGGAAGTATATACCATAGTGGATCTGTTGGAATAGGTAACTTTGGAAATGCTAATGTTGAATTCCCTCTTCACGTAAATAAACTAGAAGATGAAGGCAATGCAACAATTAAGCTTCAATCATATTCCTCTTCAATATTACATCTTGCATCGGATACAAACGGGGCCGGATTAGCAAACCAAAAAAACGCAATGGTTATATTTGACCATAATAATGCAACAACATCCTCAATCATAGGATATACAGACACAGTTAATGTAGATCCTGGAGGAGCAGCCTTTGACGGAGCTCCAGCTGGAAGTTTTACTATTCACGAAAGAAACGCAAATGCTATTGCAATTGGAGTAGGTGGCCACGTTGGTTTACAAGTTGCGTATGATGGAAAATTAAGATCAGCTGCTAATAGTGTATATATCGGGTATGACGACGTGACAGCTGGACCATTTAATCCATATCATTTTGGATTTGAACTAAACGTTTCAGGGAGTTTGATGGTTTCAAGCGGATCTATATATTATCCCCAAGCACCAGGAGCCGATGCCGGCGCCGATCCACAAATGATAGTTGTTGAAAACAACTTAGGAAGACTTGTTTCAATGTCATTTAGAGAGTCAGCTACAGCACTAGGTTTAGGCGCAGATAGGGATTGGTTTATAGGAACAACATACATAAGTCAATCTAGAGATACAACAACTTCAGAAGGAAGAACTGTATGGGTAGGCGATTCAGCTGATTCAAACGATTCTCTATCAACGTCAACCCATATCTTCCAACTATCGCAAAGTGGTACTAGTCCAATATCTAAAATTAGAATTGAGGGACTTAATGACGCAGTTGGAGCTGGAGATAACAATTTTGTATTGGTGGTTAACGCCAATGGAGACTTATTAAAGACTGGTAGTTATGGAGTAGGTGGATCAGGCGGCAGTGGAGATATAGAATCTGTTGTTGCTGGAGTAGGATTATCTGGTGGAGCAACTACTGGCGATGCTACCTTAACTGTTGATTTTTCTGAATTTTCAACTGTAGTACCTACTACTGGCGATTTTTTAGCTACTCTAGATAGTGATGGAGCTACTGAGCAAAAAACAACTACAGATGCGTTAGCAACTTTATTTTCTGGTAACGGATTAACCGCAACCAATGCCGTAATTGAAGTAGATATAAATGCATTAACAGCCGCATCAATAGCTTCTGGTGACTCTATAGCATTCTCAGATGAAGGTACGGCTGGAGACCCAACCAAAAAAGAAAGTATTGATGATGTAGCCACTTTATTTTCTGGTAACGGATTAACCGCAACCAATGCCGTAATTGAAGTAGATATAAATGCATTAACAGCCGGAGGAATAGCTTCTGGTGACTTTATAGCATTCTCAGATGAAGGTACGGCTGGAGACCCAACCAAGAAAGAAAGTATTGATGACGTAGCAGAATTATTTGCTGATGGCACCACAATAACAGCCGCTAGTGCTGTATTGTCGGTAGCTGGAATTCCTGTAGTTGACGATTCTGCCGACGCAGACCACTATGTCATTTTTGCTGACACGGCAACAGGTGTAATAGCGCCAAAAACAAACACGGGTATTACATATAACCCGTCTCACAATAGAGTAGTCTTAGGACAAATAACGGCATCAAGTGGTATAAGTGCAAGTGGAGACGTACATACTGGAGAAAATCTTTATGTTGGTTCCGTACATAATCGTATCCACCTTTACCAAGACCCCGGAGGCAACGAAGTAGATTTATACATAAGTGCCAGTGATAATGATTTAAAATTAATGGCAGCTGATGACATATCTCTTAGACCAAAAAATGACTTAAAAATAACAACAGGCGCTGCAAACGATGAAGGGATAATACATAAAGACTTCACTGATATCTTACTTTTTGAAAGTTATGGTGAACAATCTTCAACTGGCGTAGGTAAATTTATTCTCCACAGTAAACTGCATAATCCAGGTATGGATTCTACTGCAGGTACTTATTACATGAGATACAACACTACTACTAACCTAGTTTCGTATATCACATCTAATAGCGAGTCAAAAGCCAATATTACACATATATCAGATAGCTTGGGAAATGCTATACTGGATCTAAAACCTGTAACATTTAACTATAGGAATGAACCTTTAACTTCAGTTGGCGGATTTATAGCAGAAGAAGCTGCAGAAGCTAATACACATTTCGCAACCTATGGTCCAAACTATAAATGGACTAATGAAGGACATATAGCTACAGTTTCTGGTTCAACTGAAAAAATACTTAAAGATGACCGTATAGTACCTGTAGATATTCAGGATAGAGCAATTTTGGCTGGACTAGTTGCAAAAGTACAGGATTTAGAGGCAAGAATAAAAGAACTTGAAGGATAATATTTAAGGTATAGTTTATTTAATCAAAAGTAAGATGATATTTATATATGGCTCAAAGTATAAGTAAAATAATAATGAAGTGGGATGATTGTTTCACTGATCCCCAATCACATACTCTCACGGTTTGGGATGATAATCCTTATACTTGGGACGAAGTAGAACTTATCCAAGAAATATTGGATGCGGCCGGAACAATATCAACGTCCAAGGTTATACATGAATTACCGCCTGAAAAGAAGAAAAAACTTATTAGGCTAATACTTAAAAGAAAGGGCATTAAGATGTATGACGAGCAAAAAGAAATAAAAAATATAGAGATAACGGTAGAAGACGTTGAACTATTAATAAAAGAAGTACGGGCCCAAATAATAGCGGAGAATATACATGTATAAATTATTTACAGATAAAACAGAATTATTTGAATGCGACATAAACATTTCAGGAGCCAGTCTATCCAACACACAAGCCAGACTAGTAATTGAAACCCCAGAATTAACTTTATTATTTAAAGGAGAAGTAGATTCTAAGGGTAAATGCGTTGTGCCCATAAAAAAACTAAGAGGTTTAATTGATGAATCTTCTCAGGGAAACATAAAGCTAGAAATAATAGCTGAAGACACGTATTTTATTCCATGGGAAAGCGACTTTCAAGTAGAGCAATCAAAAAAAGTAACTGTAGAAGTTATAAGCCAGAACCAATCACAGAAAAATAAAATACAAGAGTCAAGTGGTCCAATTGTTAAGGTAAGTGGCATTAAAGACGAAAGTATAACTTTATCTGAAAAACAACATATTATTAACATACTTAAATTACTTGTAAAAGAAGACATAAGTTTAGACAATCTTTCATTTAAGAAAAATAAACTAAACAAAATAATTGCAGAATACGTTGGAAGCAATCCTATAGAAAAAACAGGGACAGTTATAAATAAAGTAGTAAAAGTACTTTCAAAAAGAAAATAAGGGTTATATAAATGGCTTTACCAGACTTATCCGGCCAAAATATTCAAGACACATATCAACGTCTTCTACAAGTATCTAGTAGCGGACAAGTAACTGACGGAACAGGTAGTACTCTTCCAATTTCGTTTGATGGTGACAACGTCACTGTAGCTGGAACACTTACTGCCAATTCATATGTTGTTAGTGAAAGTATTACAGCTGTTTCATCGGGATCTACAACATTTGGTAACGATTTAGATGATATACACCAACGAACTGGTAGTTTGCGCGTAAACGGTAGTAATCACATATTTATACAAGAAGCCGGAACAGATGGGTTTGTTGTTGCAAAAAGTGACTACCTTGGCGATCCAAACGCGATACTATTGGGAGGTAATGTTGAAATAAATTCCCACATTGCCAGAACAGCCGCGGGATTAATTAATCAAGGATCTCCTCATGGTTCTTTAAATGTTGTAGGAGCTATATCTGGAGGTTATTTTTATTTTTCTGGAGGAATACGAAATTCTGAATTGGCCAAAAATTTAATTGGTTATGACTCTACAAATAACTCCTTAGATTTTCTAGGCACCCACGCTTCCTATGGTAGTAATAGGGTTCAATTTACAACAGACGTAACCGGCGAAAAAATAGCCTTTCTTCCTGGCGGCCATATATCTGCTTCAGGAGATATTAGTGCAAGCAATTTAACTGTAGAGGGCCAAATATCAGGATTTGGTCTATCAACAAATAACATTTCTAATTTATCTCAAGACGAACCTTATCTTGAAGTAGTTAATAATTTTGATGTGAAAATAGGAGACGTACAAGAAACTGGTAATTCTTGTTATATAGATATTGACAATACAAACACCAAAATTGCCTTTGAAAATGTAACACTATTTGAACATAGTGGAGATACAATACTTGCAGGCGCATTAGAAGTACAGGGTACTAGCTTTACTATGGGTGCACCCCACGGTACTGTTTTCTTATCAGGATCTGTTACGGCATCTCAAAATATAAGTTCAAGTGGAAAATTTATTGGAAATGAACTTAATTTTGCAGGTTCAGGTGATGGTAATGATTTTATAAGATTAATAAATAATAGTGTTAGTATAAAATCAGATGATGAATCAATTTCATTAACAGGTAACATAACAGCCTCAAGTAATATAAGT
>TARA_R110001592_G_scaffold119491_5_pt1 | contig 11153 bp, 11 predicted proteins | sample TARA_R110001592 | Tara Oceans TARA_R110001592 (sample SAMEA4398387) | marine metagenome | biome: Polar Biome; feature: [SRF] surface water layer (ENVO:00010504); material: water (ENVO:00002006), including particulate matter (ENVO:01000060) such as... | depth 5 m | reverse complement strand
ACAAAAAGCACTAGATGATGCTTTAAAAGGTGATAACAATAAAACTATAGATACATTATTTACAGATAATGTAGGTAAACCTAAAGATGTTAAACCTTTAGATGCAGGAAGATCGTTTAAATTGGAGAATATATTTTATGATTTTGATAAATCTACTTTACGAGACGAATCTAAAAAAGAATTAAATCATTTAGTTACTATTTTAAAAGAGAATACAGCTATTAAAGTTGAAATTTCAAGTCATACTGATGCATCAAGAAATGTAGAGATGGCTAAAAAAATATTTGCTAGAAAAGGTTTAGAATACACTAAAGAAGCTCACGATAAAATGAGTCAAAGTTATAATGAAAAACTATCTCAGCGTAGAGCTCAATCAGTAGTTAATTATTTAATTGCTAATGGTATTCCAAAAAATAGATTAGTTGCTAAAGGATATGGAGAAACTAAGCCTATTGCTGCTAATGATACTGAAGAAGGGAAACAGCAAAACAGAAGAACTGAATTTAAAGTGTTGGGTAATTAATGCTGAGTATTAATCAAAAAAAGTATTTAAACTCATTAAAACAAAAAAAGTACCGCAACCAACATTCTACATTTATTGTTGAAGGTGAGAAAATGGTTAATGAACTTATCGCTTCTAATTATGAAGTGGAAGTAGTTTATGGTACTGAAGGGTTGAGTTTGTACTCTGAGTTAATTGAGGTTAATGAAAAAGAATTAAATTCAATTACAACTTTAAAAACACCTAACAAGTTTTTTGCTATAGCAAAACAAAAACAAAACGATTCTTATCAATTAGATGGCAAGCTCGTTTTAGCCTTAGATAACATTCAAGACCCAGGAAACCTAGGTACAATTATTAGAATTGCTGATTGGTTTGGTATTTCAACTATTATCTGTTCTCCTACTTGTGTTGATGTTTATAACCCAAAAGTTGTTCAGGCTACTATGGGATCTATCTTTAGGATAAATGTATGTTATACAGAGCTAAAAGATTTCTTTACTCAAAATAAAAATCTAAATGTTTATGGTGCCCTTTTAGGTGGAGATAATATTTATAACACAACCATAAAAAAAGAGAATTCTGTTTTGTTGATGGGGAATGAATCTAAGGGAATTTCTACAGATCTACTTGATTTTATCAATCATAAAATAACTATACCTCAGTTTGGTCAAGCTGAATCACTTAATGTAGCAATTGCAACAGCTATTCTATGTTCAGAGTATCAGAGAGGTATTTAATTTCTACTTGTTCAGGGTTGATTACTTGAAGTTGATTGCCTAAAAGCAAATCGTCTTCAGAAGCAATTATTAAATACTTACCAGAGCGTATTTTTTTGTTTAAAGTTTCTGAAGCAAGGTTGTTATTTTTTTCTTTTATATTTAATTTGGCGAAAGTTTCAATTCCATTATTGTCTTTTAGCACTACCAAAACATTTAACTTGTTATAATCTATAAGTTCGGAAGGCAGTTTCTTTGTGTTGTTATTTCTAGCTGTAACTTTTTCGCTGTAGTAGTAATTTCCGTTTTTATTAATGTATCTTATTCTGTAATAAGTATGGCGTTTGTAGGGAGAATTATCTACTTCAATAAAAGTAGAATAAGATCTATCGCTACTTTCTACTTTTAAAAAGGGTTTAAAGTATTTCCCATTTTTAGATTTTTCTATTATAAAATATTTAATGTTTTTTATATCAGAATGTGTCCACGAAATTTCAACTCGTTGGTTATTATAAGATGCACTTATTTGGGCATCAATTCTATTGAAGATTAATAAACATAATAATAAACCAAAACAGCGACTCACGAGATTTAAAAAAAAAATGTTAAGGACTAAAATACTATATTTTACAGATGATTTAAGCTAATAAGTATCATTTTTTAAAATTTTGTTACCAAAGCTACTAAACAGTATAAAAATTAACAAATCATAAATCTTAATTTGTCAGTATTTATCGTAAAACCATATCTATTTAGGTCAAAATGACATACATTTTGCAATGGCATATACTTTGACTATTACAATAGAATTAAAAATTAGTTAAAAAAATATAAAATCGATTAAAAATGGCAAAAGGAAAAATTAAAGTAAATACGGAAAACATATTTCCTATCATTAAAAAGTTTTTATACTCAGATCATGAGATTTTTTTAAGAGAATTAATTGCAAATGCTACTGATGCAACTAAAAAATTGCATGCGTTAGCATCTATGGGCGATTTTAAAGGAGAAATTGGAGATGATACAATTGAAATTATTTTAGATAAAACAGCTAAAACCATTACTGTTAAGGATAAAGGAATTGGAATGAGCCAAGAAGAGGTTAAAAAGTACATTAACCAAATTGCTTTTTCAGGAGCAGAGGAATTCGTAAATAAATTTAAAGATCAAGAAGAATCCAATAATATTATTGGAAAATTCGGATTAGGATTTTACTCTTCTTTTATGGTGGCTGAAAGAGTAGAAATTATATCTAAAAATTATAAAAATGATGAGGCTGCTCATTGGGAATGTGATGGTAGTCCAGAATATTCTTTAAAAGCAGGGAAAAAGGAAACAAGAGGAACAGATATTATTTTACATATAGCTGAAGATTCAACCGAATTTTTAGAAGAAGCAAGAATTAATACTTTGCTAACAAAGTATTGTAAGTTTATGCCTGTGGCTATCAAATTTGGTCAAAAATCAGATTGGGTTGATAATGCTGAAGGGAAAAAGGACAAAGATGGGAAAATAGAAAAAGAAGAAATAAAGGTTGATAATATTGTAAATAACCCTTCTCCAGCTTGGACGAAAGCTCCATCAACTCTTGAAGATGAAGATTATAATAGTTTTTATCGTGAATTGTATCCAATGAATTTTGAAGATCCATTGTTTCATATCCATTTAAATGTTGATTATCCATTTAATCTTACAGGTATTTTATACTTCCCTAAGATTAAACCAAATATGGAGGTGCAAAAAGATAAAATTCAATTGTACTCTCGTCAGGTTTTTATTACCGATTCAGTAGAAGGAATTGTCCCTGATTTCTTAACTTTATTACATGGAGTAATAGATTCTCCAGATATTCCATTAAACGTTTCACGTTCTTATTTACAAAGCGATGGTGCGGTTAAGAAGATAGCGAGCCATATTTCTAAGAAAGTATCGGATAAACTAGAAGAATTATTTAAAAAAGATAGAGCTGATTTTGAAAGTAAGTGGGATGATATTAAGATGTTTATTGAGTATGGAATGCTTTCGGATGATAAGTTTTTTGAAAGAGCTCAAAAATTTGCATTGTACAAAACAACTACAGGTAAGTATTATACTTTAGATGAGTTAAAAGAGCAGATAAAACCATCTCAAACAGATAAAGATGATAAGTTGGTGGTGCTTTATACAAATAATGTAGATGCTCAACACTCGTATATCGAATCTGCAACAAGTAAAGGGTATGAGGTTATTGTTTTAGATTCTATGCTAACAGCTCACTTGGTTGGTAAATTAGAGCAAACAGTTGAAAATTCAACTTTTGCAAGAATAGATGCTGACACAATAGATAAGTTAATTGACAAGAATGAAGAAATACCAAGCAAACTTTCTGATGAAGATAAAGAAAAGCTAAAACCTGTAATTGAAGAGGTAGTTGAAAAAAGTAAATTTACTGTTCAGTTTGAAAGCATGAATGAAACTGACCACCCGATGACCGTTGTTCAGCCAGAATTTATGAGAAGAATGAAAGATATGAGTGCTGTTGGTGGTGGTGGAATGAATATGTTTGGAGGTTCAATGCCAGATTCTTATAACTTGGTTGTAAATGTAAATCACCCAGTTATTAGTAAAATGTTAACTGAAAAAGATGCTGTATTACAAAAACAAATAGCCAAACAAACAGCAGATTTAGCTTTATTATCACAAAACATGCTTAAAGGCGAAGAATTAACTAATTTTATAAAAAGAAGTATCGAACTAATTTAAATTTAAACTAAATGAAAAAATCATGGATAATACTTGGAGTTGTAGCTTTAATCATTGTGATTGCTATATCTTCTATCGTTGGGTCGTACAATAGTATGGTTACAATGGATGAGGCTGTTTCTGGGCAGTGGTCACAGGTAGAAAATGTTTACCAACGAAGAGCTGACCTTATACCAAATTTAGTAAATACTGTAAAAGGTTATGCGTCTCACGAAAGAGAAACATTAGAAGGAGTTATTGAAGCTCGTTCAAAAGCTACACAAACTACTATTGACCCAAGCAAATTAAATGCAGAGTCAATTAAGCAATTTTCTGCTGCACAAGATGGATTAAGTTCTGCTTTAAGTAAATTAATGGTTGTTGTAGAACGTTATCCTGATTTAAAAGCAAATCAAAACTTTTTAGAGTTACAAGCTCAATTAGAAGGTACAGAAAATAGAATTTCTGTAGAGCGTAAAAAGTTTAATGATACAGCTAAAGAGTACAATACATTTATCCGTAAGTTTCCTAAAAATATTTGGGCAGGAATGTTTGGCTTTGAAAAAAGAGATTATTTTGAATCTCAAGATGGAGCTGAAAAAGCTCCAGAAGTACAATTTTAAATAACAAATTTATCCCCGCACTTGTTGCGGGGACTTTTTTTTATAAAGATATGCCATCAAAAATATTTACAGAAGAACAAAAAAAACAAATTATTGAAGCAATAAAACAAGCTGAAAAAAATACATCAGGAGAGATAAGAGTTCATATTGAAAAAAAATGCAAAGAAGATGTATTAGATCATGCTGCCTTTATGTTTGATGAATTAGAAATGCAGAAAACTGAGTTGAGAAATGGTGTGTTAATCTATTTGGCAGTAGAAGATAGAAAACTAGCAATTTTAGGTGATGCAGGTATTAATATGAAAGTTCCTAAAGGATTTTGGGATGAAACTAAAGATGTGATGATTAATCATTTTAAAAATGGTGATTATGCATTAGGGTTGAGTGAAGGAATTATAAAAGCCGGAGAACAATTAAAAGAACATTACCCTTACGAAAAGGACGATGTAAATGAACTGTCGGATGACATTTCTTTTGGTAAATAAATGAAATCTCCCCTCAAGGGAGGAATTACTTTTGATTATGAAAAAATTATTACCCATATTATTACTACTTACTGTATTTACTACTGTTAGAGCACAAGAAAATTGTTTATTGAATCAAAAGCCTGTTCAGGATTTGGTTCAAGATTATGCAGGAGTTTTAAGTGAAAATGAAGAGAAAGGATTAAGACAAGCCCTAATTACTTTTAATGATACAGTTTCAACTCAAATATTGATAGTTACTGTTACCGATTTGTGCGGATATGATAAATCAGATTTTACTTATTCTTTAGGTGAGAAATGGGGTGTTGGTCAAAAAGGGAAAGATAATGGAGTTGTGATAATGGTTAAGCCCAAAGAGATTGATGGAAAAGGAGAAGTATTTATTGCTCCAGGGTATGGTTTAGAAGGAGTGTTGCCAGATGCTATTGCAAAACGAATAGTTGAAAACGAAATGATTCCTCGTTTTAAAGAGAAAGATTATTATGGAGGAATTTCGAATGCTGTTTCAGTTATCATGGAAATTTCTGCTGGAGAATATTCTGCTGATGATTATGGTAAAAAAGCAAAACTAAAAAACTTGATTCCTTTTGTTGTTATTTTATTAATAATGGGAATAATTTTTTATACAAGAGCAAAACAAGCAAGAAGATACGCATCTACTAATGGTTTAGGATTTTGGGCTGCATGGTCGTTAATGAATGCAGCAAGTAGAAGTCATGGTGGTAGTTTTGGTAATTTTAGCTCTGGAGGAGGTGGCTTCGGTGGCTTTGGCGGTGGTTCATTTGGCGGAGGTGGAGCTGGAGGTAGTTGGTAAATAAAAGTGACAAGAATCATACAAAAACGAAATGGCTATTGTTAGTTTTGTAAAAACTAAAATAAAATTGAACGAATCCAGTTATCATACTTCAGCAAATCATCCTCGATCTATTTTTGATAAATTATCTTTAGGTACGTGTGTTTATTTTTGTTTACGATTTGTTGCTAAACTGTTTGAAAACAGAAAATTAGCATTAGCTAATAAGTTAGATACTCAAACTTGGGCAGCTAAATCTATGGAGATGTTAGAGATGGTAGAAGATTGTGGTGGTAAATTTCATATCGAAGGGCTAGAAAATATTTTAAAATCAAAAGAACCTGTTGTATTTGTTGGTAATCACATGAGTACCTTAGAAACAATGATTTTACCTGGTTTAATTGCATCTAAACGTGAAGTAACTTTTGTGGTTAAGCAAAGTTTAATGACCCATCCTCTTTTTGGAGCGGTAATGAGAGCAAGAAAACCTATCGCTGTCGATCGGAAAAATGCAGCAATAGACTTTAAAAAAGTGATGTTGGATGGTGTTGAAAATTTAAAAAAGAATATTTCCGTAGTTATATTTCCTCAAAGTCATCGTGAGATAGAATTTAACCCTGCTCATTTTAATAAAATGGGAATTAAGCTAGCCAAATTAGCTAAGGTTTCAATCGTGCCTGTAGCGATTAAAACCGATTTCTGGAAGAATGGCAAGTTAATTAAAGATGTTGGAGGATTAAATAGGAAAGAACCGATACACATTAAGTTTGGAGAACCAATTAAGATTAATGGTTCAGGTAATGAAGAGCATCAAAAAGTAATTGATTTTATTACACATAATTTAGCCATTTGGAAAAAAGCTAATATTATAAATTAATTGGCTAATTTTAGAATGAACTAATTAAATAAAGTATGAAAAAATGTTTTTTAATAACTAGCCTGTTGTCAATTCTTATTTTATTAGGATGTACTAAAACTGATAATTCATTACCAGAATCTGTTGCAACTACTACTTCTACGCCTGTATCTAACCCAACAAATTTTGTTTTTACAGGTACGATGATGGTGGATAAATATGATTCAAACAATACTGCTATTACGAATTATCCGTTGTTAAATGTTGTGTCTAGTTTACATGGTGTTAAACCATCTTTTCAACTTAATACAAATGTAAATGGAGAAGCATTAAAAGGAGAAATAAGTAATTCAATAGATGTGTCTATTACTAATATTACCTTTTCTAGTTTTGCTTCAGGTACAGGAATATTTTCTTCTGGAGTATATAATGGATCTTATACATCTGATAGTCTTTATTACACGGTGCTATATAAAGATGCCTATAAGAATAATATTTATTTGAATTATTCTGGACAATTAACTAGTAGTTATTAGGCTTTATCTTAACAAATTTATGTGCCCCTCAATAGCTTGGGTTTCGTCTCTCCAAGTTAAAGCTTGTATCTTATATACATATACGTCGTTATTTTGAAGTACCCCTTTATAATAACCATCCCATCCAACTTCCAGATCATTACTTTCAAAAATTAATTCTCCCCAACGATTAAATATTTTAAATTCAATTAACTCTTTTACTCCCCACCCTTTAGCATAAATAATATCATTTACTCCATCTCCATTAGGGGTAAAGGTTGTAGGAACTGTTATAAAAGTTTCAGGATGTACTTTAATTTCAAATTGAGCAAATCGACTAAAACAAGTATTAGGTATATCGGTATAGCTTAATTGGTAAATTATGTCTTCTAAAGGGTCGTTAACAGTAGGAGGAAAACAATCTAAACAACTTAAACCATCTTCAGGAGTCCATGTAAAATCGTATAACCCTGGATTAAGATAAACAGGTAAAATAACATCATCTCCCATAGCTACAATGGTATCAAAATCACTAATTATAATATCATTAATAACAAAAACTGTTGCGTTATCAGAATTGTAGCAATTGTTTGAGTCTTTAACTGTAACCGTATAATTTGTTGTTATTATTGGTTGGGTACTTGGAGTAGGAGTACTATCATTAATAATAATGGTGGTAGGATTTGAAGTCCAAGTATATAGCCAGTTAGGTGTTGGGTTTTCGGCATAAAGATTAGCAGGGTCTCCTTCACATATTGTATCACCAATGGCTACCACTTCTGGTGAAGGCAAAATAATTACTGTTTTGGTAATAGTATCGGTACAGGTTAAAGTTGTGTTCTGAACTCCTAAAACAACTTGAAAAGTATCAGCTGTAGCATAACTGTGTGTTAAAGGGTTTTCTGAAAAAGATGTTTGTCCATCACCAAAATTCCAATACCAAGTATCTTCGTTTAATGAATTATTTGTAAAAGGATAAGGTTGATTGTTAAAACAAATAGCGGTATCAATATCATTAAAGTTTCTGTCAAAATCAGCAACTACTTGATATATTAACAATAGTATCTATAGAAATTGGGCATGAACCATCAGCATTAGGCATGGTTAATTTAGGTGTAAATTGACCAGAAGGAGGAATTGTTATTATAAAATCATCAGGACCGAGAGTTTATTCTCATGAAATGGGCCATTATTTTGGATTGCCTCATACTTGGGCAGGAGCTAATGCACCTGGTTCAGAGTTAGCTGATGGAAGTAATTGTACTACTGCTGGAGATCAAATTTGTGACACACCTGCAGATCCTTTTATAGAAGGAACAGAGGGAGAAGATTATGTGGATGATGATTGTAGGTTTATTGATATGCAACAAGATGCAAATGGTGATTATTATACTCCAGATATTGGTAATATAATGTCTTATTATCCAGATAGATGTAAATGTGGATTCTCACATGATCAATTTTGGGTAATGGTAAATACTTATTTAAATTCTAACCCAAAAATGTGGTAATGAAAAAGTATTTAATTCTTCTTTTTATTTTTTTTGTTTCAGCTAATATTTTTGCTCAAGATGTTCATTTATCTCAATTTTATACCGCTCAACAAAATTTAAATCCAGCATTATCGGGTTATTATAATGGAGAATATCGTGTTGCTGGTAATTATAGAAACCAATGGAGAGAAATTGGTGATCCAATTACTACAGCCATGATTGCTTTAGATAAAAAATTTCATTTCTATTCTGACGAAATAGATGCAGGTATTCTTGTTATGCAAGACCAATTTGCAGGATTTAATCAGAAAACCAATAAAATAATGCTGACAAGTTCTTATAAGAAGAATTGGAAATACAACGAAATTAGAGCTGGATTTCAGGTTGGATTTGTGATGAAAAGCACAGATTTAAGTACACAAACATTCCCTAATCAATGGGTTTATGAAACAGGAATATTTGACCAGAATGTTGACAATGGAGAGAGTGCTTTGTCGTCGTCTCAAAATTTTATTGATGTTAATTTTGGAGTAGCATGGTCTAAAACTTTTAATAGGTTTAAACCTACTGTTGGTTTTTCACTTTTTCATATTAACAGACCAAAAGATACTTATTTTGATGAAGCAGTAGAAAATTTAAGAATGAGACAGGTCGTTCACGCAGAAGCAGTAATCGATTTAAAAGGGTCTGTGTCAATAGAACCAAAATTAATGTATATGTGGACAACTAAGGCTCAAGATGTATTAGTTGGCTCTAATGTTAAAAGACATTTTAAAGATTCTAAAGTAAAAAATGTTTATGTGGGAGTGTTGTATAGAGATGGTTTTGGGCGTAATAATGATGCAATAATTCCAATTGTAGGGCTTAATTATAATCAATTTGATGTTGGTTTTAGTTATGATGTGAATATTTCAGATTTAAGTGCTTATTCGGATAGAAAAAGCACATTTGAAATTTCATTGATTTATACAGCTCCTTCATTTAGTCCTAAAAACTTATCAATTCCTTGCGATAGATATTAATGACGAAATTATTCAATAATAAACAAACAAGATACTCGCTTAACCTAATTTATAGTTTAGCTATTATTTTATTGATATTTTCTTTCTCCACTTTAAAGGCTCAAAATGAAGAACCATCCCTAAATGATAAGTCCTTTAAGGAAATAAAAGGAACAGCAAAAAATGCACTTCGATTAGGCGATACTTATACCGCATTATTTTATTATGAAGAATGGTCTAATCGAAAACCAGAGAATACCTCAGTAATGTTTCAAGTAGCTGAATTATATCGTTATACACGAAATTATATTCAAGCTGAAATGTGGTATCAAAAAATAGCGGATAGTTTTGTAGAAGAATATCCATTAAGCCTGTTTTATTTGGCTAGGGCTCAAATGTCTTTAGAAAAATATACTGAAGCGAAAGAAAATTTAGGGAAATTTAAAAAGGCTGCAAAAGCAGTTAAAGACCCCATGTTTAAAAAATTAATGAAAACAGATTTATTAAGTTGTGATTATGCAATTAGTCTGAAAGATTCTGCAAATACAGCTGTTGTTGAACATCTAGATACTTCAATAAACCAACCACATATTGAGTTTTCACCAATTATGGTAAATGAGAATACTTTAATTTATGGATCATTAAAAGATAATGGTGTTAATTATTATAATGTTGCTTTACATGATAGTATGAAAATTCCATTAAGGAAATTTTACATAGCTAAAAAAGAAGGTGAAGAATGGGTTTCTAAAGGAGAATATTCAGGTCCGTTTAATAAAGAGAATGTCCATGTTGGTAATGGTGTTTTATCAGAAGATGGAAATAAAATTTATTTTACTTTATGTCAGAAGAATTGGCAAAACAAAATGATTTGTGAGCTTTATTATTCAGAAAAAAATAATGGAGAATGGCAAGAATCTGTTAAGATGAACGACCAGATTAATATGCCGAATTATACGACTACTCAACCAGCAATAGGAAGAGAATCAAAAAAAAATCAAGAAGTACTTTATTTTGTTTCTGATAGACCTGGAGGAAAAGGGGGAATGGATATTTGGTATTCAGAATATCATGCGAGGAAAAAAATATACAAAGCACCAAGAAATTCAGGATCAAGAATTAATTCTGTAGGTACTGAATTCACTCCATATTATGATATCTCCACTCATAAATTATATTTTAGTTCGGATGGTAAAGTTGGGATAGGAGGCTTAGATGTGTATAGTGCAGAGGGGGAGAAAAGTAGATGGGAAGACCCAATAAATTTAAAAAAATCAATTAACTCTCCAGCAGATGATATCGATTTTACGTTGAGCAGTAATCATAAAGGTGGATTTCTTGTTTCAAATCGAGAAGGTGGAGTTGCCTTATTAAACCCTACTTGTTGTGATGACATATATGAGTTTAAATTAACAGAATATATCAATATTAATTTATTAGGAAAA
>TARA_R110001592_G_scaffold16881_18_pt1 | contig 11154 bp, 9 predicted proteins | sample TARA_R110001592 | Tara Oceans TARA_R110001592 (sample SAMEA4398387) | marine metagenome | biome: Polar Biome; feature: [SRF] surface water layer (ENVO:00010504); material: water (ENVO:00002006), including particulate matter (ENVO:01000060) such as... | depth 5 m | reverse complement strand
CGGGCCCGTGAATGGTGATCGTATCCGTATGGGCATAAACCGCATTGAGCAGGGGCGTCACGTCACTAAAACCGATCAGAATCTTTGCAGAGCGCTTAAAGGGCGCGAATTTCAGGCTTTCTAGTAAATGTGTGCATCTGTTACCGCCACCTGCCGCCCAGATAGCCTTAATGTCTTCGCGCATCCATAAACCTTGCAGGGCAAGTGACTTCTGCAAATGTGAGCCAGCGGATTGGTTTTCACGCTCATAAGTCTGCGGATGGACAAAAACCTTATAGCCAAGCTGTTCCATGCGGGCTTTTGATTGCTCTATATCATCTTTTTCAACCCAGCTGGAGGGCGCGAAAATGCCGATGGTGTCGCCCTTTTGTAGGGCGGGTGGTTGAATGCTCATTTTTAAGAGGCCTTGCGTTGGTAATAGCCGCCGACAACCTCGTTCTGGCCGTCACCTTCGCCGATGATTTTGAATTTTCGAGTGTAATCATGTTGGAAATGGTCGGGGAATTGCACGTCAATACGATCAAAATTTGAAAATATGCCGCCGAGGGATTCTAAGGTGGCTTCTTTGATTTTGTCTTCTTTCTCGGATTTCTCAAGCACGAAGTTGAGTTGCAGGTAAGTTCCCTGATCGTCCTGACCATGACGCAGCATGAAATGAATAATCGGATTATTCAGTGCCTTGTTCAGCTCATTAACAAAATTGTTAAAGAAGGACGCAAAATAGATGTAATCATCTGCGCCGATCAGATAGTCAGAGTTTTTACCCTCGAGTGATGTAATGCTCTGCGTGCCGTTTTCATGGTTGACGACTTGCCCCATATCTTCGATGCGATAGCGGATAAGTGGGAAGGATTTTTGATGGTAGGCGGTGACCAACATTGAGTTTTGAGGGCCTTGCTCCAGAAAAACATAATAATCAAAGGCGTCATAATCAACGCTGCTCATGGCGTTCTGGTGGGCGATTTCGCCAAACTCTACTGCGCCGTATGTGCATTGAATATCGCTGTCGGGGAAAAGAGTCTGGATGAATTTCTTACTGCAATCCATGAAGAATTCACCGCTGACATTGATATAGGGCAGTTTTGCAAACGGTTCGATATTCTCCTGATGCATGATTTCGGCAATGCGCTGTAAAACGCAAGGGAAGATCACCAAAAGCGTTGCCTTGGTATCACGTAGGGTTTTGAGGAGTTCTTCAACGCTTTCCTTCGTGATGTCTTCGAAAGGCACCATGGTAAAGCCAAAGTAACGATTGAGCGGTTTGGCATTTTGCGCGTATGCGCCGGTGAAATATGATTTCAAGGGGTAATAGACAACGAAGCTCTCGCCCTGTTTCCAGCCATTCAGCTTAAAGGAGTGCAAAAAGCTTTGCGCGAAGATGTTGGCATCGGGGTAGTCAAGCCAGCGAAATGTGGGAACGCCTGACGATCCGCCTGTTGAAATGGTAGTAAAAAAATCCTTCTTGATGATGAAGTGTTTTAAGAATTTACCAAATGTCGGCACCGCGCCGTTTTCCAGTAAATCAACTTTATCGTTCAAATGGTCGGATTTGAATTGTTCGTTGCTTGATCTTAAATCTTGCTTTTCAACAATGGGCAAATGGCTGAAGGCGTAAAAAAACTCTTCATCGCTCAGGTTTTTTTCACCCTCTAAAAAGCTGTCATACTTGCCCTTGTAAAACGGGGTTGTGGTGTTGGCATGGCGGATGATGTTGACCAAATTTTCACGTCTGGATAATGATTTCTTTGCAAGGGGAGAAATTGCAAAGCGAAAGCCCGTGATATTACGCAAAAATTTCATATTCTAACCGTGTTGTGCTGGTGGGATGCGCTGCGCATGGTTTTGCGATCAGCCATCCGCGTTAATTGTTTCGATCAATTCTTGCAAGACATCTTCTGATTTCAGGTTTGCAATCTGACATGTCCCCGCAGCATGATGCCCGCCGCCGCCATAGCCCAGCATTAATACACCGATATCGGTTTGGCTGGAGCGATCCAAAATAGATTTGCCCGTTGCAAAAACAGTGTTTTGTTTGTTTTTACCCCAGAGGATATGGATTGAAATATTACATTGCGGAAACAGCGCGTAAATCACAAAGCGGTTTGCCGCCCAGATGGTTTCTTCCTTGCGTAAATCAAGGACAACCAAATTATCATAGACCGTTGCGCAGCGTTCGATTTGTTCGCGGCATTTCATTTGGTGTTCGTAATATAAATCAACGCGCTCTCTCACATCGGGGAGGTCGAGGATTTCATTGATGTCATTATGGTCGCGGCAAAAATCAATCAGTTTCATCATGAGTTGATAATTGGAAATATTAAAATCACGGAAGCGTCCCAATCCGGTGCGCGCATCCATGAGAAAGCTGAGGAGGACCCAACCTTCGGGTGAGAGAATTTCCTCTCTTGAAAAATTAGCCGAGTCTGCTTTGTCGACGGCCTCCATCATATCTTGCGATACACGTGGAAAGGCTTTTGCGCCGCCAAAATATTCATACACAACACGCGCCGCAGATGGCGCATCAATATTGATGATGTGATTATCGGGGTGTCCCTCAACGCGAGTTGCCTCACTCGCGTGATGATCGAAAGCCATGTGCGCTGTATCGACATATGGCAAGTTGGTTGTGATGTCATTTCCGTCAACTTCAATCAACCCGTCCTGCATATCTTTTGGGTGTGCGAACATGATGTCATCAATCAGGTCGAGTTCCTTAAGCAGGATACCGCAGACAAGGCCATCCATATCGCTCCGCGTTATAAGGCGATATTTTTTTCCGGTTTCCGGCATGATTTTATTGGCATCTTGTGTCATCGAAATAGGCCTTTCCAGATCAACGGCGTGATAGTGAATTAGAAAAGTACACAGTAAAGAAAATAATAACGTTTTAAGACGGATAGGGGAAGAGTCTTAATGCGCCCGCGGCTATTTTTTGTAAATGTCTTCGATGAAATAGAGCGGTCTTTTCTTGGCTTCTCCGAAAATTCTGCCGATATATTCGCCCAAAATACCGATGCTCAGAAGTTGGATGCCGCTGAAAAATGAGATCATAACCGTCAAGGTTGCCCAACCGGGAACGTCCACGCCATCAATCAATGTGCGGATAACGATATAGCCGCCAAAGATGAATGAGAGTATGGAGATCATCAAGCCGAAGAAGCTGGCGATCCGCAATGGGGTTGTGCTGAAGCCTGCGATCCCCTCCATCGCCAAATTCCACAAACCGACATAGCTCCATTTTGTTTCACCTGCGGCTCTGGGCGCGCGGTTATAGGGCAGGGCGACTTGTTTATAACCAATCCATGCAAACAAGCCCTTCATAAAGCGGTGCTTTTCACGCAATTGAACCAAGGCATCAATAGAGCGGCGGTTCATCAGGCGGAAATCGCCTGTGTTTTTCGGGATTTCAACATTGCTCGCGATGAAATTGATGACTTTGTAAAAGCCGTTGGCGGTAAATTTCTTGAACCATGTTTCCCCCTCGCGGATCAGGCGCTGACCGTACACCACATCGGCGCCGGTATCTTTCCACATCTTGATAAGATCGGGGATAAGTGAGGGCGGGTCTTGCAAATCCGCATCCAGAATGATCAGGGCATCGCCTTTGACATTGTCTATTCCTGCGGTCATTGCGGCTTCTTTACCGAAATTGCGCGACAGGTTGATGATCAGGGTGCGTTTATCGCTTTTGCTTATCGCTAACAGCTTGTCCATCGTGCTGTCTGTGCTGCCGTCATTGACGTAGATGATTTCGAAATTATAGGGGAGTGTGTCAACAACCTTGGTGATTTCATCATGGCACATGCCGATAACGTCTTCCTCATTGTAACAAGGGACGATGATAGAAATCGTTTCTTTTTTCGGTGTTTTTGTTGTTGCCATGGTCATTATTCTCCGATCAACAGCCTATAGTGCATTGTCGCGTTTTAAAACAAAAACATCATGCGGAATGATTTTGTCACGTTCAGAATTCATGAGTGTGAGGCTGCTATCAAATTCGACAGTGCTGTCATAGCTGTAGTTTTCCATGTTTTCTTTAAAATTTTCATTTTCCATCAGAAAATTGTAGTAGTTCTTTTTCGGTTCACCCGTTTCAGGATCTTCGAATTGTGGGATGGTGATAACACTGGGTTTATAACGTTTCATGTCTTCGGCAATCATATCAACATAGTGAAACATCTGTTGTTTTATTTGGGCGCGTTCTTGCGCGTCCTGCGTGATTTTGATTTTCTCCAGCAAACCGTTGAGCGGCCAGAGTTGCCCGAAGCGTGAACCGTTCGTTAGGTTGGATAATTCGGGCAATGGCGTGAGCATGTTTTTGAAATCATAGGTGGCGTAAACGTCATTCCAAGCCTTCTCATCAATGATATCAACAAGGGGTAAGGCCAGATATTGCCCTTTTGTCATTTTGAAAGTTTTATAGCCGTATGTGTAACCGAAAAACAGTAAAGTAATCAGGACGCAACTGCTCCAGAGGGCATAGTCGGATTTCTCTGCGATTTCTTTTGCGATGCTGTATACCGCAATAAACAAAACAATCGAGCCATAGCATAAAATGGGTAAAGCCTGATAATGGAACCCCTTATCCTGTAATATATACGGGATGAGGCATAAAAAGCTTAGAACTGTGAAGCCGATGGTGGCGTTTTTTAAAACTTGTTGCGCGGGGCTTTTCAATATCCAAAATGAAATGACAAAGCCGACGGCGCCGTACAATAAATAATAATAGCGATAATAAAGCGGAAACGGACGTTCAATTGTATATATGGAGATGATCTCCGGTAAGAGATTGAAAAATTCCGGCGTTACAATAATGACAAAGGCGAGGTAAGACGCGCCAATGATGAACATGCCCCAAAAGTCAGGGGACGTCACACACGCGCCGATGGATCGCTTGGTATATAAACGGTGGAGGAAAAACGCGGCAGGTATGATCGCGTAATGTGGTTTCAAGCAGACAGCCAGTCCGCCTAATAAGATAGCCGCGGCGGATACAAGTCTATTTGTTTTTCTGTCAAAGGTTAGGCGGTATTGATACAGGCTTAAAGGGATGAGAAAAGAGGTGATGATGTGATCTTTTGATCCGAATGAAATCCCCGCTGTCCACGTAAGCGCCATAGCGCAGGCGCTCAATAATACAACGATATCCGTCGCCGTATATTTTTCGGCGCGCATCAAAAGGAATAAAATGTAATTTGAAAAAAGCACATAAATGGAAACAACAATGAAAACCGAAAATTTAGGGTCTAACGCAGCATAAGTGTAAAGCGGATATGCAGGCAGATAGATCAGAAAACTGAGTGGTGGGTTTGTTTCGTAAAAATCGGTGCCATATTTGCCGCCGACCATAAAACGGTCCAGACACTGCAACAACCAGCCTGTATCAACATCTATATGTGCTTTAAGATACAGAGTTGACCATACACCGATAAATAGAATAAGAATGACGGCAGTGAACGCAGGATGATATTTGAAATCGGATTTTAAGTCTTCCAGCAAATGTCACCCCCTTGTTTTGCACTATAACCAGAGTGAATTTATGCGAGATATTGTTAAAAGTCATTACAAAAGTTTCAGCAAGTTCACGGTGGTTGGTGTTGTGAACACTCTGATTGATTTTACGGTCTTTTTTATTTTACACAATATGTTCGGCGTAATGTTTATTATTGCGCATGTCGCAGCATTCTTCGTTGCCCTGACGAACAGCTTTTATTTCAATGCAATCTGGACATTTAAAAACCTGAAGCGTGACCAGTTGGTCAAACAAATTCTGTCTTTTGTTGCGATTGGCGTGATCGGCCTTGTTCTCAGTACGGCAACGATTTTCATCGCGAACCAATTTATGTGGGTATATTTCGCAAAGCTTGTGGCGATGGTGGTTTCATTCTTGTGGAATTATATTGGCTCTTGGTTGTTCGTTTTTAAAGAAGACCCCAAAAGCTAATTCGTGCTTATTCTTTTATAGACATCGTATTTCAGGATGTATGACCATTCCAATGTCGTTCCCTTGAAATATTCAACGCGGTCAAATTCGAATGGCTTGGTTTTGGTGTAGTCTTCGTTGATGATACGCCGTATATCGGGATTGTCGCCAAAAAATTCCATGAAATTAAAGGCAGGCACCGCACCGATTGGAAGGTCGGCGGCGATCAATAAAACGGATGGTTTGTAATAATCCAGATCCTCGGCAACGAAAGCGAGATATTTCATCTTTAATTGTAACGCCTGTTCGCGTGTTCGGGAATCGTCACTTCTTAAACCCTCTAATATTTGCGGTAAAAACCAAAGGCTGGGAAAGCGCGTACCATGGCGATACCCCATCATGGCCGCAGTGGGGTTCATGATTTCGATATTGCCGTGGAAGGAAAAGAACGTGCAAGGTTTTGTACATTCCGCTTCGAGGAACTTCGCGACCGGTAAGTTTGGTATGTCACTTGATTTGGGAAATTCGGTGTTCATCGGGCTGATGGCATTACTGAGGGAGAGCAGGCAACCAACGGGGATAATAATTTGCAAAGCGGCATATTTTTTGATGATGCCTGCAACGCGGAACATAATGCTCAGGCTTAAGCCGATCATGAAAAATGCATAGGCGGGAACAAGGTGGTTATAAAACCCCTTCATCTGGATGTAATACGGCACTAAACACAGCAGACAGCACCCATATAGGAACATCACGAGCTGTTTTTGCTCTTTCTTTAAATCCTCTTTAAACGCCTCGAATAAGAAGACAGAAAGATAAGCCAGCATGTGAATCTGTGAGGCTCTTAGGATAGAAAACAGATCACCGCCCGAATTGGCATAGAGCGTCACCACATCAGGCAAAATGACAGTGATATAATCGCGGAAAAACATAAAGACAATGGCGACATAAAGAAGTGTCATCGCGCTGAGTATGATGAAATCAGGTTCTTTGAAAAAATTGATCTTACGGTGTTTGATCAGACGCGTAATAAGAAAGACCGTCGGCAAAAGGCCATAATGCGGCTTTATCAATACACACAGCGTTCCGATTATAAAAACCACATAGATAAGCAAGCGGGGCAGCGTAATGCGCTGCATCAGGGCAAACTGGCACAGCATAAAGGGGATAAGCCCCAATATAATCAAATGTTCGCGGTCAGCATAAAAGACCGTTGTGATCCATGTGATGCTGAGGGCATAACAGGCCAAGAAACCGAGCCGCTGAACATCTGTCAGCATTGGAAAGCGCTTAATAATGGCGTGAACCATGATAACCGACAGCACAGCAAATAAAGATGTGACGTAAAAAGAGGCCACAGGCAGCGGCAGTCCACTAAACTTTGCAAACAAAACATGCGGCGCATAGATCATAATGCTCAGTGGTGGGTTTGTTTCATAGATATGCTCGGACATCTTCTGCCCGTCGAGCAAACGATCTGCCGCCATAAGCAGCCACGATATATTGCCGTTGACCAGATATTGTCCCTGAATGACGATGCATGGAATTGCAACGCATAATAGCGCAACGATGAAAGTTATAATGTTAGCAGTTTTTGCATTCATTCGTCAGAAACTTTTGTGTAAACGTCCCATGTCAGCATATAGGGAAAATCATACGGTGTATCTTTGTAGAATGCTGCGCGATCCATCGTCAAGCGATCTGTTTTTGTGTAACGGCTTATCGCGCTTTCAAATTCCGGTGATTCAGGGAAGAATGTCATCAATGTATCGTCTTGTTTTACCTGATCGAGCGCCGGACTGGAGGACAGAACCAAAATCAAAGAAGGGGAAAAGCGATTTATATCCTCTGCCACATAACGGGCATAGCGTAGTGTTGCTGCTTGTTTGTTTTCGGCGGTCAGGGCATTGATGTTTGCCAAAAACCAAAAGGAGGGGAAACGCGTCGCGTATTGGTTGTGTGAATAAAAGGCCAGTTGACTGACGATATCCATATTTTCATAGGTTATGTAGAACGAGCAAGGATGCGCGCAGTGCGTATTAATATAACGCGTGATAACGTTATCCTGATATTCCTTATGCGTCGGGTAATGCGGCCTTAAAGGGGATAGGGCGTAAGACGCAGCAAAAATCACCAGCATAAAAATATAGGGCGCAGAGCGTTTGAATGGCTTTTGTACAAGTTTGAAGAGCAGGACGCTGCTGAGCGGGAACAGCACCGCATATAACGGCAGGCGATGATAGGTAAACCCCTTCATCTGGATGATGTAAATCACCAGCGCTAGACCTGCGCAAATACCCAAGGCTTGTAAAACTGAACGGGAATGATCTTTGAGCAGGAACACACCGCCGAGGCAACAGACAGTCAGTACAATATAAGGCATTGCGGTGGCGTAGGTGCGCTGGGGGGCATTATAATGCAGATAGGTCTGTAAAATATCAGGAAAAATGATATGTGCAAACCCTTGGAAATAGAGCAGAACAACGCCCACATACACGCCCGTTAAAAAGAGGAGGGTCAGTAAATCAATGTCCTTCACAACCCACAGACGTTTTTGAACAACCATGCGGTGCAGGAACAAAAATGCAGGAATAAGCCCGTAATGCGGCTTTAGCAACAGGGTTATACCGCCCAACACTAAGACAAAAACAGTGGTCATGCGCGATGTTTTATACCCATAAGTCAGCGCCAGTTGCAGCAGAATAAACGGCAAAATCATAACGGCTAGAAAGTGGTCACGTTCGCTCAAATAAATGGTCGGGATAATGGTGACGGCGCACAGATATGTCAGCGCAATGATGCGTTTTTCTATGGCATTGAATACAGGGAAAGACTGCAAAAACGTGATGGTCGTCAAAACTCCAAGTCCTGCCCATAACGTGGTCACCCAAAAGAGCGTGTCATAGGTGGGCACATCTAAGGCGTTACTGAGCCATATATAGGGAATGTAGATAAGGATACTGAGCGGTGGGTTGCTGTCGTAACAATCCTGCAATAATGAGCCGCCTTCAAGAATACGCGCCGCACAAATACTAAGCCAAGCCACATCGCTGTTGACGCTTGTCTGGTGCTGGATATAAACCCACGGCACCAAGCAGATTAAAGCGAAAAACCAAAACAAAAACGCAGGTAGGTGGTCCTTGTATGTTTTGGCTAACGGTTCAGCCATCGTGCTCTAGCTGGCCTCTTTTTCCGGAACGTCGTCATCGCCATTATCGTTGCCGTCCTTGTCCTTATCCGAGCCTTCAGCTTCTTTTAGTGAGGAAGCCTTGGTTTTGGATTTCTTCTTTTTGTTTTTTGATCTTTTATAGGCGGGCTTTTCACCGTCTTCGACTGTGGCTTTATCAACGATAACTTCTATCACATCATCAAGATCCGGCACTTCGAACATGGCATCAAGAAGCAAGTTCTCGATAATAGAGCGTAGTCCACGTGCACCGGACTTACGGAGTACAGCCTTCGATGCAATTGCATTTAACGCATCATCGGTGAAGATCAGTTCAGTGTCTTCGAGATCGAAAAGCTTCTGATATTGTTTAACCAGCGCGTTTTTCGGTTCTGTCAGAATAGTAACAAGGGCTTCTTCATCCAAATCTTCCAATGTTGCAATAACAGGCAGACGTCCGATAAATTCCGGGATCAGACCGTATCTGTGCAAATCTTCAGGTAACAGATCTTTCAAAAGATCACCGACAGAGCGTTCATCAGGTGCGAAAACTTCCGCGCCAAACCCGATTGTCGTTCCCTTGCCACGTTCGGCAATAACTTTATCAAGTCCGGCAAATGCACCACCACAGATAAATAGGATGTTGGATGTATCGACTTGCAGGAATTCTTGTTGCGGGTGTTTACGTCCACCTTGTGGTGGTACAGAAGCAACGGTTCCTTCCATGAGTTTCAAGAGGGCTTGCTGCACGCCTTCACCGGAAACATCACGTGTGATTGACGGATTATCAGATTTACGGGAAATCTTATCAATTTCGTCAATATAAACGATCCCTTTTTGGGCGCGTTCGACGTTGTAATCACTGGCCTGTAGCAACTTAAGCACAATGTTTTCCACATCTTCACCCACATAACCGGCTTCAGTTAATGTCGTGGCATCAGCCATGGTAAACGGTACATCAAGAATACGCGCTAATGTCTGCGCGAGAAGCGTCTTACCGCACCCTGTCGGGCCGACAAGCAGAATATTGGACTTCGCAAGTTCAACGTCGGCACTCGTCCCGTCGCCGCCATGCTCAAGGCGTTTATAATGGTTATGAACAGCAACGGACAAAACGCGTTTTGCGGATTCCTGACCAATCACGTAATCATCAAGAACTTGCTTGATTTCACTTGGCGCGGGAACACCGTCACCTGTACGCACCATCTGGGTTTTGTCTTCCTCGCGGATGATGTCCATGCATAATTCGACGCATTCATTACAAATAAATACGTTTGGTCCCGCAATAAGCTTGCGCACTTCGTGTTGGCTCTTGCCGCAGAAGGAACAATACAATGTGCTTTTTGATTCGGATGACCCTGATGAAGATTTACTCATATTTGGAGGCTTTCTGTCCTTTTTAGAATCTTTGTATATTCAATCTGCCAACTGGCGCGGATATGTGCAAGCCCCTATGTGAAGGAATACGTCTTTTTGCTCATATAATCCGCTTTTTTATTTTTGATACTTGAAATAAGGGGCGGTCTGACACATAACCAATGTCATAATTAATGAAAAAAGTTGTTACGCCATGTCCTTGGATTCACTTGAAGACGTTGTAGAGAATTTTTCCCTGTTTGATGATTGGGAAGAACGCTATCGTTATTTGATTGATTTAGGGCGCACCTTGCCGCAAATGGATGATGCACATAAGAATGATGTTAATTTGGTGCGCGGGTGCACATCGCGTGTCTGGCTGGTGCCGGAAATCAAAGAGGATCATTTTTATTTCGAAGCCGATAGCGATGCACATATCGTGCGCGGTTTGGTGGCTATTCTTATGGCGGCATATCAAGGGCGCACATTAGAGGATATCCGTAATACTGATATTGACAGCGCGTTTAAAAATATCGGGCTGGATCAACATTTAAGTGCAAATCGCCGCAGCGGCTTTTTTGCCATGGTTGAGAAAATCAGAGCGTTAACGGATAAGCCTGAAACATAATAACTATTTCTTAGGAGTCGGCTGTTCTGCAGCTTTTGGCGCGGGTGCTTCTTTCGTTGCATCTGCATCCTTCGCGGCGGC
>TARA_R110001592_G_C13188277_1_pt1 | contig 11155 bp, 6 predicted proteins | sample TARA_R110001592 | Tara Oceans TARA_R110001592 (sample SAMEA4398387) | marine metagenome | biome: Polar Biome; feature: [SRF] surface water layer (ENVO:00010504); material: water (ENVO:00002006), including particulate matter (ENVO:01000060) such as... | depth 5 m | reverse complement strand
TTCATTGTTTTCCTCTTTTAGAGGTCAACCTATATCAGGGACGCACATCCTACTAATTACTAAGTACTAACTACTTAATACTATTTCCAAAGTACTGAGTACAGAGTATTGAGTATTGAGATTGGCTCAGTGCTAGAGATATAAGGTAGGCTATAGTATGGGGACTGAAGACCAGAGTTACCATTCGCAGGGAGGATTTCTGAGTATTGAAAAGTCCTACTAGGTACTCAGTACTCACTACTTTGTACTCTGTAAAAGTACAGAGTACTGAGTATTGAGATTGGGGCAGTGTTAGGGTAGGAAGCTAAGCTACATTAAGAAGCCTGAAGACTATAGTTGCCATTCGCAGGGAGGATTTCTGAGTATTGAAAAAGTCCTGAGCTACTAAATACTAACTACTTAATACTATTTCAATTTAAGTTTCGAAATTCACTTGGACTCATTCCCGTTTTAGACTTGAATAGGTTGCTAAAATGTTGTGGGTACTCGAATCCTAAAGAATAGCCAATTTCGCTGATAGATTGGCTGGAGTTCAAGAGGGTATTTTTTGCTCGTTCAATCAGGTAAAGATGAATGTGTTCTTGGGCTGATTTACCGGTTTCCTTCTTTAATAAATCGCTTAAGTATTTGGGAGAGAAATTTAGCTCCTTAGCTAAATACTGAACATTAGGAATGCCTAACTGATTCACTGCTTCAGTTTGATAATAAGCTTTTAGGAGTCTTTCAAATTTTGAAACTATGTCGCTGTTTAAATTAGTACGCGTATAAAATTGACGATCATAAAATCGAGTACAGTAATCCAATAGCAGTTCAATATTTGATATAATCAAGTTCTGGCTATGTTTATCCAAATTCTGACTATACTCTTTTACTATTTTCTCCAGCAGATCTTCTATCGTCGCTAACTCATCTTCCGAAAGGTGCAATGCTTCATTCACATCATAACTGAAGAAGGAATAACTATCAATTTTATCTGATAATGTCGATTTTCTGATTAAATCGGGATGAAAAGCGAGAGTCCAGCCGCGAGTAGAATCCCCGCGTGCTGGCAGTTCGCCGTCAAACATCGTTACCTGACCAGGTGAAGTAAAAGTTAAGGTGCCTTCCTCATAGTCGTAGGAGTTTTTACCATACATCAAATTTCCACATCCGAGTTGTTTAAGGCTAACTTGATATAGGTTGTTTATGATTTTCACCCCATTGAAGTTATGCTCAGTGTCAAAATCTTTCGTTTGAACCACTGTAACCAAAGGATGTTTTGGTGCAGCGAGACCCATAGCTTGGTGGGCCTGACTTATTGAATTGATCTCGAAGTACTCCATTTTACTTTTTTTAAAAAGAGCTAAGTTTTAGCCTTAGCTCTTTATTGCGGTGCGCTATTAAAGCCCAAATTGTTGCTTTTGCAGGGCAAAAAATTCTTCATCAGTCATTTTAGAACGGGCTTCCAATACTTGTAAGGCATCAGCACCAGCTCTATAGCGCAAAGTGTCTTTTCCATCTGTAGCAGCCGTGTAAATTACTTCAGCAATTTGCTCGGGCTTACTCATATTGGCAGGGTCCATGGCTGTTTTCATCGACTCCATAAAGCCTCCCACAAAGCCATTGTATTCGCTAAGTTCGGGATTATGCTGCATATCCATAGACCGACCGCCAAAGTCCGTGGCCACACCACCGGGTTCCACTATTTTTACCTTCACACCGATGTTCGCCATTTCCCATCTCAATGATTCGCTAAAGCCCTCTACGGCCCATTTGGTGGAATGATACAAAGGCATTAAAGGAAAAGTCATTCGGCCACCGATAGAAGATATGTTAATAAACATTCCGTCTTTATTTTTCCTAAAATGAGGCAAGGCTTGCTGCGTTACATCAAACAAACCTTGAACATTTACACCAAATTGTCGAATAATACTCTCCCTTTTGGCCGATTCAAAAGTTCCCATTAAGCCGTAGCCCGCATTATTTAGCACCACATCAATTTTACTAAACCTATCTATTCCTTCTTTTAGGGCACTCTTTATCGTGTCTAATTCTAATACGTCGAGCTTTGTTAGGAGCGTATTTTTTAAAGTATTAAGCTCAGTTTCTTTTTCGGGCGAACGCATACTGGCGATTACATTCCAGCCTTTTTCGTGAAATAATTTAGCCGTAGCCTTGCCAATTCCCGAGCTCGCGCCTGTTACTAATATGGTCTTATTCATGTGATTTAATTTTATGTTTTCTTATTTCAATTTAGCAATGCTTCTAAGTAACTTTTAACCGATAGATAGGAGATAGACTCAGTAATTAAAAGTCCTAAAAAGTAGATGAGTACTCCAAAAGTCAGCCCTTTCCAAAAGGGTGGATGGATAAAAAACACCTGGGCTAAAATTAGAATTATCAGGGCAATCGAAAGTCCTAAAATTATAGCAGGAACGCTTTTGTTAACTTTTTGCATTCTAGTAATTTCTTGCGCTTTGAACACTTGTTTGTTAGACTGATAAACTTCAGTGTTCGTTTTCATTAGCTTCTTTTGATTGGCAAGAAAACCAATGCCGCTCGCCATTAGCAGGATGCTAATTACTAAAAAGCTATTTCTTAGTCCCTGTGTGATAGGGTTAAGTTGGCTAAAATGCAGAAGGATAGCGGCAATGAGAAGAGCGGCTCCAAAAAAAGCGACTTGCATTCCTGTTGCTCGCTGGGCTGCGATGTAAATTTCGAAGTGCTTGATAAGTTCCATTTCCCTTAATTGATATTTAATTCCTTAAATAAAGCATCAACCGTAATTTTACCTAACTCATCGCAAGCCTTTGGACTATCACCTGAGATTAGCTTCCGATCAATATGAGTCGCTCCCGTAATTTTTTCGTTTATAATTTGAATTCCTACTTTTTCCAGTTCCTCGCACTGAAACCAAGTTAGTTGACCTGGCAAATAGCCCAATGAAGGCGATTGCTTATCAAACTTATCAGGGAAAGCCACCATTTTATAACCCTTATAAGGATTAGGTTTATTCTGTTTGTCTTTAGCTATCATGGCAGCAGGGCCATGACAAACAGCCACCATATAGCGATTGGATGTTTCGATCCAACGAATCAGTTCACCAACATTTTCATCATGCGGTAGCCCAACCATAGAGCCATGTCCACCTGGGAGAAAAAGAGCAATATAATCCGACTCTTGGTTTAGTTCTTTTTCCGCAACAAGCTTTTTTAGGGAAAGCGGTTGGTTGAATTTCGATTGATTTTCACTTCTGAATTTTAATACGGCCTGGTCCTTAATTGGTACAGACCATTCTTCTAAAACAGCCGCTTTGCCACTTGGAGTAACAACATCAAAATTGAATCCCGCATTTACCAAGTGCATTAAAGGCACCATGGTTTCTTGCACATTATTTCCCGTAGAAAAGAGCTTGCCATTGGCCATTTTAAAGTAACGTTCCTCCGTACATAGTACTAGAACCTTTCTCGTTCCTGTGTATTTTTTGCCGCCAAAATCTGTTGCTTTAAAGCCACTTACTTTGTCAACGCCAAACTTTCTTCCAATGGGCGAAGGGATATAACCAAGTCCTTTTTCTTCTTTGCTAGGGGCTAATCCGAGTATTTTTTTGATCATTTTTTCCTTATTTATTTGAGCATTACAAATATCTCAAGAAGGAAAAGAGCGCATTAAATGATTTCTCGGAAAGACTAAATGAAATTACGGAAGACCTTTTTTTGCAATGCTGCGGTTTGGTAGACTTCCTCCTGCGAGCTTTCACTAAAACCTGCGTTTGCTATGAAATTAGGTCTTATGACTATTATGAGAATCTTGGCGAACCTCTTATTAAAGGAAATCCCTACAACCCTTTTTTAGTGGTAGCCAAGCGCTGGGGTAGCAACTTTCACGCTTTAATTTATAGCGGGCCTATGATTGAACTAACATTCGGCTCTAATAAGCTTAATACCAGCTATGCCATTAATACCAGTTGTCATTATAGGATTGCCGCCTTCTTTTCAGTCCAATAAATCATTAGATGCAAGCTGGCGGCGGGGAAACGCAGGAGAAGAAAAGAAGTTGTTCCTACCTATACCTTCTATTTCCATGCTTTAGTTAGGGTCATTATCCCTAAAGAAGCTGTAATTAAAATAGGTGAAGCCTTGAAAATTGAGGTGTTTTTCAAGTTCGATGTTGTTTTGCTCTAGGGCTTGGAAAAAGGCCTCTTCCGCTTGATGGAAATCGTGAGTACGAAGCCAAGGGCCCATAAACTGATTTTCTTCGGAAAAGAGAATGGAGATTTCAATATGGGAATGAATCGCATCGAGGTAATTGAGGCGGTCTTTTACATAGAGGTAGCTGTATTCGGGCGAATGCACATAGTCGTGAATAAGTAGCCTATCGATATGCTCACTAATCGCCTCGGCTTCTTCGCGGCTAAATTGTCCCAAATACGCTTCAATTTTCACCTCTTGGGCCTCGGCATCGCGCAGTTCGCGCATGGTGTTTAGGGAAGCGATATAATGGGCAAAGGCATTGGCGCGGGTGCAAGGCAGCCCTTCCTTACTGAGGTAGTTTTCACAGTAATAACCCCCCTCCTGGGTTTGCCGGGGATTCCAATATTCGAATTCGATATTGTACACATCGAATTGCTCTTCTGGCTTTTGTCGGGATACATTGTAAGGGTGAATAACGGATTGAAAAAAATGACCCGATTCTCCCGATGCGGAAATGCTTTTTACCCGGTGCTCGGTTTTGGCCTTTGCGATAAATCGGGCGAGATCCACATTGGATTGACGCTGATGCAGTGGACTTTGCGCATGGATTCGATGCAGGTCGTATAAAATAAGCTCCTCAATTTCTTTTTCCTCTACAAAGGCTAGAAGCTCCTTTTCGGCGGTCGGTTTTCCTAATATTTGATGAAAGTGATCCACATATAGTTTCCGACCTTGACCCGCAGCAGGACAAGCAAAGACCATAATTACTAGAACAAATAGGAACCATCGTAGCATCGATTCAAAGATAAGGAAAAAGATAAGTGTAGGGCATCACCAATGGCCTGCCCGAAAAAACTCGTTTAATTCTATCGAACTGATGATCAGTCATTTCAGTTTCACATAATTACTCCTTTGACATGCAGCACTTGGCTTAGTGCCTGATTAAGCCCTACCGATACCCTTAGTAGTAAACATTAGGTAAGTCATGCCCCATATCAAAGCCTTTAACCTTGCATAGACGTTTTCGACTGTCACAAAGGTTGGTGCCATTAAAGCGCCACCTGATGCCAATTTCGGTGGTGCCAAAGGTTTGTTCTTCGCCCAGGGTAGAAACCGTCCATTCATAGCTAATGCCAATGGTCACCGGATCCCTTCGGTTATCATTATCAAAGAGGTTGAGTATGACGTGAGGAATTACCGCATCTACATTCCGGTCGATATTAATAAAGTTTTGCCTACGAACACTTACCCCTACCGTCAGTAATTCATTTGCGTCTTTATATAAGGAGAGGGTATGGGATTGTAAGCCCTGTTGGTAATCTGCCAAAGCACCCAACGTCCAGTACTTGAGATCTCTAGTTTTTCCTTTGCGATTATTTCCTAAATAAGAAAAAAGGTAAAAAGAGTAGCGCGGTTCTAAAGGGATCTCGGTTTCTAAGAAGGTTTGCACTGGCCGATTAATATGGAAGGCCGAAGCCCCGAAAGAAACAAACTTTGGCCTTCTGCCCGAGCCGAATTCCAATGACCCACGGATCCCTAAGCCAGCATCTAGAAAAAGATTAGAGCTTACAGGTTGATTATCTATCCCCACATTTGAAGGGTTCTGAACTCCTTGTAGGTAGGGGCTGAATTGATCAGAAAAAGTTAGTTTGTCCCATTGCAAATACTTCTGACCAATCCCAAATTGGATGCCTCCAGCAATGAGCCCTTTGTTCATTTTGGCGCGAGCACCTGTTCTAAACTTGAAAGGAAAATTTGCTGATAACTGACCAGATAAGTTAAGACTATTGAGGTAGCCTTCGCCCTCCACATGGTGATAGGCAATCATACCGATACCTAGTCGGGTCTCTTCCTCACAGCTGATATTGGCACTAAAGGTATTAGACCCTATTAAGCCAGGTACTCGATGGTATTGCCAGCGCGTATTGGCACTGCCAGTTAAATCATTCGTGTAGCCAGCAAATGCTGGGTTTAGATAGTTTTGGTTTAGGTAATATTGGGCAAAAACGGGGTCTTGGGCCTTTACTATCAGTGGCCCAGCCGAGAATACCAGCAATAATATTTTAGCGAATGAGTGTAACACTTCCTACATTTTTTAGGCCACGCCAATCGTAATCTTTACCGGTCCATATACTCCCGTCATTAAACACGGCATCAATGCGCCAAGTATAGCCCCCCATGGGCAGTTCGGTACCGTTTAGGTAATGGGTGCCGTCCCAAGGCTCCGAGGGCTTACCCTCTTCATCAAGAGCGCTCGTTTCAAAAACAATGTTGCCCCATTTGTCGTAAATACGCAAGGTGTAGCTGCTTAGAGAATGTCCCTTGGGTAGAAACACGTTGGCATCGGAGCCAACATTCAGCTCTGGTGCTAAGGCATTAGGTACGTTTAATTGGAGCGAACGAAGTTTTAAATTCAAACAAAGGGAATCTGCGCAGGAATAGGCGTTTTCTAGCCACAGGCAGATATTTACAAACTGATCTCCTCGCCTTAAATCAAAAGAATAACGATGCTTCGGTTCTCTTTCATTCGAAACTGTCCCGTCACCCAAATCCCACCGATAAACTGTTGCGCTGTCGGTATTCAATGAGTTGTTTAAAATCTGAATTTCTTTAGCATTCAGCATTTGAACTTCAAAATTGGCAATTGGCCGAGGGAAAACATCAATAAATGTTCCTAAAACGGTATCATAGCAACCTGCATCTGTGGTGACAATTAGCATTGGCTGATAACGACCAAAGTTGGTGTATACATGGCTTGGGTTTTGCTCATTGGAACTGTTACCGTCACCAAAGTCCCAGAACCAAGAAACGATACCACCAGGTCCGTTAAAGCGATAAGAGCTCGTGTCTCGGAAGTTTAGCATTAAAGGTTGGCATCCGCTAAACGTATCTACGCTAAAGCCCGCATTTGGGACCGGGCTTACCTGAATAGTTTTGGTAATAGTGTCGGCGCATCCAAACGAATTAGTGGTAAATAGCGCTACCTCAAAAACACCATAGCTGTTATAGGTAAATTGCGGGTTGACCAAGGTCGAGGTGAACTGTCCTGGGTTATTGCTATAGTCAAAGTCCCATAAAAATCCTTGGGCATTTTGACTAAGGTTAACAAAGTCAAATGTTTGGGGGATGGAGCAAGAGTCTGTGCCAAGCCGCTGGTAATTGAAGTCGGCGGTAGGTTCTGGGAAAACATTCACATTGTAGAAGACCGAATCCTTACAGCCATTTGAACTCGTTTTAATTAGCGACACCCGATAAATCCCTGGTGCGGCATAACTATGCAATGGATTAATACTAGTTGAGGTATTGCTATCCCCAAAGTCCCACAAGGTGCTGATAATGGTTCCGCTCGATAAAGTAGTGCTGTCTGAGAAGAGAATGGGCTGTTCGTTAAAGCAGGCATTGGAATAGCCAAAGTCTACCTCGGGCTTGTCATATATAGTGAGGGTTTGGAAAATGCTGTCTTTACAACCATTGGCGGAGCTGATGAGTAGTTTTACTTGGAAGACGCCAGCAGTGTCGTAAATATGCCAAGGACTAGTAAGATAGGAGCTGTCTCCATCACCAAAGTCCCAGATATAGGAGCTAATAGTACCGCCATTGCCTAAACTTTGATCATTAAAGAAAATAGTATCTCCCTCACAGAGGAAATTATTGTGGTTGAAAGCAGCTTGTGGGGCGGGATACACAGTAATTACTTGGTAGGCGGTATCATAGCTACAGCCGTCGTCTACAAATTGAGCCACAACATAGGTTCCGGCTTGTGTGTAACGATGGTTAAAGTTGCTACCCAAGGCTACCGGTTGGTTGCAGCTTTCACTAAGGGTGTCGTAATCAAAACACCACGAAATATTGGTGCCTCCAAAAGAGAAATCTTGAAAGCTAACGTCCAAGTCTTCGCAGCCATTAATTGGTGTGGCCGTGAAAAACGCTTGTACGGTGTTTGGATGCACCAGAATATCAAAGCTTACGGTACTATCACCACAGTCGTTAACGGCAGTTAAGCTTACTGTGTAGGTGGTGTCGTAGTTCAAGGGGTTAATAAAGGTGTGATTTTGTTGCCCCCAGACGTAAATGGTATCTCCATTGCTGTTGACGATGAAATTTTGCAATAAGGTATCTATTCGACCGTCACCATAATTCATGACTAAGTAGTTGGGCAGACCTTTAACTAAACCATCTAATTGGAATGTTACAGGGAATGGAGTGCACCCTTCAACACTGGATGGCAACATGGCCGCAACGGGCAGTGGTTTCAGTCGAATGCTTTTGGTTAATGTGTCGGAACCACAGCAGTTACCACTGGCTAATTCGAAATAGTAGGTGGTGTCGGCTCGATAGCTAGGGAGTAGGTTAATCGAAGTGTTTAAGAATTGTGCGGTGTCGCTAAGCATGACCTGACGATTCCCTAAACTGTCTAGGGTATAAATGGTCCACTGACTAAAGTCGATTCGCCCGGTGCTGTTGTTCTGCAGGTTAACGGTTAAGGGGCCGCAATCCGCGATGGTGTCAAAGTCAAAGTCAATGGTGGGCAAGTCGATTACCGTAAAGCTTAAGCTAATGCTATCCGTACAGCCATAAATGGTTTGCACATAAAGGGTTACAGTGGTAGTGCCTGTATCGCTAAAGTTATGGTTAGGGTTTTGTACGTTATAATCAACCTGTCCATCGCCATCTACATCCCAGGACCAGCTATTGATAGGCGCTCCTAAAGAATCCACCAAGGATGAATCGAGAAGACTTACCGACTGGCCTTTACAGATGTTCTGCGGTTCACAATTCCCACTTTTTGCAATTAAGGCAATGGGATTGGGGTAGACTAAAACCGAATCACTAAAGCTGTGATTACAACCCCGTGAATCGCTTACGGTTAAGGTAACAGTTTGCCATCCATATCCAGTATAAGTGTGGGTAGGGAATTGGCTGGTATCGCTGTTTCCATCACCAAAATCCCAAAACCAAGAGACGATGGTGTCAATGCTGGTAGAAAGGTCCGTAAAGCTTAAGCTATCGCCTTTACAAACAGGGTTGACAATGAAATTAGCTTCAGGAAGAGCATAAACGGTAACGGTCTGACTCATTGAATCGCGGCACCCTGTGCCTCCTGCAGTTACGATGAGCTTTAAAGTGTAAACCGAATCAATGAGCCTTCCTGTGTTGCTGAGCGTAATGTTTGGGCTCGGACTCGCGGATACCAATTGGTTGTCTATAAACCACTCATAAGTAACACCGGCTGATGAACTGTCGAGGATGCTCAGAGTATGAGGGCTGCAGCCCGTGGGATTAAGAATGGTGAAGTTCGGACTTGGATTTGGAATAGTTTGGAAGCCTTTTTCTAGCGTATCATTCTTGCACCCAAAAGGACTAAAGGCTATCAGTCGGAGGATAACACTATCGGCAGGTAGATTTATAGTATAGTTTATGTTGTTCGGATCTGAGCCAAAGGCTAATAAAGAATCATTAAGGTTTAGGACTTCCCAGCGGTAAGTACTGTTAATGTTAGGGTAGTCGTTCCAACTAATAATCGAAGTATCCACTAAGAATGGCGCACATTCCAGGTCCGTTGAGCTGGTGAAATCAGCAAAAGGATCGGCTCTTACGATTACGGAGTCAAGCAGGGTGTCGGTACACCCAAAGGCATTGCTAGTGATAAGTTGAATTAAATAAGTCGTATCCTGAATTCGGTTATTGGTATAGGTGGTTGGAGGTGGAGTATTGCCGATGAAGGTAGAACCATTGCCGAGGTTCCAGCTGAAACTCATAGTAGCGGTATCCATACCTGTTTGGCCAGAGCTAGACAGATTGGCGAAGTGTACCCTTATAGGTCCGCAACTGTCTTGTTGTGAAAGGCTGAAGTTGCCCTCTGGCTTAGGGTATAGAGTAAAGCGTTGAGAGCTTGTATCGCTACAGCCATTGGCATCGGTAATGCTTAGCGCAATGCGATAGACGATGGAGTCGCTTAGAGATACAGGAATGCTAAAACTTGGGTTTGGACTATTAAGCCCACTGCCGCTAAGGGGAGGGGTAATGGACCAGTTGTAGCTCAGTAAAGGTCCAGCGGAACTGTCACTAACTTGTAAAACAAATGGCCCACAGGCATTATTGGGAACACTAAAGCTAGCGCTTGGCCTACTGAAAATGGTGATGTTCTGGTCCAAGGTATCCGAACAGCCATCCACAGAATAAACAATTAAGGAAACGGTGTATACCGAGTCTACGCCAGATTGGTTATCCGGGAAAAGGATGCCAGTGCTGTCGGCTCTTGCGTCAAAGATCTGTACCGCTGAGGAGGATACAATCCATCGTATTGAGTCGAGACTGTTACCCTTGAAGTTTGAAAGGCTTCTCAGGCTCAAGGTATCATTAGCACAGGCATTGGCATTGAGGGTAAAAAGGGCTTGCGGCTTGGGATGCACGGTTACCGTTTTTTCTAGGGTGTCGGTACAACCGGTGCCGGCCGTTACTACCAGTTGAATCGTTACCATGGAGTCTCGGGTCAGGCTGTTATTATTGAGTGTGATGCTTGGGCTTTGTGCATTTGAGTAAAATGCTCCATTGACAGTCCATTCATGATTAACACCTGCAGAGGATGAATCATTAAGTAGTACGGTGAGCGGACTACAGCCGTTTTGAGGTAGCGTTGCAAAGTTGGCTACGGGGTCTTCAATGGTATAAAAGAGTTGGGTAAGGGTGTCGTTTCTGCAGCCAAAAGGATTGCTTACAATTAACTGCACCAGCACGGAGTCGCCATCATTACTAATGGTGTAATTTATTCCTGATTGTCCGCTAAAGTTGTTGCTAGCAATCAGGTTTGAGTCTAAATCCAAAATGCGCCATAAATAGCTTCCATTAGGAGGGTAGCTTACCGCTTTTACTGCATTAGAATCAAGCAGGAAGGGTGCGCAATCCACGCTGTTGCTGATATTCATCTGCGCGAAGGGATCTGCCCGAACGATAATCGAGTCTAAAAGCGTATCGCTACACCC
>TARA_R110001592_G_scaffold94994_2_pt1 | contig 11164 bp, 9 predicted proteins | sample TARA_R110001592 | Tara Oceans TARA_R110001592 (sample SAMEA4398387) | marine metagenome | biome: Polar Biome; feature: [SRF] surface water layer (ENVO:00010504); material: water (ENVO:00002006), including particulate matter (ENVO:01000060) such as... | depth 5 m | reverse complement strand
GTGGATGTCCGTTTTGATATCATTACAATTCTAAAAAATAAAAATCGATTTGAGTTGGAACATTTGGAGTCTGCGTTCTATCATTTTTGAATAATCTACTGGTAGAGTAGATTTTACATAAAACATTTTGTTCTATTTATAACAAGTTGTTATATTTGCGTTACAACCAAGCAGTAAAATGAAAACAATATCATCAGTCGTAGAAGAGTACATTAAGAAAAAGCCGTTTTTACAAAGTGCTCTAGCTCAAGGTATCATCAACCTTACTTCTTTGTCTAGAATAGTGAAACCAGAAATTGAGCATGAATTAGGTAAAGACATTCGTAATGGAGCAATCGTAATGGCATTAAAACGATTATCAGATGACCTTGAATTTAGAGCGACCCATAAAATTTTAAAGGTTCTGAAGAATATTGGTGAGATAACTGTTCGTTCCTCATTAACAGATTATACCTTTTTGGCTTCGAATAAGATATTGGTTCATCAGGCTAAATTATTAGAAGAGATTAATAGTAATCAAGATGTGTTTTATACTTCTAGTAGAGGTGTTAATGAAATAAACATTGTTATTAGCAATGTGATGGATAAAACCGTTGAACGATTGTTCAAAGATGAAAAATGTACGCAAAAGGCCGAAGAACTTTCATCGATTACAGTTAAATTACCAGCAGAGAATGTTTCTGTACCGGGTATTTACTACTTTATATTTCAACGGTTAGCTTGGGAAGGCATTGTTCTTTACGAAGTAATTTCTACTACGAATGAATTTACTATTCTGGTGAATGATGAACAGGTTGATATGGCCTTTAAAACTATTAAGGATTTAAAATCTCTTTAATTTTCTAGAAATTCTACCACTTCTTTATCTGATTCTGGTTTCGCTATAAAGCGTTTTTCACTATCTAAAATAAAGTAGGTGGGTGTGCTTTGGATATTGAAGACTTGTGCATAATCACTTTCCCATTTTCCAAGCGCAATAGCATGACTGAAATTGGGTAGGGTAGCAGATACCTTTTTCCAATTTATTTCATCATCTTCTAATCCTATGGCCAGTACCTTTAAAGAATCATAACCTTTTAATTCTTTGTGTAATTCGGGTAGCTCTTTTAAACAATGAGAACAAGTACTGCTCCAAAATACCAATAAGTAATTATCTGCTTTCTCCATAGTAGAAAGCGCATGTTTTTTTCCATTAGATTCCCAAGTAATTTCTGGTGATATTGCTCCTATCCTTAGTCTTGTGGAAGATTCAATATCATCAACCATTTTCTGATTTCCATTAGCAATAGCTAATTTTTTTAAATGATTGGTAAACGTATAATCTTGCACAGAGCCCATAGTATTTGCTTCTGCTATTTCCCAAATTTGGTATAAGACCTTTGTTTGAAAGGGTATAGACGTATTTTTAATAAATTTAGCAACGGTCTTTACATTTTTATTTATTTCTAAATCTAATCCATTTTTGGTTGCAATATCTGATGGCAATGCAGAGAAAACATAATTGGCGATTTTATCAGTCAGAAAATTAGAGCCTTGTAAAATAGGGTCTATTAAATTTAAATTATCAAAATGATGCTCTTTTTTATGGTTTAAGAATGTTACCAAATTTTCATAATCTTCAGGAAAATAAGACCTGTTTGCTTTTATGAATTTATAGGCTATAGTATTGGTATGGTTTTCTTCATAAAACTTTTGAATAGTCTTTAATTCTTTTATAATTTCTGTAAACTCCTTCTTCGATTCACTTCCTTTTTCATAATACTCCATTAGCCTATCTTGGGCCGCTGTTATCTTTGAGAAGTATTCATTAAACCACTTATTTTCTTCTGAATTAGTAATTGTTAATCCGTCTTGAATGTTAAAATTGAATTTTACCTGCTCCTTTTTATCATAAATAACATCAATATAAAATTCATTTTGTGGTACAGCATACACTAATCTATACATGCCGGGCTGTGCATTAATAGGCATTTCTAAACTAAAAAAACCCTCTTTTACAGCTGTGTCTGCAGCGTATTTTTCGCCACCTGGTGTTAATTCATAGGCTATTAACCATTTAAAATCTTTCGCAGGCGAGAAATTACCAGAAATAGAACCTTGAGCGTTTAGCCCAATTGAAATAAATAAGATGAAGTATATATATAAAACTTTCATAGAAAAGTAAAAACAATTAGCGGACCAGAATTGCTTTAAAAGAATATTATTTAAAGTCCATGTTAATTAATTTTTAGTTGAGATGGACTGTAATGGTTAAATGTCTAAGTAATTCGAATAGTACTTAAACCCTATTATGATAACTCTCTGCCGATTTCTATATGACCAAGAGCTTCTGTTATTTTGATGATTTCTTTTTCATGAATGAAGCCATCAGATATGGCAACTTCGTCTAAAAGTTTAGCTAAGATTTTCTTCTTATTCAAAGACATTAGACTAATAGTCTTAAAGGCTATATCCTTATTTAAATTCCTAGCTTGCCCAATAAAAAAGCTATCAAAACTAAACCGTTCCATTAATTGAGTAAGTAAATTCATTTCGGCAGGATCTACTTTGCTGTCGGCTAATATTACATAATCTACCATTTTAACTACAGCTAATTTTTCCTCTCTTGTAAATTCCATACTGCTATTCTGTCTCTTCACCTAAACCAATATTAATAAATGTATCTATGATTAAAGCCATTTCTTTTTTGTGAACTGACCCATCAGAAATGGCTACCTCGTCTAAAATAGTTGCCAAAGCTTTCTTTTGATCATGAGGTATATTGTAAAGAGTTACTAGCGCATTATCGTAATCTAGTTTTTTCGTTCTTTCTAAAAACGCGTTATCAAAACCTAAGGTTTTTTTAAGCTCATTTAGTATTTCAACTTCACCGGGGTGAACTTTACCGTCTGCCTGTATAACCTCATAAATCATCTTTACAAAGGCTGCTTTTACAAACTCTTCAAACTTCATAAGTTTTTATTAAGAGCGGAAAGATAAGCAAAAACCAAGAAATTTTGAATGTACTTTATTGATGAATTTTTCAAGATTGTAAAGAGTTATAATAGGATTAAACGTTGTATTATTTTTCAAATAGATATGGGCCGTATACTGCATCCCTAAATTGTTTATGAAGACCTATTTGGTCATAAGGGAATAATTGTACAAAAAGAACGGCGGTTAAGTTGTTTACTGGATCTATCCAAAATAAGGTTGACGCTGCTCCATCCCAGTAAAATTCACCTACTACACCATTATTTTCTTCAGGTGTTTTTGGTGGTGCTACGCGTACGGCAAAATCGATGCCGAAACCAACTTGGCCTTTGGTAGGTAACCAAGAACGTTTTGTTACGCTATCTGCTAATTGATTTGTCGCCATTAATTGAATAGTTTCTGGTTTTAAAATTTTAACAGAATCTAAACTACCTTCATTAACAAGCATCTGCGCAAAACGCATATAATTATCTAAAGTAGAGGTAAGACCAGAACCTCCTCTGGTAAGTGGCCAATGCTCTGTATAATTACTATATGTTATAGAATCTTGAACTAAATGGCCTTCACCTTTTCTTATATACATTTTGGCAAAACGATCTCTATCGTCACTAGGAATAAAATATCTGGTTTCGCTCATTTCAAGTGGGTCTAGAATATGTTTTTTAACATATTCTCCATATGGTATACCTGAAATACGCTCTACCAATAATGCTTGTACATCAACACATGGGCCATATTCCCATTGTGTGCCTGGTTGAAACCATAGTGGCACTTGTCCCATTTTTTCACCCATTTGGGTTAGGGTATTTTCGCGGTTCATAGCATCGGCTTCTATCATAAGTTCACTAAGTCCGGGTATGTCTGCTCTGTTTGGAAAACCTGCGGTATGCCTTGTAATATCTCTAATGCTAACTTCTCTTTTAAGTGGTTCAGTCATTACATTTCCCTTTGAATCTACACCTGTATAGACAGTCATATTTGAAAATTCTGGAAGATATTTCGAGATTGCATCGTCTAGTTTAAACTTACCTTCTTCGTAAAGCGTCATTAATGCTGTACCTGTAATGGGTTTGGTCATGGAATAAATTTGAACAATTGTATTCCTAGTCATAGGTTTTTTTGAATTGAGGTCTGCATAACCATAAGCATTGTAATATACTTCCTCACCTTGTTCAAAAATTAGAGCCGAAACACCAGCAATGTTCTTGGTATCAACAAAGTTTTTGAGTACAGAATCTATTCGGGCTTTAGCCAGGGAGTTTATTATTGCGGGTTCTACAGTCGAATCTCTTTTTAGTGATTCTTTACAGGAAGAAACAAGAAATAATAATGCAAATAAGAATGACAAATTTTTCATGAGTGGTTGATTGAAGGTGTGGTTATTAAAAGTACTAAATATTTATTTTGAAAATAGGAGAACTTGTTCCCAGATTTTTTAAGCTTGTTGCCATTCTTCTTTCTCCAGAATAATTCGTTCAACTTTCTTTATTAATTGTTTAAACGTCAAGGCTAACCTTAATGATTAAAATCAATAAAATTTCATGTAATTAATGATGTGATATAAAAAGATGGGTACTCAAATTAATTCCATCAGAATAAATGCCGTCTAAAGTATATTAGCATGAATTCTTACCAGTAATTTGGCTAGTTCTTTAGTGAAGGAATATTTGCGGAATGTAGATTGCAAGACCAGTTCAGTTCATTAAATGAAATATTTACCTCGCTCAACGTACGTACTATTTAAAACTAGTTTTTTTATCAAGTTACGATAGTTGGTGGCCTTTTTAAAATTATAAATTGTTGTAATTGGAGGTAATCAATTTCTTAGACAAATTTGAAATCAATTTTAGTTGAAATATGGCTAATGTATAAAAGTATAGCTTTTTAAATCTAATCTCGGCACTAAGCTTTCACTAATTCTTATGCGATTTTACAATCCCGATTGATGAAAAAATATGGTCTATGACATCATTTTCCTTTTCATGAAGGAAACCATCTGAAAGTGCAACATCTTCTAAAATCTGTGCAAGTTGGTTTTTCTTTTCTTGTGGCATTTCCTTAAGAATCACAATACTTTGCTCGGTTTCAATAGCTCGAGCTTGAATTAAAAAATTACTATCAAAATCTATGACTTCAATCAATTTGCTCAATGCATTTATTTCACCCTTATGAACTTTGCCATCTGCAACGATTACAGAATCTATTACATTGACCATGGCTAATTTTTCAGATATATCAAATTTCATTTTAAACAATTTGTTTTTCTTTTATTTCGAATGGCTTTAACGCCAAATATGCCCTATCTACGGATTGTATGTTTTCAAAAACCAATAATAAGCGTAATCCGTTTCGGGTCTGTTTCTCTTTTATTTTACATTGCTGTGCATGCGATTGTACATATTGTAAAACACGCGTAAAGATAGGGGTCTGATAAAAAGCAGACTGTTGGTCACTAATGAAATAACCAATCATTTTGCCTTGTTTCATTACAATTTTCTCTAAACCAATACTATTTGAAATCCACTTTATTCGAACAGAATTTAATAAGTCTGCAGCTTGATCAGGTAATTCGCCAAAACGGTCTACCAGTTGCGCTTCGAATTTTTGAAGCGCTTGTTCATCCTTAACTTGATTTAAATCAGTGTATAATGTAAGTCTTTCTGTTATATTGTTAATATAATCATCAGGAAAAAGCAATTCAAAATCTGAATCAATTTGGGTTTCCTTAACGTAAATTTTATCGTGTGGCCCTTCGACCTCGTCATACAAGTCTTTAAATTCATTTTCTTTCAGTTCATCAATAGCTTCTGCTAATATTTTCTGATAGGTCTCAAAACCTATTTCGTTGATGAAACCACTTTGTTCGCCTCCTAATAAATCTCCGGCTCCTCTAATCTCTAAATCTTTCATGGCTATATTAAACCCACTACCTAATTCAGTAAACTGCTCAAGAGCTTCAATTCTTTTACGGGCGTCGTTTGTCATTACGTCATATGGCGGAGTTATGAAATAACAAAAGGCTTTCTTATTGCCTCGACCAACACGACCTCTCATTTGGTGTAAATCGCTTAATCCAAAATTATTGGCATTGTTGATAAATATTGTGTTGGCATTTGTAACATCTAAGCCGCTTTCAACAATTGTGGTAGAGACAAGAACATCGAATTCGCTGTTCATGAAACCTAGCATTAGTGCTTCTAATTTCTTTCCTTCCATTTGACCATGCCCTACAGCTACTTTTGCATCAGGTACCAAACGCTGAATCATACCTGCTACTTCTTTTATATTTTCAATACGATTGTGAATAAAGAAAATTTGACCGCCACGTTCAATTTCATAACTAATAGCATCTCTAATTATTTCTTCATTAAACCGCACAACCTGACTTTCAATAGGATATCTATTCGGTGGAGCAGTCGTAATGGTAGAAAGGTCACGAGCAGCCATTAAGCTAAATTGTAGTGTACGAGGTATTGGTGTTGCGGTCAACGTTAATACATCAACATTTTCTTTAATAGATTTTAATTTATCCTTTACAGCAACACCAAATTTTTGTTCTTCATCTACAATTAAGAGACCAAGGTCTTTAAATTGTACATTCTTGTTCACCAATTGATGCGTACCAATAATAATATCGACTTTACCGGCAGCTAGTCTTTCTATAGTATCTTTTTTCTCCTTTGCCGTTCGAAATCTGTTCAAATAATCTACCGTTACCGGCATGTCTTTTAAACGCTCTGTAAAAGTACGGTGATGTTGAAAAGCCAAAATTGTAGTAGGCACTAAAATTGCCACTTGTTTGCCATTGTCAACCGCCTTAAAAGCTGCGCGAATGGCAATTTCAGTTTTTCCAAACCCTACATCTCCACATATTAAACGATCCATTGGTCGCTCACTTTCCATGTCCTTTTTTACATCTTCGGTAGCCGTACTTTGGTCGGGTGTATCTTCATAAATAAAAGATGCCTCTAGTTCGTTCTGTAGGTAACTATCAGGGTTATATTGAAATCCTTTTTCTAATCTCCGTTTTGCATAAACCTTGATAAGATTAAAGGCAATTTTCTTTACTCGGGTTTTTGTTTTATCCTTTATTTTTTTCCATGCGCCAGAACCTAATTTGTAAATCTTAGGTGGAGCACCGTCCTTACCGTTGAACTTCGAAATTTTATGTAATGAATGTATACTAACGTACAAAATATCACGCTCGCCGTACATTAGTTTTATGGCTTCTTGTTTTTTGCCTTCGACATCTATTTTTTGGAGTCCGCCGAACTTACCTATACCATGGTCAATGTGGGTAACATAATCGCCTATTTCAAGTTTGTTCAGCTCCTTTAATGTAATGGCTTGCTTTTTTGCATAACCGTTTTTTACATGAAACTTATGATAACGTTCAAAAATTTGATGGTCGGTATAGCATACCAATTTATAGTCATCATCAACAAATCCTTGAAATAACGGAAAAACGATAACTTGATAATGAACTTGCTGGTTTACCTCTTCAAAAATATCATGAAAACGTTTGGCCTGCTGTTCGCTGGCACAAAAGATATAATTGGTATAGCCTTGCTCACGATATCCATTAAGGTTCTCGATAAGTAAGTCAAATTTCTTATTGAATGATGGTTGAGGTTTGGTGTTAAATTCTATTAAAGACTCAGCGTTACGTTTAGAATCTTGAGTTAAAAGGGTGAAATCTGAAAGGTGTTTTCTAAATTCTTTACCACCCATAAACAGTTCTTCTGGCTCGGCATGTTTTATATCTTTCGATAATTTTGTAAAAGCCTCTTTTGCCTTGTTGAAAAAATCGTCTAAACGATCATAAAGTAAGTCTGTGTTTTTAGCAAAAACTAATGTCTTTGATGCAACATAGGTTAAAAAACTCTGTCTTTTTTCCGTTAAAAACTTATTGGCCATATTTGGCACAATAGTTATCGACTTTACCTTTTCTTTAGAAAGCTGAGTTTCTACATCGAAGGTTCGAATACTATCTATCTCATCACCAAAAAATTCAATCCGATAGGGTTCATCGTGTGAGAAGGAATACACGTCAACGATGCCACCACGCACCGAAAATTCTCCTGGTTCGGTTACAAAATCTACCCGTTTAAATTTATACTCAAACAAGATTTCATTTAAAAAATCTAAAGAGAGCGAATCTCCCAATTTCATTTTTAGAGTATTCTTATCAAGTTCTTTACGGGTTACAACTTTTTCAAAAAGGGCATCGGGGTAAGTGACAATAACTGCCGGTTTTTTTCTAGAATTTATTCTATTTAATACCTCGGCACGTAAAAGCACATTGGCATTATCGGTTTCTTCAATTTGATAGGGTCTTCTATAGCTACCTGGGTAAAATAGAACATCATCTTCACCAATTAAGCGCTCTAAATCATTTAGATAATAGGCAGCTTCTTCCTTATCATTGAATATGGCTAAAAAAGGACGGTCTGCATCCTTAAAAACATTAGCCAAAACGAAGGAAAGCGATGAGCCAATTAGCCCTTTTAATTGGATGTTTTTAGTTCCCGAATTTTCAGAATCGGCAATAGATTTTAGCAGTTTCCCTATTTGGGGAGACTGACCATACTGTTGTTGGATAGAAGAATGACTCAACAATTTAAAATTTGTGCAAATATAAGAATACCTAAGAAACGGATACGACTCATTTTTATCGAATATGCGTCACATATTACTGTAAAAAAGTTGCAATTTAGAATATTGTAGAAAATTTGCAGCGCACCCCCTAATTATAAGCTTAGAAAAGTTATAACAGGAATTGAGTGATAGTTTCTTTAAAAGTATAGTGATATGGAAGAAAAGAAGTTTGATGTATTTGTAATTGGTAGTGGAATTGCAGGGCAAACGGTTGCAAAGGCATGCATAAAAGCAGGAAAAAAAGTGGCAATCGCTGACAATCGTGAGTTTGGTGGCACGTGTGCAAACAGAGGTTGCGACCCTAAGAAAATAATACTTGGAGCAATAGAAGCATTCGAGGCTTCTCAAAACTTATTGGGTAAGGGAATCTCTAAATCCGCTAAAATTGATTGGAAGCAATTACAGAAATTCAAAAGAAATTTCACGGCCAAGATTCCTACCTCTACAGAGAAAAATTTAAAAGAAATAGGCGTGAAACTATACCACCAATCACCAAAATTTCTAGACGAACAAACAGTATTGGTTGAGGGAAAAAAGGTAGTCGCTAGCCAAATAATAATCGCTACCGGTCAAGTGCCTAGAACATTATTGATACCTGGAGCAAAACATTTTAAAATCAGCGATGACTTTTTAAACTTTAAAAAATTACCTAAACGCATTGTTTTTGTAGGAGCTGGATATATTGGGATGGAGTTTGCTCATATGGCCGCAAGGGCAGGCGCAGATGTTACCGTATTAGATTCAGGTAAAAGACCTTTAAAGCCTTTTGATGCAGATTTGGTTAAGGAACTTCGAAAGTACTCTGAATCGTTAGGGATTAAATTCATATTCAGTGCAAAGCCTACCGCTTTGAAAAAGAAGAGAAAATGCTTCAAGTTATATTATGAGACGAAGGGAGATAAGAAAAGTATAGATACTTATGCTGTATTCAATACCACAGGTAGAGTACCTGCCTTAGATGGACTTGATTTGGAAAACGGGAACGTAAGTTTTAATGAAAATGGAGTGGAAACGAACAACTACTTGCAAAGCACTAGCAATTCGAAAGTGTATGCATGCGGCGATGTGTCAGACAAAAATTTACCACTTACACCCTTATCTGGTAGACAGGGTTATGTGGTTGCAGAGAATATATTAAACGGTAATAAAAAAAAATTAGAAGTTCCTGTAATACCTTCAGTAGTATTCACTTTGCCTAATATGGCTTCGGTGGGCTTCTCTGAGAGAGAAGCAAAGAGAAGATATAAAAATATACGTATCAATTTTCAGGTGTCAACAGATTGGTTTAACGCTAAACGAATCAATGCGCCATTATATGTGTATAAGACTATTATTAATGAAAGAACCGGTGAAATAGTGGGTGCTCATTTATTAGGCCCAGATGCTGGCGAGACCATCAACATTTTTGCCATGGCTATAAATAATAATATGACGGATAAGGACATTAAATCGACCATCTTTTCATACCCGTCATGGGTAAATGATATTAAAAGTATGGTTTAAGATTTTTGGTTTATACGTTCTTGCATTTTTTTAAAAGGATTTGTTGTCCTGTTTTTAAAGGCGTGTGCTAAAATAGTCAAAGTAAGAACTGTGCTGGATATTATAGCCGTATTTGCTATGGAATCTATAGTGCCAGAATGCCTTACATAAATTGCGATTAAAGCCCAGACCCCAACAGCAGCAAACTCGCGCATGTTTCGTTTCCAAATCATCATTAAATTCAAGATGGCAGCAATAATAATCATAACTATTGACCAACTGGTTTCAGTCAGAAATCCACCTTTCCACCCTAATTTTGCTAAATAAGCAGAAATATTGGCTACCGTAGCAACCGCAATCCAACCACTATATATACAAATAGGCCACCAAACAAAAGCAATGGTGGTAAGAGGAGCATCCCAACGTTCCATATTAGTGTTCAGAATAATTTTTATAAGTGAAATTAAGATTCCGAACATAATAAGTACCGAAAGCCCTGTGTAGTCATAAACAAAAGCAAAAACCCAACAACAATTTAAAATATTAGCCAAAACAAACCAATAGCCTGTCTGTTCTATGAATATGCTTTCTTTTTTACTAAAAAAGGCTCTGCGAACCTGAAATATGCCATAAGCCAATAATGCTAAAAATATAATTCCCCAAATGGCAAAAGCATAGCTGGCAGGCGTAAACAAGTTTACATACCTTGAGCTTATTTCACCAATAGTAGTACCATTAAACTCCATTATCTGGGAAATATAATTTAGGACGATTACTAAAATAACCGACATTAGGTTTAGTATAGATAGTTTTTTCTTCATATTCTGTAAAATTAGTAAGGTTGCTTTATAAAGTAATGCTCTTTAGCCTTTTAAACGAATTATTTTCGAGTATTGGGCTTTCTTTTTACTTCTTTAATTGGCACTGGCAACACCGAATCACCCAAAAGGGCGAATACTTCACATCCATTGCAAGGTTCTAGGGTATAGGTGCCAGTAAATTCACCAAAAGCGGGAAGAATCATTTGAGATTCCGTTTTGTAAAAACAGGG
>TARA_R110001592_G_scaffold225404_3_pt1 | contig 11170 bp, 17 predicted proteins | sample TARA_R110001592 | Tara Oceans TARA_R110001592 (sample SAMEA4398387) | marine metagenome | biome: Polar Biome; feature: [SRF] surface water layer (ENVO:00010504); material: water (ENVO:00002006), including particulate matter (ENVO:01000060) such as... | depth 5 m | reverse complement strand
TTATTTCACAGGTTATAGTATAGATGAAGTAAATAAACATAGAAAAGACGTACAAAAGCATGTAGATAACCTTAAAGGTAGGTTGATAGTAAAAGAGTACCCACCTAAAGGGGCATCAGTTAATACCATAAAGGCGCATGTACAGAAATGTGCAGATATAGACCATAAACCGGATTTAATTATTATAGATTACGTAGATTACTTAAAAGCTCCTTCTAGAGGTAGAAATACAGAAAGAAAACATGAAATAGATGATGTGTTTATTGCTACTAAAGGATTAGCTAAAGATTTAAAGATACCAATTCTTACACCTTCTCAAGTCAATAGAATGGGCGCTAGAGATAGCATTATAGAAGGAGATAAAGCAGCTGGAAGTTACGATAAAATGATGGTTGCTGATATATGCTTATCTTTATCAAGACAGAAGGAAGATAAGGTACTCGGTACCGGTAGAATACATGTTATGAAGAATAGATACGGCCAAGACGGTATGACATATAATATTAAAATGAATACCAATAACGGCCAGATTGAGTTTTTAGAAGAAACAAGTGCTGCAGACCTGTTAGATGACAATTCTAACACACAAGGAGTAGATAGGGCTACAGTTAATAAAATATTTGAAAAAATATAATATATATTTTGATTGATACCTAAATATATATTATATTTATTATAGCGTCCTTGAATTACCTTTGAGGACATTTTAGTTTTAACCTAAGTAAATATTTAAAGTATATGAGTTTATTAGATGAGAGAATTGTGTACAAACCTTTCGAATACCCACAAGCATACGATTACTGGCTCAAGCAACAACAAGCACATTGGCTTCATACAGAAGTTCCAATGGCACAAGATGTTTCTGACTGGAAATCTAACATGAAAGACTATGAAAAAAATGTAGTAGGTCAAATACTAAAAGGCTTTGCTCAAACTGAAACGATAGTAAACGATTACTGGTCAACATTAGTAACAAAGTGGTTTAGAAAACCAGAAGTTATCATGATGGGGACTACTTTAGGGTCTTCCGAAACTATACATGCTGAAGCTTACTCATTATTAAACGAACAATTAGGTTTAGATGATTTTAGTGAATTTTTAGAGGATGAGGCTACAATGGCTAAGATAGAATCGTTAATGAACGTAAGAGACAATCACGACGGTACTCCTAATTGGCATGAAAGAGCTAAATCATTAGCTATTTTTTCCGCTTTTACAGAAGGTGTTAACTTATTTTCTTCTTTTGCTGTGCTACTATCCTTTAAAATGAAAAATAAACTTAAAGGTGTAGGTCAAATAGTGGAATGGTCAGTAAGAGATGAATCACTACATTCAGAAGCAGGATGTTGGTTATTTAGAACTTTAATGGAAGAACATCCTGAATTCAAAACTAAGAAATTAGTAAAAGAAATCGAAGATGCAGCTGAATTAGCTATGAAATTAGAATTTGATTTTATTGATAAAGTATTTGAATTAGGTGATTTAGAAAATCTAACTAAAAGTGAACTTAAAAACTTTATAAAACATAGAATCAATACAAAAATGAGCGACTTAGGATTAGATCCAATCGTTCCTTCAGCAGACATTGATAAAGGTGCATTAAAAACTATGAAATGGTTTGATGCAGTTATAGCAGGAAAACAACATACAGATTTCTTTGCTAGTAGAGTTACAAATTATTCGAAAGGTCATATAGACTGGGGATCAGCATTTTAAATTAAACTTTTATGAGCGTAGTAGTAGATTACTCCCAGTGGGAGAAAGGAAAAGATTATCCAGAATGGATGACAGAGGTATCTTTAGCAACAATATCCAAAGGGTACCTATTGGCTGATGAGACTCCTAAAAAAGCTTATAAAAGAGTTGCTGATAGTATAGCATCAAGGTTAGATAGACCAGACTTAGCCAATAAATTTTTTAGGTATATATGGAAAGGATGGTTAAATTTAGCTTCTCCTGTACTATCTAATACAGGTACAGATAAAGGTTTACCAATATCTTGTTTTGGTATAGATACACCAGATTCAATACGTGGAATCGGTTTAACTAATGCTGAATTAATGAGGTTAACTTCACTAGGAGGTGGAGTTGGTATAGGATTATCTAAAGTAAGAGGAAGAGGAGGCAAAATAGGTAATGGAGTTGGACAATCAGAAGGAGTAGTTCCATGGGCTAAGATATACGATTCAACTATTATAGCTACTAACCAAGGAGCAGTACGTAGGGGAGCAGCATCCGTAAATTTAGACATTAATCACCCAGATATACATGAATACTTAGAAATTAGGAGACCAAAAGGAGATCCTAATAGACAGTGTCTAAACCTTCACCAATGTGTCGTAGTGGATGATATATTTATGCAGAAATTAGAGCATAGAGACCAGGAGGCTATGGATCTCTGGATTAAAATACTTAAATCTAGAATGGAAACTGGTGAACCGTATGTAATGTTTAAAGATAACGTAAACAATGCTAATCCACCTGCATATAAAAAGAACAATTTAGAGGTTACTATGACTAATATATGTTCTGAAATAACTCTTTTCACAGACGAAGAGCATAGTTTTATTTGTTGTTTATCATCAGTAAATTTAACTAAATGGCACGAGTGGAAAAACACAGACCTTATAGAAACCGCAATATATTTCTTAGATGGAGTTTTAGAAGAGTTCTTAGCAAAAACTTCTGGAAGGGAATCACTCGTAAGACCTCATCGTTCTGCAAAAAAAGGTAGAGCAGTAGGATTAGGAGTATTAGGATGGCATACTTTTCTTCAAAACGAAAAAATTCCATTTGCTTCAATAGCTGCAACTTCATTAACTCACCAAATATTCTCTGAAATTAAAACTAAAGCAGAATTAGCTTCAAGAAGATTAGCTGATGAGTACGGTGAACCTATATGGTGTAGAGGTACTGGGATGAGAAATAGTCATTTACTTGCTATAGCCCCAACAGTATCTAATTCTACATTAACTGGTGGAGTTTCTGCCGGTATAGAACCTGTACCTGCTAACGTTTATACTTTTAACTCAGCAAAAGGAACTTTTATTAGAAAAAATCCTGCTTTAGAAGCTTATTTAGAAGAAAAAGGGTCAAATACCGATGAAGTTTGGGATCAAATTATGAAAGATAGAGGAAGTATAACTAATTTACCAGAAGATATCATGCCGGCAGAGGATAAACCTATATTCTTAACATTTGCAGAAATAAATCAATTACAATTAGTTGAACAAGCTGCTGCTAGGCAGAAATACATAGATCAAACTCAATCACTTAATTTAGCTTTTGATCCTACTGATTCTCCTAAGTTTATTAACGAAGTACATCAGGCAGCATGGAGATTAGGTATTAAAACACTTTACTATTTAAGAACTGATTCAGTAATTAACGGAGATATAGGATCTCGTACAGAATTAGACTGTTTATCCTGTGACGGATAGTTGTCTATTTGAGATTATTTTCGTATATTGTATTATATAAAAACAAGTTATGTCAAATTCTATGAAACAAAATATCACACAAGTAGTATCCTGGATGAAAGTTAATAATTTTATGAAAGAAGAGCCTAAAAGAGGTACTAATAGAAAATTTAAAAAGAAATTTAAGAAATGAAAGTAATTAAGTTTTATGCTGACTGGTGCGGTCCATGCAAAAGTTATGCACCTATATTTGATAAAGTAGTAAATGAATTAAAAGTAGACTATGTGAAAGTAAACTTAGATAGTGATACTGATGGTTTAGCTGCTAAGTATAAAATAAGAAGTATACCTGCTACAATTTTTATTAATGAGGACGGAACATTTATAAAAGAAGTAGGGCTACTGACAGAAGATAAATTAAATCAATTAATAAAATAAGTTATGTTAAGAAGACCAGATTCAATCCCAAATGGAGATACTATTATCTCTGATCCAATTTTAGAACCTTTCTTTGTTAGTAAGTCATCAACCGGTGGGTATACTGTTTATGAAAGAGTTATTAAAGGAGAAAACGATACAAAGTATATAAAAACTGTATGCTATCCCGGTAATTTCGGACATGCTCTAAAATCTATAGTTGAAGAAAAAACAAATATGTCTAACAATAAGACATTTAATTCAATTAAGGATTATATCAATGTATATAAAAGCTATCAACATAAAATAACCTCTATTGTAGAGTAGCGTTTGCCTATACGCTCAAAATACCTGGCAAATTAAATTTATATAAAATGGCAAAAAATGTTGTAATTAGTCTAAGCGGAGGGATGGACTCCTCAACATTACTACTCAGATGTTTATCAGAGTATGATAATGTAACTGCAATATCTTTTGATTACGGTCAAAAGCATAGAGTAGAGCTTGAAAGAGCACAAGAATTAATAAGTTACTTAAAAGATAATGATAAGAACGTTAAATTTCAAGTAATTAAATTAGACGGTTTAGTTAATCTTCTAAATTCAGCCTTAACAGAAGGAGGAGACGATGTACCGGAAGGTCATTACGAAGAGGATAATATGAAAGCTACTGTTGTACCTAATAGGAACAAAATATTTGCTTCTTTAGTTCAGGCAGTTGCACTTTCAGAAGCAATGTCTAATGGTAATAATACAGATATCGCATTAGGTATACATGCTGGAGATCATGCAGTATATCCTGATTGCAGACAAGAGTTTAGAGATGCTGACGATAACGCCTTTAGACTAGGCAATTGGGAAGCAGATAAAGTAGATTACTTTACGCCTTATTTAGAAACTGACAAGTATGGAATTTTACAAGATGGTCAAAAGCTCTGTAGAGAACTTGGCCTTGATTTTAATAGCGTTTATAGTAGGACTAATACTTCTTATAAGCCTTACCCTAGCGGCAATAGTGATTACAAGTCCGCTTCATCTGTGGAACGAATCGAAGCGTTTATCAACTTGGGCGTGGACGATCCTGTACAGTATGAAGATGAAACTGGACCAGTTGGTTATGCGATTGCGAGAGATCATGTTGAAAAGATTTTAGCTGCCCACGGCATAGTATAACAGGTAGGGGGATTAGCTCAGCTGGCTAGAGCGCCTGCCTTGCACGCAGGAGGTCATCGGTTCGACTCCGATATTCTCCACAACTCAATGCCTCTGAAGCTTAATAGGAAAAGCATCTCAATTGTAAAGAGAAGTTTGTAGGTTCGACTCCTACTGGAGGCTCTAATTTTAAAACACAATTATGAATAAATTAAAAGAGAAGTTTGGTAAATACTTTCAATTCAAAAATACCACAAATGGAACAGATTATTTCCTAAGAGGATTAGCAATGATTTTATTCGTTATTCCAATTGGATTATTCTTAGGGGTAGGAATTGCTTTACTCAAAACCAATGTAGTATTAGCAGGAGCGCTAGTTGTAATAGGAGCATTAGGTGTTATACCAATGTTTTGGTTTTCACTAGCAACTACTTATAAAAGAATCAACGCATTCTTTCCTGGTAAAGCTGGATGGTTAGTAGCAGTAACATTTATATACTCTTTTATATTAGAAGGATTTAATCCTAATAGTGGAATAGCACAATTAAATGAATCAGCTGGAACATTACCTAATGGAGATTACATTACTTATTTAGTACTGGCTTTACCATATCTTGGTTGGAGTTTGTATTTACTATTTGGTAATTCAAAGGTTAAAAAACATATTGGATAATGATATTCTGGTTTACAGGACAGCCACATTCGGGGAAAACTACATTAGCTGACTCTCTCAAGGATAAATGGATGCCACATGCGTTCCGTATAGATGGAGACGAAATGAGAGAGTTATTTGCCAATAAAGACTACTCAGAGAAAGGAAGAAGAGCAAATATAGAAGCAGCTCAAAAAATAGCACACTATTTACATAATAAAGGAAAGGACGTAATAGTTTCTTTAGTATCACCGTATATTTACCAACGAGAAGATTTTAAAGATAAATTATCCTGGCAGTTAAAAGAAATACACGTACATTATAACCCTGAAAATGGCAAAAGAGGAAGAGAAAAATACTGGGTTGATAGTTATGAAGCACCTGTCGATAACTTTTTAGATATTGACACTACTTTAGATTCACCAGAGGATTCGTTAATAAAAATATCAAATTATATTTATGGTTAAAAAGAAAACATACTTTATAGATATAGATGGGACTATTTTTAAGTACAGAGATTTTGATACGTACTTAGATACACCGGCCATCGCAATTAAATCTACAAAACAGTTTCTACAACAACTAAGAGATGAGGGACATATGATTATTCTTACAACAGCACGACCGGACATTAAATCTATGAGAGTGCATACTCAATTCGAGCTAATTCAAGGTAATATACCTTACGATAGGTTAATTATGGGAATAGAAAGAGGACCAAGATACTTAATTAACGACTTATCCCCAAATGAACCTGGAGAAAGAGCAATTGCAATAAATTTAGAAAGAGACAAAGGTATATGAAAAAATATTCAATGTTTATAGGAAGATGGCAACCATGGCATGCAGGTCATCGCTGGTTAATAGACCAAAGACTTAACGAAGGTAAAAATGTATGGATAGCAATTCGTGATGTAGAACCAAGTGATAACCAACCTTGGACAGCACATGAAGTAATGATGAATATTCAAAAGGAATTACACGATCTAATTGTAGAAGGAAGGATATTTATTAGCATAATACCAGACATAGAATCTGTAAACTACGGTAGAGGAGTTGGCTATGATGTTATAGAGCATGTTCCCCCTACTGAAATTAACGAAGTTTCTGCTACAAAAATCAGAGCAAAAATGAGAAAAGATGGTAAACTATAACCGTTATCTATGTTACAATTAGGAATTTCAGCTTTTTACCATGATGCAGCTGCTTGCTTAGTAAGAGACGGTAAAGTAATTAGTGCTATAGAGGAAGAAAGATTTACTGAAATTAAACATGACAGTTCATTTCCTGTTTACTCTATACAGTGGTTATTAAAAAAAGCAAACATACAGAGTATAAATGATATAGACGAAGTATGCTGGTATGAAAACCCTAAGACTAAGAAAGATAGGGTTGTTAAAACTTTTGCTAAAAGACCTTTTAGAACCTTTTACAATAAACTTAAATTTCTAACTAAGTACTACCTATTATCACCAAAAATTCTACTATACTGTTATTTTAACTATACTGGTAAGATTAAATACATAGACCATCATTTATCTCACGGTGCTTTTTCATATTTTACTAGCCCTTATAAACATGCAGCAATATTAACAGTCGATGGAGTAGGTGAATGGGAAACTATTACTATATCTAACGCTATTAATGGAAAGATAACTAAGAAACTTTCTATAAACTTTCCCAATTCCCTAGGTATGCTGTACTCTACTATAACAGCATTTTTAGGATTCAAACCAAATGAAGGAGAATATAAAGTAATGGGATTAGCTCCATTTGGAGATCCCGATAGGTATTATGAACAATTAATGACCATCTTCTCTCCTTCAGACAAATTAGAAATAGATCAAGACTACTTTACCTGGGAATATTCAGATAGAGTTATGTTTAATCTTGAGCTATGTCAGTTACTTGAAATTGCACCTAAATTTCCAGAAGAACCTATGTTACAAGATCATAAAGATTTAGCGGCAGGATTACAGAAAGTGTATGAAGTGCAATTTGGTAAGTTACTTAAAAAAGCAAAAAAATTAACTAATAGTGATAATATCTGCTTAGGCGGAGGATGTGCTTATAACGGAGTAGCTAATATAAAAGCATACGAACACTTTAAATCAGTGCATATTCCCTTCGCTCCTTCAGATGCAGGGTCTGCTATAGGAGCTTGTTTATATAGTTATAAAGGCAAACGTAGAAACAACACCAACCCTTATTTAGGTGATTCCTACAAAGACAGTGAAATAAAACCTGTATTAGATTACTTTAGTAACTTAATTAGTTTTAAAAAATACCATAATGATGAACTATTAGTTAACATAGCTAATTCTATAAAAGAAGAAAAAATAATTGCACTATTTAGAGAAAGAATGGAATTTGGAGCTAGAGCATTAGGTAATAGATCAATAATAGCTTCTCCAAAATATGCTGATATGAGGAAAAGATTAAATATGATCATTAAAAAAAGAGAAGGTTTTAGACCTTTTGCACCTTCTGTTACTCTAGATAATGCTAAGAAATATTTCGATATTAAAGAACCAGTGCCCTATATGAATATAGTAGCTAAAAATAAAAGTAACTTATTCAAAGCTGCAACTCACATAGACGGTTCATCTAGAGTACAAACAGTTACAAATCAATCTAATCCGAACTATTACAAACTACTTAAAGAAGTAGGTAAAGTAACCGGACACGAAGTATTGCTTAATACTTCATTTAACCTAAAAGATCAGACTATAACTAGAACACCGTTACAGGCTATTGAAAGATTTATAAGCTCTGAAATAGATATTCTAGTAATAAATAATTATTTAATAAAACGTAAAAAATGACAGAAGAAGAAAAAGAAAAAAAATTAAAAGAAAAATTGGATAAAGAGTTTGAAGAAAAATTAAAAGAACTTAAAAAAAGAGACCCTTTTACTTATAAAAACTTTTAAATATTTGGATATTATAAATATTTATCGTATCTTACTTAAACGTAACAGACAATAGTGTCACAGCACCACTTTAAAAACACGAAAAATGGCTATATTTAGAAAAGGCGAACAGATTCACATCACTGATAAAGATGTAACCGCCGAATTGCAAGACCTTGAAGGTCGACAATCAAAAAATATTACTTACCAGACTCAACTCAATGATTTGAAGTTAGAATTGGTAGAAATTAAGAATTCAAGTAATAAAGATTTACCTGATGCTTTTTTACATCAGAGAATAAGCTTTATAAAATCAGCAATTAGACTAGCAGCTTGCGCTTTTGGTTTCTTTGGTATGATAGAAATAGGGTTTATTGGCTTATTTTTAGCAGAGTTAGTAGGAATTGGAGAAGAACTAGTATAATGGTATATCATAGTAAATTAGCAAAAAAAGCAATCCGAAAACCTAAGTTCTTATCTACTAAGGTTTTTGATGGATTTTCTACAGTTTTTAGACAGTGGAAAGCAGATGGTACTCATTGTAGATTTTTACACGGGTATGGTATATCTTTTAAACTATGGTTTGAAGGAGATTTAGACGAAAGAAATTGGGTATGGGATTTTGGCGGAATGAAAAGAGCAAAGACTAAAATAGGAGGTAAGTCTCCTAAAGATTGGTTTGATTATATGTTTGATCATACCTTTATAGTAGCTGCAGATGATCCCTTTAAAGATTCTTTCCTTAAAATGGGGGAAGTAGGAGTAGCTCAAGTTAGAGTTATAGATGCTGTAGGAGCAGAAAGATTCGCAGAGTTTGTTTATAAAAAGGTAAATAAATTTGTACTTAAAGAAACAGAAGGTAGAGTTAAAATTGCAAAAGTAGAATTTAGAGAACACGGAAAAAACGCAGCTATATATGTCCCTGGGTCGAATTGAAGATTACGATAAAAATCTACCGATAGTAGAGATTTACACAGCAGTACAATCAGAAGGGTCCAGAGCTGGGTACCCTACAGTAGTAATTAGAACTACTGGTTGTACTCATAGATGTTATTTTGGAGAAGGAGGGTGGTGTGATAGTTGGTATACTAGTATTCATCCGGAAAAAGGCAAATGGTCTTTTAACGATATAATAAAAATGTATGATGATAACCCTCAAATATCTGAAATGATGTTAACTGGAGGTTCACCTACTATGCATCCTAAATTAGTTAACGAATTAACTCACTTTGCAAAAGAAAGAGAGATATTTATAACTATCGAGACAGAAGGCTCTCATTACTTAGAAACAGATTACCCAATTAATCTTTTAAGTATCAGCCCTAAGTTCAGTAATTCAGTCCCTAAAGAAGGTGCTACATTACCAAATGGACAAAAATTAGAGGGTAGAAGAGCAGAGGGGATGATTAAAACACATAATAGGTTTAGATTAAATTATGAGGCTATTAAGAAAAGTATTAAGTATCATTCTGATTACCACCTTAAACCTGTATGGGACGGTAAAGACAACAATTCATTAACAGAAATTATGGAATGTATATCCTTACTTGATGCTCCAAAAGATAAAGTCTGGTTTATGCCAGCGGGAGACTCAAGAGAGGCATTATATAAATCTTATCCAATACTATTTGACTGGGTTAGAGATAACGGGTATAGAATGACATGGAGACCCCATATTATTGCATTTGAAGATCAAAGAGAAGTTTAAAATAAATAATTATGAAACAAGAAGTATACGAATTTTTAAAGAAACAAGCAGAAGCTGATAAAGCTAAAGCATTAGCGAGCGTCAAACTTTTAACATCTCACCCTGCTGGAATAGGAGACCATTCCACAAAAGACTATTGGGATAACTGTGAAGAAGCATTAAAATTATTATCGTCAGCACACGAGAGAATAGAAATGCTAGAGAAGTACTTTAAAGGCTAATGAGTCATATTATCGGCAGTAAATGCATTGATACTAAAGATGGTGCGTGTATACTGGTTTGTCCAATAGAAGATTGTATAATCGAAGCGGAAGAATCAATGTATATCAACCCTGATACGTGCATAGACTGCGGAGCTTGCATCTATGAATGCCCGGTAGAAGCAATCTATGACTCAGAAGAGGAAGCAATAGAGCAAGAGGGCACTAACAAATATGTAAAGAAAAATTACGAATTTTTCGGATTAAATTATGAAGACACTTAGATTATTAGTATTACTAGCAGCAATGGGCTGTTCTAGTGATGGATTAACACAAGAAAAGAGAGAATGTTGTGAAGACGTTACCGTTGAAACACCTATATTCACAGTTTACTACTCTGAAAGTAAACAACAACCAATTACGTTAACCTATTTATCAAAAGACAGAGTTAAAAACGTAGATAGAGGATCTATGAATTTCAGAACAGAAAAAAATTACTACACTTCTGATAATAACGACTACAAAGGGACTCCTTATGACAAAGGTCATTTAGCTCCTGCCGCTACTTTTTCTGATTCCTACGAAAACTTAAGAGCAACTTTTTCATTCCTTAACTGCGCATTGCAGAAAGATAAACTTAATAGAGGAGCATGGAGATTACTAGAACAAGAAGAAAGAGTATGGGACGACGAACAAGATTTAGAAGTTACCA
>TARA_R110001592_G_scaffold308818_1_pt1 | contig 11172 bp, 10 predicted proteins | sample TARA_R110001592 | Tara Oceans TARA_R110001592 (sample SAMEA4398387) | marine metagenome | biome: Polar Biome; feature: [SRF] surface water layer (ENVO:00010504); material: water (ENVO:00002006), including particulate matter (ENVO:01000060) such as... | depth 5 m | reverse complement strand
TAATATCTAAGTTATCTTGCGGGTTTGATAATCTACCATCAAATCTTTTTAAGAATGAATTTAATGGAGCATGCTTATTGCAATTATAACAATGATATTGTAATGTATTCCAAAATAAGTTACCTCTTTTTTTAGTATGGTCATCGCTTGAATCCCCACAATAAGGGCATGCAAAATTTAGCCTGTTATGCATTGCCCTTATTCTAGTTTTTCTTGTGTCTGTATGTTCTCTGGATAAAATTTCTTCTAATGAAGATATTACTCTAGATTTTAATTCAGCATTTACAATTAGCCTCTCCACAGCAAGTTCTTAAATATCTAAATCGTTAAGAAACGAATCTAAGTCATCAGAACCTTCAGCTGCAACTTTTGTTGATGTTGCCTTTGGTGCTACTTTTTTAGTTTCTTTAACTGGAGTATTTACTATATTTTCGATGTGGTCTCCAGGGCTTCTATATTGATTTAATATATTTTGAACCTTTGATGTAATTTCATCATCCCATGGTTTATAATCGAATGGAGCAAGCTCAGGTGCTTTATCTAAATCTTCTTTAATTAAAGCTCTATGTTCTTCACTATTTTCCATTTGTACATCATTTACCATGATTGAAGAATTTGAGTTTGAAAACTTACAAGTATCATAATTGTTAAAATCTCCTTGTTTTGTAATTACAAGCTCAAAGTTTTTACCATTAAATAAATCAAATACTTGAGTTGGTTCACCAAAGTTTGGCATCATTTCCTCATCAATCTTAATTTTAATCTTACGACCAAACTTAAAGATTTTGTATTGACCTTCCATATCTGGATTTTGTGGGTCTTTTAATACTTTGATAATTGAATAGAATTGCTCACGTCTTTTTAGCTTTTCCGACATTTTACGGTCAACTGCAGATTCTGATTTTCTTAATTTGAAAAACATTTGCTGGATTGGACATTTATCACCTACTGTTGATGGTGAATCTACTAATGTACCATTATTATCCATATCTGTTAACCAGTAAACTAGTTTTCTAACTAAACTTTTTCGTGGATTTTGTGGATTTGGAACGAATCTAATTAAAGCTTTGTATGTTCCGTCTTTGCCGTCTGCGGCTTTTGGTTTGTAGAGGTCTGATTTTTTATCCTCTTGTTTGTGTACTTCAACACTCTCAATACCTAGATTGAAAATGTCTAATTGTTCATTGTTTGCCATTTTAATTGCCTTTTTTTAATTGTTAATAATTTTAATTTGCTGTGGAGAGCCCATTAATTGCCTTTTGCTAGTTGTTCTATGTTATATATTGTATTTGTTTCAAAAGTTTTTAATACAAATTGCATGTTGTTTATCTAATCCATTGTTACAGAATCTTTTATCTTCAATAAGTTTAGATTTTCCAAACATCCATTTTATTCTTTTTAACCACCATTTAGTATCTTTTACCGTTTCATGGCAATTGCGTCCGTTTGGTAATAACGATTTTGCCGTGCGTGTAGAAATTACAAATATAGCCTTATCAGATTTACTTTGTATACTTGTCCAAAATTCTTCTAATAAATCTTCTGGTATATGTTCTAATACATCAGTACATAATACTAAATCGAATTTACCCTTTGGTAATTTATTATATTTTTCAAGTGCAGGGTCGTACCATGATTTTTGTTCTACGTTTTTAATCATATCTAATAGTGGACTTACTCCGCACCCGTAATCTAATATAGATTTAGGGTTTAGTTCATCTATTAGTGATTGAAATGTTTCTATGTATTTATGAGAAGTATGGCCGTAAGGTTGCCTTGTTTGTTTATATTTTAATAGTTCTTCTTTAGATGTGAATCTTTCAGTACGTCCTTTTCTATCATATAGTATTTTATACTGCTCTACTAGTAGATTCATGTCAGGTATTCCGTGCTTATCTTTCATGTATATTATATAGAGATTTTGATTATTGTTTAAAACTTTAGTAGTTTTTTTGGAGATTCTTGAAACAAAAGCTAGAAAGCAGTATATAATACTCGGCTTCCGGGTAACAGGTGCAGGGTTGGTTTCCTAAATCTCAATTTTCCTTAAACAGTTTACAGTAAAGTATGCATCGATTAAATCATCTAAGGGTTTTGGTACCTTCTGACCGAGCTGAAGGTCCTGGCAAAATTTCCAAACGTCAGTTTTTTCCAAATTTTCGTCCTGTAATCTATTTTCGACAAAAACATCAAATAATTCTCTCTTCTTTAATCTTCCACCTCCTGCATGTTTCTTTATTGTACTAGGAGCAAACACGCGCATACTCATATCATTAACAATGTTTGATAAAAACTTAGTCTTAAAGCAAGTTGTTGCAGAAACTATATCAATTAAATTATTACTGTTACTTCCAAAGCTATAGCCCTCGAATCCTACATCAATAGTTCTACTTTTATCTGGACCTAACGCAAACTCTAATTGCGATAAGAAATTTTCCGCGACAAAATTATATCTAGATATTTTTAATATATCATTTTTACTATAACTTTCAGGGTCTGTAACTGGTGGTTGGAATTCTAGTGTAACTTCATCTAATTCTGCAACCTCTTCTTGTATTTTAAAACCCTTCTTTGATTTTTCTGGCTTAGGTTGTGATAGCCAAAAATATCTATTATCTCTAAATATACAAATTGCTGGAGAATTAATTGAATAATCAACTCCCATATAGATTTTACTCATATTACATTCTTTTGCCCAAAGAAGCACCTAGTGCGGCACCAACTAATCGGCTGGTTAATAAATCATAAAATATACCCTTCTGAACTCCTAAAACTCTTGCAATCATTTTTCCTGCAGATTTTCCTAGTGCGAATCCAGTAAGACCACCTAAGATACTACCTAATAAACCTTCATTAGTTAATTCTGCATTGAATTCTTCCATACCTTTATTTTTATCTAAGTATTCTTTTACGAATTCATCTATTGCTGCGTCGACTTTTGCCTCTTCTTCCTCACTTAATTCAGACTTTAAATTTTCATTTAAAGCATTAAATTCTTCTTGTGAAAAATATTCCTTTTCAACTAGATATTCTGAAAATGTTTTAGTCTTATCCATAATTAATTAATTTCTTTGTTTATATATTGTAAAATCCAAGTGAATCTAAATCTTCTCTTTCAAAAAACTGATTATATCTATTTAATACATCATCATACATATCTATATGACAAAATATAAAATCTTTTTGCTTTTTATGCCAAACTGTATATTCAAATGATTTTTTATCAATTAAGTCAAAGCATGCCATAGATTCTTTATGCGGTATAGGATGATAATTATATTCTTTTAAAAACTCTATTACTGATTGTCCTGAACCACCTTTAATTAATCCTTTATCATGTATTTCAATAATTAAAATAGGTTTATGTTGTTCTAGTGTATATGTACAACCTTTCAGTACATTATATTCATATCCTTCTACATCAATCTTTATCAAATCAGCAGCTTCGAATCTATAATCACTTCTACCATTCCAGATATAAGTATCTAACGTAGTTGTAGGTCTTTCAATTTTATCTCCTCCATAATCAATAGGAAGTGAATTTTCACCTATATTGTTTTCTATAACTCTTGATTGGCCGGTATTATAATTAGTACTTTCCATTAATACTGTACCTACTTTATCGCTTAAACATATATTATTTAAAATATATTTAGAATCATCAACATCTTCTAGATTTTTTATCAAGCAATTAAAGTGATTTTCAATAGGCTCAAATACTATAGTCTTTTTAAACACTTCAGTGAATGGCCTTGCCCACATTCCTACATGTCCTCCTATATCAAATACTGCATCAAATTTTTCACAGCATGCAATCGCTAAATTTCTTTGAAATGTTCCTTGTTGACCCGGTAAACTAAATCTACAATTATCTAATAATTCATTGCATCTTTTATCGTTATCTGGTAAATACCAATTATACTTACTACTCTTATACATTTAACTAATAACCTGAAAACGCAGTCTTATCTGGGGTATCATTCCCTTCGCCTGCTGCACCTTTATCAACATTCTTTAATCTATTAGTAGTATCATATTTATCATACTTATTACCTAATAATTTATCTGCAGCATTAGTAGCTTCTAGCGCTGATTTATGAATAGGGGCAATTAATTCACTTCCATATACGTCTCTAAAGCCCCATCTACCAGCCTTGAAGAATGCAGCATTAGTATTCACCCCGGATTCTCTGGTAATTTCATCAGCTTTAGAAAAATTATCTTCATTAAAATAAGGGTCCTGTACTGAACCTCCAGTTATATTATTATCTAATTTTAATTTATTATATTGAAATGATACATCGAAAGTAGTAAATTCTGCAACATTACTTGCAAAGCTCATAGATAATTCAGCAACGCCTAACATAATAGGGTACATCATTAAAACTGTAACTATAACATTACCTTCTGAATCTGTAATATTCAAAGATAAATCTTCCATGAAATGTTCTTTAGTCTCAGTATGGCTATAATATGTAGTAAAAATATCACGTAACATCCAATAATTAATATAACCATCAACTAATTGAAATGTAACAGTAAATGTTTTATCATCAACTACACTTGCTTTAACTCCCCTGTGATATCTAGTAGAGCCTCTTGCCATTGTCTCCATTGTTTCTTGCGAAACAGATGGGAAATTACACCCTTGTATTGTGTAATTTATAAAATCAACAGGCTCTTCAATTACATTACCTGGAATCCTATTAAGATACGGCTTATACTTTTCAGCAATTGTAGCCGGTACAAAATTCCTAGGAAAATTAAATGAAAATAAATTATTTCTAGCGTTTAATAACATATTTTAAAATTGTTCTACATTTATACCTGATAGTGAATCATCAGTACCTGGTATTCCAATAACTATATTAGCATCAAATGTTGCTGGCCATCCGTATTGTATTCTATGCGATTTAAAGTTTTCCATATTTGTAAAAGATAAATCTGCAGCGAATTCAGATGTTGTTCTAGACCAATAGATAGTACCATTTCCATTTAGGAATTTCCAGTATTGTCCTTTTTCGGTTATTCCTGCCGCAGCTTCTGCCGCTTTAATTGCATCATCATCTATAGATTCTCCTGGTAATATCCAAGTTCCATAATATAACATAGTTTCTGCACTTTCAGTATCACCTCTATTTACTACTTCTGTACTGTCTGCTTGCTTTTTACTAGATATGAAATATTGTCTAGTTTCAAATCCTGTAACTTTAGTTGAATTTTCTTTATCAATTTTAAATAAACACTCTCCTGAACTCCTATTAACTGGATTAGCCATTACATCTTGATATTCTTTTATTTTAACTTCAGTACCATTATCATCTTTAAATGTTAAGAATAAATTTCCCATTTCAGTAAGATTCATAAATAAATCCTGGCCTAAATAAAATCTAAATTGAATAAAGTCATCGAATGGCGTGATTGTAATAGGTGCTTTTCCTAATGGAAATTTTAAAATAGTTGAACTACCAGTCCTTACTTGACTACCAGAAATATTAGTAATACCATTAGTGCTAGCTAATACATTTACAACTTCTTTAAATCCCATTACGTATTGTGTTTGATGTACAATATGTTTATCTCCTCTAGGAACCGCAAGAGTTAAATTCATTTGATTATTATAGCTTATTGCTTTTCCTGTTTGGTCTAAAATTGTATTATAAACTTTACTAATAGTAGGTACTAATCCTAAGTTTATTCTACTCATTTTTTTACCGTACTTTTTAACATCTCTTCTAGTTAATGAACTCTTTTTAATAACCTGAGAATTATCTGCTCTATTATATAATCTTAATTCATAATCAATTCTATATGATATTGCATAATTAGCATTTTGAATAACCGGCCTAAATGCAAACGTTTTATCAAAATCCTCTTTCTGTATAAATGAGAATTCAGAAGTCTTATTAAAATCTTGAGAAATTTGTTCAAATACTTTTATATCATGGAATACAATATACTCAGTATCTGGTTGCTGTTCTAATAATGCAATACTATCTGCATAATTTCGTCCATCAAATAATCCTTCCATTAAAAAATAATCACCATCATCAGCTTCTTCTATACTTGCAGTTAATCCGCTAAATGAATCCGTGCCTGGGATACTAGCAGTAATAGCAGCTCCTGTATTAAAAAATCTTTGGCCTTGTGTTGTACTAGTACTTCCTATAAATTTAAGAGAAAGCGTTACATTTGTATTTTTAAGAGGACCGCTTGCAGTAGTTAATGAATATGCAATTCCTTTAGTAGCATCAGCAGGCGGTTCATTATAGAATTCATTTTCAAGCCATGTTACAGCTGGGATTTTAATTTCAATATACTTACCATATAATTTTTCACCTACTAAAAATGGAGTTGGATTAATAGTTTCAAAATTACTACTATTTAAATATGCAAGAGAGCATAGATTATGTAGTGTACCATTCTGTGACTCAAATTGTGCTTCAAAAATAAAACCATCAAAGTCTAGACTTGCAAAATCAAATCCATTTACTAAATGAATTCTCATCGTATCATAAGATACTGTTCTTGTTGGAGCATTTAATCCAGGATTAGTAGTAAGCTGCGCTAGATAATTTGCATTTGAAGTTATTTTAGAATCGTAATCACCATACCATAGTGCACTTGTAGTAGTTAACCATGCGTATTTATTCCTGTCAGTATTTATAGGTACTGCAGAAAATGTTCTTTTATTACCCGTTGATACACCAGCCTGAGGGCTATCTTCATTAAAAAAGAATTGAGTGTTTGTATAATCATTAGTTAATACGTGACACCTAATACCATTACCTCCAGTATTATCAGTTTCATATTCACCTCCCGTGACTCCAGTAGTTGCAGAATCTTCGTAAATATACTCAACTAAAACTTGAGGGTCTATCTGTATGTATTTTGAAGTACTTGCCATTTAATTTAATTTGATATTTGTCCTGCTAAGTATATTGCTGTAGATGTACCAACTACTCCAACAACAATTCCAAACCAACGTTTGTTATACCATGCATCTGCTATTTTTAATCTATCACTATATAAATTAATCTGATTATTTAATAATAATATTTCATCAGATTTAAGAAGTAGTAATGTATCATTCTGTAAGCTTAATGTTTTATAATCAGTAAGCTGTAATTCTAAATCACTAATTAATATAGTTTTTAAACTATCTTGTTGCTGTAATGTATCAATTGCTAAAAAGAATCCATCTAATTCAGACTGTGGTATTTTAACAATTTTATCCTGACCATAACACTGCAGTGCAAAAATAGTCAAAAATATAAATAATAATTTTTTCATTATTTTTTACTTCTATATTTTTTTTCGAAAGATGCTATTGTTTTATTAGCATTTTTAGTAGACTTAACCTTTGCTTTAGTTGCCTTTACTTTAGTAGCAGTCTTTTTGATTTTAGCCTTAGTAGTAGCTTTAGCTTTTTCTACTTTTTTAGTTTTAGCTTTTATATCTTTAACTTTCTTTTTATTAGCCTTTAAATCTTTTTTAAATTGTTTTTTACTACCCTTGTTAGAGAATAATAATATACCACCTATTGCGGCACCAATTCCTAATATAATTTTCCAAATCTTTCCCATAATTAAATTTATTTTTGTTCTTCTAATTCGTATTCAAATGTTTGTATATTAAATTTACCTTTACCGTATTTTTCTATTAATTTTTTACCAAACAATTGTTCATCATTTCTAACTTTTTCTAATTGCTCTTTAATCTGGTCTCTAGTATTATTTAATGTTTTTAATGTTTTTTCTAAATTACCAATTTCATCATACTTCTTTTTATAAGTTTCAATCATTTGATGTATATTATTTAATTCATCCTTTGTTAATTGTATAATATTTTTTGTCATTTTTTATTTATTTTAATAGTTCAAATTCAATATCTATTACGTTATAATCTACTACATAATATCCGTTATCAGCTACAGCTACTGCATCAGTTCTACCTAAATTCAATAAGTCTTGTGCCATTGTTCCAATATATCTTGCAGCTTCTCCAATATAGCTGAATACATAAATAGGTATTCCTGATGTTGAAGTTCCTATAACTTCATAGTTCTCTTTCAATCTTATATCAGATGGTGAGAATGTTGCAAAAGTTGCAACTGTAGCAGTTGCTTGTGCAATTCCAATCTGAGCATGTGTTATTGGAATAACTGCATTTCCATTAAATGTAGTACCTTCAGTATCTATATAAAAACTAGTTTCATACGCAGAATCATTTACTTCTATATCATTACCACTATTTGTTTGTATGGCTGATGTATTAGGCGCATTGATATGTAGCCTAAAGCAACTTGCTACTTGATTACCTGTCTGAGGCACTATAGCTGCATGATATTTTGGTTCAACTCTCCATCCCATGAAATTCAAACCATATCCTGTCGTATCTCCACCTCCTGTAGTACCTAAATTAGTTCCTGCAGATTTACCATATATTGTTTCTTGATACTGCGCGTCAGCAATTGTTGTATTATCGTCTTCACTGGTATAGAATTTGGTTTGGTTCCATCCAAATGTTCCAGGTAGATAATGTTGTGAACACAGATTTGAATTACCTCCAGGGGAATAGAAAGATGTACCTCCTCCTTTATCTTTACCTGTAGATAATCCCATTCCTATATTTCCAACATCAAGTGCAAAATATTTTACAGTATATGCAGCAGTTGATACTTTCATTGTTATTGAAAAATCAAATATACAAAGCCTATTATTAAATGGTCTAATTTGTATCCAAGATTTAGCGGTATCAATTTGAATTCTATTATCAAAATTAGTACCATCTCCAGCGAACAACCACTGGTCATTCTGAGCAATATTCTGCCCAGGATTATTATATGTGCTTAGTGCATATCTATAGCTGATTATGCCTGGGTCTATTTGCATAAAACCTCCATAATCTTCATTACTTGTTATATTTGAACTATTCTGATGATTAGAATACATAACAGATGCTGCAGCTTCACTCCCTCCACTACTACCACCTAATGCTCCACCTTGTTCAACCTCAGGGAATACAATTTTGTCAACATTATTAGCAGACCTTAAATATGTAGTCCCTTGGCTTTTTTCAGTAACTAAATGTGTAAATTTAGTTGTCCTATTAAATGTTAACTGAGACTGTACAGATGCATCATCAGAAACTATAGCAAGCTTAGGCGCTGTTCCTGTAGGTGCAGAAACTTCTAATTGATAATTACCTCCATTCCACGATGAGAATGTATTTTGACCTATTACCATATTATTAGTTACTGCAGCATTACCTGTTACTTCTAATGGATGAGTAGGGTTTGTATTTCCAATACCAACAGATGGTATTTGAGAATACATTTGAGCTCCACTTACCGACCAGTCTCCGTCATCTCCACTTGAGATAGTATTTTGAGAAACCCATTGTACTGTACCATTTCCATCAACGCATGATAATATCTTTCCACTAGCCGCAGATGTTATATCAATTTTCATACTCGTTCCAACGTGTAATTGTGATGTTGGGGATTCAGTACCTATTCCAATAAATCCAGTAGAACCATCTAGCGCTAATAAAAGAGTGTCTTGCATATCAGCATCTGTACCTGTAGAATACGTAATACCAAATTTGTCACCACTATCTCTCATACCTATTGCATAAGATTCAGATTCTTGTGTATCTCTAAATAGTACATAATTATCAGATGCTTGACCTGGTTGGTCAACATCCATAATTAATTTTAAATTACCTGAAATTTCTCTTAAATGTAATACTGAGTTTGGATTTCTCATTGTTCCTGAAGAACTCCATTTACCAAGACCAGTATATCCTTGTCCTGTATGTACCATTGTCTCAAAATTAGCATTTCCAGTATTACCTACTGAAGTTAACCACGAGAATCTATCAAATGTAGAATTATTATTAATTTGAAAAGTTAATGATGCTTTATTTTCAGCAATAGATTCTATTAATGAACTATGCTGTCCGTGTTGTGGGTTTTGCGATGCACCAGGTCCTCTTAATTTTAAGAACGCATTGCTATTATTTGTTTGTGTAGAACCAGAAGAACCTTGAACTTCTAACCATGTGACACCATCTCCAATAATACTAAGAACAGAATTAGAATTTAGTGTTGGAGCAGTAGCTCTTGGTCCTATACTAACTTGACCATTACTCTTAAGATATGTTTGATATGCATTAGCCGTTATGTTAAATCCGGATGATAAATAAAAACTAGAATTAAAACTATGTATATTACCATCAATTACAAGTTTTCTATTTGTACTTGATGAGCTTCCAAAATAAAAGCCATTTGCATTATCAGTTTCAAATCTAGCAAATGAAGTTCCACTTACCTCATCATCTCCAATTTTTATACCGAATCCAGTACTATCACTTGTAGTAATTCTTACTTTTCCTCCTGAAAATTTGTGTTCTATTCCTGCAGAATCTAATGTTAATGATAAATTATTTGTTGAAGTGGAAAGTACAACATTACCTAAAGAGCTTATAGATACTGAAGGTATTGAACCATCATTATTAGTTCTAAATGCACCTTGAATTATTAGATTTCCTCCTGAACTCATTGTAAGACTACTATATGCAAGTGCGTCTCTACCTAATAAGCTTGAATTTGCATTTGCAGAACTACTACCAGAAAGATATGATTCGTGTGTCATAGATAGTATTCTATCTCCAACTCCGGCGTTACCAACGTGTATAGTCATTGCTGCAGCTGAATTTCCAGTTTCTGGTAAATGATTCTTAATAGTTAAATCGCTAATTATTTCAGAAGTTGAGCCATCTGGTGCTAAAGTTACTGTATTTCCTAAAAATAACTTTGTTGCATTACCTCCAGTGTCTGCTGGTAAATAAACAACATCATCTGCTACTGCATCAACACCTCTGTTCCACTGCTGTGTACCAGGGTCTCCTTTATCTCCTTTAGGTCCTCTTATGGTTGTATTAGTGTATACCCATAGTGCACTTATTGCATCATATTCCCAAACTCTACCGTCTTTAGTAGAATCAGTAGAATCTTCTTCTAAATATAAATCACCACCTCTAATAGGCTTAGACGTTAATCCTAGTTTTAATGATGAACCGTCTGAGGCAAATGAATTTGAATTACCAGAAATTGTAGATGTTCCTGTCTGTTGCTGGTATTGTGTAGGCGGTCCACTATTATATGTT
>TARA_R110001592_G_scaffold209920_3_pt1 | contig 11172 bp, 10 predicted proteins | sample TARA_R110001592 | Tara Oceans TARA_R110001592 (sample SAMEA4398387) | marine metagenome | biome: Polar Biome; feature: [SRF] surface water layer (ENVO:00010504); material: water (ENVO:00002006), including particulate matter (ENVO:01000060) such as... | depth 5 m | reverse complement strand
TTGACGCTGAGAAGAACCCAACTCAGGAAGCAGGCGTTCCTTGGTAATAAGGATGTAACATGTTAGTAGAAATAGCAGCAGCCAATGCAGCCTTCGGCGTACTAAAGACAGCACTAAGTAACGGCCGTGACTTGTATGAGTGTGGCGCTGTTGCTAAGAAGTACTTTGATAACAAGAGTGTAATAGCCAAACGTGTAGCGTCCAAAGGCAAGAGTGACTTGGATGCTTTCATGGCACTAGAGAAGATCAAAGAGCAAGAAGAGTGGCTACGCGAGCATATGATATACGCAGGCCGCCCTGACATGTACTCTGACTTCTTAAAGTTTCAATCGGACTGTAAGCAAGAAAGAGAGCGAGACGCTCGTGTAGCTGTTCTAAAAAAACACAATAGGCTTAAACTAGTAAAGCAGTTTGTAACTATTGTTGGAGTAGCTATAGCAGTTATACCTGTACTTATATATGCACTGATTTACTCACTAAACAAATAGCAAGGGATTGTCATGGTAGAAACCACAAAAGAAATGTTAGACGTAGCCGCAGCTTCTACCGCTGTACTTTCAATGGCTGCTTGGCTACCTCCAACAGCTTCTATACTGACTATACTTTGGCTAGGTATTAGGATATTTGAGTCTGATACTGTACAAAGTCTACTAGGGCGTACAAAATGAGCTTACTCACTGCTATCCTTGGCCCAGTTGCAGGGCTTGCTAAAAGCTACCTCAGTAACAAAGCTGAAGAGAAGCAAGCTACACACGCTCGTAAGATGTCAGTTATAGAGAATGACGCTGACTGGGAAGCTAAGATGGCTGATGCTTCTAAGGACTCGTGGAAAGATGAGTTTTGGACTATTGTGTTAGCGATACCCGTGTTTATGGTTGGCTACGCTATTGCTGCTAATGATGTTACAATTATTGCTAGAGTAGCCACAGCTTTTGAAGCATTAGAGAAACTACCTGAGTGGTATCAATACCTGCTGTTTATAGCTATATCATCTAGCTTCGGTATACGCGGAGTTGATAAAATAATGAAGATGAGGAAGTAAGCATGGCTGTTAAGAAAAAAATAAACCCTCGTTTTAACACTGAGCCAGTTGCTTCTGTAGTAGCTCCTATCCAAGGCAGGCCTGTGCCTGCTCCTATCGTTAAAAAACCAAAACCTATAACCTCGCCCGCTCCTATCCAAGGCAGGCCTGTAGAGCAGGGAACTCCTAAGACAAGCAAGCATAGCGTCAAAGTAGCGCCTATCCAAACTATGACCATGGCTGCACCGGCACCACAGCCAGTAGCTGAAGAGGTTGTTTCTTTAGAGAGCGCGTTCGACACTGCTGAAGATCCCTTCGCTGTTGAGCAGCCTTTACAACAAACCTCTACTCCCGAACCAAACTATGACTTTAGTAACGTCCCCGAAGCAGGTACAATAGGGCATAGTTATTGGAGAAATAATGTTAGTGAAGAGATGAAAGCTGCTTATGATGCACAGGTTGCTGAAGAAGAGGCTACTTTTTCTTTTGAGAAGTTATTAGCAACGGGTTCAGATGTTTTTAGCACTGCATCAGCAGGGAACATAAAAACTACCTATGACGTTTTAACCCCTAAACAAAAAAAAATACTAGAAACTTATGACTGGGACAGAACTTTAGCGAGTAACTTAAACTTGTCCGGTCGCAATTTTAACATGGTATACCTTAAAGATCCTCAGAACGCTGCTCTTTATGCTCATGTTAATAATGTAATACAAAACAAGGTTGACCACTCCAAAGAAGTTGGAGGCATTCCAGATGCTTTGTTACGCGACAGTAAAAGCATGGGTTACAAAAACGAAGGCCCTGATTATCTTACCCCTAAACACCCTACTCGCCTTGCTTATGAAGCAGAAGCAAATGAAGTCGTATCTGGGCTTGCAAGCCAAAACATTCCTATGTCGATGACAGGAGAAGATGGCACTGAGTATTATTTAAACACAGGAACTGCTGCTCACTTGCATCCAGATGTTTTTAAACCGGACAGAGATTTTGAAGAAGGTACGTGGGTTGAGGCTGGGCCAGTCGGGAGTTACGGTTTAGTTTGGATTCCAAATACTCGCGGCTCTATAGTTCAACAGTTTATAAATTCACCTGTTGCTGCTGTAGCCGCTAACTTCATTCCCGGCGGCCAAGTGGCGCTTACTTTGGCAAAAGCAGCAGACGGGCAAACACTACACGGTGCGGACTATTTAACACTAACAACTGCTGGTTTAGATGCAGCGGGTATAACCAAACCTCCTTCAGGACTGCCTGTTAACGGCGTGGGGCCTGTAGATACTGTAGGTGTAGGTTTGGGCGGTCTTTCTTATGCAGACACTCAAACTGTATTAGCTGCGGCATCTACAGGTGATCCCGTAAACGCTGCTGTTGGTCTTCTAGGCACTGCGGCAGTAAACAAAGCTTTTGAAAATGTAGATGGAGGTGACCGCATTGCTGGTGTCTTCCAAGCTGATGACGCTCAAGAAGCCTTAACAACTGTTGTTACTGAGGTAGCACAGGGTTCAGATTTAGATGATGCCATGCTTACAGGCTTAGCCACTTATGTTCGTGAAGGTGGCGGGCTTGGGGATGGCCTTGATGTTGATTTAGGCATTATTGAAGATGTTGTTAAAGCCTTGGTAGAGCCTGTACAAGCTGTAGCCAGTGCTGTTGGAGCTGTGATAGAAGATGTTGCACAGGTTGCTGGAGACGTTATAGAAGACGTAGCACAGCCTGTAGGTGATGTCATTGAGGATGTAGCACAGGTTGCTGGGGATGTTGTAGAAGACGTTGGTCAGGTAGTTGGAGACTTTGGCAGCACTATTGATGATGAAATTATACAGCCATACGTTAGACCTGCTTTGCAAGAGTTTGATGATGCTGTGCTTCAACCCGCTGGCGATGTTGTAGAAGATGTAGCCCAAGTTACTGGCGATGTTGTAGAAGATGTAGGACAGGCAGTCGGGGATGTTGCAGAAGATTTAGCACAAGCAATTGCTGAGTTAGTCCCTGACGTAGAGTTACCCGATATTAGCACACCAGATATAGACTTACCAGATGTAAACCTACCAGACATAAACTGGCAAGACCTGTTTAAGATGTTTGCAGGCGGCATGATGAGCGGAGCTGCCACACAGGTAGTACCTTCTCCGACAAGAACAACAGACGACTTATTTGGTTTTGAAACAGAAGTAGGTCTTGGTGATATTGAACTAGCACAACTACAAAGAAGGTACTTAGGATGACATATCTACAGTTAGTTAATAGCGTACTACGTAGACTACGTGAAGACGAAGTAGAGACGGTAGGACAAAACAGTTACTCAAAGCTTATAGGAGAGTTTGTTAATGAGGCTAAACGTACCGTAGAAGACGCTTGGGCTTGGTCTGCGTTACGCAACACCTTAACTGTTACTACACAAGCAGACGTGTTTAACTACAACCTTACAGGCTCCCTTGACCGCGTACAGCTACTTGACGTTGTTAATGATACTTCCAATTGGTTTATGGACTATCGTGCAGCACAGTGGATGACAGCGGCTTATTTGATTGAGACACCACCTAAAGGCGCTCCTCAGTTCTATAGCTGGAATGGTATTGACGCTAACGGCGATAGTGCTGTTGATGTCTACCCAGCTCCTGACGGAGTGTACAACCTGTACTTTAACGTAGTACTACGCACAGAAGACTTTACAGAAGATACTACTAAGATGACTGTGCCTTCTTCTCCTGTCGTTCAGCTCGCTACAGCACTAGGCGCTAGAGAGCGAGGAGAGACAGGCGGCACATCTTCCGCAGAGTTATTTGCACTGGCCGACAGAACACTGTCAGATGCTGTTGCACTTGACGCGGCTAAACACCCTGAAGAGACTATTTGGACTACTGTATAATGGGATCACAATTACAGAACATTACAATTGCAGCACCCGGATTTTTGGGTATAAACACTCAAGACTCGCCTATTGGCCTAGATCCTGCTTACGCTTCTGTTGCTGACAACTGTGTTATTGATCAGCTAGGGCGCGTAGGTGCTCGTCAGGGCTATACACCTGTTACTACTAACGGTGGGGATGTCTTAGGCACTAGCAGAGGTATTGAAAACGTATTTGAGTTTGTCAGTGTATTGAATGTAACCACTGTGTTCTCAGCGGGTAACAACAAGATATTTACAGGCACTACTACTTTAACAGAAGTAACACTACCTGCTGGTTATACCATTAGCGACAACAACTGGAAGATTGTCTCTTTTAACAACGATGTTTACTTCTTCCAAAGCGGTCACGCTCCTTTAGAGAGTGTTGCAGGATCGACAACGCTTGTTTTATTGGCTTCTTCTGGCGTTAATGTTCCTCCTCAAGGCAACGATGTCCTTGCTGCTTATGGACGCCTGTGGTCGTGTGACATTGTTAACAACAAGTATACAGTGTATTGGAGTTCGTTGCTTGCTGGCGATGATTGGCATGGTGGATCTTCAGGTAGTATCAACTTAACTACAGTGTGGCCTAACGGATACGATGAAGTGGTTGCTCTTGCTGAACACAACAACTTCTTGCTGGTGTTCGGTAAAAGAAATGTATTAATCTTTACAGGCGCTTCTAGCCCTTCTTCAGACTTAACCTTACACGACACAGTTGAAGGTACAGGTTGTATTGCAAGAGATTCTATACAAAGTACAGGAACGGACTTGCTTTTTCTTTCCAGTCGTGGTATAATGTCTTTAGGGAGGATCATTCAAGAAAAGTCTTTACCTCTTCGTGATGTAAGCATGAATGTTCGTAATGACTTACTGGCTGCTGTAGAAGAAGAAGCACACGCTAATGGTCATAGAGAAGAGATTAAGTCTATCTACAGCCCTATCCACGCTTTCTACTTGCTGACACTGCCGTCAAGTAATCTTGTGTATTGCTTTGATGTACGTCAGCCTTTAGAGAATGGATCGTTTCGTGTTACTACTTGGTCAGCGTTAGAGCCTGCTGCGTTTACTATGTTTGCTGATGACTCTTTGTATATGGGACACAGTGAAGGCATCATACGCTACGGTAGCTATCTTGACAACACTACACAGTATCAGCTTCGTTACTTTAGCAACCCTAACGACTTCCAAAGTCCTGCAAACTTAAAGTTTTTAAAGAAGTTTAACTTGACTATCATTGGTGGTCAGAACACAGAGACTACTTTAAACTGGGGCTATGATTACACAGATAGCTTCACAAAGCAAGCATTTACTTTTTCTAGTGGCGACCCTGCTGAGTATGGTATAGCAGAGTACAACACAACTGCTGAGTACACAGGAGCTGTTGTTATTAACACTCCAAAAGTTAATGCCTCTGGTAACGGCTCAGTGCTGACGGTAGGTATAGAAGCTGAAATTAATAACTCACCTTTTTCAATACAGAAAATTGATATACATGCTCTAATAGGGAGAATGATCTAATGTCCAACTATACTAAAACTACTAACTTCGCAACTAAGGACTCCCTAGCTTCTGGCAACCCTGCTAAGATTGTAAAGGGTTCTGAAATCAATACTGAGTTTAATAACATTCAAACTGCTGTGAACTCTAAAGCTAACTCAGCAAGTCCTACTTTTACAGGGACTATAACAGCAGCTACTGTAAACGTAACTGGCACACTGACTGCTGACACAATTACTGGAGGGTCTTACTAATGGCTGCTTACTACACTAAAGGCGGAGTAAACTACGACACTGCAACAGGACAACCTTTAAATACAACTATGTTTGGTGGTGGTTCTACACTGAGTGGCAGCGGCTCTACAATGGGTAACTTGTTTAACGTAGGTTCTAGTTATTTACTTGGTCAAGAAGGTCAAGATGCTTTTTCAACTTTGGGTCAAGAAGCTGTGGCAGGTGCTGAAAGGTTAGGTACTCAAGCTGTCGAAGGTTCACAGTTTAAACCTTTTACAGTAACAAGTAGCCTAGCTAATGTTGGAACAACACCAGAAGGCGGCTTTAACCTTAACCTCAGTCCAGAGCAGCAAGCCTTACAGTCTCAATTACTAGGCGGAGCAGGTGCTTTAGCAGGAAACTTAGGCGGTTCGTTTGATCCCCAAGTTGGTCAGATAGGCTCACAAGCCTACGGTCAAGCAGGACAACAGTTAGCTCAAGTAGGTTCTATAGACCCTTCTATAGCAGCACAACGCGGCGCTATAGGTGGTTTGTTTGGACAACAGCTTGGACAATATGGACAACCTACTGGCTTAGAAGGGCTTACGCAAATAGGTCTTACAGGAGCACAAGCACAGCTAGGGAATGCAGGCCAGCCTGCTGACATTAATCAGTTACGTGGTCAGTTTGCTGGACAAGTTGAAGGTTTGCTAGGACAGCAGCCCAGTGCATTAATTGGTAAGTTAGGTCAGCAAGCTTTAAATCTAGGACGACAAGGTTTAAATACTCTTGAGGCACCTTCAGATATTGAAGCACTTCGAGCGCAGTACTCAGCTCTTGCAGGAGCTGCTGGAGAAGGCTTATTAACCTCTCCAGAAGAACGACAGTCTGATTTTTATGATATGATTAGAGCTACGCAGCGTCCTGATGAAGAACGTGAACGTTTACGTATGGAAGAAGAGCTATTTGCTGGAGGGCGTGGAGGTATCTCTACTGCGCAGTATGGCGGAACTCCTGAACAATTTGCTTTTGCTAAAGCACAGGCTGAAGCAGGTAACACAGCAGCTTTACAAGCGCAGCAGATGGCGATGGCTGAACAACAGCAAAACTTAGCAACAGCAACAGGGTTAACAGGACTAGCTTCTGGCTTAGCAGGGACTTCTTCAGGTTTACAGTCTGAAGCACAGGCAAGAGCTTCACAGTTGTCTCAGTTAGGCTTAAGTGCTGAACAAATTGAGTCACAACTACAGAGCGAAGGTTTGTCAAGAGGCGTTACTGCGAGTTCTGCTGCTGGTAGTTTAGCTGGTATAGCTTCAGACCTTGAAACTGCTGGTATTAGCCGTGGAGGAGCACTTGCTAATATCGGTTTAGCTGGACAACAGGCTGGTGATCAGGTAACACAACAGCAGCTACAGAACATCTTAGCGTTGCAAAGTGCTGATCAGGGTGCAGCGGGTTTACAACAAAATCTACAACAAGGTCGCTTAAGTTTAGGTTCCGGTTTGTTTGGTCTTGGAACACAGGCTGCACAGTTGCCTTCACAGCTACAAGGACTAGACTTATCTAACCTGTCTGCAATGATACAATCGGGTTACTTACCTCAGAACCAAGCACTCTCTATGCTTGGGATGGGCGCTGACATTAGCAACCTTGTGGGTATTGGTGACCGCGCTGGGACTTCTTTGCAAGCGCAGTTAGGACAGACAGGTCTTGAAGGTTACTTACAGGCTGCTGAGTTAGGACAAAATGAAAAGCTTGCTAGTCTTCAGAGTATGGCTAATACTGTAGGAGGCACTGGTGGTGCTTCAGGTTTGCTTGGTGGTCTTGATCAGTTCTTACCTGATTGGTTGCAAAATCTAGTTGGTGGTTCTGGTATGTCTCAACAAGAAGTTGACGCTCTTACACCAGATCAACGAGAGCAAGAAATGATGAATTTGTTTAACTAAGGAAAAAACACAATGGCTAAATTAGATTTAACAGGTTTGATGACTGGTTTACCAACCGATCAAGACTTACGTACACAAGGACAGGCAAGGGCTGCACAGATCCAAGGTCGTGGCTTAGGTTCCAACCTAGCCCGTGGTATTGCTTCTCGTGCTCCACAGCGTGAGGAGATGATGCGTCAGGGTCTTGGTGGCATGTTTGGTGTTGACACACGTACTGGTGATCAGCAGCAGAAGGCGAGGATGCAGCAGGCCCTGTCGGGGCTTAAGTTAGACACGCCTGAAGGGTTGATGCAGCTCGCTAAGATACAACAGTCTACTGGTGACATGGCTGGTGCTTCTCAATCAATAGCGGCTGCTCGTGCGTTAACAGAAGAAAAGCGTGTGTCGGTTTTAAGAGGAACACAGCAAGTTGCTTTAGGAGAGACACGCGCACAGATAGCAGCGCAACTCCGCTCTATAGGCGGTTTTGATAAAGTAGCAGATGCTGTGGAAAAAGAACAAGGAAGTGGGAGTCAAAAAGCTTTAGATGGCGCTGTAAAAATAATAACAAACCTTGCACAAAAACCTTCAGAAAAAAATATATTAACAGCTGATGAGCAGTTTAAGTTATTTAGGAAAGAAACACAATTTAAAGCGGATGTGGAAACTGTTTCTACCGCTAGCGATAAAGCAGCAGAAAGGTTTGATCAATATGGGCCAATTCTTTCTCAAATGAATGAAATTACAAGCAGTGTTAACTTCGGCACAGGCTCTACAACGCTTGCAGAGATCAACAACACTTTGTATAGTTTAGGCACTAAAATCGGTTTAGAACTCGAACCTCTTGATCCTAACGCATCCGCTACGGCAACTTATGACTCTTTGTCTAAGCGTCTTAAAGCAATGCTCTTAGAGGCTCAGAAAGGCGCTATTTCTAATTTAGAGAACGCAGAGATTACAAAGAACACTGCAAACCCCAACATGTCTTCTAATCAAGCACAAGCGTTGGTTAACTTTACAGCCGCCGGTTTGGACTCTAACATTAACAGGACTAACTCGCAGCGCACATGGTTGGATGACAAGGGTAGCTTAAGTGGGTTTAATGCTTCTTGGAAACAATATGTAGAGGACTTTCCAAGAACATCCGGATTCCTTGTAGATGAAGATCCTAATACTGGAGAGAAAACAGTTGTAGCTAATTTTGAACCTGTTAAAGAAAACATGCAACTCTTTGATGCTTTGTATAAAAAGTCTAACGGGAAGTCTCCTGTTTTTGTAGATGACACAGGGAAAGGGAAAACACTTAAAACAATAAAAGAAGAAATAAGAAACGACCAACTAGCACAGTTAAAGAGTAATTCTAACAACCCGAACTGGAAACCGACTAAGGCGCAATTAAACTTAATTGAGCTAAACACAAGACGTAATATTGGCAAACTGATTAACCTACGTCTCGCTAACAAAACATTGCAGGTGACTCAATAATGGCTCTGACACAAGAAGAACGAGACTTGTTGTTTGGTGGTGACTCTCAAGTTGCCACTGAAGAACTTGCTACGTCTATTGAAAGAAAAGCACTGACAGGTGACTCACGAGCGCCTGCTCAACAAGCCATTGACTTTCTTTCAGACCCAAAAGAAAACTTACTTAAACCGTTTAGTGCTGCATCAATGGACGTAGTGTCGGGACTTAACACAGGCATTGCGGGGGCGGCACAGGCACTTGGAGAAGTTTCGAGTTTAGTACCAGTTGGTTTAAATTGGTTGTTTGGACAAGAAAGCTTTGACATGTCGGATAGAGAGTCTTTTCTTGAAAACAACATCACAGCGCCAGAGGTAGCAAGACAAGAAGCTTACGCTCAATACCGGAAAAACTTAACGGGAGAAGAGCCTTCTAATGTGGCTACTGTCTTAGGTGAGCTTTTACCTTCATTAGCGGTTGCACCTAATAAAGCGGCTGCTTCGTTATTTGGGCGTTTATATCAAAGCGCCGCCTTTGGTGGCTTAAGCGGCGGTCTAGAGTTCACTGAGGGCGGTTCCTCTCAAAAAGCAATTAACACTATGCTTGGTGTTGCGTTGGGCGCTCCAGTACAGGCGCTTGTGGAAGGTGCTGTAAAAGGAACTCGTTTTGTTTCTCCCGCAAAACTCAAAAAGATTACAGTTAACAACCCAACAGCCACTGATGTTTTAACTCGCTCAGAGACAATTCAGGTTTTACAGTCTGCTGAGAGATTAGGGATAACAGTAACACCTGCGGAAGCTACAGGGGATCTTTTATTAATTAATGGACAGCGTCAGTTAAATGTTAACGAAGCAACAAGAGGAGAGCTAGGTGAGTTTTTGTTGCAACGTAATGACGATTTGACTGAAAACATCTTGCAGTTACAGCGTGTTGCAGACAGGGATCTTCAATACACAGGAACTACTTTTAAACCTGCTAACAGTTCAACAGGGGAAGGTGTACCCGATAGAGCGCCCTTTATAGGGAAACAAGACGAAGTCAATTGGAAAAAAACAAGACAAGAAGTTTATAGACAGTCTTTAGATCAAGAGGAGTTAGCAACAGTTTTAAACTCAAGTCCTCTTTTACAGAGACAGTTTATTAAGTATCAAACAGCTTTAAAAACAAAGCCAACAAAAAGGACAGACGAGCATGTGTTAGCGTTAGAGTCCATAAACAAGTTAAAAAAAGATTTAGGACTTGTAGGCGATATACCCTTTAACAATGTTGGTTTCTTAGACATGTTGATTGATAACTTAGACGAGGTAGTAGATAAAGGAGTTGACGCTACAACCCCTGCTGGTCGTAAGAAACTGGCTCTTATTTCTAACCAACGTAAAGCGTTATCAAGCACTTTAAAAAAGAAAGTTTCTGGGTATGCTTCAATGAAGGGACAAGGTCAACGGGCGTTAGCTGTTAGTCTGCTTAGAAACGCTGTAGACGAAGGAACTACTTCTGCTGCTGATTATCCTAAAAAGTTCTTTGACTCTGTTTTGAAAGACAAGAAGAAAAGAGAAGAGTTGATTAATATATTAAAACCTAATGACCCAGACATTGCCAACAAAGTGGGAGATCTAGGGTTAGTTATGTCTCATATTTTTAGTGACGCTAATATAACTAATAAAATATCTCAATCAGCAGAAGATATAGCAACGCAGTCTACAGGGGGTGCGGGTGTTGTCGGTTCGTTAGGTATTGTTTATGTAAAAGTAAGGGCTTTGTTAAAGCAGGATGAGGCAATGATTAGAGTGTTGACTGACCCTGATTGGTCTAAAGGCATTGAAGGTTTAAAAGGAAGGACTCCAGAGCAGACACTGATGAACCTTGTTTCTTTCCTCACTGTAGCTACTAATACATCTAACGCGATAGAGAAAACATTAGGTCAACGACAAAAACAGCAAGAAGAGCGTGCGGAACAACCCTTAAGAACAAGTAAGAACCCAACAAGACCCCAATCTAGCAGACAAGGGACTTTAGGCTTATTTGGCAGCAACATCTAAACAGTAGCAATAAAAAAGGGGCCGCAAGGCCCCTAAGTTTACTACAGTTTCTAAACTATCTCACATGCTCCACCAGTACACGCTAACTCTTGTGATCCTGTGGTGTTGTCTTCACTTTCGAA
>TARA_R110001592_G_scaffold63585_9_pt1 | contig 11180 bp, 9 predicted proteins | sample TARA_R110001592 | Tara Oceans TARA_R110001592 (sample SAMEA4398387) | marine metagenome | biome: Polar Biome; feature: [SRF] surface water layer (ENVO:00010504); material: water (ENVO:00002006), including particulate matter (ENVO:01000060) such as... | depth 5 m | reverse complement strand
ACAGCCAGCACAAATGCCTTGATACAGTAACTTGGTGCGACCCTCAGTAGTCACCACTTCACTGGGGGCACCACCGGGTATCATCATACTTACAATGTCCGCGGTGTCTTTGCGCTCGCATTCGCTCCACTTTTTCACCCCAAAACTGGTGTAGCGTTCGCGATTGATAATGCAATTATCCGGCTCCTGTGCGGAACCCAAATTAGCGAGAATGTCGGGGCCACGACGGCTGAACTGGGTCAACATTAAGGCCTTCACATCAGCGACTGGATCAGCGCCATTATCAAACATCAAGTTATCAAGGAACACCATGCGATCTGGGTTGGGCTCTGAATCTGGGTCACTGGAAATATCGGTGATAAACGCCAGATCGGTAATAACAATACCAGCGGTTTTATTCCCTGAAATAATATTACCCTCAACGATCACATCATCGGCGGCCATTACCACAATGCCGATTCCGGCTGGCACTTTAGACACAATTGAACCAGGCGCGCCAAAATTAGCGGTGTTGTTATTCACCACAAAATTATTGCGCAGAATAACGTCGTAGGTCGTCTTGATCGGCAAGCCCGGTGTGATAAACACCAATAGACCCGCGGTATTGTTATGAGCGTAATTGTTCTCTACCAGCGCATGGCGGGTATTTTCTATCTCAATACCCGCAACATTATCAAACACCTCGTTGTGACGAACATCGATGTTGTCGCACATACCCACATAAATAGCAGCGTCTTCAATACCGCTCAAAACGTTGTACTCAATAAGACCGTTTTTACCAAACTGGGGAAAAATACCGTAGACCCCAGTATCGATAACTTTGTTGTATCGAATCACAAAATTATTACCGGCTTGGCCCATAACGGCATTACCCTTGTAGCGGGTAATCGTTAACCACTCCACGGTGAAGTCGTTACCCGAGTAGAGGATAGCGTCATTGAGTATGCCCTCCCCGTCCATAACCGGCCACTCACCTTCTACAACGACGCCGCGAATGGTAATGCCGTCTTTATCCACGTAAACACTTTCTTTATAGGTACCGGGATGAACCAGAATGACATCACCGGTGCTGGCTTGATTTACCGCAGCCTGAATAGAGTCGCCGTCCTTTACCGAGATGTCGGCCGCCAGCAAACTTGGCGCGGCGATAATGAGGCCAAGCCACAGCAGTCCCAGTGGGATCATTTTTTTCATTGTTACGCTCCTTGTTTCCAGAGTCTGGATCATTAATGCGTCAGTATTTGGGTAGCCACCGGCTTTAAGCCGGAAGGGACTTTTTGGGGTAGTACAGGCATAAAACTTTGGTCAGTTAAGGTCTTTAAAAAAGCCACTAACAGGTCGAGTTCGCGATCATTTAGATCAGGCTCCCAGATATGCCAGTGCAAACTTAAATGCTCACCTTCTGGCACAGCATGCCCTCGGCCGCCGGTGTAAAACGCCACAGCTTCACGCAGCGTATTAAAACGACCGGAGTGCATGTAAGGCGCTGTTAACTCGATATTCCTCAATGTAGGCACTTTAAAACCACCGCGCTGAGATTCATCGCCGGTAATCGCTTCGACACCAATATCTAGCGGCATACCTTCTGGCTCAGGCGTGCCAATAACGGCAATTTGCTGATTAGTAAACGCCGGAGGAGTATGGCATTCCGCACAGCGAGCGACGAAGGAACGGAACACATTCATCCCATCGATTTCTGGCTGCGTTAGTACCTCATGAAACCCATTGGCATATAGATCATAACGGCTACTTAAGGATATTAAGGATGACTGAAACGCCGCCAATGCGGCGTAAATCTGCTCTAGACTTATCTCACCAGCGCCGCCAAAGGCCTGCTGAAACAAGCCGGGGTAATTCGCGTTCTGCCGTAAACTTGCCAATAGTTGCGCGGGGGTATTCGCCATCTCCACGCTGGAAAACAAAGGCCCCTCAAGTTGCTCTTCCAAGGAAGAGGCCCGCGCATCCCAGAACAGTTCACGCAAAAACCCAACATTCCACAAGGTCGGGGCCGAGCGATGCATTACAAAACCATCTCTGCCGACGCTTCCCGGCAAACCATCGGAAAAGCCCTTTGCGGGTTGATGGCAAGACGAGCACGCCATATCGCCATCGGCCGATAACAGCGGATCAAAAAACAATAAACGGCCGAGATCGATTTCTTGAGCGCTAAAGCCTTCTCTCAGCGGTGGCAGCCCGGTTTTCAAACCACCGACGCCCGAATCTTGCAGCGACCGGTAGCCACTGTAGAAGCTTTGCAGATAACAGCCGCCGTCTCGCTGGTGAAAGCCGGCAGGGCAAACATCTGTTAATGTCCATTCGCTTGCAGCAACTAGCGGCATTGACACCAAACACGTCATCAGCCACAAACTAAGCGGACCGAACACTCCACGCATCATTAATCAGCCAGTGATTGAATATATACAATCACGTCATTAGCAATATCATCATCGGGTAAGATCTTACCCATCATGCCCATCTGATATCCGTAGCGATCTGACTCATCCGCACCACGAACTCCATCCCGAAAGTGATTAAACTGCTTCAATAAATACCAGTCATCAACGCCCGCCAAGGCGGGTGCCTGGAGCAGCTCATTACCCTCTGCAGCAGGCCCATGACAGGAACCACACAAATTAGAATAATAATCAGCACCACGTTTAACATTGCCATCCAAGGTCTTAGCAGCGGGCTTGGCTTTGAAAGTAGCGATATAGCCCACAACGGCTTTCACCGCATTATCATCCGGCAGGGTTTTAGCAATCGCCTGCATTTGCGCGCCGTAACCATCTTCTGGATGACTGCCGCGCAAACCGCTCCTAAAGCCCAGTAGCTGGCGCTCCAAATACCAGGTTTGCTGATTGGCTAGAGACGGTGAGCTCAAGGCCACATTACCTTCACCCTGCGCGCCGTGACATCCAGCACACGCCACATAAAGGGCCTTGCCGTCAGTAGACGCCGCCTGTTGTAAAGTCTGCCGAGCGTCCGCAGCGGCCTCTTCGCTACTCACATCAGGGGCATTGTCATTACTACACGCCACCAGTAACACACTCAGCAATAACACCAATCGTTTCATTCTGACGATCCTTATCTCTTCTATTTAATCAATACCACCACTGAACATCACCACGCCCAGTGGCTACGAGGATCAAATTTAGATGGCGCAGAATTACTCTGCTGACAGTTTATATTTGCGTAAGTTACCCAACAACATTGCCTTAAGCAATATGAAAAAGTTGGCAACTTAGCTACATTTCATGAATTTTTAAGCCTATTTTATTGTTATTCGACTCATTTAGCGCAGATACACATGACGCACCAAAAGTGTCATAAATGGATTGAATAATGATTCCAGCATCTTGTCAATGACTACACAGCTCAAACCAAGTCTGTGCACAAATATCACCATACAAAGCGATCATCTTGACCGAGACCAATAAATACCTCGTCTTCGGGCGATATCCAAAATGGCGCAGCCAATGCTCATCTCCACTAAACACATAAATTCCCGCAAAAAAAAACGGCACCATATAGGTGCCGTTTTTCTTGTACTTACTGACTAGTCAGCAAAAAATACTAGGGATTATCGGTGTACAAAATATAATCACCACTGCCGCTAAAAGATTTTACGCGCCAGCGATAAGTACCCGAACTTCCGTTATATATGAGGGCCTCATCAGAACCATTGTTCTCACTTGAGGCTACTACCGACCAGCGCTGGAAAATAAAGCCACTGCGTTTTTCCAAGTACAAATCAAAATCGCTGCCCGCCGCGCCCTCTAAGAAGCCCCGGAACTGGCCGCCATTGCTGCTAAAGCCACCGCTACTTGGGGTGTACTGCTGAGCATTGGTGCCACTTAAGGTGCCACTAGTTTGCGCACACTCTGGGCAAGGACCACTACCCGGTAAAGAAACAACCACCGATTGCGCAGTGGTATTTTGCTGGCCTGCGGTGTCACTTACTGTTAGTGCAACAGTATAATTTCCCGCTGATGCAAAGTTGTGGCTTGGCGTTGCACCACTTGCAGAACTACCATCGCCAAAGCTCCATTGATAGCTAGCGATGCCGTTATCATCCGTGGAACTGCCACCATTAAAGCTACAATTTAGATCCGTGCAGCTATAAGTAAATGCCGCGCTAGGCGGGAAATCCGTCGGCGTGCCATTACCAGCATCTGATATTTGCAGCAGCAGGTTGGGCGAACCGGTGCCTATACTACTGAGCCTACCTGCCACACCTTCGCCAACAAGCTGCGAGAATACCGCCGCCGGGCTTGCCGATGGATTCTGACCCAAGATCAAGGCCGCCGCGCCGGCTACATGAGGCGATGCCATCGAGGTGCCACTGATGGTATTAGTATCGGTATTACTCTGATACCAGGCCGAGGTAATCGCTGAACCAGGCGCAAAAATATCTACACATGTGCCTTTGTTAGAGAACGATGAGCGCGCGTCATTTGATGACGTAGAACCCACAGTAAGCGCTTCAGCAACCCGATTAGGTGAGCCGGAACAGGCATCGGCATTATCATTACCCGCAGCAACAACAAAGGTAACACCCGCCGCAATTGCCGCTCGAACAGCCTCATCAAGTGCCGCACTGCTGCCGCCGCCCAAGCTCATATTGGCAACAGCTGGACTTTGGTGATTCCCCGCCAACCAATCGATACCCGCAATAACACCTGAGTTACTGCCGGAGCCATTACAATCTAATACCCGCACCGGATACACCGTGGCAGCTTTAGCAACCCCCCATGTTGTACCCGCAGCAGACCCTGCCACATGAGTACCGTGGCCGTTGCAATCATCAACATCAGCAGGATCGGTACTAGAAAAGAAGAAACCAGAAGATACAAAGTTACGACCACTACCAACCCGACCGGTGAATTCTTGATGGGAAGTGCGCAGACCGGTATCAACAATATAGATATGGGTGCCACTGCCATCGCCGTTATAACTATAGCGGCCGTCTAGGGGTAAGCTGGGCTGATCAACTCTATCTAGACCCCAAGTAGCGTTATTTTGAGTCGCCGCAATAGTGACAACACTATCTTGCTCCACCAACTTCACCAATGGATTTTGTGCCAGTAAGGCCGCCGCCTCTGGTGTAAGCTGCGCGACAAAACCACGCACAACATACTCAAAGCGACCCAGCAAAACACCGCCAACACTATCAAGTAGATCGCTAGTAAGGTCATCCAATGATAGGGCTGACAAAATCGGCGAAGTCGCCTTATTAAGTAGGACAATATACTGCCCTTCAATGGGCGTACCCGACGTCAGTCCATCAGATACCGAACTTTCGATGGCGGTCGCCTGCGCACCGAGCTCATCACCTACCGCAGCCAAATCAACCCCGCCACTGCCACCACCGCATGCGGCTATAGAGGCTACAACTAAACCACCGAGAAAAAGTCGCCCTCGCTTCATTACCATCATACATCCCCACTCTTTTTTAGAATTTATCGATACAGATTAAAATACTTCCACAAAATGACCATTAAAACCACCGTATCACCCGAAAAAATCCGAGCAAGCCAAGCTCTTAATAGTCACCAATTCAAACCGCCCCACTCACTCATTAATATTACGTTACCAGCGGGCAAAATGGTCTTCTGCAAAACCCCAGCAGCTATCCACGGCAATTATCTCATCGCCAATGTTAATTTCACCCTCAAACACACCAAAGTGCTGAGTGAAATTAGACGCGACAAAAACTGCATTCACTTTTTCTTTACGCTGCCCCATCGGGGTAAACCGCAAATCTACAATGCCGTCGGCCGATTGCATATGCCAGCAACTATCGGGCAAATAACGACTAAATTGAAAATTAACCATATCCACTTTTATCAGGCGGTCATCAAGCCAGATTGCATTCTCGGTAAATCCGGTCTCATTCACGCCAGCGGCAAGATTCATTCCCAGCCTGCGACCATCTTTCAAAGTCGCCGACATACTCCCCCAATTCCAGAACGTTTCACCGCGCATATAACCGGCGGTCCAATCCACTGACGCTAGGGCGTTGATCGCAGCCAAATCAATATTCTTAGCCCCCCAGACGACGCTGCCACTACAAGGGATGGCTGCATTTTTTTGGGTATATACCCAACCTTGATAACCCGCACGGCTGCACATGGACAATGGCGCTGAATGAGACTCATCAATCTCCGCAGTGATGCTTATCCCAGACCGCAGCGCCACCGTCAATTGTCGCCGCCCGGCCTTCGCCTCTATGGAGATTGTGTTTTTACCACTAGCAAAATACGCACAGCCATCATCTGGCTTAAGGTCAATAGCGGTATTGCGAGCCAGCGGCTGTATAAAGCTAAACTCTTCAAAGACTCGACTTCGCGGCTCATATAAGTATACGAAGGCATTACTCACCAATTTCAAATCAACAATCGCCACACCCACAATTAACTCCGGGCTGACTATGGCGACAAATTGAAATTGATTGAACTTAAAATGCTTGGCTAGACGTCCCAATTTGCGGTCCATAGGGGAGCGCAAATCATAGTCCTGAAAATTAACGCATTCTACGCCATGCTCAAATAGGCCAAACGCGGCTTGGCCATCGGCGCCAATCAGTGTGGCTTTACGATTCATCTTACCGCTCTCATTATTTTATGAACCTTCGCTACACGTCTGAATGCATTCTGTGACAGTGAGCGTAACGGGTCAAACGAACAAAGCCCAAGATGTGATCCATCAGACATTGCGGGCTACTTTACGCTGAGGCACACTAGCACCAGATTAATGGCGAGATTGGCATGACTACTGCTATAAAAAACCCACCCCGTAAAGCCGCAGAACACGCATGAACGAGTTCAACCCAGTAGCTGTAGAGACCTTTATCAAAGCGATTCACGACACCGAAACGCATCACGGCTCGATACTGGTAAGCGCCGAATTCGACAACAGTATTTTTGACCCCACTCTGTTTGCAAGCAATGCGGTGTATTGCCCACCGCCGATGTTTCGTGCCAGCCGCAAACGTCAGGCAGAGTATTTTGCCGGACGTTATTTAGCTAACGAAGCCATGAGCAGCTACGGAATAAACCAGTTTAAACTGATCGCCGATGCCAAGCGCTGCCCGCAATGGCCAAGCACCTTGGTAGGAAGCATTACCCACACAGATCAGTATGCCGCGTGCATCGTGGCCAAAAAGTCCGCCATTGCCGCCATTGGTATCGACGCCCAAGACATTCTTGACGACAGCCGGGCAAAGCGCGTGCAATCGCGTATTATCGATAGTGTCGAGTCGCGCCTAATTGCACAAAGCGAACTCCCCCCCGCACTTGGCCTAAGCCTGTGTTTTTCTGCTAAAGAGGCAATCTACAAAGCGCTGTATCCACGTGTGCAGCAGTACTTTGGTTTCAACGCAGCGAAATTACACAGTATTAATACCATCGACGGCAAGCTCACTTTTCGCTTTGATCCGGCACTATGGATTTTAAACAACGAGCGCAACACGCTTACGGTTCAATACCAAATTCAGGGCCAACGCCTGTTGAGCTGCGTGATGCTAAATGCGGCGCAAAAATAGCACTAACACACGCTGCGGGCAGAAAATAAGCCCACAAGTGATCAATATCTGCACAGTCGAGCTAAACACCGCGAAAAACAGTTGAACAATCGCCGCGATCCCTTACTCTAAGCAACACTAGTTTTGGTATCACATTTTCGGCAACGGACAGCGTAAACAATACGCAGTATCTCGACGTCGCCCATCGCCACAATATATTCAGGAAAACAGATTGCCACTTTTAAAGTCAGCTACCGGTAAAACCACGGCATCATCCGCCGCCTTTCGTTTAAAAGGGGGCTTATTCCCCCTCACTTTATTAGAAATCGCTCACTACGATCGCGCTGAATTTGAACTCCAACTGCAGCAAAAATCCGCGGAAGCACCGGTGTTTTTTAATCAGACACCGGTTGTTCTCAGCTTCGAGGCCTTTGATGGCGATGCCGCCACTCTGCCGCTTAGTGAACTCGTCGATATCTGCAGATCACAAGGCTTACTGCCAGTCGCATTGCGCAATAGCAATGCCGAGCTGCAAGCCCAAGCCAAGCATATAAATCTCGCCATTATGCCAGTGGGGCGAGTAAAGTCAGCCGACAATAATCCGCCCCCCAGCGATGCTCCGCCAAATAAACCCGAACCAGACAGTGAGGCACAAAGCGCTTCGCCGCCCCTAGAAAAGCCCAGCGAATTTAGTCACAGCAGCAGCAAAATCATCACCACGCCGATTCGCTCAGGCCAACAAGTTTATGCACCAGGCGGCGACCTCATTATTATGGCCTCGGTCTCTGCCGGCGCCGAAGTACTCGCCGACGGCAATATTCATATTTATGGCGCTCTGCGCGGCCGCGCGCTCGCCGGTGTCCTCGGTGACACCTCAGCACGAATTTTTTGTCAAAGCTTAGAGGCCGAACTGGTCTCTATCGCCGGCAATTTTAAAGTAGATGAAGACCTTCGCAAAGATCATTGGAAAACCGCAGTTCAAGCCCGTCTCGACGAGCAAACACTCTGCATTACACCACTGGTTTGAGCTAGGCTAATCGCCCTTTTACACAATTAACACGCAACGACCAAAGAAGGATTAAACCCTTGGCCAAGATAATTGTAGTTACCTCAGGAAAAGGCGGTGTGGGTAAGACCACCACCAGTGCCGCCATCAGCAGCGGCATCGCTATGCGCGGCCATAAAACCGTTGTCATCGACTTTGATATCGGTTTGCGCAACCTCGATATCATCATGAACTGTGAGCGCCGAGTGGTGTATGACTTTGTCAACGTCATTAATGGCGAAGCCAACCTTCGCCAAGCCTTAATTAAAGATAAGCGCGCAGAAAATCTTTATATTTTGCCGGCGTCGCAAACCCGTGATAAAGATGCCCTCACGGTCGAAGGCGTAGAACGTATTCTGAAAGAACTCGCCGCCGATGGCTTTGAATACATCATCTGTGACTCGCCAGCAGGTATCGAGCACGGCGCATTTATGGCAATGTATTTCGCCGATATGGCCATTGTGGTTGCCAACCCAGAAGTCTCATCAGTGCGTGACTCTGATCGCATACTCGGCATACTCCAAAGCAAGTCGCGCCGCGCAGAAAATGGCGAACGCGTAGAAGAGTGCTTACTCCTTACCCGCTACAACCCTGAGCGCGTCGCCAAAGGCGAAATGCTCGGCGTTGAAGATGTCAAAGAAATCCTCGCCACCAAACTCCTTGGTGTGATCCCCGAGTCAGAAACGGTACTCAAGGCATCGAATCAGGGTATTCCTGTGATTCATGACATCGAGAGCCCCGCAGGCCAAGCATACTCTGACGCGGTGAGTCGCCTCCTCGGCGAAGAGGTTGAGCACCGGTTCATGAATATAGAGCAGAAAGGGCTGTTGAAACGCCTGTTTCGGAGGAGCGCATGAGCATATTTGACTACTTCCGCAGCGCAAAGAAAGATACCGCCTCGATCGCCAAAGAGCGTCTACAAATTATTGTGGCGCACGAGCGAAATCAGCGAAATCAGCCAGACTATCTGCCTAAGCTTCAGCAAGAGCTATTAGATGTCATTCGGAAATACGTGGATGTCGATCAAGATCAAGTTGAAGTTCAGCTCGACAACAACGGTAATTTCTCGGTGCTTGAGCTCAACATCACTCTACCCGATAGAGTGTAATTAAGGCCCTAGCGATATCGTCGCTGAGCCTAGCGGCTACAAACTAGAGACCTCATTAACACGCAGAAAACGGGACTGCTTGAACGTGCAAGCGTTCAAGCAGTCCCACCTGCATTGACCTTACTCGCGACATTCACGCAAATCAGCCACCGCTAGATAAGGCCTAGTCTCTCTCCGCGAAAAAACCAACTTTACACTTCGCAGCTGGCTAATCATGCCCCGCACTAAGCAACGACACTTTAGCAAGCGCGCTATTTGCGGTTGGGATTAACTGCCAACATTGATAGTATTGGCGTGATATCAGCGCAGCAGTGTGGCCAAATCTCAACCACGTAAAATAGCTATAAAAGAGTCTTATATGTATCTTCGTATCGCTTACGCACTTCTCTTTGTCATACCTAGCATCAGCCTTGCTGCCGATTGCCAAGACAGCGATATTTTTAGCGAACAGTTGCTCAGCGAGGCTATTACCGAGCTTGTCCAAAACTTTGGCGCGGCGGCTAGCAAACAGACTATTTCCAGCTGCGAAGTTGGACCGGGCAGACAACGGCAGATCAAACTCAGTGACCATGAGCAAGACCAAGAATTCAGCTACTACCGCATGGTTAGCTGCCAGGTAAATACCGACCCCGATGAAATCAGCTGTAAGAGCAGTGAGGGCAGAAAGATAAAATATCGCGGTACCACAATAGACACTGACACAGCGCTGAGCGACACCAGCTATGATGACAAACAAACCAAGAATTATGTGCTCGCGCTAGATTGTTTTAAGCAAGGACTCCAGGCCGGCAAAGTGAAAATCCGCAAATATAATCAGCTACTAGATACCACCCTGAGCATTCCCTTGGCGGCGGACAGCACGATTAACTCAATCAAGGTGCTAGCCGGTTTTCGACGCTATATTGTTAATACCACCCCCGAGCGCCATCGCTTCAGTGTGGAGCTTGACAAGGAATACGGCTGCTTTATTGAGCCATTAAAATAGAAAGACGCATGACATACATTTAGTCTTTGGTATTAGCACAGAAAGCGAAAACCATTATGCTTTCTGCTTGCTAGCGACAAACAGTAATACCCCACCGAGCACGGCTATCGACGCCAATCCAAATCGCAGGGTCACCGCCTCGCCCAAAAGTAGAACGCCGCCAAAAGCAGCAATAACCGGAACGCTCAATTGAATGGTCGCAGCCGTGGTAGCCGCCAATGCGGGTAAAACTACATACCACAAGGCATAACCCATTCCTGAGGCGATAGCGCCCGAGGCAAAGGCATAGGCCACTCCCACCCACGTCATCTGGGTATTCCCCAGCACGACCAACAGAATCGCGGCAAAGGGGACGGCGCGCATAAAATTGCCTGCGGTAGCCGCAGTGGGGTTCGCGGTGCCTCTGCCGAGCAAGGAATACACGCCCCAAGAAATACCAGATAGCAGCATCAGAGTTGCGCCCAGCAGCGGTGGCGCCTCGATGCCCGGCAACATAAGCCACACTATGCCACCACTGGCC
>TARA_R110001592_G_scaffold194160_1_pt1 | contig 11180 bp, 7 predicted proteins | sample TARA_R110001592 | Tara Oceans TARA_R110001592 (sample SAMEA4398387) | marine metagenome | biome: Polar Biome; feature: [SRF] surface water layer (ENVO:00010504); material: water (ENVO:00002006), including particulate matter (ENVO:01000060) such as... | depth 5 m | reverse complement strand
TAATCGGTTTTTCGCTTCTTAAACCACAAGTCTTCCAAGCTTAAATTAAGGGTAAGTACATGGTAATTTTCCTTGACGAGTATATTTTCTATTTGTCCGCTGGACCCATAGGAATAGGATAAATTGAGCATGGAATTATTACCCCGGCCAATAGGCAAACCAATACCGGCGGTAAAATTATAGCCATTTATTTTTTCATCGTTGATGGACAAATACCCAGTGTCGTAATTGAAACCAGTCCTATATCGAATACGCTGGTTAAATTTATAACTGGCAGCATTTTTTACGAATTCCAAACCCACCGCATAGATATCCTGATCAACGTATGTCCCTATATTCTCGGTCTGTCCGGTATCACTCCAGTAATTCTTTTTATAATCGGCGTTTAGGGTAAAGGATTTTAGAAAATTGGTACTTAAACCCACCCCCAGTTCCAATGGCATATTAAAATCGGCAACAGTATCACTTTCATCCTCTTCCACGTCTATTTCAACCCCATCAAGACTTTTAATTACAGATCGCCTAACACTACCCTTTAGACTGGTTGGAAGTTGGACCGTACTTCCAATAGTGATTTTATTTGTTAGGTCATATTGCAGTCCAAGACCTACACGCGCGCCACTGTAATTGGTATCCTCCGTAGAGACCAGGGCACTGCCGTAAACCTGAAAGGATTCTTCCTCCTCAATCTTCCCAAATAACAAGGAGAAACTGGCTCCAAACCTCAAATTATCAGTAATTCCATATCCTAGGTTGAACTTAAGATCGCTCATTCCTCCAAGACCGTTTACGTTACTTTCAAAGGATTCTTCAGATCCCTCAATATTGGTTTTTACCCCAACCAGGGTATACCCAACGTCGGTATATGGAACTAGGGCTATTCCCGCCCCTAGTCTGTCCATTATCCTGAAGGCAAGGGCCAAATTTGAAAAATTGAACGTAGTTTTTGCCTCATCATTTATCCTATTGCTATAACTGTTATGCTTTCCCCTTATCCCGACATCATAAAAAAATGAATTCTGGGGTGTCAAGGCAAAATTGGCAGGATTCAAATTATTTATTTCTGTGTCGGATTTCAACCCTATTCCGGAATATCCCATGCCATTGGTGCGGCCAATACTGGTCTGGTTTATTACACCGAGACCATATAGGGAATAAGGTGAACTTGTGAGCCCCTCGGATTGGCTCAAAACAGGAATTGCGGATAAAAACGTTAGAAATAGGGCAAATAAAGGTAATTTATTCATCTTCATCATATATTGCATAGGTAAGTTCCAATTTTACACCTTGGTCAGTGCCCTCTTTTCCCATTAATACAAAACGGTCTACAGTACTGTTGTAATTCTCTGGCAAAAGAATAAATGCATAGTCGGCATCCCTTTCTGTGGACAATATTCCTTCTATATAGGTAGTTAGGGGTATTTCATAATAAATGTCATTGAATTCCTGACCATCGCGGTTTAAAGTGGCTTGTACCGCTGCATTATCCGTTCCCAGCAATTGCTCCGTTAAATCGTTGTTTTGATCTACTATATAAAGCGCTAGGTTGTCCCTTAGAGCCAGTTCATCACTATAGGATCCCAAAACCGGTTTTATTTTAAGAACAGCATTCAACAAGGTGCCCTGTCCCGGAATATCGAAAAGGGTTTTTAGATTCGTAAATTCTATTTTGGTGGTGTATCCAATACCGGACTGCACAAAACTTTGGTTATCCGATTCGGAACTATTGAGAAGAACCTCCTTATCGGTTATTGTCTTCAAATATTCGTTGGTGTCAACTACGGACATCTGATTAAAGAAAGGTATTGGACTGCTGGTCGTGTTTATGGTAAAATCTGCGGTAAATTGTGTTCGACTTTCCTCTCCGGGAATACTATAATACATTCGCATTACACTTGTAGAAAAATCAAACCCTATTATGGACCCATCGTCGTCTTCCCCCGGTTGAAAGGTAATACCATGAAAGTAATCCTTAAATTCCTCCGTGTTGGTAATATCCTTTTGCTGCAACTGATCAAAAAGCCCAAGGCCCAAAGTGTCGCTCAATTTTACAAATAAAGAATCGGTTCCAAGGGGCCTTGGAGTGTAGGTTATGAAACCTAAATCTTCCTCTAAATATCCTACCTTACTGGTATTGTAGAAATTGCTCCCATCCGCTGGCTTTAGCAGTTCACTTAACTCCTTAATATGGATGGTGTTGCTTTTAAGGGTATCATTATAGTAATAAGCGTCATATTTCAGAAAGAAACCGATACTGTCATACTCCGCTTCCGAATCGATAGAATAACTGTTGGGCAGCAATTCCGCATAGGTTGCACTTTTCACAGCCCCAAAAACTGGGTCTTTATATTTCCCTATCAACATTCGGGTGGCCTGTGAAGTTACAAGACTATCAAACTTCATGGTATAGGTTTCCACGTTCATAGTATCAATTTGTACAACCCGTATATTACTGTTGGTAAATGTCCCGCCAGCTACAAAATCGGAATCATTAATAGTATCTTCGCTACATGAAACAATTAATGCCAACAAAGCTATAAGTCCAAGGAGTTTTCTCATTCGTTCATTATTTGATACCAAAAGTAAATGCGTTTCCCTAGCCCGGAAACCCCAATAGACCAATCCACAAACTTATAAGACCAAATGGGGGATTTTAGCTATTAAATAGTCTCTACCATTGGTAGATAAAATAGCCGTTTTCATATGTTAAATAAGTGACTTTATCTATTTAAGTTTCAAACCCGAGGTTCGGCATCTAGTTTTGAAAAAAAAATAACTAATGAAATACATTTATAATATGAAGGAAAGGGTAAACCACATTAGAATGTTAACTCTGGCTAGCTTAACACTTTGCTTAATGGCCAGTTGCTCTAGCGACGATGAGGATGAAGATCTAGGAAACTGGATAGACAAATCTGTATTTGATGGGAGTCCCCGTAGTGGTAGTGCCTATTTCACAATTGGAAACATTGGATATAGTGGTGTAGGTTATGATGGCGATGATTACCTAACCTCCTTTTGGGCCTATGATATGGATGGTGATTATTGGTCACAAAAAGCCGATTTCCCAGGAACAGCAAGGAATGCCGCAGTAGGCTTTGCCATAAATGACAAGGGATATATAGGATCTGGTTATGATGGTCTTGACGAACTGTCGGATTTTTATTCTTACGACACAAGCACCAATACATGGACGGCGATCGCATCCTTCCCATCTACCCCAAGACGAAGTGCTATTGCATTTGGAATAAACGGCTATGGCTATTTTGGTACCGGTTTTGACGGTGACAACGATAGGAAGGATTTTTGGAAATACGACCCATCTACCGATAGCTGGTCCGAGTTAGTAGGCTTTGGTGGTGACAAAAGAAGGGCTGCAACCACCTTTACCATAGGTGAAACTGCATATATGGGAACCGGGGTTTCCAATGGTATTTATTTGAATGACTTTTGGGCTTTTGATTCCGCCACAGAAAGTTGGACACAGAAATTGGATCTTGACGAAGAAGACGATTATTCCATTGTTCGAAGCAATGCCTTAGGTTTTACTCTAAATGACTATGGATATATAGCCACAGGAACCTTTGGGGGAACCTTACAATCTATTTGGGAATATGATCCCAATACCGATACTTGGGAATCCAAAACAGATTTTGAAAGAACATCCAGACAGGATGCAGTGGTATTCTCCAATAACGTAAGGGCATTTATAGGTCTAGGCCGTACAGGTAGCCTCTATTTGGATGATTTGGAGGAATTTCTACCATATGACGAATACGACGACGAAGATTAGTGATTTTGATTATGTTTACTTATTGATTAGTAAAAAGAGCTATGCTGTTTGGCATAGCTCTTTTAAAGTTTAATAAAATGAAAAGAATTTTAGTATTATACATTTTGATAGCGGTCGTATCTGGACTTTTGTTTTTGAACTTCACAGGTTACACCTTAGGTTCAACAAAAAGCAAAAACCCGCTGCTTTCCGAAACATTTAAGGTAGGGAATGGCTATGGATATCAAATAGCACTAGAAGACAAAGTACTTATTAGACAGGAGTATATTCCAATTTTAGAAGGAAAAAAGCCGTTTACATCAGCTGAAGATGCAGAGCGCACTGCCAATAGGGTTATCACCAAATTATTAAGAAAAGAGAGTCCAATCTTGACACTTTTAGAATTGAAGGAACTGCAAATTCCTGAATTTAACTCAAAATAAAGCAGCGCATGGCTTTTGACAAGAAAAATATACCACAATGGCTTGTTCACACCCTATTATGGTCCACACTATCCATTTTGCTGTTTTTTCCTTTCCTATCAGAGTCTAGGACAATTCCATACGGCTTAGGTGCAAAATTACTTTTGGCCATAGCACTCTTCTACCTCAATTATTATTATCTGGCACCAAAATTATTACTAAAGGATCGGATGTGGACCTATATTGGCCTATCTGTTCTACTGTTACTGGCCACAGGTATCTTGTCCAATTTAGTCCATCCGCCTATGGGACCCGACGACCTTCCCAGACGGGCGGCCCGTATGCGCCCATTTACGGATAATGGCCCAGGAGCTTTTCGTTTTTTATTGATGACGACCATTATTTTCGCCGTTCCCTATATTTTTGGAACAATGTTAAAGGTGTATACGGAATGGCAAAAAAACGAAGATCTCCGTAAATTGGTGGAAAAAGAAAAAATACAGTCAGAACTTCAATTTTTAAAGACCCAATTAAACCCGCATTTTCTTTTTAATTCATTAAATACTATCTATTCCCTTTCGGTAAAACAATCTCCCGATACCTCCGAAGCGGTAATCAATTTATCCGAACTTATGCGGTATATGCTCTACGAGGCGGACAAAAGACTAGTGCCCCTTGCCAAGGAATTGGAATACATTAAAAGTTACGTGGCTTTACAGCGGCTGCGACTTTCCAACAGTGAGGATGTGTCCCTAAAAATATCCGGTGAGGAAAGGGGAAAATTTGTCCCACCACTTTTATTTATCTCCTTTATTGAAAACGCATTTAAATATGGCACCGATTACAATGGAAAAACCTTTGTGAAAATAAACCTTTCCATAAATAATGAGTCTATACATCTACAGGTAACGAACATAATTGGAACTTTTAAAGCCCAATCGAAAAGTAGCGGAGTAGGCCTCGAAAACGTAAAAAACAGATTAAACTATTTGTATCCCCATGCCCATGTATTGCTTATAGCGGATGATGGAAAGACCTATGAGGTAAATTTAACCTTAAATTTCAAGAACTATGAATTGCATAATAATTGATGACGAGCCTTTGGCTATAGATGTATTGACAGACTATTGCAAAAAAATAGACTTTACCGATGTAGTAGGCACTTACACCAATCCTTTGGATGCCATTACGGTTATTAAGGAAAAAAAAGTTGATTTAATTTTTTGTGATATTGAAATGCCCCAAATAAGTGGTCTGGAATTTATAAATGCTTTGGAAAACCGGCCATTATTTGTTTTTACTACAGCCTATACCCAATATGCCGTGGAAGGTTTTGAACTTAACGCAGTTGATTACTTGGTTAAGCCGATTCCCTATCATAGATTTATAAAGGCCATCTCAAGAACCAAAGAAATTTTGGCCCAAAAGGTAAAACCAACGGAAGCCAATATTTTTCCTTCCTTTGGGGGAAACAACGATAACCAAAAATTTATTTTTGTAAAATCCGAACACGAGAATATCAAAATAAATTTGGATGATATAGAATACATTCAAGGTCTCAAAGATTATTTAAAAATTCATATTGCAGGTACCAATAAGACCATCTTGACACTTTTGAGCTTCAAGGATCTTATGGAAAAACTACCCCATTACCAGTTTATAAGAGTGCACAAATCTTTCGTCGTCAACGTTAATGTGATAAAGACCATACAAAGGAACCGAATTGTAATCAACGATACCCGTATTCCTATCGGAGAAAGTCATAAGACCCAATTCTTTGCATTTTTGGGCTTATAACTTATCAAACTTTTAATAGCCATTAGGTGGTCTGAATAACTGGAATTCTACTAATCATTCCAATGGTCAGCAATGATTTGATGAATTTCCTCATTACCTTCATCAAGATCGCCTAGCATTTTACGCTGTCTAAGAATTTCGGCTTTCATTTCGGAAATAACATCCTGATAATCTGAATCGGCATATGCATTATAAAGTTCATTGGGATCCTCTTCCAAGTCGAAAAATTCCCAGTATTTATCGGGTTGCTCCTCTTCACTGTATCCATTCACCTTAAGTCCATTTCCATAATAGAAAGCAAGCTTATAGCGCTCTCCCCTAATCCCAAAATGGCCTGGCCTGTCTTTGCTGTGGTCCCAGTACCTATAGTAGCCATGCTTTCGCCAATCTGCCGGGGTATTACCTTTTAGGTTTTCCCGAAAACTATGGCCTTGCATGGTATCAGGATAATCTATGCCAGCATAATCTGCAAAGAGGGCCGAGAAATCGGCATTTTCTATGATATCGGCATTTCGGGTACCAGCTGGAATCTCTTTTGGGTACCGTATTACAAAGGGCATGTGAATAGATTCCTCATAAATTAAACGCTTGTCGAACCAACCGTGTTCCCCTAAGAAATAACCTTGATCGGCGGTATAGATAACTATGGTATTTTCTGCCAACCCAGATTTTTCCAAATAATCCAACAATCTGCCAATATTGTCATCAATGGCAGCTCCACAGCGCATAAAATCCTTTACAAATTTCTGATAGGTCTTCATTCTTGCCTCATCCGCACTTAACCCATCTACGGAGAAAGGCAATTCCGGATAAGCCATATAATCCTTTCTCAATTCAGGATCGGCAGTGGCGGCCAAATAACGTTTTTGCAAGTTGTCTATAGATTGCCCCTTAAAGACACGCCCAGTAGTTTCAGCTCCTTGATCATAAAAAGAATCGGGTACCGGAATTTCCTCATCCCGATATAGATGACTAAATCGTTCCGGGTAATCATAAGGCTCATGGGTTGCCTTAAAATGGCACATGGCTATAAAGGGTTTGGATTTGTCCCTATTTTCTATCCATTCCATGGTTTTATCGGCAATGATATCCGTACTGAAACCTTCCACTACCTTGCCACCACCGTAGTAGTCTTCCCAATTGTCGGCTGTTTTCAATCTTGGGTTCCAATAATCTCCCTGCCCAGGCAGTACGACATAATAATCAAACCCTGCCGGCTCTTGTTTTAAATGCCATTTCCCGATTACGGAGGTGGCATAACCCCCTTTTTGCAGCTCCTTAGCAATATTATTGTGGTTTGGGGACAAACCAGCCCCTAGGGTCGTGACCCCATTAACGTGACTATACTGTCCGGTTAGGATCGTTGCTCTACTGGGGGTACAAATGGAATTGGACACCAAACAATTTTCCAAAACACAGCCTTCGGCTGCCAACCGTTTTATATTGGGATTGTGCACATAATCTTTTAAAATTCCACCGTAAATACCCCAGGCCTGTGCGGTATGATCATCTGACATTATAAAAAGAATATTAGGTCTTTCCGTACTGACCACTTTTTTATCTTCTGTCCTATTCTTACAACTGGTGATGGTTAATAATGCTAAGCCTAGAACAGCTACAAAGAATTTCATTTTCATCTTGCCTTATTTATTTTTAAACTTAATATCCGTAAAATTAACTTTTAAAACCAAAAGATAGCTTTTAGCATTAATTAATGACATAATTAAGCTGTTTTTGAAGCACATGCTATGGAGTGTTTTAAGCCTCAAGGATTTCGTTCTAGGATCAAGTGCTCTGGTCTAATTTGAAAAATTAGGTGGGTTTGACTTAAAATTAAATTCAAATAATTGATTATGAATTCATTGAAATTAGCGTTTCTGTCTCCTCGAGCCCGACTAACTTCCTTCTGCGGGCTCGAGAGGTTTTAGACAATAAAGTGATTAAATTGAGTTCTCTCCCAATAACCCCCTGAATGTGCCTGTCTACCAAAAAGGCAAGCTCGACCGGACAACATTACCTGGAACAAGTAGTAACCTTTAAAAATCAATCGAACTCACATTAAATATGTCTTTTATAAAATTTATTGCCATCACATTTTTCAATTTAAAATGGGATTTTGAATGCAAACCAAACTTTCCCTATAAATCACTAAAATTCCAGAAAAGTATATGACCCTAACGGAATGTTAAATACATTTGATTACAGCGGTGGTGGTCTTGTACAAACCACCAAAATGCAAAACATATAGTTCACAGGCCGGCCAACCACTTTAGAGCAATCTGATCGGAACGTGAAAAAGTTCATTTTGTTTGAATTAGTATTCCTTTTTAGAAACAACCTGACCATAACCTCAATCGGGCCTGCCTGTTCTTTTAGACAAAAAATGATTCTCAAAAATCCTGCACCCATCCCAATTTCTGATAAGATTAATCAAAATATTAAAAGGAATTTATTCGTCTTGGGTAGACCGCAAACTTACAAAGTTATATGCAATCTAATGAGTACCTTAACACCAAGATTTTCTATGGGAGTTCGTTGCTTAAAAGGAGCCCAATAAGGGATAAAAAGAAGAAAATGTTCAGATTACTGGCCACGTCCAGATTATTGCCAATTAAAATGTATCTAATCACCACTCTTTAGTGCTTCCTTTTTCTTCCTTGCGTAGTATCGACCTTCCTTAACGTAATAGGACCCAACAGGAGGTGAATTATCCCCAAATTCCTTTCTTATGTACGTCAAAATCTGGGCAATTTCCTCATCTTCCAAATAATCTACTGCTGGCATTACACCGTCAAAGGCTTTGCCATTCACTTCTATGGGCCCACTTAATCCGCTCAACACAACGTCTATAAGTCTTTGTTGATCCCCTTTGACCCATTCTGAATCGGCGATCGGCGGAAACCTACTACCGTCTCCCATACCATTGGCCATATGACAGGCTCCACAGTATTTGTTATATAATACAGCTCCCGCTTCTGCCCTAAGTGGCGTAAGATCATCCTTAGTTTCATCCGGAGTTTTGATATGCGGTAAGTTTTTGAGTTTTTCCATTTTCGAAAGTTGGTCTTTTCCAAAACTCTTCTTGTCCCCTTTGTACATTACCCGCCAAATTTTACCGTGCTCACTTTCGCTGATATACAATGAACCATCCGGTCCCATGGCAATACCCATAGGCCTATATCCTGCATCGTCCGTATCAACAATTTTATCGACCTGTGTAAAACCATCGGCAAATACTTCCCACTCGCCAGCTTGTCCATTTTTAAATGGGACAAAAGCAATAAAATAGCCGGCTTGAGGAAAAGGAGCCCTGATAGTAGAGCCGTGAAAGGCGATAAAAGCACCATTTTTATAATGCTCAGGGAATTGTTCACCTTGATAAAAATGTAAGTCATTGGGTGCCCAATGACCTGGAAAACCAATTATGGGCTGCTCGTATTTTGCACCATCACCTTCCTTTTTGCCATCACCTCCATATTCTGGATTAAGCAATTTTTTGCCCTGCATATGATCGTAATAGTAGTAAGGCCAACCAGCATTGGTCCCCTCTTCGACCTTGAGAAACTCTTCCGAAGGTAGCATAGCACTTTGCCATGGGGAATAGTATTCCGGCCAGTTACGGTTCAAATTGTCCCTTCCATGTTGCAAGGCATATAAGGTATTATCGTAAGGGTTCCAATCCATCCCAACAACACTCCTAATACCTGTAGCATAGCGATAGCCGTCCTTTTGTGTCTGGCCAGGCTTATCTGCATCAAATTGCCATATCCCGGCGTGCCACTCCAACTCAGGACATGGATCCTGCCCCAATGCCCCTGGCATTCTATTCTGTTCTTTTGACTGGCACACATCTCCTGGAGAACCAAAGGGAACATACATATGACCGTCCCCATCAAAAGTCAATGGTTTGGCAATATGGGAATAGCCATAAGGGGAATTTTGATAGTCATCCGTAAGCATGACCTCAGGTTCACCTTCAGGTACCAACTTGCCCCTGGTCAGCTTTTGCCTATATACCGTACTTGCTGTACTGTAGTATAAGTAATCCTTATAGATGCGCATCCCTGTAGCGTAATAACCGCGCTGATCAAATACCCCAAACCGTTCAATTTGGTCGGCTTTTCCGTCATTATCAGTATCGCGCAGACCAATATTCTCACCTTCCGGATGGGCAAATCGCATTTTTATATATACATCGCCATTGTCATTAACCGCAAGATGGCGGGCGGGCCCTATACTGTCTACCACCACTACCGCCTCAAAACCTTCAGGGAGTACCAATCCGCCATTATCAGGGTCTCCAGGTGGCAAACTCTTCGTGCATTGCATCATAATGCCCGAAAACAATAAGATAATCAAGATGTTATATATTCGGAGGAGAACTGCCATTTCTTTATATTTCCTATTCGGTGCCAAGAAAGTAAAATCTATTATTGAGCATAATTAAAATAACATGGACTAATTGATGTTCAATGTGCTTTTTTGTTGCCATAAAGAGTAACATTTAATCTTTTATCTTAATTACAAATAACTGACTCCCATACCGAACAACCCCTCCTAAGCTAATCAAATTTGTTTAAATAATTAAGTGACCTTTAATTATTTTTAGTGGCTACTGCAATACTCAATATCCTATTAAGGTAAATTCCAAACCACCAAGAACATTATTAACCCCCTTGCGGAAAACCGCAAGGGATTGTCTTTTTATAAATTTAGGTTTGTCCATGAAATGCCATAATGGAATACTGGTTTATGAAAAAGGCAATGTTCCATTGAGGCAAAATGAATCACATCTTAAACACATACTGGCCAGCTTGCCGAAAAGGTATTCGGGGGAACTATCCAATTTGGCAGGCAAGGCCTTTAATGTAGATCCGTGTAGCATATAAGTGCTTAATTGGCAATTAAATTATGGCCGAAAACATTATTGCGACTATTTGTCCCTTTGTGCCGTTTACATAGCTACTATAGACTTGACTGTGAGTTCCAGGTAGGTTTCATACAAACCAAACCACTTGTATGGTATCTGCAAACCGAGATTGACTTTCCTTTATTTTTATAACTTTGGGGAGATGAATAATATAACCCAAATTCCGGCAAGTTTTATAGAGCAAAACACAAATTTCTCCAACCTTGTCAATGCATTAAGGGCGGCATTTTCCAATAAGGAAACCATGGTACCAATGCGA
>TARA_R110001592_G_scaffold136109_3_pt1 | contig 11183 bp, 2 predicted proteins | sample TARA_R110001592 | Tara Oceans TARA_R110001592 (sample SAMEA4398387) | marine metagenome | biome: Polar Biome; feature: [SRF] surface water layer (ENVO:00010504); material: water (ENVO:00002006), including particulate matter (ENVO:01000060) such as... | depth 5 m | reverse complement strand
TTATAACACTTTCTAGTTTTTTAATTAATTTTTTATCGTCCATTTTTCATATCTTTTTTTATTTCTCTTATAGCATTTTTAACCATTCTTTTTAACTCTTCTTTAGTGATTTTAGGTTCTTCTACATGTTTTATAGGCATTGAAAAATCTTTTGGAGACATTTCATTTTCATCTTTTACTGGTTTATAGAAGAAATACTGAGTATATCCATCTGGGTGGTTTAAGGTTGATTTAAGATCATTATCATCCCCTTTTCCATCTAGCCATTCATCCTTTTTATGAGCTTCAATATCACTATTATATTTAGCTAAATCTTTTTGGAATTTTTCTTTTTTCTCTTTATCTCTTTTTTCTTTTTCTAATCTTTCTCTTTCTTCTCTTTCTGCTTTTTCTTCTTCTGTTTCTCCACCTACTATATTAGTGTCTACTGGAGTTATAGGTTTTATTAAATTAGAATCTATATTAAACTCATTAGTATCTATTGGCATCATTTCATTAGAATCTATAATTCTTATCATATTAGAATCTAAAACAAACATGTTAGGATCTAAATAGTTTGAATCTACTATATATCGATTGTTAGTGTCTAAAGCATTTGAATCTACTACATTTATTATATTAGTATCCATTACAGGAGCTTCACAACAAGCACATAAATCTTTTTCTAAATTAGGAACAACATTTGTATCTATAGTTCCAAATTCTTCTTGTTCACTTATATCAGTTGCGTCTACATTATCTGTTGTGTTTGTTTGTTTTTCTGAACATTTTTTACATTCTTCTGAATTTGGATTTAAATAGGGAGAATCTATTGGTAAATTTATACAATATTCTGGAATTTGTTTTATTAAATTTGAATCTAATATATTTGCATTAGAATCTATTATTCCTTTTTCTTGTAAATCTTTACAATAAGTAATTAATTGATCATAATATTCAATACTCCTATCTAATCTATCCATTTCTTTTTTAGACATATCAGATTGAAGAGGAGTATTTGTATCTATATTTCCAAGTTCTTCTTGTTCTTCTTGTTCACTTATAGCTACGTTTGTATCCATTAGTTCTGTAGTTGATCCTCCTCTTTCTTTTTCTAAAGAAGCGAACAATTCACTCATAGCATCTTCATTATTAAAATCTATTTTTGAACACATTTTAGCATTTAATTCTAATTCCAATGTTCCATCATTAGGTGGTTGTTGCATGTTCTGAGCTTGTATTGGAGATGATGCTGTACCCCCATATGGCCAAGGATAGTTAGTGTATTTCTGATCAAATTCAGAGAAACCAGGAAAATACCATCCTAACTCAGTATTATTCATCATTTGATTCATATATCCTGGTTGTGATGATTGAACACCATCAATTCCTGTTGGTTCAGGTATAATATCAGCTGCACAACATGATACATCATTTCCTGTTGCTCCTGGATAACATCCTTTCCACCCAAATGCCCAATGAGGACCTTCACCCATATTAAATGCTAAAGATCCATACCAATCAGTATGCCATCCTATAGTGCCATAAGCTTGGTTAACTGGGTTTAATGGGTAAAATTCACCTGGACTTGTATTTCCTGCTAAGTAAGTTCCACCAGCATTATATTTTGGTACCCCTCCTGGTGCAAAATTATTTCCAACATTGAAAACATGTGCTATATTTTTAAATAGATCATACTTACCTACATCCATAAGTTGCGTCATATTTACCATATTAGAAACCTTATGAGGAAGATTTGGATCATTATTAGTTTTATATAATGCATTTAATCCATCAGCATCTCTATTAAACTTAATAACATCTTTTGTTGGAAAAAAATTAGTATTTTGATATGCTTGTGCTGGTGGTTGTGCATCTGTTCCTCTATTAGGAGTAGTAGCAAAATTATCAAAACTTACAACACCTGCTTCTTGTGGACTTGGATCACCATCTTGAGGACCATAAACAATTTCATTGTTACCATAAGGGTTTGTAAGATCAACACCTGGATAAGGACCACTATAAAAAGTTCCATTAGTATGTGTTACATTATAAGAAGGTGGAGGACCTACTTGTATTCCTTGAGCTACACCCATTGGGTTAAATTGAGCTGGGTTACCTATAATATCTAAATTATCTGAAGGATTTGTAGCAGATCCAATATATACAGGATGGAAAGCTAATATTGCTGTAGTAAGATCATTACTAGGAGATATTCCTGCTATTGAAGCATCAAATTCACAACTATTTATATTATGAATATTAATATAAGGACATGTATTACCTTGGCCAATCCAATTATTTAATGCATCATTATAATCATTAATCCATGCAGCATCAGGAGCATATACAGGTACCCCTGCTCCTGCAAACCCCCCCGCATTGTTAGTCCAATCACTTATTAATTCTTCGTTTAGCATATATGATCGTGGAGATGGAGAGTTGTTTGGTCCAACCCAGGATGCATGAACCCATTCATTAGGATCTGTTTGGTTAAAATGTCTAGGTCCTTGATCTCCTCTACCTGCTGGACTAAATGTCCATTCAAAATCACCAATTTGACTACTAGCATATGATGTATTAGTTCTTCCATCATTAAAATAACACCCATATTGGTTCATATTTCCTACTATTACACCTCCTCCCATATCTGTACCTGGGACTAATGTTGATTCAAAATCAACTACACAGCAAGACATGTCATCTTGGTTCCCTGTATGTAAATAATCAAATGAACAAAAAGATCCTTGGGATGATACTTGAGTCCCATTAGGAGCGGTTGTCCAACCTGGAGGAGTATAATTTAATGCTTGATAAGCAGCTTCTGGGTATATTTGGTTATTTGGACCAAAAGGAGCTGATAGAAAAGATGGGTCCCAATTTGAGGCAGCTTGGTCAACTTCTTCATGTAGTGGGTTACCATTAGCATAATTTCCAAACCAATCTTTAGGACATCCATGTGTAATATGAGTTATACCTAATTTACAACAATGTGTATATGGGTCATTCATTCCATCTTCAGTTGGGTGTTGATTTCCTGCTCCAGCTGGTTTAGTAGGATCAGTAGGATCTGGACATCCCATCATCGCTCTCATACCACCTTGAGGTGTCTGGTTTGGACCTATCCACATAGGATCTAGTGTGTCTATTGGTGTACCTGCAGGATATAATATTCCTAAAGGATCTAATAATGTAGCTTCTCTAAAAGGATCACCACCATTATAAGGCATTGCAGGCATGTTACATCCACATTCCCATGTGTCTATTAAACCTGGGGCTGGTGGTGTATTAACTACATTACCACTTGTATCATATATATGCAAATAATAAAAAGCTTTATCAGGAGAATTAGTAACTGATGGTCCTACAGCACATTCAGCATCACAAGGTACTTCTATTGCAGTATGCATAAAAGTAGATACTGGATTAGTTGGACAATTCATAAATCCTGCTCCTCCATTAGATGGAAGGTTACCTGCATGGGCCCATGGCATTGTTGCTGTACTTTGGTCTATTTCTCCTGTTGTAAAATCAGCACAACAATATGGTGTGTTTTCTTCCCAATCAATTCCTGGTACAACAGTGTAACAATCACAAGGATTTCCAGGACAAGGGAATCTACAATCACAATGGTCTACACTAAATTCTAAAGGAGTATCACATACATGATCTCCTAATCCATCATTATCATAATCAGGTCCACAAAATGCTCTATGAATTCCATAAGGTTTTGCGGAAGATGGGGTTCCATCTCCTGTATCATCGGTTAACCATTGACCTGATTGGCCCCCATATTGATAATGGTCTACATCTGGAGCTATTCCTTGAGAAGGTACTAGCCCTGCAGCTGCATCACAACCACAATTTGATAAATCATTAGAATCACAAGGAACATCACAATCAAATGGGTATCCTGAGAAACAATTTATTTCCATAACTGTACCACTTGCTCCTGCAGGATTCCAAGGGGCATTTTCTTCATATGCTTGTCCTAACTCATCTACACATTGACAAAAACCTCCATTACTATCCCAATATGTTTCTACTGGTGTTCCTGAAAATATATTAGCACCAAGTCCCATTGCTAATATAGTTGATAGATTAGGTACCATATAAGGCCCCCAAGTACCATCATCATCAGGATCAAAAGGTAAGATAGATCCGGCAGCAATCATATCAGCTATTTCTGTACCAGGAGTATTTTGATCTAATATTAATTGTGTATTTAAACAACATTTGTTACATTCTGGAATACCCATTAAACAATCTACTTTAACAAAATCTCCTTGTCCAACAAGTTCTGGATGTAGACTTTGATAAGCTGTTGTATTTAACATTTCACAATCACATCCTTGGGGAGCTGGAATTAATGCACTTTCCCATTGAGCTTGAGAATTATAACTAAAGTTTACGTGATTTTCATTAGCACAACATACTGATGTTTCTGGACCCAAATATGAAGCTTGGTCAAATGGGGTCGCTATCCACCAATCTATATTTGAACTATTTTGATATGCAGATGCTTGGTAATAATCATAAAATGGATTAGATGGATCATTTATAAAAGTAGATGGATGAGAATAATCATTTGGGTTATTAGAATCATATGCATCACACCCCCAACCACAACAACTAGTATTGTTTGGATTAGGAAAAAGTCCTATAGTTGGATCAGAATTATATAAGTAAGAACCACCATTCCCCATTCCATTTGAATCTGATAAACTTGGACAACCCATTGCATTTGAATCATAATCAGGTGAAGCAGGATCTGAACAACCTGTAGGATATCGACAACATTGAAGAGAATTACTATCAATTTTAATAAAACTAATATAATCTATTCCCGAAGTTGTAAAACCTGAACTTGCTGCACATCCTTGACCATCATTAGACGCTACACCAGTATAATTTATAGAATTTGAGTCAGGACAAGTATATTCATATTTACAACAATCAAAATTTGAATCATTAGGTTTTGGATCTACAAGTATTGTAGTTCCATTATCAGTTATAGTTTGGTAGGGAGTCATATAATCTAAACAACCTAAATTATTAGAATCATAATAATGAGGAGCAGGATGTAATGCAAGAGTTGAATCTGTTATTGCTGTTGGATCTGTACAACCATAAGCATATGCACAACAGCCCGTTTCATCTGGATCTGGTTTTATTCCTATTGTAGAAAGATCTACTGGAGTTGTAACATAAATAAAAGGGTAAACGTTTGGTGCATTAGCTGCAGGAACACATCCTGGTCCATTATTTCCGTATCCTGGTTGTATTACGGCTGTAGGGTCTGCACATCCATATTCATAAAAACAACAACCTGTATTACTATCACTTGGTTTTGCATAACAATCATTACCTGTACATGTATTATTCCAATGAGTAGCATTAAAATCTGTTGGATGACACCCATTAAAAGAAGGACTTGACATTGCCCCTAATACAAAGGGTAGAGCATCTGGATCATTACATCCATATTCATAAGTACAACACAACGTATTATTTGAATCGTTTATTAAGGTACCTATAGTCCAATCATGGTTTATATTTGTGTCTGCACAACCTCCTGCAAGTGAGTTATAGTTAGAAGCATCAGGATCATTACATTGATAGGTGTAAGAAGCAAGTACTGGGTCTCCACAACAAGCATTATTATTTGAATCAGGTAAAACATAATCTGCAGATAAACTATTTGAGTCTGTTGGATTACAACCCCATGAGTTAAAATTATTTGTATCAAATGGTGGAGTTTGTAAATTATTTCCTCCTGTAAATGATCCTGGATCAATACAACCATAAACATATGTACAACAACTTACATTAGTTGGGCTAGGATTTCCATTAGAATCACATCCTAAATTATTAGAATCATAATTTGAAAAAGGAACTGCCCAATTATAGTTTGTGGGAGATGCTGATCTATTAGTGTTTGTAAAAGCAGGATCATCAAATGGTTGTGCACAAGCTGAAGTATAAGTACAACAAGTATCATGATTAGGATTACCTGAAGGAAAATAATTAAATGAATTATCATACATTACATCATTAGAATCGGGACACCCTAATGAATTTACAGTGTAATTATTAGCAATAGGATCTGGACAACCTGTAGTATAAGAACAACAATTATCATAATTAGAATCATTAATAAGAAGAGGTTCAGTTAATGGGGTTAGAGTTACGTTTGGAGGGCAACCTTGATTACCTTGATTTGGTGACCATATAGTTATTTGTTGATAATTTGAGGATAATGGGTCTGGACATCCTAGTTGATTTAAATAACTACAACAAGTATCATCAGTTATGTCTGCTGGACCTATATATTTCCCTGGATTATTAGTGTCTAAAGCTTTATTTGCTGAACATCCTGCTACACGAAAATCATTCGCTTGCCCACTGTTAGGAGCTACATAATTATCTGCTGAAGGGTTAGGACAATTATAATCATATTGACAACAATTTTTAGCTCCAACATTTCCAAAAGATTGACCAGTTATAGGGTTAGTATAAGGATCTCCATTTGTTTCATTTCCATTAGAATCTAAAGGATTACATCCAACTGCTAATGCACCATAACATGCATCTGATCCATAGAGATCTCCTCCAAAATTCCAAGAACACCAGAAATTTGCATCCGCTAAGCTTGGATTATTTACAGGTTGAGTAGGATCAAAATTTAAAGTTGTACCTGCTAAGGCTCCTAAAAAACTATATTGCTGAACATCATAAGCGCTATACCATGCTTGTTGCACCCCTTTAATTGCTAAAGGATCATTACATGCGTAAATAGAATTATATGTACAACACCAATTAGGTTCATTAGAATCTAGTTTGTTTGAATCAAAATTATTTGAATCATAAAAAGTTGAATTTGGATTAGTTTGACTACAAGAGGTACCTATATCATAAGCCTCTTGTACAAAACCACTTCCTGGTATTCCTAATAAATTAGCATCAGTACAACCAAATGTAGGATCACAACATATTCTATAAGGATCTCCTGCACCTCCATTATCTTCACCTACATTCATTATTGGGAGAGATCCTGGGTTGTTTATGTCATAACACCCTACTGCATTTGGATCGGCAAAAGGATTTAAATTAGTATCATTACATCCCCAATGGTAAACACAACATTCATTATCAATGTTTGTATCTATATTTCCATTTGCATCATAAATATTTCCCCACCCTTCAGCATTATCTGGTCCATAATCTGTAATCCAAGGAACTATTGAATAATTACTTGTATCTGACCAACATGCTATTGCATTAGAATCATAATTACATCCCCCCATAGGGCAACCTGGTACATTATAAGTAGTAAATATTCCTGTATTTTGTACTGCTAGAGGATCAGGACATCCTGTGTTATAATTACAGCAAATGTATTTATCATTTGTGTCTGCTGTTATAACATTAGAGTTTGAATCAATTGCACATCCCCAAATTCCATCATCAGGATCAGTACCAACTCCTGGTCCTGTTACTGTTAAAGGATTATCCCATGATGCATGTGTTCCATAGTTATTTGCATTTAGATCTGGACATCCTACATATTCACAACAACTATGATCACTTTGTATAGTTCCATTTGTATCAAAAGAACACCCGGCATACCCTGCTGTTATTGTTATTTTATTAAAAGCATCTGTATCTGCACATCCTAAATATTGACAACATTCTTTTGTATTAGTATTTATTTCATCATCAACATTAAATCCTTGTTCACATGATATATTACTATCATTAATAGAAGAACCAAAAATAGTATTATAATAATTTTCTGATGAAGAGTCATTACATCCTTCATAATGACAACAATCTGTGCTTGTAAAATTACTATCACAACCTAAAAAGGTATAATTTGAATCATAACCACTCATAACTTTTCCTTCAAAGTTTTTAGCATTATAATACCCATCAGGAAGTGAGTACATACCTATTCCCGCTAATGGATTAACACTATTATCAGGACATCCTATATAACCACAACACCAATTTCCAATAGGATCTACTTGATATGAGTTACTAGCATTTGATACTATATTTGTATCATAATTTCTCGAAGGACAATCTCCAATGTTCCAACTACCCCCAGTCATAGTAACTGTAGTTGGATTTGAAATCATATGATTTGTGGTAGTAGGTTCATGTTGATAACCTACAGCACCATATTCACCACAACCATAATAATTACAACAATCATAATTATTTGAATCTAGTCCCCCTGTAGTTGCATCTATACACCCATCAGCTTGTGGGTCATAATTCATTGCTAAATGATATGTAAAATTAGTACCATTAGCTAATGTTATTGTAGATATTGTACCATCTTTACAACCACCATAAGTACATAAAGAAGGTGTATCTATTACTTGATTTGAGTCTGTAGTTGGAGATAATACTGAGTAGTGGTTTGTTGCTATTGGGTCTTTACAACCAAAATAATTACAACAATCTGTATTAATAGGGTCAAAAAGATTTGTTGAAGGATCATCATTTATAACACAATTTACATTTCCCCCTAAAAGTCCTAATATAGGCATATTCAGTCCATCTAATTGTAAAAGAGGATAATTATTTGAATCTATTCCATAATTAGCTACTGTTAGTCCTCCTCCTGCACCTATATCAGTACATCCTATATATTCACAACAAGATGATCCATTTGTTGGGTTAGATATATTTTCAAAAATTTGAACGTTATTTGTGTCTATAGGACAACCCTCATTATTATTAGAATCGTAATTATAAGCTGTTATATCAGGACAACCAAAATCAGGAGTTATACAACAATCATCATTTGATGTTATAAAAAGTCCTCCCATTGGGTCTTGACATCCTACTGTTCCTAAAGAAACACCATTTGGGTCATTAACCATTTGTACAAATCCTTGTACATATCCCCAATTTTGTGCAGGTACACTAGGATTTGTAGGTCCTGGATCACTTCCATCTATATTAGAATAAACATAATTACCTATAGGTACTTCTAAAGCTAAATCACACCCAACATATTCACAACAATGTTCTAAATTTGAATCTGCTGATCCTACATAATAAGCAGATGATCCTATAGCACTTGCCATACTTGCATCTACTATTATACATCCTGTTGCAGATGGGTTATAATTTATTGCTGTAGGGTTATTACATCCTACATTTGAATCTACTGGTGGTTCACAACAACTTGTATCTAAAGGATCTATATATCCATTAGTTTGATTACAACCTACTGTTATATTAGATGTATCATAACCATGTTGACCTATATTTGTCCATGTAGTAGGATTATTAGAATCATAATTTTGTTCATTTCCAAAACCATACATGGTGTCTACTCCAGAAGTAGGACAACCATAAACTTGACAACAAGTAGTATCTAATGGGTTTCCTATACCTCCACTTTCACATCCTATTATATCTGAATGGTCATTAATAAAATTACTATCATATCCTACTATTAAAGGTAATCCTGCATTTGAAGCTTGATAAGCTACACTAAAAATTCCTCTATTTATAATGGGGAAGTTTGGATCTACATTTGCTATAGCTTTACACCCTATATAATTACAACAATCTAGGTTATTACTATCTGGTATTCCATTAACAGCACAACCATCTACTGTTAAGAAAGCATTTGTATCTATCCAAGAGCTAGCATATGAAGAACCTGCAGTAAATGTTGGGTATCCATTAGCATCAGTACCTATAACATAAACATTATAATCATTTGAATCTACTGAATAACCTCCTGAAGAATTATTCCAATTTGCTCCATCATATAATGCAGGAGATGAATTATTGTCTATATCATTATAATTTGTAGAATTTGGATCTACACAACCAAATTTATACCAAGAATCATCACACGCTCCTGTTCCTCCTTGACAATTAGCTAATGCTGCATTTCTACCTAGGGCTGCTGGTGAATAATAAGAACTAGCACAAAGACTTGGGTCCCAACCCCCATTTAATTGTTGACAACTACTATAAGCACTCTGAGATAGTGAACCCCCATAAACATCCGCAATATTATATTGACTAATCTCTCCTGTTGATTGATTATTTGGGTTTAAAGATACAGCTGAATGATCTGCATTACCTACCCATAACCCACCACAATTATCAATTCCATTTAATAAACTACAATCTAAAGTTCCTGTAGTTAACCCATCAGACCACCCCATTGTGAAAGAGGGATTATTAGCACAATAGTGAATAACGTCCATAGGAGTAACCCAATTTGCATTACCATCATATTGTCCATAAAAAATATCTCCAATTTGATGATTAGTTGTTACAAAATAAGGATATAGAGGGGTTCCTGCAGTAGTATAATCCTGACTATCGTTAACATCTGTCCATGTATCATTTAATGGTTCAAATGTTACATATGGCAACATTTTAAGTTGAAGATCATGAGCAACACCTGAGGATTTAAAATTTATTTCTGTTAACCCACTTGCACCATCACATTGATATAAGAAACCTTCTGGATCTCCTGAAGTTCCATTTATATTAAATCCTTGTAGTTCAAAATTATCTTCTGAACTATACGGAGTAACTTGCTCTATTAAAAGTTTTTTTTCTTTAAGTTCTGCTTCTGTGAGTTTTTTCTTATTTTTTATAGGGGATTTTGAATCTAAAGTTCTTTTTTCTTTAGGGAGATCTTTTTGCTCCTTCATCCACTTTCTTATGTCAAATTTTTTCATCTTAAAATCTTGTAAAACGTGTTCTGTTTGGATTACCCATGGCTGATTTTTCCATTCCTCGTGTTTGTTGTCCTTCAGCTCCTCCGTATGGAGCTCCTTTATCTGTGTAGAAATTTAATTCATTACCTTCTGAGTCAAAAGGTCGTTGAGATGTAATATCATTACCATCAGTAGCATTTCCCCCACTACTACCTGTGCCCATGTATTCTTGTATTATAGATCTAATTAGTTCTCTTAGCGCTTCTTTATCCATTAAATTTATTTTCAAAATTTTTTCTTCTTATTTTAGCTGCTTCTTTTATGTCTTTAGTAAATTTTTTCTTATCAATACCTCCTACCCATCTTTCTACTACTCCATCTTCAGAAACAAATCCTGAGTTTGAAGTATTAACCATATTTAATAAATATGCTTCTGTTTCATCTAATACAGAAAGATTATTATTTAATAAAAGTGATTTTTTATAATCATCATATTCA
>TARA_R110001592_G_scaffold97479_2_pt1 | contig 11185 bp, 10 predicted proteins | sample TARA_R110001592 | Tara Oceans TARA_R110001592 (sample SAMEA4398387) | marine metagenome | biome: Polar Biome; feature: [SRF] surface water layer (ENVO:00010504); material: water (ENVO:00002006), including particulate matter (ENVO:01000060) such as... | depth 5 m | reverse complement strand
TTGGATTCGAACCAAGGACCTAGTGGTTAACAGCCACCCGCTCTGCCACTGAGCTATACCCGATAATAATTATTTACCGTCTGCATCGAACAACTTAATAACTTCCGGCTCCTCTGCTGCTGGTTGTGCTGGTGCAGGATTGTTAATAGCATGATATTGCGCAGTAATCTGCTCCGTAAGTTTAACTGTCGAAGTAACAATAGTCGACTTATGGAAAGTCCATTCGTTATCCTTTTTATCCCCTTCAATAAACTCCATAAATAGATAAGGAAAAGTCTGTACTTGAAGCTGACCATTTTGTTGATCTGGTTGTACATGTACAATAACTGGGTTATTGAGAGTCAAAGTTTCATCAGTTTGACCTGTCTCAACTCCAACAACGGTACGACCGACTTGGTCGACAATAGCAATGATTTCTTTTTGATCACTCATACAAATATATTATAACATACCCTTGTCGAGTATCAACTGTGGATTAATATTTTTTTGCTAGTAAATAATTTATATGCTTAACCCCTTAACAGGTAAGACCATTTTTGTTCAAATAGCCTCTTTTAGAGATAGTGAATTACTACCAACACTAAAAGATATGATTGATAAAGCAGATGAACCAGAAAATCTTAAAATATGTATCTGCTGGCAACATTCTAAAGAAGATGAATGGGATACTTTAGATGAATATAAAGATGATGATCGGTTTATTATTATCGACATTAAAGCAGAAGAATCCAAAGGAGTTTGTTGGGCTAGACATCTAATACAACAAAAATATAATAACGAAGATTTTACTCTTCAACTAGACTCTCATCATAGATTTGTTACTGGGTGGGATACAGAACTTAAAAACGAGATATTACAATTACAACTACAAGGTTACCCAAAACCTTTACTTACTGGTTATATAACATCATATCATCCATCATTACCGGAAAGTGAATGGGGTAAAGAACCTTGGCAAATGGTATTTGATAGGTTTACACCAGACGGTGTTATATTTTTTAGGCCTACCCCTATAAAGGATTGGCAGAATAGGAAATATCCTGTTTCAGCTAGGTTTTATTCAGCCCATTTTTGTTTTACGTTAGGTATTTTTTGTAAAGAAGTGCCACATGACCCAAAATATTATTTTCACGGTGAAGAAATAACTATAGGTGTACGGGCATTCACATATGGGTATGATTTGTTTCATCCACATAAAATTGTAGCATATCATGAATTTTCTCGAGATTATAGACCAGATAAGCATTGGGACACATACAGTAATTGGGATAATCATAATAAAAAGACATATGGTCTAATGAGAGAGTTACTCGGTATTGATGGTAAAGTCTGCCTGGAAAAAGATCTATATGGTAAGTATGGTATTGGCAAAGTCAGGTCAATTGCTGACTGGGAAGAATATGCAGGAGTAAGATTTTCGAATAGATCTGTACAAAAAGAAACTTTACATGGCATCGAACCTCCTAACTCCGTGGATAGCACCTGGGGTCAGTTTTTTAAGCATTGTATAAACCTAGATAAATCTAAGTTTAACTGTGATAATATGGAGTTTTTGGCTGTAGCACTACATAATAAAAATAATGAAACATTGTTAAGAAAAGACATATCAGGTGATGAACTATCAGCAATTTTGTCCAACGATCATTTACATATTTGGGTGGAAGGTGAGCTAGCAGAACTACCTACTTATTATGTAGTTTGGCCTTCCTATACAGATACCGGATGGGGTCAAAGATATTCCGGCAATTTATAATATTTTCAGATGTATACCACTAGTAATTGATACTTATTCTATAATATACCTATAAAATCTCAATAATTTTTTTAAGTAAATTGTGATCTTTAAAATAACGCTCCTTTATTTTTCTTGCGCCTTTAATTTTTTGATTATAAATTTTATCCTTATTATTATTAACATCTACCAGAGTATCTTGGACATACTCCATATCATTAATATTATCTAGTAAAATGTACCCATCTTCCGGAAATAATTCTTTAATATTTAAACACCCATAATATATAGGAATACAATCCGTAAGAATTGCATCAAAAAACTTTTCAGTAACCCAATTGTCATGACAATCATTTTCTATAGATAGATTAAATTTAAAATTTTCTGTACAGTCTATTTTACGAGGACTATTATTTTTATGTTTAAATTTATGGTTACCTACCCCAAAAAACTCAATATGAGGAGCATCTTTTAATTGGTTAAGTACATTAACCCGTTTTGGATATATTCCATACGAATAATTAATACCTGTTATACATGAGGAAATTCCTTTGGATTTATCTTTAAAATTGGTATTAGCAATATTATTATAATTCCATATATCTAATTTATCGACCCATGGTCCTCTACCTCCGTAAAACGTATAAGCGGGGGCGACAATATTATTGCCTATATACCCCTCTCTGCAAAATCCAAGAACTGTACAATTAGGTTCGCTGTATTCTTTTTGATGAGATCCACTCCAAAACGGCTCATGCGGAAAAACATAGTATTGTTTACTACTATCAATCTCTAAACAAATATGATTAAAACATACTGCTACATCGTAGGAGTCATCATATACAAACTTAATACCTGTTAAGCTTATTTCCGGTGTTTTAAATTGACATAATAACCTATTGGTAATATTTTCCGAGGTATCCCATGGGCAAGCTAAACGTACTTTGATCATTATATTTTAACTTTTTCAAAGTTGTTAAAGTTAAATCCAATTTTTAAATGATGGTTATAAAATATCCCACAAACTTCTTGCATATCTATATTAGCTAATCGCGCTGCAACACCTATTTCATATGCTTCCATATCGAAAGTTATAGGATGATTTTTATCTTGGGTTTCAAATTCATAACAAATAGCTTCAAAATGATCCGCCATTTTTTGCAGTTTATCAGTATTTTTAATTAACAAAAAGTGTTCACTAGGAAATTTAGCTCCACGCCATTCGTCTCTAATACCATAAAACCTAAATTTATCATTGAACAGCGGTTTATTAGTGTCAGTATATGTGAAGTCGGTACCATTTTTTGTAGAATTATTAAATTCTTCTAATGACCCTTCGAAAGTACAATTTGTACGGCATGCTACCATTTCTATACCCTGATTGTTTAACTGGTTAATATAATTAAATACCTGTTCAGTATCTATATTATCTGTAAACCCAGCATCACAATCTAAATATATAACCCAATCATATTTCTTATCCACTTGCTGAATTGCTGAAAATTTTAATAGTTGATTAAAAGCACCTATATGTGTATGGTGGTCTTTAAAAAAATCATCCCTAACAGACACCCTAGCATCTTCTTCAAATAACTCTTTCCGATTAGTATTAATTCTAATATCGAACGGAGTCTTTGTTTTAACGTCGTTCGCCAACCGGTTGGCAAAAGTTGTATATATTGTAGATTTTTCTTTACCGGGAATAGTGTTTATGTACGATATTGTGCTGATTAGTATATTCATTGGATTTTTCCTTTAATAAATTTATCAAATTTACTCATTACATTTTCTGGTGAAAGATTTTCATATGACTTATAATAGTCATCATATTTTATGTAAGAATTAATATTGTTTAATATGTCTTTTAAATCTTTATAACCTTTATAATAAATTCCTCTTTTACCTAACATTTCAATATGGTTAGCCTCTGCAGAAAGTTCATATGTAATCACCGGTTTGTTACTTGTAGCGAATTCTGCTACTGCTAGTCCAAATGTTTCACCACCGCTTCTTGCATGAATCATAGCATCGCATGTATTGACAAATTTAGATTTATATATCATATCATACGAGCCTGGTAGATGTATAATTTGTTCATGATCATCGCAAAATTTGTTGATATTCATAAAAATAAAGTAAATATCACGTCTCTCGTTTGCAACATTTTCTACTGCTGTATGTGTTGATGGTATGTTAAATTCTGTAGATCCTCCGTAGCATCCAAACACTTTAGCATTAGTAGGGATATTTAATTCTGATCTTAAATTTTCATTAATATGTGGTAGTGGTTCGCAGATGTATGGTAAGGAATGAGTTTTAGGGTCATAACCCTGATCATACGCTAACCAATCTGAGATATACGCATATATATCTCCATGAGGTTCATTATGTCTAAATACAGCGTGTATGAAAGTTGGAAAGTCATTAATATTATAACCATCATTATTACCTGCTTTAGAAATATAAACCCAATCAATTGCTTCTTTAAGTAATAAATCCCGAACGGATCCCCACGAATCTATTGTTTTTACTCTATTAGTAAATTGTTGATCAAACTTAGGTTTAGCAGATAGGTCAGCATTTTGCTGAGAAACTATGAAACTGTTATTTCCTAAAACTTCTTCATTATATTTCGCATACTGATATAGACTGGCGTCCGTACCTCGTAGCCCTAATTGATTAGAGTAAAACGCTATATTCATATTATATATTTTTTGTTTTTAAATAGTATATCCGCTTGAAAAAGAAAGTCTCCATACTTTTCTGTTTTATTAACATTTAATGTAGATTCGCTACGTCTGGTTGTTGTTAAAATATCAAATATATCAAAATTATCCTTTAAAAAATCAACAACATCACCAAATAAGCAACCACCCTCATTAAATTCGAAAATAGATACCTCTAATTCAATAAAAGATACATTTGACAGCTGTGAACCTAATCCTTTCATGATTTCTATTTCTGAACCTTGCGTATCTATTTTTAATAAATCTATAGATTGTAAATTATGTTTGGATAATATCGATAGCAACGTAGAGGTCTCTACCTTAGTCTTTATTATGTTATGTTCTTGATAATGTTGTGTGTTTTCTTTAAATATTGAATCTCCAGAACAGTATTTCTCATTTGTTATATGGAGTTTTGACTGATAAAAAATTAACTCTTTACCCTCTTTACTGTATAAAACTTCTTTCTCAAAAACATTTGTACCTGGTGGGTTGTGGTTAGCCCAGTCATTACCATCAATACCTATAATAAATGCATTATTAAAAACACTTCTTATCATCGTGCTCCATTCACCTGAAGCTACTCCGCAATCAACTATTACCTCTGGGGTAAACCCAAGTTTTTCTAACATTGAATAAATTGCTAATTTCACTGTATATTTATTTATGAAAGATTGACTTATTTGCAATAGCTGTTAAATATATTAAATGTTTAGCAGAGACAATATTACTAGAGAATCAGATTTAGTACAAAATGATAGTATTTCGAGTTATATGGGGTTTAGTTGTCAACAAAATTCATATTGTTTTGAAGAGTTTTATAAGTTACTAAAATATAAAAAACCAAGTAGGATTTTAGAGATTGGTACATCTTTAGGAGGCTTAACATCTTATTTAAAGCATATAGCCACAGAAATTGGATTAAGTACTGTTGTTAGGTCGTATGATATTAACGAGTTAAACTGGTATAAAGATTTACGTGATAATGATAATGTTGATATTAGAGTTGAAAATATATTTGAAGATGATTATTCTAAATTAAACAATACAGAAATTATTGATTTTATAAAAGACGGCGGGGTAACTTTAATTCTCTGCGACGGTGGTAATAAAATTAAAGAGTTTGATATTTTATCCAATTATATGAAATCCTCTGATGTTATAATGGCTCATGATTATGCATATGATAGTGTTTTTTTTGAAAAAGAAATTAAAGGAAACTATTGGAATTGGCATGAGATTTCAGAGAGTGACATTGCTGAAGCAGTGGAGCGTAATAATCTTTGTTCTTTTATGCAGGAGGGTTTTACAAATGCGGTATGGGTTTGTAAACTTAAGCAATAACATTTAGAGTCAATGAGCAAACTTAACAAAGATAAAACTTCACATCAAAAAGATAATATAACATTAGTAACCGGTTTATGGAATATTAATAGAAATGGTAGAGATTTTAATACTCATTATATAGAGGCGTTTAAACGTTTTTTAGATACACCCCTAAATTTGTTTATTTATATTCAAAAGGAATATGAATATTTAGTGTGGGAAAAAAGATCTCATAAAGATACACAAGTTCGTATATTTGAGCTTGATGATGTTAAGAGAATGTATGATCCGTTTTGGGATAAAACTCAGCAAATAAGACAAACAGCAGAGTGGGTAGATAGAGCTGGTTGGTTAAAAGATTCTCCTCAAGCTGCTTTGGAGATGTACAATCCTATTGTTCAGTCTAAAATGTTTATGCTTAATGATGCAACTCTAATGAGTTCATTTGATACAGAATTTTATTACTGGGTAGATGCAGGTATAACTAATACGGTACCTCACGGACATATAGCACATGATAATGTATTAGCAGAATTGCCTAGTTATAGTAAACCGTTTTTATTTCTAAGTTTCCCGTACCATGCAGAAAACGAAATACACGGCTTTGAATATCAAGCTATGAATCGTATAGCACGAGAAGAAGTAAAATATGTATGCAGAGGTGGTATATTTGGTGGTCAAAAACAAGCTATTAATACCGCTAACAGTACATATTACTCACTACTACAAGATACTTTATCACAAGATTTAATGGGCACAGAGGAAAGTATTTTTACTTTAATGTCCTATCATGAACCTAATACTTATAGAAGATATGAATTAGAAGAAAATGGGCTCATAGTTAAGTTCACACAGGCTGTAAATGAAGGAACAGTGACATTAACAGAAACAAAAGGTAGTTTCACTACACCAGTTACTAATTTAGACCTTACTCAAGTAAAAACAAATTTATATATGTTAACTTTTAATTCTCCCGAACAGGTATTACATACTATTGATTCGATGAAAAAAACCTCAAGTTGGTTAATAGCTCCTAATTTGTTTTTACTTGATAACTCAACTGATCCTACTATAAAATTACAAAATAAACAAATAGCAAATCAATATAATTTTGAGTATATTGATTTAGGTACTAATATAGGTATATGTGGAGGGCGCCAGGCTGCCGCTGACCATTTTGATAACTCAGATGCTGATTTTATGTTCTTTTTTGAAGATGATATGACATCAAATCCACCTGATCTAGACGGTCAATTTTGTAGAAACGGATTCAGAAAGTATGTACCTAACCTTTACAATACAGTACATAAAATAATGCTCGAACATAAATTTGATTTTTTAAAACTTTCATTTACGGAAGTTTATTTCGATAACGATAAGCAATGCTCATGGTATAATGTACCGCAGGATATACGTACGAGAGATTGGCCTAACTATGACAAGTTACCTTTTTCTGGATTAGACTTAAATTGTCCTAGAACAAAATTTGATAAGATTTTAAATACGGACGAGTTAGCATACATAACTGGTGAAATCTACTATGACAATTGGCCTATGATTGTAAGTAGATCTGGTAATAGAAAAATGTTTATTGATACAAAATGGGATCACCCGTTTGAGCAAACCTGGATGTCACATATGTATCAATTGACCAAGGACAATAAACTTAAACCAGCAGTTTTACTAGCTTCACCCATTTGGCATGATAGAATAAAATATTACGAGTCAGACGAACGTAAGGAAAACTAATATTACCAACATACTTCTTACTGGTAATTTTAAATAACCTTACTAAGTATACATATGAAAAATGCCTATACTAATGGTTCTGTTTTTGTGCAAATAGCTGCCTATAGGGATAGAGAATTAATACCAACGTTAAAAGATCTTCTTTCTAAAGCTGATAAACCAAACTTATTGAATATTTGTATTTGCTGGCAGCATGCTGAAGATGATGTTTGGGATAATTTAGATGACTATATTAATGATGATCGGTTTACTATTATTGATATAGACTATAAAAATTCAAAAGGAGCTTGTTGGGCTAGAAATCTTATTCAGCAACATTATAATCAGGAAAAATTTACATTACAACTGGACTCGCACCATCGATTTGTAAAAGGTTGGGATACAAAACTTAAAAATATGTATGCTGGATTGCAACTTAATGGTTCTTCAAAACCATTAATTACTAGCTATCTACCGGCGTATGATATTGAAACGAGTAAGCCTATTGATATTGCTCCATGGATGCTTTCTTATAACTATTTTGGACATGATGGACCTCTGCATACAATACCAGAAGCTATACCTAATTGGAAAGGTTTAGGTGGACCAATTAAAGGTAGATTTTATTCCGCCCATTTTGCATTTACAGACGGGGCATTCAGCAAAAATGTTCAACATGACCCGGAGATGTATTTTCATGGAGAGGAAATAAGTATCGCTGTACGAGCATTCACACATGGTTATGATATATATCATCCTCACCTATTAATAGCGTGGCATCATTATGGTAGAAAAACGGCTACAAAGCATTGGGATGATAGTAAAACGTGGGAGCAAGATAATATTAAATCATATACACGTGTACGAAAATTACTTGGTATTAATAACGAAAAGTTTAAATCAAAGGATAATAAATATGGCTTTGGTAATGCTCGAAGTTTAAATGATTATGAAAAATATACAGGTGTTAGATTTAGAGATAAAAAGATACAACAATATACTTTAGATAAACTTTATCCTCCTAATCCGGAATATACTAACAAACAAGAATATGATAATTCTTTTGTCAAGCAATTTAAGCATTGTATAGATCTAAGCTACGAACAAGTACCACACGATGATTATAATTTCTGGGCTGTGTCTTTCTTTAATGACAAAGATGAAGAAGTATACAGGCAGGATGCTGATACTGCTGAAATTAAAAGGCTTAAATCAGATCCAGATGGCTATTGTAAGCTTTGGAGATGGTTTGCCACTGAGGAAAATATTACTAAGTGGCGGGTTTGGCCTGAGAGTAAGGAGCATGGGTTTCCGGACCCCATAGAAGGTAATATTTAAACGTTAATTTTCTCAAGCTCTTCCTGAGCTTTCTCTAAAGCTTCTTTTGCTTGACTTGATAAGTATGTAGATTTGCCACTAGCATGTTTTAATGCACTAGACAGGTGTAGAATAGCGCGGCGCGCAGCTTCAATTTGTGGCGAACCTATTTGTCCATCACCGGCATCCGTACCTGAAACGGTACCTTTAATTAATTTAAGGAAATATACAGTACTTGCTAGTTTACCTCTGTTAAATGCTGGGTGCGCTTTAGGGGTATTATCGTCTTCTGGTTTATCTAGATAGCTTTCACTCATACCCTTATTTAATACCTTATGTGAATAAATCAAATAGTTCGGTTTGAACATTTTCGGAAGGTTTCCGTATCGACCACCCTACACTATCATAAAAGCGAGCAATCGACTGAAAGAGAATCTTATCAAACATCTTTTCATAGTCAATCTTGAATAGTTCATTAAACTCTTCCGGCCAATCATACTTGAATCCCATGGACTGAAGGCCATACTTATTAGGAGTTTCAATATACATAAACCGAACTTTATCACCTGAACTAATACTTTCATACTTGTTACCGGTTCCAAGTTTTTCAAGTATTTGATTATAGTAATAAGCTGACTTGGCATGCACCGGCATACCTTTTACTGTTTGCCATTCACGGCACTGTACTGCATGCTTTTCATAACCCTTAATACCCATAACAAACGATATCTCTTCCGGGGATAACGTTTTAAAAGTCTCATAAGCTTCGTTGAAGATCTTATTAGTCTTACCCAAGTCTTGTGTAGTAAGCATAGTCTCAATAATACCCTTCGCGTAAGGCTTAATAGCATTAGGCATGGTAGTACGAACAACTTCTACACCAGTATACTTGAACTTATTCTCTTTAATACCCTCATCATCAAGGATATGCATAACATAACGCTTCTTCTGAAGAAAAGTAGCAACATCAGCAATCATCTCACGCTTAAATACAAATCGCGGATCATTAGTTAAGAGAGCTTTCTTAGCCCAACTAGTAATACCATCATTAAGATAGTCTTCAATTTCTTGAATCTTATCGTAAGTCTCTTGATGAACCAACATATCTTCTTTCGACTCCCAAAACTTAACACCATTCTCAATCAACGGTGAAATGGATATATATGATGAGTCTGTATCGTTGTAGACAATACACTCTTCAAGATTATGATCTGATATATTATCAGAACCTACTTCATTACGAATAAAGTTCTTAAGTAACTCGTTCGAATATTTAATAACAGCTTGACCTGTTAGAGTAACACTCGCAGCAATATCATCATCCCCGATAGGAGCATTTTTGTTACCCATATAACCATAACAAGAGTTAATTAGAATCTTAATAACCATTTGCTGGGTATTAAGACGTTCAACTTCATACTTAAGATCAATGTTATTCGGGTCTTTCTTAAGCTTCTTCTGGTTAGTAAACAGCCCTTTCTTAATCTCAACCCGCTGGTTGTAATAGTACTCAAGGAACTCAGGAATAATGCCTTGCTTCTTCTGACTGAATAAGAACCCAGCCTTAGATAGAGCGCACTCTTCATCTTTCAAGAACTTAACAAAGTCCCTCTTACTAAGCTTAAACAGTCTGCCTGAGGTATGTTGAATAGTAATCTCTTTACCATCATTCTTCTCAATCTTACCCACTTTAGTTTCAGGTGAAGTATTAAGTGAAATCATCACGTTAGGATATAGAGAGTTAGCATCGAAAGATATAACATTCTCTTTGAAACCGCGCTTAGGTTCAGCAACATAAGCGCCTGGGTTCTTATGATCTTTGTTACCGTTACGAACAAACGTTGAGATAACCTCACCACGCTTACGAGCTCTGACAGTTAGCGCGCCATTAATAACACCAATCGTACCCATAGCACCTTCTAGTGTAGTAAGACCTACATATGATAACATACGTAGTAGGGGAATATACTGAAGTTTCTCTTCTAGCTTAACTAAAAGGTTAACATCCTGAACGTTATAGTCAATAAACTTATTCCAATCCTGATCAGCAAGTTCATGAAGAGCTAAGCCTTCATAATCAATCTTTTTCTGACCTAGCTCAAGTTCTCCTATGGCATCCAATTTATATGACTCCCGTAACTTAAGACAGAACCGTTTATATACATCAAGATAGTCAAGATTAGCAACACCATCAAAGTAGTAACGCTTCTGTTCACGACCGAATGTACCCATACGCATTCTAAAGTATACATTCCTCAAGGGGGAAAGTCGATCTACATACTCTTGACCAAGTATACGTTCCATTCGATTGACAATATACGGAATATCAAACCCTTCAGAGTTCCAACCACTAATA
>TARA_R110001592_G_scaffold160195_1_pt1 | contig 11186 bp, 8 predicted proteins | sample TARA_R110001592 | Tara Oceans TARA_R110001592 (sample SAMEA4398387) | marine metagenome | biome: Polar Biome; feature: [SRF] surface water layer (ENVO:00010504); material: water (ENVO:00002006), including particulate matter (ENVO:01000060) such as... | depth 5 m | reverse complement strand
TGACTGCTAAAGAAGAAGATATTTTAACAAACCAAAACTATATTAAACAAGGGTTAGTAGTAGATAAATTATTAAAATCATTACTTATTTCTAAAGTAAATTATGATGAAATGATTGTTGGTGATAGAAATGCTATATTAATAGCTGCTCGTATTTTAGGTTATGGAAAAGATTATGATTTTGAATATAGAGGAGAAAAAGTAACCATAGATTTAACTGAATTAGAAACTAAATTTTTAGATGAATCAGAAATTACAGAGGGAAAAAATGAATTTTCTTTTGTATTACCTCATACTAATGTTACTATTACTTACAAAATATTAACTAATAGGGATGAAAAACATATAGAAGCAGAAGTTAAAGGATACAAAAAGTTAGATAAACACGCATCCCCAGAATTATCAACAAGATTAAAACACATGCTTTTATCTGTTAATGGAGATACAGATAATAAAGTAATTAGAGATTTTGTAGATAATTACATGCTAGCTAGAGATTCAAGATCACTTAGAGAACATATTAAAGAAACTCAACCAGATATTCAAATGAAATTTAATTATATAGGTGAAAATGGAGAAGAGGAGGATGCTGTCGTTCCTATGACAGCAGGGTTTCTTTGGCCTGAGTCTTAATTATAGAGTTTCTTTATTCGAGAGTATTCACCAAATAGTTTTTCACGGTGGTGGAGGATTTAATTATAATACGGTTTATAACATGCCGATATGGTTAAGAAATTTTACAAAGAACCAACTAATAAAGCATTTCCAAGAAAAAGATAAGGAGATTAAAAAAGCTCAAAACCAAGGAGAAAACTCAACATCTACAAATGTAGGAGATCCTATGCCAGACCATATGAAACATATATTTAAACAAGCAGAAAAAAAATCTAATTATATTACTAAAAAAGCTAAAAAGTAGTACCTTTCAGTATTTATAATAAACACTTCATAAATGTCTGATAGTAAAAAAAAATTAGAGGAAATAAATAAACTACTTGAAAGGTCTTTAGATTTATCTGAAGATGTAAAAGAGGGTTTTAGGCAATCTGCTGAAGGCTTGTCTAAAATGGAGAATAATGCAAAAGGTTTTAAGAATCTTCAAGACAATATTCTAGATGCTACTATAAAACAAAATTCTAGTTTTAATGATATAAATCAAACATTAAAAGCAATTTCAGGTGAACTTTCTAAACAAGAAAAAGACCAAGGCCAATTAATTAAAGGTTTAAAAGGTATGACGGCTCAAGCTAATAAATTAGCTAATGAAGAGTCTAATATTTCTTCTTATAATAAAAAGCAACTTTTATCTATGCAAGAAAAAATAGGCATTGAGAAAAAAAGAGCAAAAGAAGCTGCTAATGGTATTTTAGCTGAGATAGGATTTACTGGAAAAAAAGGACAAACCTTTGCAGCTGTGCAAAAGAAGATTAATAAAATGCGTGCTGAGGGAAATAAAAAAGAAGCAGATGCGGCTCAAACTGCTTTGGGAATAATTAAAGATAAAGGGGCAGCTTTTGATGCTCTAGAAGACAAGTTAAAAGAAAGAATTGCTTTAGAAGATAAATTTACAGATACTTTAGGTTTTGGGGTAAAAGCTGCACAGGGACTTGATAAAGCTTTACAAAAAGCAGGGTTACCTTCTTTAGGAATAGCAAATGCTATAGATGAAGCTAAAAAGAATTTTGTAGATACTAATGGTGAGTCTTCTATATTTTTAGATATTACTAAAAACATAGGTAAAAATTTACTTGAAGCAGTATCTTTTGCTAATATCATGCAACTTTCATTTGGGGCTTTAATAAAATCTGTCTTAGAAGTTGATAAAGCATCAGGAGAATTTGCTAAAAATCAAGGTATATCATATTCTAGAACTTTAGAAATTAGAGAAGAAATGTCTAAAGTTGCCCAATCATCAGATGATATCTTAGTAAGTTCTAAATCTTTAATGAAAACCCAATCAAGATTAAATGAGTTAATGGGTTCTAATGTAGTTTTTAGTGGGGAATTAGCATCAGATATGGATTCTATAGCCAGAAGAACAGGAATGTCAGCTGAAACTCAAGAATTATTTACTTTTGAATCTTTAAAATCAGGAAAAAGTGCAAAGGATCTTCTAGCAACCCAACAACTTACAACATTACAACAAAATAAACAAAGAGGTTTAACTATGAGCATGAAACAAGTTCAAGATGCTATAGGTAAATCATCAAAATCCCTACAATTAACATTTAAAAACAGTACTAAGGAATTAACTAACCAAGTAATGGCTGCTAAAGCATTAGGTACAAATTTAGCAGGGGTAGAAAGTATAGCTTCTAGTTTATTAGATTTTGAAAGCTCGATACAAGCAGAGCTTGAAGCAGAATTATTACTTGGAAAAGATATTAACTTAGAAAAAGCAAGATCAGCAGCATTAGAGGGAGACATGGCTAAAGTAGCAGATGAAGTTTTAAAAAATAAGGCAATTATGAATGCCTTTGAAACTAAAAATGTTATCGCACAAGAAGCAGCGGCTAAAGCTTTAGGAATGAATAGAGAAGGTTTAGCATCAATGATTAAAGAACAACAGCAATTAGAAGCTATTAAAGATTCTGGATTTAAAAATATGGATGATGCTCAAACAAAATACAATGCTATGTTAGATAGTGGTATGAGCAAAGAGGAAGCAGCATCTAAAATTAAAGATAAAGATCTACTTACCCAATTAGAATCCGCATCTCTTTCAGAAAAATTTGGTGCTACTATGGAAAGGGTTCAAGAAATTTTTGTTGAAATGGCAGTTCCTATACTAGAAATGGTTCAGGGTTTAATGTCAGCTGATGGATTTGCTTCAAAATTAGCAAAAACCGTAAAGGCTATAGCAATAACTTATGGGGCTATAAAATTAGCCATACTAGGAGCTAATATAGCAAAAGGCATTGGATTATTAATGTCAAAAAAAGAAACTAAAGAAGAAAAAAAGAAAGCATTAGCTAAAATCGGTGGAGTTACTGCTGCTTTTGTAACCAACCCCATTGGGGCAGCAATTGGATTAGCTTTAGGTGTTGCAGCAGCTGCGGGAATGTACGCTGCGTTGAAAGATGGTGTTATTGATCCTAAAAAAGGACCAGTAATATCTGGAGAATTTGGAACTGTTCAAATAGATCCAAATGATCAGATTGCAGTAGGTACTGATTTAATGGGTGAGAAAAAACCAAAAGGTAATGGAGGAGAAAATAATGCAGCTTTATTATCAGGAATTCAAGCTTTAATAGCAGTAAACCAAAAAATACTTGCTAAATCCACAACACTTGAAGTTGATAAACAAATACTAGCTGAAACAACAACAAACCAACAAGTAAAAGTTGATCGCCTACTTCAATAAGCTTAATATTTATAACAAAAACACATAATTATGGGACTAGAAAATAAATTAATATCACAGGGTTCATCATTTGGAGCCGGGGTTGGTGGCAATTCCGCAAACTTACAATCTGAAAGAAACGCTGTTATTGGCAGCAAATCCACATCAAAATTACACAATGAATATTCAATTAATGGTATGCCTAACATAGAACCACCTTATATAGGATTTCCAAAACCTTCACAATTGGATTTAAATGGGATAGCTCCTTTAGGTCCAAATAGAGATGGAAGATTTGCATCAATTAATAATACATTCTCAGGAGGTACTTATAAAAATAGTGCACCTGCTGCAGGAATAGGAAGAATATAAAATAATATATGCCTTTAAAGGATTTAAAAACAGATTTAAAATCCCTAAAGTACAGTAAAGATAGACCTTTTGAAGGTTATAGTGGGCAACCCTATAATGAAAAATCAATAGATCAAGATCCTAGTACTTTTGCGGGAAGTGAAGATTTTCTTCTAAGAGGAGGATTATCTGCACCTGCTACTGCAGCTGAAGATGTTAAAAGATTAGCCCAATATTTTACAGATGTAAAATCCCCAAGTGGAGCTTTATTTATAGTTAAACAAAATTTACTTTCAAAATCCTCAGTTAAAACCCAAGCATCTAGTGGTACTGGTTATGGTGGTGGTGCTATTGGTAGTTTATTAACTCAACAAAAAGGCCCTATTAATCAAGGAGTTTATACCCCATTATCAACTTTAGCACAAGCAGGAGTTGGATTTACAGGAACTCATTTAAATCATTTAGGCTTAGACCCATCATCACCTATGACAATGAATGGAAGAGAATTATTTAACTCTGGAAGGGGTATAAATCTTTACAACAGTTCTGTTGAAATTGGTGAAAAAAATAGATTAACAAAACTTACACAAAATTTTGCTTTTAAAACTGAAGAAAAAATTGATGATTTTACTTTAAACCCTAGTATAGGAACTGGAGTTGGTAAAGAAATATTATCTTACCAAGGGGGACCAGGATCGATTTTAGGATTTGGTAATACAAAAATAAGGGTTAATGCTCATCCTATAGGCGAACAAGGAACACTATCTCCCCTTCAATATCAATCTTTAAATAGGGCTAATGAATCTCAAGTATTCCTAGGTAACACCCCAGTATGGAATTACAGCCAATTAGCTTCTTTAGGAGTAAAAACATCAAATTCTTCACCAGAAGGGTATAGTGATTATACTTTTAGTAATAGTAAACAAAGAATTCAACCTAAACAACGAGATTTTAGAGTACCTTTATTAGATCCTACTAAAGTAGCATTATCAACAGTAATAGGCATAGCTCCTTCTTATAACCCTGGAGATAATAAAACAATCGAAGGTGAATCAACATCTAGGATAAATATAAGTTCACCTGGAACATCTGGAGATATTATAAGTTATTCTAGAGGTAAAGTAAACCCAGATGGAAAAAGAAATATAGTAGATAGAATTAATTTTTTACCTATTTACCAATCAAAAAACGCTTCTGTAAGAAACTCTTCAGAGGATGGAATTAATGATTTAGTTAAATTTAGGATAGCATCAGTATTAAGAAATGAAAAAATAGTTTATACTCATTTTAGAGCTTTTATAAATAGCTTTAATGATAGTTATGGGAGCACTTGGAATTCTATAAAATATATGGGAAGAGGTGAAGACTTCTACAAATACGGTGGGTTTAATAGATCTATTTCATTATCTTATACAGTAGCAGCACAATCAAGACCTGAACTAATGGCCCAATATAAAAAATTAAATTTTATAGCTTCAACTTTAGCACCTGATTATGGTACTACTGGGTTAATGGGTGGCACACTTCACAAATTAACTTTAGGAGCGTGGTGTTATGAATTACCCGGATTTATAAGTAAATTTTCTTTAGAAGTTCCTCAAGAATCCCCTTGGGAAATTGCAATTAATGATACAGTTTCAGAAGGAAAAGGATCAGGTGACACAACAGTAAAAGAAATGCCCCATATAGTTAATGTAAGTATGGACTTTACACCAATTCACACATTTAGACCAGAATTACAACAAAATACATATAATGATGAAGGAGAAGTTGAAAGTTATGGTTTACAACAATATTTAGGGCTAACTAATGGCGCAGTTAATAATTACAATAATACTCCTACCCTTTCAGAAGCTGAAACAATAATAACCCCAGAACCCCCACTTGGAGGAGATGATGATTTTAGTATTGAAGAAATAAATTATAACCCAACCTAAGTTATGAGTAGATACACAAATACACCTATTACATCATCCTTAGCAGGAAAGCAAATGTACACTACTGTACGTTATCCTGAAATGGTAAGGTTAGAAAATGACATATATATATTTACTACTATAGGTGATAGATTTGATACTTTAGCTCAACAATACTATGGAGATTCTTCTTTATGGTGGGTAATATCTAATGCTAATGGAAATTTAAGTAAAGATTCTTTAACACCCCCAGAAGGATCACAAATTAGAATACCTGCAAATCCAACTATTACAATAGCAGATTATAATGAAATAAACGAATAAGGTTATGGCAGGAAATTTATTAGGTGAGCCTTTTGATAAATACGTAAATGAGCAAATAAAAGCAAGACAAAAGATCCATGGAAATGCTACAAGATCTTTAAATGATTTAAGATACTTAAATACACGTAATGCTTGGATTAAATTAGCCTCAGGATGTGTGTTAAACGATTTTAGACGTACTAAATTAAAAGGAAATCCTTTAGTAGATAATGTAAAAAGTGGTGATGGGTTAGCTAAAAACAACGTATTATTTAATGGTTTATCATCATTTGAAAAAACTGGAGATAATGGAAATACTCCGTTACAAAGATCAGGAATTACTGGGGATACTTATAAAAAAGCTTATGGTGTAGGAGGAACAACTCAATTTGGATACTCACCAATGCCGGGAATAACGGATATGAGTTTTAAATGTTTAAATCGAGGTTCTATAAAAAAAGCAACATTAACTATAAAAGCTCATAATCGAAACCAATTTGATGTAATTGATGTTTTATATATGAGACTAGGGTATTCAGTTATGTTAGAATGGGGGTATGATAAGTATTTAGATAATGATTTAAAAATAAGAAACACAGAAGAAACATTAATAGATAAATGGTTTTGGAATCAAAATAAAAGTGATTATACTAAAGTTTATCCTAAAATAGAAGAATTTAGAAAAAGATATAATGGAAATTATGATGCTGCTTTTGGTATAGTTTCTAATTTTTCATGGACTTTTGAAAGTGATGGAACTTATAATATTCAAATAGAAATTATTAGTTTAGGAGATGTTGTTGAATCTTTAAAAGTTAATTTACCTTCACTATTTTCAGATAAAGACAATCCAAACTATAGTGGAATTGATGGAGAAGCATATGGTGCTCTTTTAGAAAAAAGTGGAGCAGAAGCTGTACCCGAAAGTGATTTTTATAATATTCTATATCCTAACTTAAAAGAAGCATTAAGCAATTGGTGGGATAGCGCACTTTCAGGAAGTGGACCTAAAGCTCCAAATATTACATTAGGAGTTGATTATAAAAATAATTGGACTGGAAGAGATGGTATTGATGAAAATGATGAAAAGATTTCTTCTACGAAAAGTTATGGTACATCCTGGGAAGAAAAAACCGTAACTTTATATAATAGTGAAGGTCAAGTATATAGAAACCCTAACGAAGCAATAAATGAGGGTTTTAAAGTTGAAGGTGAAAAATTAATAGCGGTTCGTAATGGTATTTTAAATTTATTTTCCAATGGAGAAACTTTTGGTTCGGCTGCATCACAAGCATATTTTTTAGAGAGTGGAAGCAGCATAGAAAACATTAATTCTCCTTTTGGAGATAATTTTGTTAAAAATGCTATAGAGTTTGCAAAAGAAAATTCAACAAATTCTTCTTCATTTGAAACTGGACAATTAAAACAATATAATAGTGTAGTATTAGATGACACGGCAATCGTTTATGCCTTTATACCTTTTAATTCTGATATACTTAGTTCAACAATTCAATTTAAAGTAGATGACCCTTTTAAAGCAGATTTGGATGATATCTACACTCAAGAAACTAATGCAATAGGTGCATCTGTAGTTAAAACTGAAATTAATTTACTTAATGCATCTTCTTCAATATCCTCAAAATCTACAGAAGATCAAAGGGTTGAAAAATTAATAAAAGAAAATATAGTAGGAGGAATAAACAACCCATTTAAAACAACAATAAGAATGGATTGGACTAATAAATTTTCATCTCTTTCAGACCAGAAAAAATGGCAAACAATTTTTGATTCTAGAATAACTTCTACAGGGAAAAATTTTAGTGAAGTATTAGGAATTACAAAAACTAAAATGTATACGTCAGTATATGAAGAATTTAAAAAGAAAAAATTTGCAGATGCATTCCCTCTTGAACCAGATGAAGAAATTAAATTAGAAGAATTTAAAGCTGCTCAAGAAGAAGGAGAACTTACTGCTTCTCAAGAAAGAGAAAAAACATTATTAGACCAAAAATTAGCAAGATTACAAAAAGATTATATTACTAGAAGTAGAAATAGAATTTATGAATTTTTTTATAATATTAGAGAAAAAAATAATAGTTTTGATTATGGCAAAATATCTATGATAAACTCCCAAGGAACAGGTGGAACAATAGGTGTTGGAAAAGGTTTAGCTAGTGGAAAAGTTATAGAAAACACCCAAATCATCAATGAAGTTATTAAATTAGATATAGAACCTTTAGATAACCAATGGTTTATAAGATTAGGAACATTTTTAGATTTCCTTAATACTCAGGTAATCCCAAAAGTAGATTCATCTACTAATCCCCCTATAGTATCTATTGATACTGACACTGACAAAACTATATGTTATGCTTTAGATAATGTTTATTCTTTAAATTTAAAAAAAATAGCAGTACGAAATGATTATTTTTCTACAGGTAAAAATCCAGATAATACCCCAGTTTTAAGTCCTGTACTTAAAGGAAACGGAGTTGCAGATTTTTTAATACAATCTGGAACAGGTAACACTTCATTAATTTATGGGAAAATTATGAATATATATTTTAATTTTAATAGATTAGAACAAATATTTGATTCAACTACAGCTAATAAAAATATTAGTTTATTTACGGCAATAAAAACTATATGTGATGATATAAATGAATCTTTAGGAAATATTAATAATATAGAACCTGTTATTAAAGAAAATAATATTATTCAATTAATTGATCAAACTACAATTCCAAATATTAAAAAAATAGGAAAAACACTTGAAATTGATAAATTCTTTGATGATGTTACAAAAAATGAAGTTGAATTTGAAGTTTATGGGATAAATTATCAAAAATCACCAAATGAATCTAATTTTGTTCGTAGTATAGGACTTACGACCCAAATTGATAAAAATTTTGCTACAATGATTACTATCGGGGCTACTTCACAAGGTTCTATTCCAGGTACAGAAGCAACAGCTTTTTCAAGATGGAATATAGGGATAGAAGATAGATTTAAAAATTCAATTATTGATGCAAAAGGTAAGGGAGAAATATTATCTCCTATGTCTTCTTCATCTGGCCAACAAATTCAATCTAAGTATGCTTCTATGTTAGCTTCAACTGATAACCCTTGGCAAAAATTTGGTTTAACCGATAGTGCAGGAAAAGATGGTTTAAAAACTTTAAATGAAGATAATATTAAATACTCTACTAACATTGCTTCAGATTTTTATTCTTTAGTACAAGCTGAAGCTTCTTTTGAAACTAAAGATGGTAAGCCTATAAATGAAATAGAAAGTTCAATAGGATTTTTACCTTTTAACTTAAAATTAGACATGGATGGAATAGGAGGAATAAAAATTTATAATAAGTTAAAAATTGCACAATCTTTTTTACCTTCAAATTATGATGCAACTTTAGAATTTATAATAACTCAAGTAAATCATAAATTAAGTAACAATGATTGGATAACTAGTATAGAAACTATAGCTACATCTAAAAGTGTACTAAAATAAATAAAATAATATGCCTATAAAAATATCTAAATATTTAGACCCTGTTCCTTCACATGCAATTTCACCAAGTGCAAATGGAGGTTATATTCCACCCCCAAAGGGCTCTGGGGATTCAATATCCTCCGAAGAACTTAGAAGGGCTAAAAAAAGAATAATCCTTACAAGGTTATTAGATGACGGTTTACAAACTTTAGGCCAAATGCAAATTTTAGAAAAAGATGGGGTAACCCCATTGCTTAAAATGACAACTGTAGAATTACCATACAGAAATAATCAAAATGGTATTAGTGCAATTCCAACAGGAAAATACTTAGTTAGATCTTACTATACTGAAAAATATAAACAATGTTTTTGGGTGTATTCTAATGAAGCTAGTAACTGGCAAAAAAATTCTATTGTTGGTAATGGTTATAAGAGAACTGCGGTTTTAATTCATAGAGCACCAAATTCTAGTTGGTTAATGGGATGCATTGGACCTGCTTTTAAATTTAATAATGAAGAATTAGGTAAATTTAGACTTAATAAAACTAAATATGATCCAAACCATTTATCGGGAGCAGAAAAAGGAAACCCTGTAGGAACTGGAGATAAAAGTTTTAATGGTACTAATAGATTATTTGGCGCATTAAATATTGATTCTAATGCACCCGTTACTGATACTTCTTTTTATATGACTATTCAAAATAACCCTAATGGGCTATTAACAGGAAAAAATAATGCTAATAAAATTATAAATAAAAGAACTGGTGAACCTATATTTATGGGTGAATCAACAACTTAAATAAATTATGCCTTTTTATTTACCTAAATCTCAAGTAAAAACAAACCTCTACACAAATGGGAATGAATATATGGTGGCTAGTACTAGTAACCCTTATACGGGATATTATTATGAAACCTCTAAAGGAGAAAAATTTATAGGTAAAATCCCTAATACAAGAAGTTCTATTTTAATTATCCCAATTTCAGACACAGAAGATACATTGTTAAATTCTTTACAAAGAACAGAAGTAATTGAATTTAGACCAAATTATGATTCTCCTAATAAAGATTATTCTTCAGATAGTATGATTATGAATGATACATATAGAAGTCTTACTAATTCTAAGAATCAAATTGAAACTAGATTTTTACCACAGCAGGCATATTCATATCCAACAGAAGAAGAGCAAAAAATAGGTTCTTATACAAAATATTTTTCAAAAAGAACAAATGGTTATATTTATATAGAAATTTCTAAAGATAGCTACACTAAATTTAAGGATAAAGATTCTAAAGTAGCATGGGAATTATATGAATGTATTTCAACCCCCTGGTATGTTGGAACTGATAGTTATCTTAATAAAGTTCTTGTTAAAGGAATTGAAGAAAAATATAATTGGTTAGGGTTTTCTAACTATTTTGGTACATTTCCTCAACAAAGTTATAATAACTCACCCCCTAAAAAAATTAAAGGTTTTTCCTCTCAAACTACCGTACGTGGTGGAAATGCTCAAACTGCAACAAATAGTGGAAGAGCTCAAAATACAACAAGTGGTGGGGGAAGTGGATATTAAAAATATTATCCGTATATTTAGTTATTGTTTTGGCTAATAGAAAATACTGAACAGCTTAAAGGTTTTTACAATAAAGGTTACAAAGAAGCTTATATAGAAGTTATACCATATTCTTATAAAACTCACCCTGTAACTACAAAAGTAAGCCTTATTTATTTGCGTCCTATAGATGCAAGTAAGGGTTATATTATTTCTATAAACCACAGT
>TARA_R110001592_G_scaffold108519_7_pt1 | contig 11190 bp, 6 predicted proteins | sample TARA_R110001592 | Tara Oceans TARA_R110001592 (sample SAMEA4398387) | marine metagenome | biome: Polar Biome; feature: [SRF] surface water layer (ENVO:00010504); material: water (ENVO:00002006), including particulate matter (ENVO:01000060) such as... | depth 5 m | reverse complement strand
AGCGTTATGTCCCTTGCAAGTGCATCACCAAATGGACCATCATTTGGCGAACCTGCTGTATAAGCGTCAGTACTATAGAAGAAAGCTGCTGTGGGAATGTTAGATGTTGTCCAAACAACATCGCCTGTACCTATGATGTCTCTTTTTCTAGTTGCTATAAAACTTGCACTAACATCTGTTGATGTATATGTTCCCGCATTTTTTCTAAATGTAGTATCAATAGTCTCGTATATTTCTTGATGACCTTGACGCATAACTGCAAATGAGGAAAAAAGTGGATATCCTGCTTTTGCACGCTGGCCTTCGTTAGTTATTGCAGCAGGTGCAGTCACTGCAGCACCCCAAGATGCTGAAAACTCATACACGATCTTTTCAACTAAGAAAGGATGCTGAATATATTTAGACATCCTCAACAACTGCGAGCCTGTTGCATTAAACTTTTGATCGCTTGGAAAACCAGCATGACCTATAATCCTGCCTGTTTTTTGTATATCACCTTTCAATAAAATACCGCCGCCGCTGCCCTGGCCGGTGTCTTGCATTAAGCTTACTGCAGCTAAACTTCCAGAAACTGTGCCGAACTCTGGTGCTGCAATATTATAGTGACTTCCCGTCAAATCATTTGTGTCTTCAAATGCCATCGCTTGTCGGTGATGATGCATCTCCCACTTTCTATCATCAAAGTTGTAGTAAGCTAATCCTGATCCAGGACCACCTGTAGCTCTTGTTGTTGGGTGCCGCCAGATAGCGCTTCCTGTAGAAAGAAAGATGTCACAATTTTCAGAATTATATAGATCTAAAACAATCTGCGTCTTACTTCTAAGCGGTGTGTGGAAGCCGGGTAAAACGTCTCTATCTGTACCAGTCATATAAAAGCTAGTTGTAAACATGTTGACTCTACTATCATCAAATGGTAGAAGATTTGCGCCTGAGATTGGCATTGTATATTGAGTATCTGATACGCCTTTTCTAACTGTTGCAGTCGCTGTTATGCTGCTGGTGTAGTCTGATAGGAACTTTGATCCTACAGGCAGCACATTAGGATAGCTCACCGTAACATCTGTATTGTACTCTATTGAATTATGATCCCTAAATGGTGAGTTATAGTTGCCTAAGGTTTGAGGTCTCCCAGTGGATCTTAGAAGTGTCGGATAAGAACCTGTAGCATTGTCTGCATTCATAACCTGTATTCTAGGCGGAACGAAAGATATGATACCTGAATCAAGTGAACCTGATATTAAGACTGACTGACTTAAAAGGTGTGCATATGTACCTGATCGTAAAAGGCCGCCGTAAGTTATCGCATCCGTACCTTCACGATTATTGTAATATGTGTAGCCTGCACCTGCTGACTTTTTTAGATAATTAACTATACCACGTTCAGACATTGAGCCTGACTCTGCATGTGTTCTTGTCAAGCTATAAGGTGCCCCGCGACTATCATCAAAGGGTATGTCAAGTCTAGCTAGTTCTGAAACAATACCAGGGACAACCATTCTTCGTGTAATACTGCCTGTCAAAGTCGGTAATCTTGTTTCAATGCTGTCAATGTAAGGATCAACTTGAGCAGATGCAGTAAGTGGAATGAATTGTTCAATCCTGTCTGAGCCCATTCCTGGATCTGGATCTATGTTTCCACCCATAAATTCAGCGTGTATCCTGTGAGCTGCAAAAGGAGACTCTATACCATTAAAGAGCGCGTCTCTAATTGTAAGTGGTTCAATAATTCCATCAAGGTCAGCGGGCGATTTTGCTGTTGGATCAAAATAAACTTGAGGCCATTCATTAATATCACTATTTTCTATAAAGTCCTTTGCAATAATCGGACCCTTATCTTTGAACGGTTCGCTAGCCTCAAAAATTTGTGTGTTACCGTAGTCCTCAATTCTTAAAGAATGATGATCTTCAAATGAAGAATCTCTGCTATCGCCGTCAAAAGTTCCAGCATATATGACAGGTCGCGCAAGTGTTCTAATGAATTGATTTGCGTTTCTTATGCTAACACCTTGCCTAAATTGAAATGATTGTGGCATCGCTGAGGCAGTTGTAGACCCTACTATTCTTGATACAGACTGGCCAATCGAAGGTACAGCAACACTTGTACCTGGAGAAGAACTAGATAAAACTTTGCCAAACTTTTCTTTAAATGGAGTGATTGCCATTATTGCCTCTTACTACTATTAATATCCACCGATTTCACCAACAAGCTCGCCCCAGTCATCAACATCGTGTGACTCCATGGCTTGGTCTTCTTGAATTATCACAATATCACGTTCGTCTTCTTTTAGATAGATGTCTTGACCATGGTATCTGAGCTTATGTCGTTCTAAGACGTGTGATTCGATTACATAATTCACACCTAAAAATTCTGCTTTTCTAGGAATGATTTGCATAATGATAGATGAAAACGTCGTATCAAACCATTTAAAAAAATCAAAGAATGTTTTGAGATCTAGTCGTGACGTAAGTCTATTAAAATAAATCTTTTGCATTTGATCTAGATCTGGATAAGAATCATCATATAATAGTCTAGGGTCGCCAATCGCGTTTTCAAACAAATCGTAACTATTAAATAAACACATTATATCTTCATCAAGGGCTTGTGTTGAAGAAAAGTCAATTGAAAATCTTGTATCATCATCAGGCTCTTCTCCTGGAAAAATTTCATAGACAGGGGCTGATGAAGCGTATGGTTTGTCTTTAAGTCTAGCTGAGTCTAAATAGCCTCTAATTCTAACTTTATGACTTGAAGACCTCGTATCAAACTTGGGTGTTAACACTGAAAAGAAAAACCGTTCAGGTTTAATCACTCTGATACTTGGTTCAAATCCAGATCCAGTCATTGCAAATAAACCGCCAACAATTGGATCAGACTTATTCTGACTAAAATCTGTTAAAAGTATTTGGCCTGATACATCAGACATTGTAACAGGTTGATCTGTAGATGCATCTAGTCGTAATCGTTCAAATGAACCTGATTCCCATGTATTGAAGTTGAAGTTTTTAAGTGGTTTGTCAGTGGCTAGTGACTTAAAGTTTCTAACGTGTTCACGCCACGGATCTTCGTCAAATCCTTTTGTCCACCAACGAATATGGCCTACTTCGCCTTCGAAGGACGTCTCTCTAGCTGCAATGAGTTCTGTGTCTGTTGTAAAAGCTCCATGCTGTAAAAATCTTGGATAGTGATAGCCGATGCTTTGTGAGCCAATAAGAATAAATGCGCCGTGTGTATTTACAGCGGTGTTATTTTGAAGAACGCCTCCTGGGTCAGCTGTGGAGTTTGGTTCTGTAACATAAAAAGTAGAGGAAGCATGAAATTCACGTACAACACCATTCGCTTCAGGGCGTGCAACTCGTAAAAACCAGGAGCCGGACTTAAGATTCCCTAGTAAGTCGTTTCTATGACGACCGAAGCTAACATTCCACTTTCTGCCATCAAATATGTTCACACCTGTCAAGGGTAGATTTAATAATGGTGCTACTTGCAGGTCTAGACTGTCTTTAGGTCTTGCAAAAAGTGTAACCTTGCTTGAACCTGAGTATGCTACTAGATTACATATTATTGATTGTGAAGGTGCTTGTGTAGTCCCTGTGACACATAACCGCATAAGACTTTGTGTAAGATGATATGAACCTGTTGTTCTCACTGGAAATTTGTAAATTGCCTCATAAGTCCAAGATCCAGATGTTAGCAAGCCGTCGCCTTTATTGTTAGAAATACCAGAGCCTTCATAACCATCTGAGTATCCCCAGCCGTGATCAACATCTCTGATTACGTAACTTCCCGCTTTGAGGAGGGGGAGTCCACCAGAAAAGCCAGTGGCTGATAACTGCGGTGCATCATCGGCAGGTACCATTGTATTCCCACTTCCACCTGCAGCATTTTGAGTCATATTAATTGTGTCATTAGTAGCAGATGTTGTTGACAAAGTTACAATAATTTTTCCAGCATGACCGTTTGCTGATTCTATACACGCCTTGATAGAAGCAGCAACATCACCAACTGCACCGGTGTCACGATCAAATTGCGGAGGATCTGTTGTTAGATTTTGCGCTCCTTTTGCAATATAAGCTTTTGACGTACCATCTGTAGAGGTAATTGTTACTGTTCCATCAAGGCTAACAAGGCCAGTGACAATGATTTTTCCTGTTGCAGCAACAGGGGAACGTTGAACACGATCGGGGGCGAAATTTACAGCTGGATCTGCGAAAGCGCCTCTTATTTCTGGTCTACCTGATTCAACTCTTGAGGCTGATAAAAAGCAAGACTGGAGTCTAGGCATATAACCATATGAAGAATGAAGAAATCCTTGGTAGTCGATCATCTGTGGCGTGACACTATTGAAGTCTGCAAGACTTCCTGAGAAATCTAGTAATGTACTTACTTCTGATCTTTCTTCTCTTAGCTCAACAAGTCGTCTTTTGCTTGGGCCTCCGAATTCTCTTATTCTAAAGTTATTTCTTGGTTCGATACCCATAGTACGTATAAGTGATTCGATACCATGAATCGTACCTTTAGATTTGACTATTTCATTTAAGTTTGTCAGCATACGACGCCAAATCTGATTTTGAACGTGGTGCAACGAGGATGCTGATCGTGATAGATCAATTTCTAGATCTTCCCCGTCTATGTACTGTGCAATCGATGGGTCTTCAAATATTCTAGGTAAGCTTATACCGTAATATCTGGCAGCAAAAATTAAGAATTTATCAGAAATAGATACTTTTGAGTCATAATCTGGGTATAACATGTTTGAAAAGTCATCAATAAAAATCTTTAACTCATCAAAGAACTTAGCCCATGTCAAAAGAAGACCTGTAATTATTTGTGCAGACATTATCTTTCCCGACCCAGGGATAGATGCGCCACTGTATGTATTTTCTTGAAGCATACCTGTGTTTTCGTCAGGCAATCCTTGCTCATCACGACCTTCTTGTAAATAATGCCCAGGAATCAATCTTGTTATTAAGTTTGGATTATTATCATCGTATAGAGATCCAGTAAGAAGTAGTGATTTATTAAGATTAGAAACTTCAAAATAGTCTGGAAACAAAATAGGCGAGACATTTATGTCTTCTTGTGAAAGCGGCGACGGTGTATCAACACCATAGAAGCTTCTAGAAAGTCTCAAGTCTTGTGAATAGTTTTCAATATAGCTGTGTAAAGAATTTCCTGAGGAATCTAATACAACGCGCTCTAAACCGTGCGAGCCCGTAGGTTCGTTAAACTTAAAGTATAACTTTAGTTCATTTACAACATCTGAATAAATATTTTTAAATCTTGTTTCTTGTTGCTGAGGTAAAGTTCTAGCTGTGTGAAAGAATCTAAAATCTTCAATTGAACCTGAGAATGTTTGATGGGGCGTAAAATACTTGACTGTAGCATCAGAATTCTCTATTGAGCCTGTCTGTATAGACGACCCTGTGCCTATTGTAAATGTAGAGTTTTGAAGGTAAAACTCTGACATATCATACGCAAATGATACATTTTTAAGAGACTCATTGACGTATAACTTTAAATTATGTTCGCCTTGTGACCTGTCATATGTTGCAACCACTCTTTGCCATGAACCCTTATTAAGAGTTGTCTTAGCTGTAATAACAGCCGAGCCTGATACAGCACTAAATATAATTGCAGCGCTTGTTGTGCTATCATTAGAATCGCTTAATGCAAGCACAAAACCTCTGTCTCTTACATTATCTGGCACCATTTGACAAATTATCTGATTTTTATTTGCGCAGGTTGCAGCTAAGATGTGCATATCAATTGTAAACGTTGATTCTTTTGGTGCAAGCGCACTTTGTCCAGTTGCATTTGATGAAAAATCTGGAAAATTTATACCTGAAGCATCTTTGACCTTGATATAACTTCCATTAGCAGGCCCTTCGTCGTAACCGCCTGACCCTGAGAAGTTTAAGTAGCCTGTATGTTTAGGAAACGTTTGGAAAACATAATTTTCAAACCCTGTCAGCGTATCAACAAACTCTTCAATGTTCTTTCTAGATTCGTCAAAAGGAAAATGATTAATTAATCTATCAAATGCAACATTAACTTTAGAAACACCCGAATCAAAAAAAGTGTGATTTTCAAATTTTGAGTAGTCTAAATCAATTTGCTGCGTAGATATGAGACCATCTGATGGACTTGCAAATCTAAATGATCCTGTACTACCAAAATATCTGTCAGATAAATCTGACAAAGAAACGTTTCTAGAGCCTGCACGAGTTGATCGATTGGGCTTTTCAAAAAGTCGAGGTTTAAATAAGTCTCTTACTGGGTCTGAAGCCATTATTCATCCACGCTGAATCTAGCAGGAACATCTGTAAACATTTGATCTACTCCTGCATCTTTTATTATGAAGTCAAAAATATACACGCTTCCAGGTGATAAAGTATCCATATAGAAGTCAAAGTATAAACCGCTTGAATCAGTTGATAATTTTGTACCATTTGACTCTGATTCAAAGGGAACTATTATATCACCTGAATCATAATCTCTAACACGATAAAACATTCTTGTGTATACCTCACTCTTAGATTCTAGCGGAAGCTTTTCAGCTTTTATTTCACGACCTAAGTCTTCTACGAATACTCTAAATCTTGATTTTTCAAATTTTCTATATGTAGACTTTAGATTAGTGATATTAACAAAAAGCCTGCTCGGTACATTGGTAAAAGCTGACCGATCTACTGTTTTTACAACAAAGCTAGATGTATAATAGCCTAAGTCGTATCCAGAGTGCGAACCCCAGTACTCTCTAAATGTTGCAGAACCTGCATTTAGAATCTCATTTTTTAATGATTGAGTCACAGTAAATTCATTTAAGGCAAATGTTGCTGAATATACGCCTGTAATAAAATTATCGCCTATTTTATGCTGTGATGCAGTCATGGTTTTTGTGAAAAATGTACTCTGAGAAACACTACCTGACTCAATTCTTAAAACTAGGCAGTCAGACCCAGAAACTCCGTGTAATAGACCACCTGATCCTGACAGTAGATTTGCCAATGAATTTCTATGATAGTTGTTTAAAAATAATGTACCTGACAAGTTAAAGAAGAAACTTTTATGATGGTCTATAACAGCATCATCATACGCAACAATTAACTTGGGTCTATTAGTAACATTTGTAGCATGTCTTGATGCAAATCGTTTAACAAATCTTGTTGCAGTATCTGTTTCTTCTGTTCCTGAAAAGGATAAGCGAAAGCCTTGATCTGGAATAATATTTTTTAATGTTGCTGATACAATACTGGTCACATCTATCTCAAGATCTTCTGTGCCTCTTTCAAATGATTGTGTTTTAAATAGATTTACTACACCGTCACCTAAAGAACCTGATGATATTATATCAGCATTGTCAGAATCAATTGAGCCTTGATGATTTGCACCTGTTGCTGACCACGCTGAACCTGAGCTTGCAGTAATAAAATTTGATGCATCTATGTCAGCAAAGCTTACAACATCTCTTCCTATACCTTCATCAAAAGATTTTGAAAGTGGAAAAAGTATTACCTTGAAGTTAGACGGTGTGGTTTGACCACCATAGATATCTGTTAGTTTTAAAGTGCATTTAAACGAAGCGTGAGAAATATCTAATGTACTGCTTGTAAGTTCCCTGAGCGGTGCTAAATTAAATTTAATTAGTAGTCTAGATAGCTCAATAGGTGTAGTATCTGAACCTGTTGAAGCTTCAGCATAGAGCTTAAATAAATCTAATGTGCCTGCTGAACCAACATTTGCATCTGTTGCTCGGAAGCTATTATTAATAATCTTATTAGTAATATATGTGTCTTTACTAGCAGTTAATATTCTATACATTTTTTAAAAACCTTAGAGCGCATTTCCAACTATATCATCATCAGGGTAGCGGCATTCAAATATTGAACCTGGCGGCCCATATAAAATACCTCTATCATAGTTTGGGCCAGAAACTGACACATCAAACATTATATTGCTATAGTTTCTACCTTGGATATCTATAAAAATATTTGTCATTGAAAAGTCAGCTAAGGACGTAACGCCGGCCTGATTAAGAATAATTGTAATTAAGTCAGTAACTATTATGGGTTGATCAACCTGGAAGTTTTTTATGTCAAGATAAGCTTTTAAACTATTGTTTATATTTTGCAGGACAATACGCTTGTTATAAGTTGTCCCAACAGTAATGTTAAAAATTGCGCCGACATTGACAACTTGGACGTCTAATATGTCAACAGCGTCTGATATCAGTCTATGTTGATTGATGAAGGTTACTAAATTTTCTTTTAATGAATCTGGTGATACAGCAAGCTGACCTACCTTATTTCTACTAATAATATAAAGTTGAGTAGACAGCGGATTTTGAATACTAGATCTAATGCCCACTCTAAAGACTCTTCCAAAGTTAGATGGCATTGTATAGATTCTAGCTATTAAATCTTCTTTTGAAACAATTCTAGACTGTGCAAATCTTGCAGATAGTACATGTGATCTTAGTTCATTTAAAGTAGGGGGATTTTCTCCTCCTCTAGCGGCTTCTGGATTATTTATTTCAAGTGATGCTCTCACAGAAACAATATCAGAAGATACTGCACCTGACCCGAATCTCATTGATAAGCCTGTAACACTTCTTATTGTATTTGAAGCAACGTTATGTGAAAGACCTCCGCCGGCACGATATCTAATTGTCATTGTCGTGTTTTGTGGTGAGACGCCTAGCGTCGAAGTTCTTAATAGATTATTAGGATCTATAGAAAATCTACTAAATGTTTGTTTACCATATAAGGGAAGGGATAATTCACTAGGATCTGGGACAATATCATCGTCTAAAGAATCGGCATGTCCTGAGCCGAATCTCAATGTTGTTAATCCAGTTTGCCTGCTTGAATTTACTATGAACCTATACGGTGCAGGAAGAAGTTCAATATTTTCAGGGACTTCAAAAGAGTCTGATTGAACATTTAATACCCTGTTATAAACAATATTTTGTGAAAGTGATTCAACTTCATAGTATCTATTTTTTTCTGTATCAGATACTGATAATATTTCAGATACATTATCACTGGCTAATGTAATTGTTCTAAATGCAACAAATGTATTTGGAACATTGAATTTTTCTTCGATTATTTTTCCAGATTTGCATGTTCCCTGCTGTTTTTGACCTACGCCTCGACCATTTTTTAGTAAATAAGAGGTAGCAACGGGTGGTGATCCTGATGTAACTACTTTTGACAAATGCAAATATTTACCTTCAGAATCTTTTTCGCTAAAGTCAACGTCTTCTATTAATTCAAATAAGACACCACCGTTAGATGAAACAACTGTTCCAGCCTGTATTACTGGTAAAGCTGCGGCTTTTGGTGTATCTGGCGAACTAGGATCTGCAGGCACTGATATATAAAAGTCTATATCTACAATTGCAGGCGAAGCTCCAGTTATTTTAACACCTGCAGATTTAATAATTTTTTCTAAGTTTTTTGTTTCAACAGCAGTTTCAATATTTAGCTCACTCAACTGGTGATCTAGATAATAACTCATAACATCACCAACATAAGCAGCCATGTCAAGAAATAAGCCGCCAACACTGGCTTCTGAGAAATCTTGAATTTGACCATCAAAGAAAGTCCTAGCGTAAAGCAATAAATCACTTTTAAAACCATCAAAATCTTTGTTAAGATAAGATCTAGTCTGTTTTTTCTTAAGTTTGTCTCTTAAATCATCTGCCATTTTTAACCCATTGCAATAACTGTGACCTGTATCTGGTCTTTTATAATAGATAGTTTTACAACACTGTATGTTATAGTCATAACTATCTGTGCCAAACCGGATGCTGTTTGAGATGGATCAACAAAAGTTGATTCAAATGTTTCCAAATCAACAAATGGCATCCACCTAGTAGCTGTATTTTTAATTCTAAGCATTGCTTCGCCATCGAAGTCTTCTTTACTTGTCAATTCACCGACGAGTTCTATCAGGTTTGCCCCAAAAGAGTATAAGCCGACACGTTCGCCAAAATTTGTTTGAACGAGATTTCTAAAGTTGTCTTTAATTTGGTCTTCGTTTGTAAAATTCATCTCTAGCAAGCCAGAACGAGTAGTCCCAAAATCAAGTGGTGTTTTTATACCAATTGGTTTTGAATCTAATACTTCTGTATACTTTCTAGAGTCAACTTTTTCGCCAACACTTTTAAAATCATAAACTGCCATAAATTGCACCTATATCTAAGTATGTCTGACAGAGAATTGACAGCACATATAAAATAACTTTAAAATATAAAACACGCAACTTTATAATATCACTCAGAACGTAGAACAATCCACTCAGACCATGACCCATTAATTCTTTTGTCAATTAAAGATACAGCAGTCTTTGTAACGGTATCATCTGGGTTTGAACTGCATATTTGAGCTGCTAATTTTATAGACTCTCCAGACGAGGGTTTGACATCAAAAATTTTTGCTGCTGTTTCGTATTCCATAAAACCGTTTGCGAGCTTTACAATACCCACTGTACCTTTGTTTTGTGCATGTTTTAAAATATTGAGCACTAAGATTATATGTTCGTCAATATTCTTTATCTTTTGATCAATATTTGATGAAGCCATGTTTAACCTCCTCTTGCACTAAGCAGATAATAGCCTACACAATCCTAACGTGATAAAATCAGTCGTTAAAGATTGTTGTTGAAGCGATCGACAGGATGCTATGTCACATCGTCAGGTATTGCGTCCCACTTATCGATCGGACACTTCTTCTTATATGAAAATATAAGCGCAGGGAATATACACTTACACTTACCACAGAAGTTTATTGATTTACTTAAGAACAATTTTTCACCTAAGTGTTCACAACCCAAACACGTGTCAAGACGATCTTTGATATAACACTGTAGTTCTGGCGTTGGTTTTTTTATCTCTAAATAATAAGTTATTCTATTTAGAATACTATCTGTTACATCTCTCATGCTCAAGTTGATGCTTCTAATTCCACACCCATTACCTCAGCAACACATGATGCAAGCTTAATTCCAGCATCTACGGACAAACCAGTTAGCGCTATCCCTTCAAGTATTAGTGTTGGGATGTCTAAATCGATATCCGCATCCGGCATGGCAGCTTCGATCATCAGCATCGGAATTGCTGCCAAGCCAAGGATAAGGTCAAAAATTACTTCAAAGTTGATGTTAATAGCTGGTAGTTCAGGCATTAC
>TARA_R110001592_G_scaffold484_1_pt1 | contig 11206 bp, 16 predicted proteins | sample TARA_R110001592 | Tara Oceans TARA_R110001592 (sample SAMEA4398387) | marine metagenome | biome: Polar Biome; feature: [SRF] surface water layer (ENVO:00010504); material: water (ENVO:00002006), including particulate matter (ENVO:01000060) such as... | depth 5 m | reverse complement strand
AACTGGAAATTCGGAACGAATGAAAGAACTAGTTATTGGTGTAATCAAAAGATTTAATCTTTTTTGTCATTATGAGGACTTGAGAAACTCTGGTTGTTTAATTGTTACACGAACTGATCTGTAAGGATGAAAAATGGATTTTTGGTTTAGCGGCTCTAGAAAAGAAATACATTATAACGATGTTCTAGAAGAGATAAAAAAACATTCTAAACAAGAAGGTCAAGTTTACATTGGTACAGACAGTCACATAGCGAATAAACACTGTGTCTATTCTACTGCTATCTGTCTTCACGGCGCAAAAGATCAAGTTGGAGGAAGATACTTTTTTCAACGCACCAAATTTGATGCTAATAAGTTTCCAACACTTGTGGAAAGAATAATGCACGAAGTAGAAAAAACAGTAAACACAGGATTAAAAATATTAAAGGAATGCCCTAAAGTTCAAATAGAACTGCACCTTGATATATCACCCTCAGATAAAAAAGAACGCACCAGCCGTTTTGCAGACATGATGATTGGTTATGCTAAGGGTGTAGGTTTCGCTTGTAAAGTAAAACCGGATGCTTTCGCAGCTACATCTGTAGCAGACAAACATAATAAATAAAAAAAGACTTGAAAACTTAAGGGTTTGTTATTATACTTAACGTAAGTTCTTTAAAAACATGGGGGTGAACAGGTTTTGACTGGTTAAGGAAGATTATTTGTGCAAGACAGAGGGCTGCGAGGCTCTGTAAAAACGCGGAAACTTTAAATGCCAACGATAACGTTGATTTCGATTACGCCTTAGCTGCTTAATCGCGGGGTGGCAACAACCTTGTTAATCAAAGTTGCAAAACAGAGTTTTCAACTTCTCTAAAGAGTTGATGGTACGCGGAAAGGATAGAGTTTGTTGGAGTTCAAATAACCAACTAATCTTGTGAACGACAGAGTATTGGATTTAGACAGGACCTCGGTTCGACTCCGAGCACCTCCACTAACACACCCGCCGCCTTAGCTCAGTTGGCAGAGCAGCTGATTTGTAATCAGCAGGTCGTCAGTTCGACTCTGACAGGTGGCTCCAACGGAGAAATTATGACAACAGAAGAATTATTATGGATATTGATAGGGATTAACTCAGTTTCTTTTCTATATTTTAACTGGCGATTAGCTTTACACAGCACGGTAGTAAAAAATATGGTGAAAGAACAACCTAATTTGACAAACAAACCAAAGAGGAAATAATATGTTTAGTATGCTTGATTTTTTAATTATCTGGTGTTCAGTCGCCATCCCCATGTGGGCTGGAGCTTTATACCTTGGTAAAAGATTGGATAGGATGTCTGATAAAATAAGTAACATGAATAAGCTTACAGCATGTGGAAAACCAATTAAAGCAAAGAAGGTGTTACGTGGCAACAACTAATGAAATTTTAAGAGAGCTTAAACAAAGTTTTCCTGTCGTTTTAAACAAACTTCCTAGAAACCCCAAGAAATCGCTCATTAAAGCCGTTTGTATTAAATCTGGGGTCATTCATAGTATCGACGAGAGAGTTGCCTTAAAGCGGGCATTAGTTAGCCGTAAAATCGATTTTAAACCTGACAGTCCAACCTATGAACTAGTTAGTCTTGCAATGAGCAAAAAGCTCAACTTTGACAACATAGGATAAAACACGATGAAAAACCTTTCTAAGAAAACAATTCTTTTGGGAATTGTTATTATGACAGCCGGTATCATGCTGGTCATGGGTGCTGTTATTTCTAAAGCAGAAGCCAAATCTCCAAAATCAAAATTTTACGATTTCTCTGAACAACTTATTGACGGTGAGATCAAGAAACCAACAGCGCTCTACACAGACGCACGCACTCAAGTGAAGTTCGAAAGATTACTAAAACTAAAGAAAAGCTTTATACCTGCTCTGCTGGATACAAGCAAAGACCCAGTTTTCAAATAAGGAAATAAAATGACTGAAGAAGTGAAAGAAGTACAAAAGCCTGGTCCTAAATGGTCGCTTGGCAAAACATTCCCTACTTATGAGGGAGCTATCAAACAAGTAGAAATACTAAAAAATAGTTTTACGGAAAACAAACAAGAAAACATGCAAACTAAAATCCGCCGCAAAGCGAATGACACCTTTCTTGTAAAATACCGTAAAGACCCAGCGTTTGCAAAGGAGACGAAAAATGGGAGTGGTAACAAAAAAAATAAAGGAAATTCAAAAAAAGGAAAAGCTGACACTGGAACAAGTGTTTAAGAAGTATCCTCATTTAGCTGCACTTCAACATGAAGAAGTATTAGCAGAACAAGAAGCGAAGAAAAAACTTGAGGAAAGCAATAAAAAGAAAAAGTTACTCTTGAGTTGATTTAAGGTGTTCTTGGAATGATTCTTCATCAATACCCATTAACTGTCTAACCTGTAACCTTATTTGTTCTTTGTGCTCATCGGCTGCATTAGCCCAAACCCACGCGGTTGTGCTTTGCAGCTTTTTTATTTTCTTGTTAGTTTCTGCGATATTGTTTTTTATTTTTTGCCTGAGTTCAATTGTGAGCTTGGGCATTTTTATTTCAAGTTCTGAAGCAATCTTCATTATCACCATCCAATCATTTTGGTTTATAGCTTCAGTCGCTTTGTTAAATGTGTCAACCAAATCTTCACTCCCGGCTCTGTCAGGGTGAGTTTTCATGGCAATCTTTTTATATATCTTGTAAAGTTCTGGGTCTCTGTCTTTTTTTTCTTTCAGTTCTTTTATCTCTTTCTTAGGATCACCTTCAACCGATGTTTCTGGTTCGACCTGGATTGTAGGTTTTCTTGCTTTAAAATTAATTTCTTTTTCAAAGTCTTGCTTGAATAAATCATCATAGACTGAAAACAACTCTTGAGACTCTTTTAAAAAAGTTTGAGAAATCCTCATTTCCATTTTTATTTTCTTATTTAGGATTTCTTCGTTCATATTTAGTAAGTATTCTCCATTGGATATATATTTAAAGATAGAAACACTAAGCAGTATCTGCAAAGGAATAAAAAAAATGAACGACTTTACATGGTTATCTAAAGAGCAAGAAAATAATATTTTTGATGATGGGTTCGACAATAGCTCTTCTTCTTCAAAAAACAAATTAGAGGTACTCAATAATAAGATTTATTTTTATTGCAACGTGAATCATGTTAACAATCTCCATCTAAACAAAGAACTCAAGACTCTTGAATCTAAATTGATTACATCAAGAGAACTTTTAGAAACAGACACAACAGCCCCCATCCATTTGCATATTAGTTCCTATGGCGGCTCGGTTTTTGCAGGGTTTTCAACAATTGATTACATTCTTAAGTCAAAAGTTCCCGTAACAACGATTATCGATGGATGCGCCGCCTCCGCTGCTACTATGATGAGCATTTGTGGCTCTACAAGATTAATGCACGAACATGCCTTTATGTTAATCCATCAGCTTTCTTCGATGTCCTGGGGCAAATACGAAGAGCTTAAAGATTCAATGCAGAACAATGATTTGCTAATGGACACAATAAAGAATCTTTACATTGAAAGAACAAAGATTCCTAAAAAAGAACTAAATGAAATGTTGAAGAGAGACCTTTGGTGGGATGCCAAAACATGCTTAAAGTACGGTTTAATTGACGAGATTATATGAAAACAATTTACATGTTTGATGTTGATGGGACATTAACACCCGCCCGTCAAAAAATGAAATCTAGTTTTAAGAAATTTTTCTTAGAGTGGAGCCGGGATAAGGTTTATTACCTTATTACCGGCAGCGATATAAAGAAAACTAGATCTCAAGTTCCTTTGGAAATAATGGATAATGCTAGAGGAATCTTCACATGTATGGGAAATGTACTTCATGTTGACAATCAAAAAGTCTATGAAAACAAATTTGAGCCGTCCGATCGTCTTTTAACTCATTTAAAAAGGTTTCTAGACAAGACAGGGTATGTTCTAAGAACAGGAAATCACATTGAACACCGTCCAGGGATGATAAACTTTTCTGTCGTAGGAAGAAACGCTTCACACATGCAGAGAGAAGGATATTATACTTACGACTGTCGCTCTAAAGAAAGAGAAGAAGTCGCCAACTTTATCAATGAGAACTTTGAAGATGAACTCCAAGCTTCAATCGGCGGCAAAATAAGTATAGATATATATCCCACAGGAAACCACAAAGGTCAAGCGTTCCAGTGGATTCTACACAAGTTCGGGAAAAACCGGGTTCATTATAAGTTCTTCGGTGACCAAGCACAACCCGGCGGCAACGATTGGGATTTAGTAGAAGAAATGAAAAAGCTAGACGTAGAACATTCTTACTACTGCGTAAAAAGCGACCGTGAAACGTTTTCTATTCTTAAGAGATTATCTTCTTCTGAAGATATTACTTAATTTTAATATCTAAAAGATGATCTTTGGTATCAAAAGTACTGTCTTTTTGAGTTCCATCTACCTCTAAAGAAACTCCCTCGGGCACATGAAATGGCGTGTGCTTGTAAATATAGTTGATTAGTTGAGAGTGCGTCGGACCAAACGAAAGATGATGGAACCTTCTATGAACCGAATGAATCATGCCAACTAGTTTTCCTCTTTCATTGAACAAAGGAGAACCAGATGAACCACCGATAGCTGGCACGGTATAAAGAGAAAACCCCCACTTATGCCCGGAGTATCGTCCTTCTAAGACCGGCGCGGTCTGAACGTTAAACATTCCCACTGGAGCCGCAATATTATAGATTTTATCTCCAATTACAGGAGCATCGTTTCTCTCTATTCTTACTGGAGGCTTGGCAAACCCGACAGCATATAATATACAAGTATCAAGTTTGTTGTTAATATTTATGGTCTTGGTATCGTGTTTAACTCCATTCATGTCAATAAGAAAAGTTTTCTGCTTTACTTTGGCATTGCCTCCTAAATCATTTAAGATAGCACCAGGATCACAACTATGCCCTGTTGTTAGAACATAAGAGCCATGAGGATATGTTCTTACGATCGACCCACTGGAAGTCGCTCCTAATTTAAAGTTCATACAGGTATTATCTACACATTTTGTTACATCGTAAGTTGCTACTACTTTTACAAAAGAATCGAAAGGAAGCTTCTGTTTTAAAGCAAAATGTCCATTAAATGTCCCACCACAGGATGGTAAAAATATTAATGAAATCATCAATATAAGGTATTTTAAGCTATTCATTGTCGTTTTTCTCCTAGTAAAAATAACTAGAACCTATTTTGTTTTCTATTTACTAATACAAGGAATATCTATGAAAAAAACATATGTCTTTGATACAAGTGCCATTTTGGCTGACTATAAATGTATCTATGAATATAGCAAAAATGATATTGTAATCCCTTTTAAAGTGCTCGAAGAAATTGATTCTCACAAGAAACGACAAGATGGCGTAGGCTATAATGCTCGCATGATTATTCGTGAGTTAGATTTGTTACGAGAAAAAGGCAATATCCATCAAGGTGTTAGAATAGAAAAAGGGAAAGGTCTTCTCTCTATTCGAGGATACGATAAAAACCTACTCCCAGATGAATATAAGCTTTCCAATGCTGACAACGAAATTATTGGAACAGCTATAACTGAAAGAAAAAGAAACTTTGATAAAAAAGTAGTCATGGTAACCAAAGACATTCACATGCGTGTGAAATGTGATACGTTACAGCTGCCGTGTGAAGATTATGATAAAGATAAAGTCTCCTCTCAAGACGAATCATATTCAGGCACTATAGAGCACTTAATAGACGATAATCTGGTAGATTATTTTCACGAAGGACAAGAGGTATATCTCGACGAAAAAGAGATCATCCTTCATCCCAACCAGTGCGTTTTATTTAAATCGAATCAAAATTCTAAAAAAACTGCGCTTGCGAGGTTTATTAATTATGACACCCCAATGCAGAAAGTCTCTTCTAATAAAAGAGGCATGTGGGGAGTTAAACCTAAAAATAAAGAACAGATTTTTGCTTCGGCACTGCTGATGGATGAGACTGTGCCTATCGTCTCTTTAGTAGGTCCCGCAGGGTCAGGTAAGACACTCTTAGCCATCGCCGCAGGACTAGAACAAACCCTAAGTAAAGGGCTTTACAATAAGCTCGTTATATCGCGCCCAGTACAACCTGTGGGTAAAGATATCGGCTTCTTACCGGGTACAGTAGAAGAAAAAATGAACCCTTGGTTAGCTCCAATCAGAGATAACCTTGAGTTTCTAATGTCTTATTCTTATTCTAAGAGAGACAGTTACGAAACTCTGGATACCTATATCGAATCAGGAGTTATCGAAGTAGAAGCACTGACTTACATTCGCGGTCGCTCAATTGCAAATGCTTATATTATTATTGATGAATCTCAGAACTTAACAGCGCATGAATTAAAGACTATAATAACCCGTGTAGGAGAAAATACTAAAATCATCCTCACAGGAGACGTTGAACAGATAGATAATCTCTATGTTGACCAACAGTCAAATGGTCTATCTTACGCGATAGAAAAGTTTAAAGCACATAGCCTAGCTGGACACCTTACTCTCAAAAAAGGCGAAAGAAGCGCTGTGGCGACATTAGCATCAAAAATTTTATAGGAGAAGAAAATGCAAGAAGAAAATCCGCTCGAAGAAGTAGTAGAGCCTGACAATGATTTAAAAAACATGCTTGTGGAGTATGTCGGTGAAAAAAACGACCCCGAAGACCAACTAGTAACTGTAAAAATGCTAGTAGAAACTCTAGCCGACGAGTTCCCCGAGTTAATTCTAGCAGTGGCAGAAGAAAACTGGACTCGTGGTTACCACCAGGCTTTAGACGATGTAGAGCTAGGAGAAAAACTTTACCAAGAACAATTAGATAAAAATACAGATGAAAAATAAGATAAAAGATATTGTTATCGCATCTTATAATAAAGTGCTGCGCGAAAAGAAAGAATTTTATCTTAATGGCTCGTTAATACAAATTGTTGACCCATTAACGAAGCATATAGACATTCCAGCTATTGTTTCTTTTTTAACCAAGAAAATACCCACTCAAATATTAAATCTAGTAGATGTTTACTATATTGGAAATTTTGACGTTTTCAAAAAGAAGAATACAAACGCGGCTTATATGGATGGCGCAATATACCTAAGTTCGGACCAAGACACAGAGAAAGATCTTTTAGATGATATTATTCATGAGTTAGGGCACGCTTTAATAGAAAAAGAAAATATTAATATTTTCGGAGATGGTTTGATTAAGCGAGAGTTTATGGCGAAGAAGACTGCACTAAAGAGACTTTTAAAATCAAAAGGATATGCTGTGCCAAAATCATTTAATGGGACCTCTTACATTCCTGAAATTGATGATTTCTTATATAAAGAAGTTGGTTATGAGACACTAACGTCTTTGATATCAGGGTTGTTTATGAATCCCTATGCGGTAACTTCTTTAGAAGAGTACTTCACATCAGGTATGGAAGATTATTTCCTCGGCAAGTCCCAATTGCTGAAAACAATCTCTCCTGAACTATATAATAAAATGGAGTTTTACGATGAATTGGAATGAAGAATATGATGTATCTATGGAAGAAAAAAACAACACTTTAAGAGTGACATTGAGAGTTAACCATATAAAAGGAAAAAGAAATTTTTTAGAAAAAACGTATACTACTACTTTTATTAAAGAATACCTCTCTTTTAAAAATGTTTTGTTTGGAGATGTGGAACAAGAAACTACCGTTTTTAATTACCAAAGCGAAAAACGTACAGAAGGAACTTGGGTCTTTTCTCTTCCACCCAAACCAAAGCCGAAAAAAACGCAACCACCCGTTGAAAAGAAAGAAAATGTGCTTAAAATGACTAATAAGAAAACCATCAAGAAGTAGTCTAATGCCACATATATCTTTCTCTGAGTTAGTTACCTGGAACGAATGTCCTCATAAGCACAAGCTTATTTACCAAGAAAAGATTCGCCAATTCCAAGGAAACGAATTTACTGCGTTTGGAACATCTATTCACAATGTATGTGAGAATGTTCTGCTAGACGAAGCCGTTGATATGAAAAAAACTTTCTTAGAATCAATGGATAAAGAAGAAGCGTCTTTAAGCCGCAAGGGAATTAAAATAGATAAGAAGTTCTGGGCTGAACTGAAGGAACAGGGCATCGAACTTACACATCACATTCTTCCAGGTGTAAAACGATACTTTGGATCATACGAGGTTGTTTCCACCGAAGAGAAACTCTTAGAGCCATCTCTCGTAGATGATGATTACAATTTCAAAGGTTTTATCGACTTGGTTATAAAAACTGAAGACGGTAAATATCACATTATCGATTGGAAGTCATGCTCCTGGGGTTGGGATCTGAAAAAGAAAACCGACCCTATGATTACTTATCAGTTGACATTATATAAATATTACTTTGCTCTTAAACACGACATTGACCCAAAGATGATTGAAACACACTTCGCTCTTCTTAAAAGAACAGCGCGAGAAAATAATGTTGAGATTTTCCGCGTAACATCAGGTCCAAGAAAAACAAAAAATGTCTTAACACTGTTAGAGAAGGCAATATACAATATAAAGGCAAAAACGCACATTAAGAACAGACTATCCTGTTATAAAAATAGAAAATGTGAGTTTTGTAACACCCAACATTGTACACGATAAGAGGTTTAAAGTGACTGAAAAAATGAAGATTCTTACGATTTCCGACAGCCCATTAGCGCCATCAGGCGTTGGAACTCAAACAAACTACATGATTCAACATTTGTTGAAGACAGGAAGATATAAATTTATATCCATCGGCGGCGCTATTAAACACCAAGATTATAAACCAATTAAAACCGAAGAATGGGGTGACGACTGGGTAATACTACCAGTAGATGGTTACGGAACTCCAGATCAAATCCGCTCTATGATAAGAACAGAGAAACCTGATGCCTTGTGGTTCATGACTGATCCGCGATTCTTTGGTTGGTTGTGGGAAATTGAAGACGAAATCCGCCCCAAAGTCCCAATGATCTATTATCATGTATGGGACAACTATCCTTATCCTCAGTTTAATGAACCCCTCTATTCTTCTAACGATATTGTGGCTACTATTTCTAAAGTTACTGATGATATTGTGCGAACTGTATCTGATGAAGTAGAGTGTATACATATTCCACACGCAGTCCCTGACGGTACATTTAAACCTTTCCCAGAAGACATAGTAGAAAATTTACGTAAAGATAATTTAGGTTCTGATAAAGATAAGTTTATCTGTTTTTGGAACAATAGAAACGCAAGGCGTAAACAATCAGGAACATTGATTTACTGGTGGAAGAAGTTTTTAGATAAGGTCGGTCACGATAAAGCTAAATTGGTCATGCATACAGATGTGCGAGATCCATATGGGCAGAACCTACAAGCGATTATAGAATCCGTGGGATTAACAAACGGTGAGGTAGTATTTTCGCAGAATAAAATAGCCACAAAAGACATGGCAGCTTTTTATAATATGGCTGACTGTACTTTAAATATTTCCGACGCCGAAGGTTTTGGTCTCGCTACTCTGGAATCTTTATCTTGTGAAACTCCCATTATTGTCACGATGACCGGAGGCTTGCAAGAACAGGTTACAGACGGAGAAAACTGGTTCGGCATCGGACTAGAACCTTCGTCAAAATCGGTCATCGGTTCTCAAGAAATTCCTTACATCTACGAAGATAGAATCAATGAAGATGAGTTCGTAGCTGCTTTAGAAAAAATGTATAACATGACGCCTGAAGAAAGAAGCGAGATGGGTAAGAAAGGACGCCAACACGTCTTAAACAACTATAGTTTCGACCTTTACGGAGAAAGATGGGATAATCTTTTTAAACATGTGAAAGAAGATTTAGGTTCATGGGATACTAGAAAAGGTTACAAAACTTGGCACTTAAACGAGGTTAAATAATGAGAAAAAAAGTTTTAGTTAATGGACCCGCCCTTTCTCAATCGGGTTATGGAGAGCATACAAGGTTTTTATTGAGATCTCTTAAGACAAGAGAAGACACCTTTGATATTTATTTAAACAACCTCAACTGGGGTAAAACAAATTGGCTTTTTGAAGACGACGATGAACGTCGTTGGGTGGATTTCTTACTTCAGAAGACCATCCTGCATGCGCAACAGCAAGGAAGCTTCGACATAAGCTTGCAAGTAACCATTCCTAACGAATGGAAGTCAATCGCCCCGGTAAACATTGGCATAACCGCAGGTATTGAAACAACTAAGGTATCTCCCCAGTGGATTGAGAAGTCATGGGGCGTCGATAAAATTATTACCATTTCCGAGCATTCTAAACAAGTATATCAAAATACTTCCTATCAAGCAACAAACAATGAGTCAGGCGAGACTTTTGTCGCCCGTTGTACAACTCCTATTGATATTGTTCATTATCCCGCAAAAGTTATGGACAAGATAGATCTTGATATAGATTTTGAATATGATTTTAATTTTCTTACGGTTGCCCAATGGGGACCACGAAAGAATCTAGAAAACACTATCAAATGGTTTATAGAAGAGTTCAAAGATAAAGAAGTCGGTCTTGTTGTAAAAACTAATTTTGCTAAAAATTGTTTACTTGATCGACGACTCACTAATAACAATTTGCGGCGAGTAATCGGTGACGAAACAGAACGCAAGTGTAAGGTTTATCTTTTACATGGATATATGAGCGATCAAGAACTTAATTCTCTTTATCAACATCCTAAAGTAAAGTGTTTATTAAGCGCAACCCACGGCGAAGGCTTCGGTCTTCCTATTTTTGAGGCTGCTTACAATGGACTGCCTATTATCGCGCCCGCTTGGTCAGGACACGTAGATTTTCTTTATATGCCTAAGAAAGATAAGAACGGAAAAATCAAAAACAAAGCGATGTTTTCTAAAGTAGATTACAATTTGGCACCCATCCTCCCTGAAGTAGTTTGGGATGGCGTACTACAAGCTGATTCTATGTGGTGTGATGCTAAAGAAACTTCTTTCAAACTTAAAATGAAAGACATGGTGGATAATTTGGATCGTCATAACAAAAGAGCCAAAGATCTTCAAGAGCATGTATTAGAGAACTTTAATCAAGAAAAACAATACAAGGCTTTTACAGATTCTATTTTAGATTTAGTTTCAGCTCCCGCAGAAGAGGAAGTTTTAGAATTTGAGTAAAGGAAGAATATGAATATAATTTATATCTCTGATTTCTTTGTAGAACAAATAGCCGGTGGAGGAGAACT
>TARA_R110001592_G_scaffold20423_1_pt1 | contig 11210 bp, 9 predicted proteins | sample TARA_R110001592 | Tara Oceans TARA_R110001592 (sample SAMEA4398387) | marine metagenome | biome: Polar Biome; feature: [SRF] surface water layer (ENVO:00010504); material: water (ENVO:00002006), including particulate matter (ENVO:01000060) such as... | depth 5 m | reverse complement strand
GTAATTGTTTTTCCTTTTGTGAAAGTATATTCTATTGTGCTCTCACCACCAACGAAAAAGTCATTCGTATCATTCACCTTATCAACAACAGACATAACTGGCAATCCATTTCCAGATTCGCCCGTATGAAAAGATGAGGTATCGAGCACGTCACTCTTAATTAAATAATAACCATTTTGAACTTTTCGCGGAAGGTTTGGTGCTTCCAGAACAACAGATGTAGCTGCTTCAGATATTGCTGGAAAATTTTCATAAGGAACACCATTCCTAAAAACATCCCCAGAGGTTGCGGTTGAACCATTAAACGCCATAGTCAAAGGGACTTGTAAAGAATATGTCCCCGCACCAAAAATATTTGTTGGAAAATTTATTGTTTGTCTTTGTGATACCTCCGCGTTTGTGAAGGCAGCGGGCAAACTATTTTTATTTTTATTTCCAACTCTTACTGTTATATCATTCAATGCTGTTCGTGAAGCATTAAATTGTTCATAGGTAAATCCGAGAGTTCCAAATAAACCATCATTAAATTTATTTTTTGAATAACCAAAATCTTTTATTATAATTCCACAATATTGATCATAGATTTTCCATCCTTCCAGATTAGTGTTTAGCATATCAACTTGAAAATTAACTGCTCCTAATTTTAAAGGATCTATTGAATTTAAAGTATATGGCATCATTGCAGGAGTAAAATTTGTGTTAAATAATCTTTTATTTATTTTATAAACAGGTTGTCCTTGCGAAGGAAATTCAGGAACAACCTGCTCTAAATGATTTGAAGCTGATAAGACACCACCAGCACTAAATCTATTTTGAATTCTTTCAGATGTATGAAGATTTTTTATTTCAAATCTTCTTGAAGAAGCATTAAAATCTATTGATGGTTCTAATGCTCCTAGATATATTCTGTTTGTAAATTTATTACTTGTTATCATTTCTGTATTATATGCTGTTGGATATTGTTTTAATTCTTGATATTGATTATACATATCAGTTAAATATCCATCTGTTAATCCTATGAAAACATTACCATAAGCATTAAAATGATTGTCCCATCCTACTGCTGTTAAATTTTCAATTGTGTTTGAAGCCGATGACCTATTCGTTGAAAAATAACAATTTGGAATTGTTGTTTGAGATGGAGGAATTTTAGAGTCAGGTTGTTCAAGATAACCTATTCTTTGAGTAGATATTGCGACTTTGCCTTTATGATTAAAAAATGCCCCATAACTATAACCTGTTTCAAAAGACAATCCCTCTGTTGAAATATTTTCATAATCAGGATTATAATCAAAAAATAATGGAGTTGAAGTTAGATTTGGAATATTTGAACCAGATGTCATATAATAATCATGACCCAATGAAAATTCATATTCAGGATTAATTCCTTTTCTTATAATATTTGACAAAACATTTATATGTAAAAATCTTGAATTACTAGAATTTACAATTCCTCCATAAACATTAAATTTATTGTCCCATAATTCAGGATGATTTTTTTGTGCTTTAAATATTTCTGAAAAACTTTTTAATAATCCAGAAGCATTAGCATCCGTCCAATTTAATTCAAAAGGAATTATATGTTTATTAGGATCATTGCTGTCTTTACGAAATGAAGCATTTTTTAAATTTCCACTTATTTGAAGATGTGAATATGCTCTTGTTTTAACATTTTTTGGAGCAACACCTTTATCAAGTTGATATTGTCTATATTTATTTGTAAAATTTATTCCAGACTCATATAATTCAGGTCTTTTAATTCCTATATATTGATATGTTGATAAATATAAATTTGTGTTCGCTGTTGAGTCTGTTGAAGCATTTACATTCGCTATATATGAAGCAGATGTCAAAATATTATTTGTATATTGACCACCTGAATAAAATGTGTGATATGTTGGAGAATTTAATTCAAGATTAGATGCCCTTTCTGTTAGAATACTAGCATTTGTATTGAAAATAGCTTCGCTCAAAATATTAAATCTAGAAGGTTCATCATTTTTTCTTAAATCATTTGTTATTTTACTAGATATCGCTTCAGCAGATCTAAAACCAGAGGAAACTGAAATAGGAACCTTTTCAATGTATTCAATATAATCCATAAGAGCAGGTGAAAATAATGAACCATTTATTAATGAAGGAACTGTTTCTTGTAAAGCACCATATCTTGTGTCAGTATTTATATAAATTTTATATCGTGAATTATCGCATTTATATTTAAAACAATTAACAATTCTTTGAGCAGATGTTGAACTTTGACCTCCTTGATAATATTTCATATCAGCATTCACCATAAACATTTGAAGAGTATTATTATTATTAGGAGCAAAATAAGAAGCATTTAATTCACTTGAAAAACATAATGAACCATTTGTTCTTCCATAAACTATTCTATCTTCATCATTCCATATCTCAGGACTTCCAGTTTGTGAATTATCTGTTAAAAAAACCCTTGGTAAAAAATAATGATTTTCACCATTAGAATTCTTATAATAATTAATTAATAAATTTGTTGAATTTGCTGAATTTCTTATTGTTTCATTTATATTTTCGGCGGTTTGTCTTCCATAACCAAATATTTTATCATTACATGAATTTATAAAATCGCTGTTTGTTAGACTTGTATATGTTATTTCTCTATCCTCTAAAAATTTATCAGATATTTCAATAGCACCATCCGCCTGTCCTATCGCTGACACAAAAGAATTATGAACTGAAATTCTATCACCCATTCTAACATTAATTCCTGAACCAGTTTTATTTGTAAAGATTGCCTTTTCTGTATTATTTCCCGCTAGAAATTCTGATGAAGATAATCTATTACAATCCAATATAATTGTTTCTTCCATAGAAGTCATATATTATATTGATTATTATATATTTTAAAAAATAATTTTATGCGAAATCGGTAGAAAATATACCGTTACGAAGTTCCGCTTGTTTCACAACTTCAAGATAAGCACGATGAATATAAGTTCCTGCGTTCATCGTAGAATAACTTATTTCAACTTCAATACCTCGGCTTGATACACGTTCGTTACGATTAAGACGATAACCCAACCAGGTGAATTTACCAGCAAGACCTTCCTCACCGTCAGATGGATTATATCCTTGATATAGATAAAGCGCAGATATACCACCTTCACCCGCTTCAAAACTATATTCCTCACGGGAGATATGCGGGACATTCTGCTCCGCATCTAGTAAATGATGGAAATGAACAGCAATATTTGTTGGATCGATAGGAAATAAATAATTATCATTATATCTTAAATTAGTTGTCAAAACACCATGATTCTCGCCAGTTAATCCAACACAAGCAGATGAATATTCATTTGTCATTCTTAAATCAGGAGTAGCAAAAACCTGAGCGAGAGAAGTAAAAACTTTATTCACAAGACGTCCAGCACCTCCTACATTAAATACTTGTTTTGATGCGAGACTGGTGTTTGTGAAACTCCTTTTATTCAGTTGATAATCAACATAAGTCCAGTTTAATACATTATTTTGTGCTCTGTAATTTTCCATAATATCTCCATCATAAAAAATATGATCAGAAACAAATTTAACCCGTGTTTGATCAATTTTAAATAATCCACCACTACCCTCTGTTTTATCAGGAACACAACGACCAAGAGAAGCAATTGGTTTAAAATGTAGTTCAATACTGATCTGCTGGTCTATCATATAAAGCGGGAGTTGATTAAATTTAAGGAACTCAAATAAATCTGCTACAGAAACAGAAAATACAGGAGCATTTTCATTACTCAAAACAGGATCGCTGACACTATCACCCGATGCACCAGTGTTCCCTGTTGAAATTTCTAAATTATATTTACTTTTAACAGTATAAAAACTAGCATTTACATCTGAAGAACCAACAGAATTGCCGTTTAATGCTTTATTGTTGTAAATCCAACTGTGAGCCATACCGCGATTTGTCAAATACATTTCTCTATCATAATTAATCTGGTTATCAATAAATAAAGATTTATACGCCATATAATGACCGAAATCTACAACCTCCGCGATTGTGGTGGTGCCGATTTTTAAAGCACATCTCTCAATTAAACTGTGAATTCCTACATTTAAAGGAAAATTAGCTGATTCTTTTCCAGCAAGTGCTTCAACTCCTAATGTTATTTTAGAAAAACTATGGAGAAATCCTTTATTTGGAAGAACAAATCTACAAAAATTTTCACTGATCACGACGGGATCTAAAATATCGGTATCAAAGGACATCTGTAAATCAGTTGGTATGGAACCAATTTTCATTAAATCGGGGATGCGACCACGGTCATCAGAATTACTTGAATCCATAATATCAGTCATTTTATAAATTATTACATATTAAAAAAAAATAAAAAAAAAACATTATAATAAATGAAATTATGCTCCTCTTTTAATATTACAAGAATTACAAAGTATATTTCTTATAAAACCAGTATTGTGATCATGATCAAGACATTTACTTGTAGAACTGCTGTATTTATCCTTTGTTAGAATTACATCACAATTATCACATCTTTCACATATTAAATAATATTCATAAACACTATCCCAATCTTCATTTTCTCTTAAAATTATTTTCATTTTTGTTTTCCATTCAGATATTTTTTTTGATTTTAAACATTCAGGTGTTTTATTATATTCTAATAATTTTTCTTTATTTTTTTCACGATATATTTTATTATATTCTTTTCTTTTTAATGATTCCATTTAAATATTAAACAAATTAATTTTAAATATTACTGGATTATTTGAACACCGTTCGCATTGAATACAAGAGTCTGTTTGGAACGGACAAAAATAAATACAGACTGAACTGCGGAACTATCAGTCAATCCAGTTTCCATCTGTAGAGTAAAAGTGTCATTCCGGAAGTCAATTCCTTCACCCGATATAGCATCCATCGCCACACCCACACCAAACATTTGACCAGCAGCAGCGAACTCATCAGCATTCTTATACGGAACTCGGTTGTTTGTAATTGGCGATACTTGTGTTCTAATATTTCTCATAAAAGGCATAAAAGAATTCATAAAATTTCTTAAAATCTGAGGATCAGCTGAAACTAGTGTATTATCATCACGGACATTTGCTGTAATATTATATTCAAGAGGAATTTTCATACCGCCTTTAAGAAATGTAATTTGTTTAATAGCAGCAATTTCACCAGTCGTTAAATTATTAATCATTGGAAGAGTTTGATAACCGTCTTGAGATAAATTATTAAGATTAGCAGATGGAATAAAATTCATAAAAACACCAAGCACGCGAGAAAGACCAAGGCGAAGATTTACAATCGCATTTGTTGAAGCAATAGTGGTGTAGTAAGAACTGATAGCATTATATTCCATTGTTCCAGATGTTTGAGACATCAAACGGGATAACTGATCAGGAGCAGGATTAATTAGTTCAGCGATTAACCTTAAATTAGACAACTGATAAAATGCTTGATTTTTGGTGGGAGCACGGATAAACTGACTATCTGGAACTAAATGAATATCCACCTGTAATCCACCAACTCCCCATCCTTTTGAAGATAAACCAATGTTTTCTTTTGACATAAGAAAACCAGATGGAAGATTAATACAGAAACTGTTTCCGCGATACTGACGACCACCAGGTTCAGAACCATTTTCATTACAACTAAATGCTAACTGATTTCCAAGAGCATTCGGAAGAGCACCAGCAGTCTCACCGAGATGTCCAAATGCCTCCTGCTGACTGGAAATTAATGGAAGATAACTAGAAAGAAATCTTCCATAATGACGAATGTGTTCAATAGTATTTTTATTCGCTTGACTTGAAAGAACAACTTGATCTATCATACCATATACACCAAGTTTAGGATTTATCCTAACATTATCAGCAACATCTGGGACAACACCATGATCACCAGATGGACTTTCATAAACAGCAAGATTACCAGCAATTCTTAAAGAAGAACCAATTAAATATCTGTCTTGTTCAGCAATCACAAAAGAAACAACTGGATTACCATCTCTGTAAGAAATCAAAGAATTAGATGGCGAATTGCTCGGTTGAATATCTATAAAACTTGTTGAACCTCCAGTAATACTCATTTTTATTATATTAAATATTTTATTTTCAAAATAAATAGATAAAAAATAAAATGTATTATCAACTTAAATATTATTACAAAAATCGTGAACAAATTCTAAATAAACAAAAAGAAATTTCTTTAAAAAGAAATAATTTAAACCATATTTGGAATGTTAAAAAAGTTTCAAATAGAGTCGGTCGTCCTAGAAAAGAAAATCCTTTACAAAAAGAAATTTCTTTTAAACAAATATTTAATCCATCACTAAAAGTTAAAAAAGGAATTTATAATTTATATTTTAATTAAACAACAACTCTAACAGAATCAGCACCAATTTCAAGACGGCGGATATGGAAAACAAACATACAAACTAATTTATTCTTTGTAGGTGCCGTTGTTTCATTATAATTAAGTTGAAGGACAAAATCTTTATTGCGAGCATCATATGAACTATCACCAAGAGCAAGTGCTCTGCCGATTAAGAAATTCTCATTAAATTTCATCATACTATGACCAGTAATTCCTGCTTGCGATAATGCTTTATCTAGTTCTATAAGAGGCTGTGCTTCAATACTGGTCTTGCTGGAAATCTTACCACACGGCACCCTCCGAGATGGTTGTAATCGACCATCATATAGAAATTGATATTCTGTTAAACTGTCGGATATTCCTTCAAGATTGCATCGTGTAGAATGTAAATTATAATCAAAATCATTCCTTACATCTTGTATAACATAAGTGTCTTTTGCTTCAAGAACTTGTTTTGTGGTGTAAGGAGTGCTGTCTAGCATTGAGCATATAATAGATTTACAACGAGAATTTTCAATAGGAATCCTAATATTAGCAACTCTATCAGATGATAGCAACGATGATTTATAACACGTGACAGAATTAAAATCATAATTAATCATACCGCCTTCTTTCATTTTTCTCATCATAGATGCTTCATAACTTTGACCTGCCGATACTTCATTAACGATTAAATTAACATCACTCACAGTGTAAGTAGCATCATAAGAAGAAGCATCCTCAATCGAACGAGAATATAAAAATCCAGTTGATGCGGAAGCATCAATTCCAGAACCAGTGATCGCTACAGAAGCTGATTTCATACTCAAAACCATTCCATTGGTCGCACTAAAAGAAATCTGTCTAATAGTAGGAGCACCACCACTAGCATTTGTAAATCTCATAACAGAAGCAGATGTAAATCCACCAGAAGCAAGTCTTTCAAACTCAATACCAACCCTTTCACCGACAACAAAAGGACAATGAGATGCTACTAATGTTTGATTATTTTGTTTTTCTTCAAATAAAGTATTAAATGATGCTGATACCACCGCATTCGCAGCACCAGCAGCATTGAGACGACCCGATACCAAAGGATTAAGAGTTGTTTTCCTGAAACGATTAACACCATCAACTTGACGAAAACAATACCGATTGTCTTCAAGCAAAATAGAAATCGTAACTCCACCGACCGCCATATTCGGAAAGACAGATTTATTTGAGAAAATTCCGGTGTGTAATGGGATACAAACTTTACAATCTACAAAGTTATCAGCGGTCACAGAAGCAGAAATAAGTGCTACATCAGGAGCATTAGAAGCATTCTTAAAATATTGATTTTGTAAAATTTCATTACCAACAGATCTTGAAGAACCAAAAGTTCCGCGACTAAATGGATTTTCAACACCACACCCTTCCGTCAATGCTCTTTTATTCTTTAAACTATCATTGGTTTCATAATCATATTTAAAAGCAACCATGGTGTTGTAATTATCTATTTCTTCAAGAAGAACACCTTGACGACTATGGACTCGGATAGTTCTGATTAAACTTTGAAAACCAGTCTCAGCATCCAAATTCAATCGTGTTGGATGAGCATCAGTTAATCCAGTTCCATAACTGGGAGGCTTTATCTTTACTTTTGCTTCAAGATAAGTTTGTTCAGGTTGAAAAAACTTAATATTATCGTTGATATGTAAAACAATCTCCTGATTCGCATTATAATTTACACCATTCGCTGCAGGAATAGAAATACTTTTTTGAGCAATGGGAATTTTATCGGAAGCAACAAAGAAAGACATTTAGTGTTTAAAATATAAAAAAATTATATAAAAAAAAATATATGAATCAACAAAATTCATTAAAAGATTTTATAAAAATTAAAAAATTTGTTATTAATCTTAATGATAGAGAAGATAGATTAGAACATTTTAAAAAAGAAATGGAGAAAATAAATTCTTTATTTGAAGTCGTGGAAGCATATCATCACGATGATGGTTTTGTGGGATGTGTTTTATCTCATATTAAATGTTTAGATTTAGCAATTAAAAGAGATTATGACAAAATTATTATTTTTGAAGATGACTTTACATTTCATACTGGAAGAATAGGATTAATAAATTTGGATGCTGATTATGATGTTTTTTTACTCGGTGGTCATATTACCAATGCTCATCCTGTAGGTAAAAGTTTTCAAAGAATAATTCAATCTGAAAGAACAGAAGGATATATTGTTAAAAAACATTTTTATAAATTATTAAGAGAAAATTTTATTGATGGATTATCTGCTTATTTAAAAAAACCAGTTCATCAAAATCATCTTGATATTTACTGGAATAGATTACAAAAAGAAAATTTATTTTATTCTAATGATTTCGGTTTGATAGGATATCAATTTCCTTCTTATTCAGATATCACTAATTCTTTTCAACGATCTCATACATAGTAGGAACCAACTCGGTAATATCTTTTTTTTCAAAGAAATCATCTAACTCTTTATTATCACTTAAATTATAATTATAAACCATAGTATTCATTCTTCCGATAATATTAAATGTTAAAACAAGATTTCTGTAATCAAACCATGATTGCTTATGAACTCTTTCTTTATTTGGCGGATTATAAACATCGCCTATTCTTTGATAATCTTTAAAATAATAATTAGGATTATCTAAAACTTCTTTTACTATTTTTAGACTTCCATCTGGTTGCTTTACACATTCAGGAATAAACTCTATATAATTACAATCCATTCCTAACAAATTTATTACTTTTGGTCTCATTAAAAAGGCGTAAGTCGTAGCAATTGTTCCAGAACAATAATCTATTAAATTTCTAAAAGGATTATAAGGTTGGTGATAAAATTGTTCAATAAAATGAACTTCTTTGATATCTACTATTTCTTTCCAGAATTTAATAATGCTCTGACTTACAATATAACTTTTACATTTTTTTTCAAGAATTAATTTTTTTATGTCTTCTATATTACTTTTCAAAACTTGAGAATCAATATTCACATAATGAGTTGGATAAATCCCAGTGCGAGCCCAGTCACGATATGCTAAACAACAACCTATCCAAATCTTATCTTTAAGAAATTCAAAATCAAAATCTTGTAATGATTTACCATTTCCTACAACATAAATTTCCTCACATAAAGGTTTTAGTCCTTCTGGTTCTGGTTCAGTCATTTCTTTATATTATATTATTATAATTACTTTTAAACTTAATTCTTAACTTCTACTCCGGCCGACCCAGCATCACTGAAAGACGATTGAGTCTGCTGAACCGCAGGTGTTTTAACGATATTACTCACAACCGCTTGTGCTGATTTTTTTTCTTCTTCTTCACCCACGATATCAGCACCACCAGATACTAAACCAGCAATACCACCTAAAACATTAAGAGCAACTCCTACTGGTGCTCCCACAACAGTTGAATCAAGTGCTAATCCTGCTCCTTCCAAAGCACCTGCAGCGATCCCTGCTACATTTGAAACTCTTTCAGCGGTGTTATTACCTACAATTTTCCCAGATCCAACATCCTCCGCAGCATCAAGTACACCCAATCCTATTGATAATGCTTGTCCTCCAGTTTTTAATGTGTCTTCTAATGTTCTCGCACCACCTGAGACGGCAGGCACAAGACCTTTAAACGCTTCACCACCCTGTTCCACAATCTGACTCGGTCCAGATAAATTTTCTGCTCTATTTAATCCACCTATAACTTCAGAACCAGTATTTACAATGCTCCCTAAAATTTTACTTTGAGGAGCAATATTTGTCGCTGCAAATGCTCCACGAGCAGATACTCCTGCCTCATCCATTAAATTTAATTTTGAAACTGGAATCTTAGAAACAAAAGAAGAAGCAACACCGCTCGCTAATTGTCCTGCTCCACGAACAACTGCTCCTCCGGCTGCCCCAGTCCCCCTTGCTAGAACACCAACCGCTTTATTTCCACCAGCAAGACCATCTCCAATTGTTTTAATAACATCATCAACTTCACCTTGTCTTGTGTTTAATCCAGCAACATTCGCGCGAGCAGTGCTTAATGACGTCTGTCTATCTTGACGACGCTGTTCATTCGCTACTCTTATAGCACGGTTCGCAGCAAGAACACTATCATTTGAATGATTTCCAAAGGAAATCTCCTGACCGAATCCATAATGCTCCGACATTTATAAATTAATATAAAAAAAATTTAATTAAATATTTTCTCATTATCCTCTTTTACAATTACAACAATGACAAATTATATTTCTTATGAATCCAGTGTCGTGATCGTGATCTAAACATTTAGTTGTTGAAGTATTATATCTGTCTGTTGTTAATTTAACATTACATTCTTCACATAACTCACAAATTAAATAATATTCATATACACTATCCCAATCTTCATCTGGTCTTAATTTAATATTCAAATCATTTTTCCATTTTGATATTTTATAGCATTTTTTACCTTTTGGTGTTTGTCTATATTCCTTACGATATTCTTTTACTTTTTCTTTATTATTTTGACGATATTCTTTTTTATTTTCTGATATTTTTTCTTTATTTTTTTCATAATATTCTTTCCAAGATTGTTTTCTTTTTTCTTTATTTTGTTCACGATATTTTTTGTGATAATCAGGATCTTTATACGGCATTTTGAAACTAAATAATTATATTTATCAAATTTTAAATATTTTCTTCTTCAACATTATCATCTTTTACAATGTCAGGAAGACCAGCATCATTAACTAAAATTTTTGGTCCTTCCGCAATTTGAAATTCAAATGATTTATAAGCCTGAGCGTCGCCAACCCGTAAATATAAAAATGAATATTTTTCAGAGGTTGCTATATTATATATCT
>TARA_R110001592_G_scaffold29051_3_pt1 | contig 11223 bp, 11 predicted proteins | sample TARA_R110001592 | Tara Oceans TARA_R110001592 (sample SAMEA4398387) | marine metagenome | biome: Polar Biome; feature: [SRF] surface water layer (ENVO:00010504); material: water (ENVO:00002006), including particulate matter (ENVO:01000060) such as... | depth 5 m | reverse complement strand
TCAGCCATTGGTTTCTTTTTATCAGCCATTGGTTTCTTTTTAGCGACTGCTTTTTTAGCCTTTGGCTTCTTTTTAGCTGGTGCTTTTTCTCCACGTTTTTTACCTTCTGCTTCATTTAAACGAGATTGTGCGTCTTGTTTCTTTTTCATTTTACCACGTTTATCTCCTTCTGACTCATCGAGTCTGTCTCGAGCATTTTGTCTTTTGGTAATATTTTTTTTTGTATTCTGTTCCATTCGTGCTGGTTTAGGTTTTATCATCCTATACATAGATTTTGGCATTTGATATTATATTAATATATAATAATTTTATAATTTACTTTGTTTATCAGTATCTTTATTGTGGTAAAGGTAGGTACTATCGGCAGTTGAAACATGTTCAGTTCTATTCTTGATTGGTTTTGAACCTCTTACAAATATATACTCTAATGATTCTACCACCTTCTCAGAACCATATATCTTTATTATATCCTGGATTTTTGTGCATTTGTTACACAAATATCCAGAGTATACGTAGTCTTCACTATTGCATAATTTACAATTAAATACCATTTTATAATATCTATATAGATTTTAATTTGAACCAGAAATAATGGCTGTAACAGTAGCAGTGCCATTATATTTAAGTTTGATGTAACCAAAGGGGGCATCGAGTAATAAAGAAAATGATTGGTCAGAATCAGGGAAGATAGAATTGTAGCCTAATTTATAATATGTAATGCCATCGGCTGAAACATGAATATCTATATTATTACTGGTATCTGTGGTTGTACCAAAGATTGCTAATCTACGATGCTGACGAGCGTCATGAGCATTGGATAAATCACTAGCTGCAACCGATGCCGCATTACTAACAGTTGTGGCTGATTTTGCCACAGCAGTTGTAACCGTAAGGGTACCACCTAAAGTAGTATTAACATTGTTAACTGCAGATTCGATGGCTGATTGAGAAACTTGAGTGGCTGCTCCAGTCGGCAATGGTAATGAGGCGGCGGATACTGGCTGAGTAGAAGCCGAACCATCTACAATTAATGTACTAGCAAGAGAAGTATTTACAGAATTAACTGCTGATTCGATGTCTGATTGAGCAACTTGAGTGGCTGCTCCAGTCGGCAATGGTAATGAGGCTGCTGAGATAGGTTGTGTAGAAGCAGAACCATCAACTGCTAAAACATTGCTGGCTAAAGTGAGGGGTCTGGATTTACCAGAAACTGAGTCGAGAATATGCATTATACCGTGGGCTGTAGGCATTTGTAATATATACACAGATATTAATTTTAGACCATAATTTTTAAAATATTTTTAATCCCAATCAATATCGTCGTCATCATCGTCAGCATCTAATAAATTACCATCACCTCTTTTATAGTTAGGAGGTAATATCGGAGGACCAGATGACCTGTAATTAGATTGTGGCTGACTATACCACGATTCAGGTGGTTGTTGTACAGAATTAATTAAAGCCTGTTGTGTTTGTTTACTTAATTCTGGAGGTATAGAATTTAAAAAATTATTTTTCTCTACTATATAAATCACCGACGAGTATTGTTGTAAATTTTCGGCTATTCTTAAATCACTGGTGTAGATTGCTGTTCTTATTGATGTTATTGTTACATCTTCTTCTACAGTATATGTAATCGCACTTGAACCTAAGTCAAAGGCGAAATTAAATGAATGAAAGTTTCTAGCACAAATACCTATTACTGGCAATCTCATACCAGTATCATTACCATAAAACCTTTTACCAGGGAAATCGCTACCAACGAAATAGTATGGGTCTGAACCTTTGGTTGGTATATTTTCTGCAAAGAAATCGTCGGTCAGTACTTGGACATAATACTGTTGTATTGGAGCCATCAATGTACATGAGTTAGCAAAAGGATTGGTACCATTGACGGCTGTATCTATTTTCGCACCTACTCTTATTGCTAATCCATTATTAGCAGTTTCTCCAGATTGTCTTTGAAAACTACAAAATACAAATGGAGTCTTTATAAAATCAAACTGGTTATTAAATGTAGATAATTGTTTATCACTATATCCTATTGTATTCATTAAAATTTTAGAATTATCATAATCAGCGGTGTCGCCAACTGAAGAATATAAATAATTATCATACCACACATAGCCCCAATTTTCTCTTGTAAAATTATCCGCTACCAACGAATTTAGATATATACCTGACAATGAACCTATATTTTGACCTGTCGTTCGTGCTGATATAACCGCCGAAGGAGTGGCATCATCCACACCAAAATCAGTTTTACTTGGATTTTCTGAATCGTGTGGTCTAAATGGAGTATATAAATTATTAAATGAAAATCTATCTATTAACTCTTGCCATTCAAATGTAAAGTTATTGGCTCCTAAAAATAGTTTACAAGAACCACCATTAGCAAATAGATTTCTATTTAATCTCGTTTTCCAATTATATACAGCATCTGTACCATAGGCAAAAAACCTATTCGCAGTTGGTACCGTCTGTCCCAAAAAATCTCTCATCATTTCTCCAGTACCCACAAATCTTGATTGTGATAGTTTCCATTCTGCATCTGTTGCGTCGTAATCACTTTGTAGGTAAGCCCCACCTTTTAATCGCATTAAATGTATTTCAGCATTAAAGACTGGACTTGTTGTAATATGAGGTATAGAATATAATTTAATATGTTTACCAGTTATTGTTGGATAATTTGGTTTTGTTTCTGTTAATAATCTTCTGGCATCATTGTTTAGATAGGCTGTATCCAAATCAAGCGGCCACGAATATAGAATATTACCAGCACCGTCATCTATTGGGTCATAAGTATATACTAAATTTGTTAACTCTTTTGTAGAAGCACTTAATCCAAGTATGTCTTCATTATCTTGAGTTACTGGTGTAAAAGCATAATTAATATCAGGTAAAAAAGATTGTAAAAAGTTACCATTTACAATAGTAGGATTTGATGCTCTTGCACTTTGACCCATACCTACAGTTGTTGGGCTTTTAAATGTCCCATCAGGTTGTCTGGTTCCTAAATTGGCTGCGTACTCTTCTGGAGTAAAATGGAGTTGTTCATTTATCTTTTCCCCCAAATCTTGTTCAGTATAAAATCCAGCTGGTATCTTAATCTGTGTCATACATTCTTTCATCATAATACAATCTCCTGCCCATGGGTCTGCATTAATACCTGCTGAAGTGGGTCCTCCACCAAATAATATTATTACTTTATCACCTACTTCGGCATTTGCTTTTATAGGAAAGTTGGCTTCTAAAAATAAAGTCTGATTCGTACCACCAGAAGGGGCAGAATTCGTTATCCCTAACCAATTTCTCATTTGTACATTATCTTTTTGTATAGATATTAAAGTACCATTTACTAAATGAGTTAAATCAATAGGACCAGAAGGTGTATTTGTTTCTATTGTTATATTATTAGCACCAGCCAATGAACCGATAGATATTGTTGTTTCATATCGTATAGTGTTAATCCCTAGTTGTGTATCTCCAGTCATTTTATCTTGAAAATAAATAGAGTTTACACAATTCTGATAAGCACCATTTACTATCACCATACCAGTATAAGCAGTAGCAGGAGCTGGGGCTTTTGCCATTTTACCTGTTGGTGTTGAATAATAACCAGGAAACATCTCACCTATGGCGGCAGGATTATCATTACTTAGACTACCATGTGATTGAGGATACTCAGATGTATCAGTTGGTATTTCTAAAACTCTACCTGCATTAGCAATAAAAGCAGCACCTCCCCCACCTGCCGTGTTTTTAGTTGATGACCGCCAATTTATATTTAATGGTTGGGCACAGAATTCATATCCCCATCTATTTTCTTGATTTACTGCAGTATCTGGAGTACCATCGTATTTTAAAGGTCTTACTGGTTCAAAAAAAGCAGGGTTCGGAGTAGTCGGATCAGGAAAATCAGTTTTAACATCCCACGAATTACCTAAATAATGTCTCACACCATATTTAGAATTAGATGCTTGAAAAGAATAATCAAACCATACCCTTGCATTTGTACCAGGGTTACTGCTGTACCAATTATTAGCAGGTGTAGTAGCAACTTTACCTTGTATTATTTGATTCATATCTTCTGGTGTAGTTATTATATATCCACCTAAACAAACTGGATTGTTACCACAAGTTAAATTAGTAGAACCGTTAATATTTTGAAAAGTTATTACTCCACCATTAGTAGAATTGACACCTCTATCAGTTAGACAAATTTTTACAGCCAAATCTCCTACGTTTGTTCGCTCCCATAAAACATTGCTATTAGTCCTTAACCAACTTGTATTACCTACATTAACACCAGCAGGATTTGCTTTTGGTTCTGCTCCATATCTTATCGTCCCAGTATGTGAACCACACCATAAAAAACTAAGACCTGCTGGTTGGCAAATTTGAGCGTTCATATTAGTAAATATTGGAGCATCAGAACCAACTTGTAAATTAGCTGGTAAGTCAATATTACCCCATACTTCCAAAGGTGTCATAGAATATTGTCCTGAAATCGTACCCATACCTTGATGATTTGCAAGACCATTTTGAAATCGATTCATTTGACCATTTAAATTATTATATATTGGATTAAAATTATATCCGTTTGCTAGATTAGAACTACCATGTGGAAACTTAAATAAAGTCTGAGCAGGAGCAGTATTTAAAGGTGGTCCATCGGCAAACGTTTTCTTGTAAGTTGAACCATTACAAAAAGTATCGGCAGCCCCATTAATTTGAAACATATTTTTTTGAATCACTGCTGGATTAATAAAATCACTAACTAAAACCTCATAACAATCGGTCACAGCACCCAATATACTCATCTTTATTGGTCTACTTGCTATAATTGTACCTACAACTGATTCAACACCTGAAAAGGTATTTGGTTGTCCATTATATTCTTGGTCACCTTTAGCAAGACCATTAGTACATTGCCAAAAGCATTCACTTTTTTCATTTACAAAACCAGAAGCACCGCCTAAATTAACAGTTGCTATAACCATTCCAGCCCTTGGGGCTCCAGCAAACATACCAGTAGCACCTCCTGCTTGAAAAGCAGGTAAAGCCTGAGATAATGGTTCTATAAATCTTTCATCAAAATTATTCAATCTTGGTCCTTGACCTACCATATCAACTGCTTTTCTATTACAATTTCTTATTTTACTAAAGACTGGTAAAATTAACTTCTTAACCATATGTCCTATATACATCTCATTCGGAGCCGATGATGATGACCATGCTTCATAATCTAATCCAGGTATATTGTCGTAATTCTCTCCAGGATTTTTGTAAATACTAGTATTTCTATTCACACCAGGTGTAAAAGTTTTTTCCTCACTACTAGCAAAAGGTACTGCTCCAGGTAATGGTGAAAAATCTATTGTGTCTTGATTAAATATATAGTTTGGTTGCATACCTGTACATTGTGGGTCACTAAATTGAGTCATATCTTGATTCTCCATACTATTGTTTGCATCTTTTGCTTGAGCAATAGTTTTATTTATATACCACAATGGTGGTTCAACACCAAAAGCATCGCTAGTATATGGAATATCAGCATAATTTTTTAGTTCTATTAAATTATTTGTTCTATCTGCTGTACCAAATGTATTGGCTTTAATAAATGGTGAGAAAGATATATTTGTAGTTAAATCTTTAGAAATCTGTATTTCTTCACCACTTGAACCTTCGTGTACAAACGAACCTAATAATCTAACAGTATCGCCTTTTTTTAATTCGATACCATCTGTAAACTCATTAATCCATTCTGCGTTACTAATCTGAACCTTAGAATTTTGTCTACTACATTCATAACTCTCAGTTTGAAAGGTTGGGTTATCACTCATATACTTAATTATTATATATTATTTTATTTATTAAATCCTACGCTTTTTTCTTTTTTTTACCCTTATCTTTTGCTTTACCCAATTCTTTTGCATCAACCTTGGCTGCTTTGCCTCCACCTACTGCACTATATAGTCTGGCAATCCCCCATTGCTTTGCAGATTTTACTTGGGGTCTAACTGAGCCAGGATTTGTCTTAAAAGCCCCCATACCCTTTTTTACAATCTGATTGGCTTGGTTAACTGTTATACCACTTAATCTCGCTATCTTTGCTACACTATTTGTAGTATCTAATGGTTGTTTATGTTTTTTGTTAAATTTTTCTTTCCAAGTTGGCATTTATATTATACCTCAATATAAAAATTTTTGATTCTCTATCCTCCAGTCTTTACCATATAATCTTTCTAGTACATCTTCAGTTTTTTTAGGTATAAAGATTTTAAATCCTAAATCATTGTTTTCTTGTAAGTTTTCTACTTCCGTTATAGTATAATATTGATTTTTAAAATCTGTCCAATATGGTATACAATAATGATAACTGAGTGGCTCCCCATACTCCAATTTGAATATATCAATATAAGGTTTAGAGAACTCTGGTACAATTTGCTCTATCGAGTATCGAGATTTAGCCAGGCTGAAAAGTTGACTCCTATTCATTCCCCTCGCTTCTGGGATGCATCGCAAATAAGAAAGATACTCTAACCAAAGATTTGGATTAAATTTTGGCTCATCTTTTCTGTAAACTTTTTGTTCCATATAATAATCACAAATAGCAAGATTGTGGTCATCAGGGATTTCAATTATAGTACCAGGCATTAGATAAATGTCTAAATCGTCATCGTGATTAAGTAGGTCACCATTTCTAACAATACCTAAGAGTCCCCCATCTGACAAGAACCATGGTCCTTTAATAAATGGTATTAACTCTTGTAACATCTCTTTTAAGATAGTTTTAGTTGTTTTAATTTCTTTCATTATATAAATGGATAAGAAAAATAAACCACTAAATAAACCATTCAAAACTCCAGCTGGATCTAAAAAAAAATTTCAAGTATATGTTAAAAAGAAAGATGGTAAGATTAAGTTAGTTTCTTTTGGTGCAAAAGGGATGGATGATTTTAGGTCTGGTACTGCTACAAAAGAACAAAGAAAATCATTCTTAGCCAGAATGAAAGGTGTAAAAAGAAAAGATGGATCATTTGCTTATAAAGATAAAACTAGTCCAGCTTATTGGAGTGTTAAGTTTTTATGGAAGGGATAATAATTTTTTTAATAATATTAATTATAGATAATGATAATGAACATCGTTACAGTAGGCTTTTGTACAATTGCTATATGGTGGAGTTGCCATGTTTATTATATGTTTTATATAGCATTAACTACCGATGATATAATTTAAATAAATTTGATTTTAATTTTTATTTTATAATATAATAAAAATGCCAAAAAATATAGATATAATGAATGATGCAACTTTAGAAGCCTATTTTGAAATGGTCTATCAAGAAAGTTTAGTAGATTATGAAATACCATATAGGTACCAGTTATCTACCCGTCCAGAATGGCTTGAATGGCTAGATAAACGAAAGTTAAAAAATACCCTATCACCTTTACACGATATTTTCCATCAAGAAGATGTCTGGTTAAAAAGAAAAGTTAAGCCTGACAACTAATTTCATTATTTATATCCCAATCTTCTACTGCTTTTTCTAAATTTTGTAAATCCACAGCAGTTTCAATGGTTTTAGTTGCCTCATAATTATCCCATAAGTCTAAGAAAGATTCTCGCCATTTTACTTTTTTTAATTTTATGTTAACTATGTCGTATTTTTTTGAATGCTTAAGATATAGTAACTCGCCAAAATGTAATTCCAACTTTGCCCCGTTTTTGATAGCCTCTACCTTCCTCCCAGCCAAACCGCCAGCCTGTTGGCAAATTCCGCCTTCAGGGTTAAAACATTTTGTTAGTAGACAAACGTTGGCTGCTTTCAGAATGGACTTATCTCTTATAAAATGTAACATAGAAAATAGATAATCTTCAAAGTGGTTTATATCACTTCTTATTTTTCTTTTTGTATGTTCTATCCTAATGCCAGTAAAACTGCCATTTATATAGGACAATCCAGTAGTAAAATCCGAATGCATAAAGTACGGATTATTATGCAATTGAACTCCCCACATATATACGTCATTGTCGATACATCTTTGAAACATTTTGTGAACGAATTCAGATATATTATCCAGAGTTTCTAACTTGTCACAATGTTCTGGTTTAAACATTAAAGATTTAATATCGTCATCAATCATTAAAACGTTCGTACCCTCACCATACGAGTCCCTTATTAGATTTCGAATATTACCTATACCAGTAATATCTGTACCTATATAGAGAATCTTTATGTTAAAGTTATATTTTGAGATTTCATCTCTATACACCTTAACTTGGTCTGATGACAGATATAAAGAAATCTCGTCAATGCCATTACTATCAAGCAATGGCAAGGTCGTTTGGCAAAGTAGTTTAGAACGTTTGTAAGAAGGACAGACATATTTAATTTTCATTGTTATAATTTCCTTATATTATTTAATTGCCATTTGAACCAGATATTAGAATTCTAAATCACCAGATTTATCAATATGGTTAATTATTTTAGATAATGTTGAACCTTCTATCTCTTTTTCTTTTAAACCTTTAGTTATATATAAATTTCTCCAAAGATGAATTCCATACGAAGAATTTAATATTGAATCAATCTGACGTTGGTTAATACCGTATTTTAAATGCGGTTTTTCACCAGAATTAGTCGAAGTCCATAAATCCTCTTCTGTATATAATTCATTTACGTACGCCCAAGATATTGGACAATATAGTTCTGGTGGTGAGACCAGAAATCTGTAGTCAGATAAAACTAATTTTTGAAACTTTTTCATTAAAGAATTATTATTTGTATTTGTTGTATATCCTTTTTTAACCATTCTTTTTATTAGTATTACTGTTTTAACCATAACTGAATGATGTTTTGGAAATCTTAACACACCAATATTCGGAGTAAAAGTACGACCTTTGGGAGCGTATGACCCAAATATTTTACAATGTTCTGAACTAATTATTACGTCTTCTTGTGGTAACCTTTTTAATAATATTAAATCAGAATCCAGCCAAGTACCGCCATGATATAGAAGTTTATAGAACCTGAAGTAATCAGCGATTTCTTGGTAAGATGTCAGATTTGGTTTCTTCACAATATCATTGGCATCAAATACGTCTATATATGGTAATTCATCTGCATCTATTTCAAAATCAGCGTATTTATATAAGTGTACGTCATAACCCAGTCTGCACCAAGACTTTATAGATAATTTTGTAAAATAATCCAATGGACCTTCAACCCACATGGTAAAAACTATATTTTTATTCATATATAGTAATCCTAGATATTACTTTATATATATTTACACAGCCACACAGATATTCTATATCTTTAAGTGTTATTTTGTATTAGTCTCAATAAAAATTGATTTAAAATTTTATTGAGATTAATATTTAGAATGGACCAAATCATCAAGTATAACGTTGCCAAGAATAATATCTTAAATAAGGTAAGGATATTAGCAATAGAAACAAATGACCCAGACCTTGTTCAAATTTATATTACATTGTCTAAAAAAATATCAGTATTAAAACCACCACCTTCCTAATCTGAGTCTGATTCTGATGCCGATTCTTCTTCGATTAACCATACTAATTCTCTATCTACGTTATCATATGGCTCTTTCCACTCAGCAATCTCTTCATAAGTACCGTTATCACTATCTTCTATATAAAACATACCATACCTTCTATTTTCTTCATTCGGTATAAAAAGAATATGATTATCATATTGTTTTTGTATATCCGCCAATTCTCTAAGATTAAAATTAGGTTGATAAAGACCAATAAAATCGGCAAATTGATAAGTCTTTTTTGAAAATTTAAAGTCCTCATCTCGATTCAAATCCACGTAATAGCCATGTTCTAAATCTACATCAGAAAACTTAAAATCCAAATATTTTTCTAATGCTTCTATTGATTTTACTTCGTTTTTTTTAGATACTTTTGATTGTAAAATACTATCATTAGCATTCCATTCGGCTTCTTCTTCTGGTGTCATTTCTTCGTACGGAGCACACTGTTGGTGGGTTAGATAGTCAAATGGATTAGATAGTTTACCACGCTGTGGACGTTTATGTCCATTATATTCTTTTTTAAATTCTTTTAGAATATAAGACAATGTTTCGTTAAAGTTATTAAATTTACGCTTCCAAGCTTGGTTAATATTGCACTTAGGCAATAATTCACCGATATGTCCACCATATTCTTTGAAGCCGATTTGCCAAGCGTCTGCATTGTACCCCACACCTGTGTGATGGTTTCTATTGTTCCATAATGCTAATAAATTTTTATTTTCTGCAATATGTCGTATATATCCTTCTTCAGTGAACTTCTCTCCACACAGTCTACACTGTTTATTGGAGTTGTTTACGTTCTTAATGTGTTTGGCTCTAGTTAAATGCATTTTCCATTTGGCTTTATCGTGGGTGTGGTAATCACACGAATCACAATGATATATATTAGTTCTAGTATAATTTTGGCTCATATATTAATAAAAGAGATTATTCTTAAGTAATTTACGCATTTTGTATCTTTTATATTTTAATCTTACAAATAAAAAGGATAAAAAGTGTACAAAAGAGACAGAAACAGTGGATTCCGTTGTATTAATCAGGTTTTACCAATTGCTAATGCGTATCTCAGAATCCATTGTGTTTGTCACCTTTGTACCCCTTTTCTCTTTTTCACTCGTTTTATAGATTTGTATAGTTAGTATCTTTTTATTATTTATATCTTTTTATTATCTTATTATCTTATTAACTTATATATATATATATTATTTATTATATATATAGAATTATTATATTATTATTATTATTATTATCAGTAGTTAAACTACAATATTTATTATCGACAATCTATATTATATGAAACAAGAAGAAGAAGCAGAAGAAGAAAACGTATTTACTGGGGATTGGTTCAGTGACTCAGCAATAATGCTAGAGATTCTAAACCAGATAACTTTTTACTGTGGCTCAGACAGAAAGCGAATGTTATATACAAAGCCCAACAGTGGCTCAATGTTATATGGCACAACTTGGCGGGGTCATTTGAAGTACTTACCTTGTGGCAAACAAGTACTTCGAGAGAAATGTCCAGACAGCGGCATGTTTAAAACAAAAATTTACTCCCAACATCCAGAATTAAAAGGGATTCTAAAAGAATATTCTAATTTATATTTTCCTGATTTTGAATGGAATCAAGTTCAATTAAATAAAGACTTTCCA
>TARA_R110001592_G_scaffold79054_4_pt1 | contig 11231 bp, 9 predicted proteins | sample TARA_R110001592 | Tara Oceans TARA_R110001592 (sample SAMEA4398387) | marine metagenome | biome: Polar Biome; feature: [SRF] surface water layer (ENVO:00010504); material: water (ENVO:00002006), including particulate matter (ENVO:01000060) such as... | depth 5 m | reverse complement strand
TTGCCCGCCTATATCGCGATTAAGGTGTTTTCGACCGCGCATTGGGCGCGTGAAGATACGACAACACCTGTGCGGATATCCGTTGTGGCGACGGTTTTAAATATTATAGGCAGCATTATCCTGATTCAGTATATCGGGGTTGTGGGCATCGCGCTCTCAACCGGATTAACAGGCTGGCTTCAGTTCTATTTGCATGTACGAGCCTTGAAAAATCATGACAGCGTGCAGTTTGATGCCAAATTTTTACGCAATATGCCGCGCATTATTCTCTCTTCTTGCATCATGGGGGGCTGTGTGTATAGTCTCAGCGTTCTTTTTGAACCCGCTTTGTTTGAAGGGGCGGCGCTCGTGAAAATTGGGGCATTGGCAGGGATTATTGTTCTTGGCAGTGTGTTATATGGGGCGCTGATTTTGATTACGGGGGTTGTTAAAACTTCTGATTTAAAGATGTACGTGTTTAAGAAAAAATAGAAAGATATTGAAATGAAACGCATTTTATCCGGTATGCAGCCAACAAGCCAACTCCATCTGGGGAACTATTTGGGCGCGTTGAAAAACTGGGTGACGTTTCAGGAGGCCGGCGATGCGCAGTGCCTGTATTGTGTGGTTGATTTGCATGCGATCACCGCTGATTACGACCAGACGCAGCTTGCCAATGCCACGCGTGAGATTGCGGCGGCTTATCTTGCTGCGGGGATTGATCCGAAAAAATCCAGCCTTTTTGTGCAATCTCATGTGCCTGAGCACTCACAGTTGATGTGGTTGCTGGCCACGATGGCGCAGATGGGCAAGCTGGAGCGCATGACGCAGTTTAAGGATAAGGCAGGCAAGAATGCGGAGCGCGCAGGGCTGGGGCTGTTTGCTTATCCTGTTTTGATGGCGGCGGATATTCTGATTTACAAGGCAACGCATGTCCCAGTTGGTGAAGATCAAAAACAGCATCTGGAATTAACCCGTGATTTGGCCGCGACGTTTAATACGCGCTACGGCGTTGATTTCTTCCCCCAGCCCGAGCCTGTGATAACAGGGCCTGCGCCGCGCGTGATGTCGCTGCGTGATGGGACACAGAAGATGAGCAAGTCCGCAGATTCTGATATGACGCGCATTAATTTGACCGATACGCCCGATATGATTGCCAAAAAAATCAAAAAGGCGAAAACCGATGCGGATCCATTGCCTGATAATTTGGCCGATCTGGAAGGGCGCGCGGAGGCTCTTAATTTGGTAACGCTTTATGCCGCATTGGCGGATATCAGCAAGGAAGATGTGGTTAAACAATTCGCCGGACAACAGTTCGGAGCCTTTAAACCCGCCTTGATTGACGTTGCCGTTGACCACTTATCACCGATCACGGCGCGGATGAATGATTTGATGGATAACCCGTCACAAATAGACGGTTTTTTGCAGGATGGAGCAGAGCAAGCACGGGTGATTGCGGCGGATGTATTGCAGGAAGTTCAAAAAATAATGGGTTTTTTCATATAAATTGATTTCTTACAGAGCTTTAATGTGTTAATTTAACCACTATATTTGCATTTTATTAATTAAAATAGCACAATATGGACAGCGTTAACTTACTGGGACAGCGTACATTATGCATACAAAATTAAAATTACTTCTGGCGGGCGTTCTCTTATGCTCTGCATTTATTTCACACGCACAGGCAGGTCAGTTTTTCTTTGAAGACCAGAAAGAACGCTTCACAATGACGTTCCCCGATACATGGGCGCGTATCAGTAACCAAAAGGCCGATGATCAAATTACCATCGCCGGACCGGGTGCAAATGATTATGCGATATGTAAGGTGCGTGTTCGTCAAGACCGCCGATATGTGATCTTCCCGGGCAAGTTTGATTCCGATGTACAAAAAGTGGCCTATAGCCGTGATTTCTGGAATGACTATCTTGGTGACTATAACGAAGTCGTTGTTGATGTGTTTAAGGACGGTTCAGGTCTTGGCCTTGGTTATGCCAGCATGGCAGAAGCATCATACGAAACTGCGGAAGGCACATTGGTTCGTAAACGTGGCGTGATGTTTGCATCACTTTACCACGACCACGCTTATATCGTTGATTGCTCTTCAGAAGAAAGTGTTTATCAGAAATGGCGTCCGGCCTTTCTGTCGATCGTAAAATCAGTTGATTTTGGCAATGTAAGACATGCAAAGTCACATGGTCATTACAGAGGGTTTGATACAGATCCCAAGCTTGAAGTTGAGGGCCCTAAAGCGCTTGATGTATATAAGTTCTAAAAGCGGTTTACCTTTGAAAATAATGCCCATATGATGCAAACTCAATCCGTTTGAGAAGCGCTTGCCAGTGAATGCTTGCCGAATACGGGTGCCAAGGGGTTTTTCATGCAGATTTATCTGCCTATTGCTGAGATGAGCGTTGCCATAGAAACTATTTTTCTTCTGGGCATGTTCGTTGGTCTTATTTCAGGCGTTTTCGGCGTCGGCGGCGGATTTCTTACAACACCACTTCTTATCTTTATGGGCATACCACCCGCGGTTGCTGTGGGAACACAGGGCAGCCAGCTTGTTGCTTCGGGTTTAAGCGGCGTTATGGGCTATTGGCGGCGCGGGCATGTAGATTTTCTGGTCGGAACAATTATGCTGATCGGAGGGTTCTTTGGTACGGTCATTGGTATTTTCTTCTTTCAGTTTATCGAAATGATCGGTCAAATCGATTTGATCGTGTCTTTGCTTTATATCGTTCTTTTGGGTTCAATCGGTATTATGATGTTGTTTGAAAGCGTTTTGACAACATTTAAAAAGAAAACCATGAAGTCAGAATTTAACCGTCTGAAATCCAAATCATTTATTTCAAAATTGCCATATAAGATGCGTTTCCCGCGCTCAAAACTATATATCAGTGTTCTTGTGCCTGGCGGTATTGGCGTGGTGAGTGGCTTTCTTGTCGCGACCATGGGGGTTGGCGGTGGGTTCTTGTTGGTGCCTGCCATGATTTATATTCTGGGCATGCCGCCCTTACTGGTTGCGGGGACGTCGCTGTTCCAGATTATCTTTACCAGCGCATTTGCGACAATCATGCATGCCAGTGTGAGCAACAGCGTTGACGTCTTCCTTGCACTATTCTTGATTCTTGGCGGTGTGATCGGGGCGCAAGTGGGTGTTAAGATGTCACATAAAGTAACAGGTGCCAAAGCGCGTGTGATTTTGGCATTATTGGTTTTAGGTGTGTGCTCTCAATTATCTGTGCAATTATTTTTAAGCCCCGCGGATTTATTCGTGGTGGCGGAGCAATGAGTATGAAGCTGTGCTTTTGCATTATTGTTTCATATGTTTGCATACTGGGGTATGGCGAAGCAAAAGCCAGTGACTTTGCCGTAGAAATCGCGGCGCGGCATATTGATGTCACCGTCGGGTTTACCGGATCATCTATCGAGCTGTTCGGGGATCGCCGTAACAAAGATACCGATATTGCCATTGTCGTCGAAGGGCCGCGCAAAGATATAACAATCTGGAAAAAAGCGCGAGTTATGGGGACGTGGGTGAACCGATATTACCTGACATTCAAGGATATGCCTGTTTACTATCATTATGCGAGCACCATACCGCAGGAAATTGATGATAACCTTGATTTGATTATGCGCTATAATGGTATTGGTCATCCGGCGCTTTTTACGTCTGTTGATGTTGAAAAATCCGGCTCAATAAAGGATGTAACGGAATTTCAAGATGCTTTTTTGAAAGAAAAAGAGAAAAAAGGGGTTTATTTTGATAAGCCCGCAGAGATAAAATTTATAAATGACAACTTTTTCAGAGTGCGTTTTGATATTCCCGCGTCAGCGCAAACGGGCGAATATAAAATCCGCAGTTATCTGATTGAAAATGACAGAGTTGTCGAACAACGCGTTGATTATTTAAAGGTCGAACAGGTCGGTGTGAATGCGCTGGTTTACAAAATGGCACACGATCACAGTCTTTTTTATGCTTTGGCATGTATCGGGCTGGCTTTGTTCTGTGGCTGGTTCGCAAGCGTTGTCAGAGTGCGCCCTTAAGATGGAGTATTATCATGGCTGATGAGATTAAAAAGAAGCGTAGAGGTGTTTTCCTTGTTGTCGTTGATGGCACGCAGGAATTTACAACCGCGGTTGATTATGCGTCTGAATTTGCAAATGCGGAGGAAGGCTACGTCGCTTTGCTGAATGTGATCGAGCATACCCCCGTGTCAGGCTGGCAGGGTATCGAGGCGCGCGTCAGGAAAGAAACACGCGCACAGGCGGAGCAAATGATCTGGACCGCTGCGGGGCGTGTATTGGAAAGCACACAAAATATTCCGATGGTTTCCATTGAAGAAGGCGATCGCAGTGACCGCATTATCAAAACGGTTGAGGGCAACAAGAATATTGTGGCTTTGGTGCTGGCCTCTGCGTCGGGATCGTCTAATCCCGGGCCGTTGGTGACGTATTTCTCCGGTAAAGGGCTGTCGCGTTTGCCGGTGCCGCTTATGATTGTTCCTGGCCATTTGATAGGTGCGGATCAGGCGTAAGGCTTCTGAAAACACATATTGAACGCTATTTTGTTGGTGTGGTTTTCACAGAAACTTCTTTATTTACAATATGTTATGCGACCATATTTGGTCGCCCGAGTCTTTTTACATATTAAATATTGAATTTACATAAAATTTTATGTACCATCCTTAGCTATGTACTTTATGTACATGTGTGTGTGTAAAAGGGGGAATTATGACTGTCGATGTAATCGTTGGTACGCTTACCAATATTAATGCAAATTTTATCAATCCATATACGGGCGAGCTTCTAAACGTTGCGGGGGATTATTATATTAATGATACGTTCGTGAGCGGCGGCGCGGGAGCCGGTGACATCGCTCTGGGGACGACGTTCGATCAATTGTGGCTTCTGGAGGATAATCTGGGCAACCTTTTGATCGAAAATGTAGAGCTTTTCCTGCCTGCACCGGGCAATGATATTATTTTATTGGCCAGTGATACCCATATCTTAGGGGATATATCGATTTTTGCTGCGGAGGGCGATGACATTGTCTGGTCGAATGCGGGCAATGACCTTCTTGAGGGCGGCCTTGGTAATGATATTCTGCATGGTGGCCTTGGCAATGATACGCTGAACGGTAATGAAGATAACGATGAACTGATCGGTAGCTTTGGCGACGATACGCTCAGCGGCAATACGGGCAATGATATCTTATCGGGCGGCGAAGATAATGACACGTATGTTTTCGAAAGTGGCGATGGCACAGACATCATCATAGAAACATCGGGCTTTGATACAATTTCATTTGGGGCGGGCATTACATTAGGCGATCTGACTTTTGTGCAAAATGGTAATGACCTTGAAATTCAAAGTGCAGACAACATCACGGTAAAGGATTTCTACGCAGGTGATGCGGATAAAGTGGTGGAGCAGATTCAATTTGACGATAGCTCGATCTTTGATTTGACCAGTCTTTTACCGGTTTTGCCTGACGCGCCGGAAGGGCCTGATATTATTGATTTTACAGGGGCATCTTTTGCCTCTTATAACGGCAATCAGGATGCAGGCGGCACTATTCACGCGATTGAGAGCGCAACAGGCGTTGAAATTGCGGGGAATGCGTGGAAAAAAATGGCGCTGGATTACGATATCACGGAAAATACTGTGATTAGTTTTGAGTATAAATCCACGATACAGGGCGAAGTGCAGGGTTTTGGCCTTGAAACGGATAATAATTTCACGACAGGCGGGAATAGTTATCAATTATATGGCAGCGATACGCCCGGTTTCTTTGTGCGTGATTTTTCGTATTCTGAAGCAGGAGAATGGCAGAGTTTTACGATTGATGTCGGAAGCTATCAAACAGGGCATATTGATTGGATGACCTTTATCAATGACCATGATCTTGGCGGCAAAGACGGCACGAGTGCGTACCGCAACATCTCGCTTTATGAAACAGACCCTGAGATTGTGAATTATGCACCGGTGGCCTCTGATGATGCGTTTGTGGGTATGTTGAATACGGATATCACGGGTAATTTATTGGATGATAATTACAATGGTTCTGATAGGGATGCCGATGGCGATGTGTTGAATGTTGTTGCCGGCACGTACGCCACAGAACATGGGTCTTTGATTGTGTCTGAGAATGGTGATTTCACCTATACGCCTGATGATGGTTTTTCAGGAACGGACAGCTTTGTTTATACGCTTGAAGATGGGCAAGGCGCCAATGATACGGCGGTCAGTACATTTTATGTTGATACGCTGGATGCGGATGATGTGTTCACAGGTTCGGCGGCGTTTGACCATTTTGATGGCGGCGCAGGCGTTGATACAATTGATTATAGCGGTTCTTCGACGCGCGTTGTGCTCAGTTTGGCATCAGGCGAAGGTTGGGGCGGTGATGCGTATAATGACACTTATCAATCCATAGAGAATGCGATCGGCAGTAATCTGGTAAGCAGAGGCGATACAATCCATGGTGATGCCTCTGACAACCAAATATGGGGCCTTGCCGGTAATGACCTGATTGAGGGGCTTGGCGGCGCGGATATGATTGATGGTGGTTATGGCGGGGATTACGCCAGTTACGAACATTCAGACGCAGGCGTTCAGATCAATTTGCAAACGGGCGTGAATACGGGCGGCCATGCGCAGGGCGACGTGCTTATCAATATCGAGAATATCAAAGGCTCGACCCATGATGATACGATCATTGGTAATGAAATCCGTAATCATATTTATGGCGGTTATGGTGATGACATCATCAATGGCGGCGGCGGTACTGACCTGTTGTATGGCGGCGGCGGCGCGGATACGTTTATATTCGAAGCAACCACAGCGTATGCGGCGGTGGGTAATATTCAGGACTTTGATCTTGCGCAAAATGACAGCATTGATATTTCTGATCTCTTGCAGGGCTATGACCCGTTAACTGATGCTATTTCTGACTTCGTTCAAGTGACGGATTCGCCAAATGGTTATGGCACAAGTCTGAGCATTGATGCGGATGGTGGCGGCGATAACTTTGTCGCGATTGCATATCTTGCCGATATTACAGGGATGGGCAGTGCGGACACACTGGAAGATAACGGCCATTTGATTACGGTTTAATGATCGCCCCACACAATTTCTTCATAACGGGGTGAAACAAAATCAATATGGAATTGTTTCATATGTTCTTTTAAATCTTGGCTCATGGGGGCGTTCGCATTTTTGAGTGCCTCTATGATGCTTTTCGCCATGGCATCATCATCACCAATAGATACAAACCCGCCAAAGCGCCCTGATTCCAGAATTTCTTTTGGCCCATGGGGGCAATCCGTGCTCACGACTTGCGTTCCTGTTGCTAAGGCTTCGATCAAGGCATTGGGCAATCCCTCTGCCAAGGATGACAGCACAAAAACATCGGCGCGCTTCATATAGGCCACGGCGTTGGGAACAAAGCCGATGAAATGGGTGCGCTCATCAATGCCCATCGTTTTTGTTAACGCCTTTAATTCGTCCCTGATATGCCCGTCGCCAACGATTACAAGCTGGCAATCTGTGTGTTCGCGCACCTTTTTGAACGCGCGGAACATGGTGGGGTAATCTTTTTCAGGGGCTAATCTTGCGGCGGCCAGAATGATCGGCAGGTTTGCATCAACCTGATCGGGCAGGGTGATCGCCTCGTCCATTCTTTTGGTGAAGTTGTCATTGATTGTGGGGTTGTAAATGCAATGCACCTTGTCTTTCTTAACAAAGGGGAGCTTGATGAACTCGGCGCATACCCCTTTGGAAACACCGATGAATTTATCGGCAAACGGATAAGACAGAACGGTTAGCGGAATAAGAAACCATTTTGATTGAATGATTTTGCCGGGATCTTTCCACATTTGCAGCGATATTTCCCCGCGAATGATGAGCTGATGTTTCGGCGCCATGCAGATTTTAGCCAAACCAGCCAAAATATTGGCGCGAATAATAGTGCTAAGGACGACTTTCGGGCGGGCGGTGCGTAAATATTTCAAATAGGCAGGCAGGCAGAGCAAGGTTCTGCGTGCATTCAGACTGATGAGCCTGACATTATCGGGTAATAAATTTTCCAGCGTTTCTTTGGCGGATGATTTACATACGACAACATCAACATTTAAGCCTTTCGTGGCAAAGTGACCTGCAAGGTAAACAATAATACGTTCCGCGCCACCACCGGATATAGAGGTGGTGAAAAAGCAGATATCCGTGCTGTGCGGTCTTTTTTCAAGTGCGTCGATATTTATAACTCTATCCGACATTGATGTATTATCCTTTGTTGGTGCTTGATGAGATCAAAATCGCCCTATAGGACAGCCTGTTTTTCAAAACGATTAAAACCCATATAGGAACGCGTTATATCAGGCAAGAGCGGCATTTTACCGAAAATAAGCTTTTTCTCTGCTCTTTTGTTATATCGCGTGATCATTTCTTCATCGACCATTTTCAAGGGGAGATTAAATTCACGATATTGCTGAACGAGCTTTGTATATTCGGGGTGAATCTCTTGCCACGGGATGATTGGCCCCATCCATGGTTTTAACGGTTTGCTGAAATGATAGATTTTCGGCGTTATTTTTTGCTCTATATTCAGGTACTTATAGGGCGTTTGAAAGTTCCACGCGCATGATAAGCGCAGGCGGCGATCCCCGACAACGGCGTTAAGGGCGCTTTGATCGTGATGCGTACAGACATCCAGATTATTCACCAGATAGTCATAGGCTTCTTTTGATATCTGTTTCCATGTTTGTCTTGAAACCGCAAACACGCCGGAATTGAAATAACCGTTTTTAATATTAACACCGAGATCTTTGTAATATTGGCGTATTTTCTTGGCAGAGCCTGAGCAACTATTATGTTGTTGTAGGTGCAGCGTATCTTCGGCGGCGGCAAATTTCCCCTCGGGGATGCTGGCTTTGATAAGGGCGGAAGGGTCGCTGGGAATCCATGTATCGCCATCGATATAGACAATATGCTCAAAATGTTCAGGCAAGACATCACTGAGGAAAAAACGCCCGACAGCGGCAAGCGGCACATGAGATTGCTTGTACTTATTGATGTCAATATCGCCGTAATGCGTGCTGTCCAGATGGTGCAGTTCAATGGCAAGCGGGCGCAGCGTCTTGTTGATGGCCTGCACTTGTGCATCGTCCGTATCAACCACATAGATAAAAACACTGGCATCGTCGGGCTTTATATAGCGCCTGAGCGTTGTTGCGGAAATAATGGAGGGCAACAGATAATTGATATCGGTCACATAGCAGACGGCGCATTTATTGCTCATGAGATTTCTCCAGTTCGTTGTTCATTTTTCGTGCATATTTGAGTTGAAGCATAAAACCGACGATATTCAACAATAATGTTGACCAAATCACGCCCCACAAGCCCAGTGTGTATATAAGGATCGTATTGACAACCAGCGCAACGGGGAAGGTCATAACAAATAACCTCAACAGAAGGTCATCACGGTGTTGGCTGTAGAATAGCAATTTATTGACCTCGGACACGTTACTGACCACGAATAATGCGAGCAACCACCAGAAAATTGATAACCATTCAATCGCAAGGGGTTTGTCGATCAGGTGATGCGTTAGGACATAAATACCCGGCACAGCCACACAGCACATGAGTAAAGACGTAAAAACGGTGTGTTTCAGGCATTGTTTATAGGTATTCCAGTACTCTGCCATGTTGTGGCTTTTGTGATGCCGTATCAATCTGGGCTTTGCAATTTGTATAATACCTGTTTGCAGAAGGTTGCTCATGGCGCTGGTGATTTGCATATAGAAAACAAAAATACCTGTGAGTTCTATCCCCAAAAAGATCGTGATTAGGAAGTGATTTAAATATTGCGCGATGCTTCTTAAAAAGCTGGTGAAATAGGCCGTGCGTGACTCGCGAAATTCGTTTGTAAACCATGAAACCAAAGAAACGGGGGCGGTGTCTTCTGCTCGTTCCCAGTGACGTATGACCCAAATAAAGCAGAGGAGCGAGGTTATGCTTCCGATTGCCCAAAGGACGATAAGGGTTTCCATTGTGCGCAAGGATGGTACGAAAAAGGCAAGAGCCATGAACACCACCATCCACACGGATGAACGGATAAAGTGCAGGACATTGGCAGCTAAGGGCTTGGACAGGTTTAGCAAGAGGGTATAAATATCTGTGCTGAGATGCTCAAGAAACACCAATGCCAGCACGCTTAAGAAGAAAATAAGCTGTCCTTGGATGCTGCCTGCAATGCCTGTTGCCACGCATAAAACCAAATAGATGAGTATGGTGAGTTTAAAATAATACCCTAATTCACGCATGATCTCTTTTTGTGTGAGCATCACGGCTTTGCGGCTTATGGTGTACATGAAGGAAAAGCCGACGGTTGATGGGGCGATAACACATGCCGCGGCGATAAGGCCATACATCCCCAGTGCTTCAAACCCCAGATAACGGGCGATAAACAGGGTTAGGACAAACTTCATAACCAATGAGCTTGCGCGAATCATCATAATGAAAAGCGAAACTGACACATTCAGCGTTAAAAGTTTTTTTAATGTCGTCCCCATTAACTCAATATCTTTCGCGGGTTTGTGGCTGCGTGTACGTGTCAAAAGCGGCGTGTGAAATCCGCATAGCATCGTCCCATAGCCGAAGCCTGTTTATATATGTGAATTTAGCGGCAGAGTACAACATTTAAAATTATTCCGTTCGCTGATCTTTTCATTTACGATAAGGGCTGTTTTTATGCGGAAGTGGGACATGCAAGAATCGTACCTCTTGATTTTAACGGTGAAATGATCTTTATGTGTGCATTAAGGTGAGAAAATAAAATGACAACCCCCGATATAAAAGATGATCGTTTCTGGCGCGCCGTTAAAATGGATTATGACGCGCATATGCTTGGCAAAACAGGGTTTCGTCACGGCTATAAAGTCATTTTGTTTGAAAGAGGCTTTCACCTCTTATTTTGGCACCGTGTGCAAATTCAATTACGCAAAGTTCCGTTTATCGGCACATTTATCGCGCGTATAGTCTGGTATTTCAGCAGTTGCCTGTATGCAAGCGAAGTGTCTATGTTCTGTACGATCCGCGGCGGTATCTACATTCCCCATGCGAGCGGCATTGTTATTGGTAACAGTGTGGTGATCGAAACAGGCGTGACCATATTGCAAGGGGTCACGATTGGTAAAAACCGAGGGGTAGAGCGCTACCCCGTCATCGGTCGAAATGCATTTTTAGGGGCAGGT